>ERZ773074.36-NODE-36-length-73775-cov-22.784143_pt1 | contig 73775 bp, 69 predicted proteins | sample MGYA00580615_ERZ773074 | MGnify/ENA primary metagenome ERZ773074 (study PRJEB29015, sample SAMEA2738126) | human oral metagenome | biome: human oral; feature: human-associated habitat; material: saliva | place: China | collected 2160 ...
TATCCTCTGCTGTCTGGCTCTGTTGCGACAGATAAGACTCAAGCTTCGCCTGTGAAGTAGAGTGACCCATCGATCCGTTAAGACTGCAACCGGAGATCACCAAAGCAAGCAATAATAGACAGACAGCGATTTTACGGACCTGCGATGCGGACATTCGGCGAAAATACCGCCGACACTTAACTACGGGTAGCCAATATCTTCTCTTCATAAAAATCCCCCCTTTGTACAAAAAGACTAGTTACGAAAGGTACACTAGTCCGTTGATTAGATAAAAAAATTATCATATAAATTAGCATCTTTTGCAAGAATAAGCGTAAAGATTCTATTCTTTTGCAAGAATAAGCGAGATTATTGAGTAAGGAAAAGGCCCTCCGAAGAGAGCCTTTATTATGTTTTAGCAAAGGAAAAGGCTCTCCGAAGAGAGCCTTTATTTCCTCTAGCTTAAATCTCAGGGGCGCTTTCGAGTGAAACATTTTCAAGATTGACATAACGGTCAACCAGCTGTTTCATAATGACACTCTCGAAAGTCTGAGGGATGAAGATGCGGTACCTTTTTGTCTTGCCATGACAGCCATTTTCGTGTGTATAAATCGGAATATCCTCACACTCAATGACGTCATAGCTGCCATTCTCGTCCGGATCAGTCATTACCCCATCGAAGCTATATTTCTTGTCCCACTTGGAATCCATAATGGGGGTGAAACTTTTTCTACTCAGATGTCCAGCATAAAACCGGACTCTATTTAGCAGAAGATCGTCTTCTTCACTAGCAATACCAAAGCGGAACTCAGAAATGATTCCGTTCGGGTAACTAGCATAGACGCAGACATCTCTGTCTACACTGTCAAGACGATTGTTGATGCTGACCTCGGTCGCACCATGTCTCTTGAGAATCGTCTCAAGAGATGCGCTTGAAGTAATGTTCCAGACCTTATTGAATCTGATCATCTGCTTCGACGCCGAGGTCTGGTTTGTCGTGGTGACAAAAGCCGAGTTGACTGCATCGCGAAATTCTTCCGCGTACTTGACATCCTCAGCGGCACCATACTTGGAAGCTGTCGCATAGAGCGTGTCTGCAACTCTTTCGAGCTGATCAGGGGTAATCATTTCCTGATTACGCCACTCATCATCTAAAGCGGTTGCCCTAGCCTCCAGGGCCATAGCTTCCATAGTCAGTTCCTGCTGTTTCCGTTCAAGGTTCTGCTGATAAGCTCCCGCAAGAGCAATCGCAAGACCACCAATAAGCAGCGCAGAAAGAACAGCAGTAGAAACAGTAAAACGCTTCTTCATCACAATTTCCTCCTTTGTGACAAAAGCTAGAGTACTAAGAATTAAAGTACCCTACGATTAGTAGACGGTATTATTATAACATAAACAGTATGTTTTGACAACTATAGCTCTGAACTAACATCTCAAGATATTACATTTGAGAGGATAAACTATATTGGCTTTACGTATTTTTGACATGGAAAAAGACTCTCCGAAGAGAGCCTTTATTTCCTCTAGCTTAAATCTTGGGCTCGCTTTCGAGCGAAACATCTTTAACCTGCAGATAAGGAGCAACATTCTTTTCCAGGAGATCAGGGATCTCCATGGGCAGAAGAAGTTTTTCCTTGCCGTGATCCGTGTCGCTAAAGTAGCGATCGGACGGGCTAAGCACGTAGTATAAATCACGTGCACCTGCGTTGTCGATGTCGTAGCTCATAGACCAGCTGGACATACCGTAGTCGGATTCGCCGGTGAGGCTGAATGCATCGTCTGCGGCATAGACCAAAAAGCTAGTCAAGGCAATGCCCTGTCCACTCACAGGAGTGTCGAAGTAGAAATCGGCAACAATGCCGTTTCCGAATCTTGCGACCAGCGAGGTGTTACCCCTCGCTTTGCTGCGAGTGATTGTGTCAATCTCGGTTGCGCCCATACCTTTCAGGACGCTCTCGAAATCAACCGAAGCAGCTGCCGGCGGTAAGGGGTTCTCATATTGCGGAACACCTGCAACCGGTTTTGCTTCCTTGGGGATGTTGCTTGTCTCCGGGATTTCATGAGGTTTGGTATCCTCAGGCTCCTTGGATTCAACTGCATACTCGCTGAGATACTCCACATGATCGGAGCCAACTGTCTGTCCAGAACCGACAAGGGCGTATCCCTTGTTTGTCGGATCATCTGCTCTGTCGCAAGTAGTCTCGATCGGCGTCGCCTCAGGAGTCTTTCTTGCGGTAGCCTTCTGGCCACAGCCAGTAGCAAGGACAACAGCGGTGACAACAACAGTAGCAACAACAAGATTCTTTCTCATCACATTTTCCTCCTTTGTGAGAGAGCTAGAGTACTATACTAATGTACTCTACGATTAGTAGACGATATTATTATAGCATAAGCTATATATTATGTCAAGTATTATATAATAAATATAGAGTCTTTTAATTCTCCGTGTCGTTCTATTTAGCTATATCTCAGGCAACAAAAAAGAACCAGATTACTCTAGTTCTTTTTTGAGTGCTTCGCGACTATGTTTGCTTTTAGGTTTTTATCCTAGAAGAGATATGCATAGATAGGTTATGTTTATATGTCTTGAAGCGTTGGACTTCGATTGACGTCCGAGAGTTTTATACTTCGGAGCGGTCAATTAGCGAAGTTGTTTGCGGCTAGCAATGTAGTATCCAGCAGAGGTAATGATGGCACCAAGACCAACAACACCGGTGATTACGGTTTCAGGACCAGTCTTTGGAAGCTCCTTTGGAGTTGGGGTTGGTTCTGGGGTTGGGGTTGGCTTTGGAGTTGGAGTCTCGTTACAGACTTTGTTGACATAGACGTCAGCGTTGTCCTGGATGGCGAAACCGTTAGCACTTGCCTTAGCCCAGTTAATCAAACGGTTATTGCCACAAGCAAGGTTTTTATCAACAACCTTAGCGAGGAAGCGAATATAACCATCACCCTTAACTGCATAATTACCAATGTTTACTGCGTTCGTAAAGAGGCTATCCTCGTTACTGGTAGCACCATTAGGAAGATCTGAACGATAAAGAGTGGTAGTACCCTTAATGTACTCCATGTTGGTTGGAAGTGAATCTTTAATCATCACGTTCTCAACACGAGAGTTATTAAGGTTCTTATAGTGAATTTGATATTCAACTGTATCACCAACCTTAGCGTCAACAGATTCTTTCCATTCCTGATCACCTTGCTTACGCACCTTCTTCATAATGGAGGTGTTTTCGAAAACTGGTTTAACCTTAAAAGTGACATAACCAGCATATTGATAACAACCAGGGAGGTTACCATCAAGCTTATCATAACCGAGCTTAACACCGGCGCTAGTGACTAAGTTGTCTGAAAGAGTGATACCATTTTTCCAGACGTTGTTCTCAAAGAGAGCAGAACCTTCGACATAGTCTAGGTAAAAACTACGGTCATCGGCACTCTTAAGATTTAGTGAATCCCAATAGCGAGATGGGGTAGCATTGCTGGCGTTGATAAAACCAGTAATACGAGCTTCTTTAGAAACTAGGTTTGGAAGGTCAACCTGAGCAGTAACATCCTTAGCAATTGCATTTACACCCTTAGGATTGTTGTTGTGAACATACATACGAACAATGTAGGTCTTACCCTCTTCAATGTTGACGTTACCAATGTTCCAGACGTTATTCTTACCGCGGTCACCAGTAGCTTCGTCGCGGATACCAATAAAAGAACGTTCATCGGTTAATGGAGTAGTAACTCCAGATTGACGTTCTGCTTCAGTAAGTGAAGAGTCGTCGTCTTTAATAGAGTTCATGACGATTTTGTCGCCAAGTTTGCCAGCGTTGATGTCCGCAATAGAGTAAGTTGGACGACCGCCAGCGTTGTCACCCCAACCATAGACGGTTGAGACGGCAGCAATACCAGCAGCTACAGAAAGAGTAGCTACGGATACGATCTTAAGTGCTTTTTTCATAAAAGCTCCTTTCTTATTTTATAAATAGTCATTATCTTTATAATATCTTATATCATATAATGTTGGTTTTGCTAAGCGTTGATGAATATTCTTTTCACTGCTTTTACTAGCCGAATTGTTAATTTTCGTCTACCACGCAAAACCGAATCATCTCAAATTCAGAATAACAAGGAATCCAGCGGTCTCGGGTGAGACCGCCGGAAAAGGTGCGATAGATGTCGTAACTAATTAGTCGAGGTTAAATTCGACTCCGTCTCCAGCAAGAGGTGTTGCATTCCCGCTGTCGTTGCCAGTATTGCTACCGGAATTAGTATTTTCCTGTTTTCCAGTCGACACATTTTCATGTGTATCAACCTTATTCCAGGTGTTTCCGTGCACCGCATCCGTCTCCTTATTCATCTTGTTCTGGTCAATGTTGACGACCGGATCAGTATGATGAGAGACGTCCTGAGTCGGGGTTTCCGGAGTTTCCTTTGCAGGATCTCCATGGCCCTTGCCAGTCTCGAGCTTGGGGTCTCTAGCCTCAATCTCGTCTGTTCCCATAGTTGCGGAACCACCACCACGCTTACCGCCACCGTTATTCACGGGGTCCTTACTTCTCTTCTTCTGATTTTCATCAGGAGTAGTAGTCGGAGTGGTCTCGTGGGGTGTGGTCTCTCTAGGAGTAGTTTCCCTCGGAGTAGTCTCCTGCGGGGTAGTCTCTCTAGGAGTGGTCTCACGATCAGGCGTCGGTTTTTTCTTCTTCTTAGGCTTCGGGTTCGTTTCAGGAACCTTAGTCTCAGGAGTAGTTTCCGGCGTTCTGGTCTCAGGAGTGGTTTCCGGCTCGGGAGTCGGCTGCTTCTCCGGGATCATCGGACGCTTATCATGTACATTAAATGCAATGCTAAGCATCTTTGTTCCAGACTTGGAGGTTAGATATGCCACAATAGCATCTCTGTTCTCAGGATCCTCAAAGACCTCTGCTCTAACGAAGTTAGGACTGATGTCATTTGCGGGCTTGAGTCCCCAATGTCTGACCGCATAAGTTCTGCGGACTTCCGTAGGAACGAAGCGTTGCACCAGGAAAATGACACCGACTGCATAACGGTTATATTCGTCATTGACGTTTATAGGACCATCAGCGTATTCGGTAGTCAAGAATTCCGAGTTACCTTTCTTACCCTCAACAAAGAAGCTATCGTATTTCGCGATAAACTCCTTCAGCCAAGGATTGAGATCGCCGAGCGTAGTGCCATCACTGAAACGAAGTTCAGATAAAGCTCTTGCTACAGCAACCCCGTAAACCGGGTTCCTTATAATTTCCTCAACCAGCTCACCATTCCACCATCCCTTGATGGTTTCAAGTGAATAGGCCTGATCATCCTGCTGGCTTGCGCCAGTGAACGGAAAAGTCAGAGCCGTGCTGAATCCAGCTTTGTCCACACGGGGACCATTCTGGATCGGCATACTGGAATCGAGGAACTCCCTGGAAACTTCCGGGAATGCCTTCTTGGGCATCAGCTTATCAAGGTCGACCGTAAGGTCGGCCTTGGTCTTATCAAGATCAACGCTTGTTACAGCAGTTGTCTCGACATTGGCCTTGGGGCTAAGACTTCTAGCCCAAGGTATACTGACGCCAAGCACGGTGATAGCAATTGCGCCTACGAGCAGGCCTTTTTGCAAGTTATTAAGTTTCATTTTGCCTCCTTCTTCCCTTTCCCAGGGGAGTGTTAGATTATTCCCATCTGCGACAAGAAAAACTTGCACGCAAATAAGAAAACAACAACAAGCACAAAAGTGAATACCCATGACGGGATCTTCACCTCCGGTGAATCCTCAGAGAATTTTTCTTCGTTCTCTTCCGATTCGGTGATCTCTTCCTCTTCATTCTCGGTATGTCTGAAAATAAAGAAGCGAGCTGTAACGGCCAACAGGCTAGCTACAAGTACAATCGAGATGATTGACATGTAATCCAGTCTTGTTGAGAGATATGTACCATTTGCAGTAAGAATTACCGCAACGACATATGCTCCAAATGCGAAAAAGAATCTGTATAACTGGCAAATTGCTTTGCAGATATACAGGCCGAAGAGAACCACTCCTGCGCAGTGTAAAATAACTGCAAATACCGTTCCAGGGAATACCTGCTTAAAAAGCACGTATGGGAGTCCTGTGAACAATACCTCCAGAGCCAGGATGACTCCGAAGCAAGAAGTGGATGAAACGGAACGAACATCGTCATTATTTCTTCTGGCGAGTTCAACAATTCCGTCCTGGAGAAGGTAGGTGGATACGAATAACGCAATCCAGAAACCAATAGTAGCAACAATTGACATAATGTCCTCCTTTTTCGTCCTACTTTTGAAGTAGGTTGGCTGATCAAGGAGGCACCGTGCCTCCCTAATCGTTGGGCTGTCACGGTGTGTGACGTCTAGTTACATCTATATTTAACAGGTTCATTCAGAACCTGGGATGATTCGGTTTTTAATGGTCGTCATTATTGGATGCGGGTCTTATGCCGTTCCTCAGACTGACATGATTATACTATATTTGATGATAAATGTCAATGGTTATATCATTGTTTTGCTTATGTTTGCAACTACTTTTTTGAATAGCAAAATCCCCCGGGGTACGGGGGATTTTAGAGTGAAAATTACTTCTTTGCTTTTGCCTCATGATAGGCCTCAATCTCGGCTTTAGTTGCGACTCTCGTCTCAACCACTTCTTCGTCACGCATCTTAATCGTAACAAAAGCAGCCTCCATTTGAGAACCCTCATTTTTCATCATGAACGCAATTGCCGGTTCAGTCGCAATGAAAACGTACTTCTCGCCGTTCTTCAATACAACCACATAACCCTGAACCACCTTATAACTGCAGGTTCTTTCGTCAGCGTTGTTGTTGAAGTACTTAAGCACTTCAGGATTCATCGACAGAGCAAAGTCGATAAGCAGCTTCATGCTGTCAGTAATCTCGCCTTTGTAAAGTCTGCCAAGATCCTGAAAACCGATGAGCGACTCAGAATACTTCTTGAGTTCTGCCGCCTCTTCAGGCGTCACTTCATCTTTCAGATGGCTTGTTGAAGCCTCCTTCTTGTCTGAAGTGCGCTTCGATGCAGCCTCAAGCTTGGACATTCCAAGTGTTCCGCGTACAGTATTGAGTCCATCAAAGAAACTATTGTTGTTCTTCATTTTTCCCTCCTGGGTCTTCTAGCCCAAAAATGATGTTTTTCACTCTAGTAAAGAGCGAGCTGCTGAGCTATTCAACAGTGATGTGATTATACTATATTATAAGCATTTTGTCAAGCATAGAGACTTGAGGACTTCGTATTTCGCTCAGCTTGTAAAATTATTACTTTATTATTTAATATCGTTTTCTAATTGTCTGTTTTATTTATACTGTGATATTTTTATCTTTAATTTATTTCTTGCTTTTAAATTCGTATAACCTTGCACTCTTGCTAGCAATTTTGATTAGCGATATTGATACTGATTATGTTAAGATATGGGTATGGGAAACAACTTTGCGATGAATGATCAGAGTCTGGCGCGTTCGTTTTCGGTGCGAGACGAGGATCGAGATGACTTTTTTCACAGTTCTGGCTATGCGGGGGCGCAGAATGAGGGGAGAATTGGAGCGGCCTCGCGCGGAATGACAGTGGAGGAGCGCCAGGAGCTGTCGGAAAATCGAAAGTTTGTACGTGGATATGAGAATGCGAGTCTGGCGACGCAAGTGGCGAGCGCGAGGGAGCGTAATATTTCTATGTTCGAGCGCGGGAGAGGTGCCGAAAACAGTGGAAATGGTTATTCTGTCGGCGACAATAGTACTGGTAGTATTAGTGGCACAGGTAATCCGCGTGATGTGAGTGGGGCTCCGCGTGGCGTGAGTGAGACAAGTGGTTTGAGTGGCAGGAATGCCGGAAGTGAGACTGGGGTAGCACAGGGTGGCTACCGCTATAGTGATGACCGGGCAAGGCGACAGGAGGCCAATAACTATAAGGACTACGCGGCGATGGCGAAACAAGAAATGACACAGCGTGGCGGGAATACTGGAAGTTACGGGGGTGGATACGGGGGCGGATACGGTGGTGGCCGTGATGGTATCTATGGCGGAGGGGCTGGTGGATATGGTAGCGGAGCTGGTGGATACGGCAGCGGCGCGAGTAGTGGGCATGGATTTGCACCAAACTTTGGAGGGAGCGTTGAGCGAAATTATGGCGGAGGACAGAGTTATGGAGGCGGACAAAATTACGGAGCTGGACAAGGTTATAGGGGTGGACAAAATTTCGGAGCTGGACAAAGCGGAGGAGTGGGGAGGACTGGGCAGGCAGGATTAAACTCTGCAATCAGCAACACACAGCGGTTCACCAACAATTTTGGCATGAAATTTGGGCCAAAGTAGGTAAATTCTTGTAAAGAATAGAGTGGTTTGATATAATGGCAGTACTAGATTCGAGGATGCTTGACGCGAGTCGCAAGTCAGTCTAGTTTGTATTTTTACAAAATGGTGGGAATAGCTCAGTTGGTTAGAGCGTCTGATTGTGGTCCAGAAGGTCGTCGGTTCAATTCCGATTTCCCACCCCATAATTCCTCCGGGTTGCGGAGAGAATATAGATAAGCGAGTGTAGTACAACGGTTAGTATACAAGTTTTCCAAACTTGGGACGAGAGTTCGATTCTCTCCACTCGCACCATAATAAAGAGATTTGATTGATAAGAAGGGACATTTTATGTTCTTTTTTTATATATTGTTGTGCGTTTTTATGTAAAAGCTTAGATTTAAAACTAATTATTCAGGAGATTTAATTCAAAGTTTTATTCAGAAGGTTTTTAATTCAAAAAAACAAAAAAGAGTATTTTCTAATACTCTTTTTATTATTGGAAAAAGGCAAAATAGATGAAAGCGCCAACGATGGTGCCGAGGATAATCATGAGCGTGATGGCGATGGCGAGAGAGATACCAATTCCCTTCGGACGGTCTTCGACGATCATAGTTGTGGTCTTTTTGGCTGATTTTTTGCTATGATCGCGCTTTTCATAGACATTTTTGCGTGGTCTGGCTGGAGATGACGACTCCTCTTCATTTTGATCATCGAGGCGAGCGGTATTTTCGCGAGTTGAGTCAGAGAGTGGGCGCTTAATGATTTTGTCAGTATTAATAAAAGGGGAGCGGCCGCCGAGGATGTAATTCATATTGTTTTCGGATGTATCAGGGGTGGAATCGAGTTTTTGCGAGGTTTTTTCTGAAGTGTTGCCTGAGATTTTTAGTGCTGTTCTTAGCGCAGTTTTTTGTGCGGTATTTTGTGTAGTATTTTGCGTAATATTGTTTGCTAGATTTTCTGCTAATCGATCGTATTCTGAGGCTTTTACTGGGTTTTTAGCTGTAGTTTTTACTGGATTCTTTTCAGATGGCTCGTCGAAGGCGCTCATTAAAAGGTCTTCTAAATCATCAGAATCATCTTTAATAACTTGCTTAGCGCGGTTCGACTGAGTGGAGCGGCGGACATTGATTGAGGAGCTGAATTCTGATTCGAGTTGGTCCTCAAAAAGATCATCATCAAGATCTGCAAGGGTTTTTAACGGGCGGGCCGCCTGAGACTCAAGACGTGAATTTAGCTGGTTGCTTGACTGGAAATTTGGCTGAGATTCAGATTGAGCTTGGCGAGTAGGGCCGGCTGGACGAATGCGGCCAAAGAGCTTGCGGGTAGGAGAGGCGATGACCTGGATACGGGAAGACGCTGAAACCTTGGTATCGCCAGCGGGGCGAAGAGAGGCGGTATTGTTTGAGACAGTGGAGCTCGGAGCGGTGTGGCTTTGGACGGCGGAGTTTATGGTGACAGAGTTTCGGGCGGAGTTTATGGCAGAACTTGTAACAGAGCCAGTTGCGGAACCCGTGACAGAGCTTGGGGCAAAAAATGGGGTGGTTTGGCGTGGTTTTAGTGTGGCACGTTTTGAGGCGGCGATTTTGGAGGCCTCTTCGCGGCGCTGCATTTCCTGAAGAGCCCGTTGTTTACGAATTTGCTCGGCTTGGAGGCGCTTTTTTGCTTCAAGTTCCATGGCTTTGCGGCGAGCGGCCATCTGTTCGGCGGCTTCACGCTGAGCCTGGCGTTGGTGCTCCAAAATACGCTGACGCTCACCTTCAAGAGCGCGATTTCTGGCCTCCTCAGCGGCTTGATATTCTGACAGTTCCTGTTTTGCGGCTTCGATACGGCGCTGATTCAGGTTTTTGAGACGATTTTGCTCTTCGATTTGATGTTTGATAGCTTCACGACGAGCCATTTCCTGGCGCGCAAGCTTTCGGCGCTCAAGTTCACGGTCGGTTGGAAGTGGAGCAGCAGCACGACTAGCACTACGTACAGGCGCAAAATCCATGCGCCTTCGCGCAGCTGGTGTTGCTAATGGTTGGCCTTGAGTTCTTGATTCGTCCTGCATAAACTTATTGTTTTCTTTTTATATTATACTCGATTTTTTAAATTTTGAAAATTTGCATGAGCGGTTTATTTTGATAGGTGGGTGAGGTTTTTATTTACGGCAGATCGGAATTTATTTATTGTCTAGAGTTTTTTACGATAGATCGGAATTTATTTATTATCTAGGGTTTTATTTTACGACAAATTGGAGTTTAACTGCTTAAGGTTTTGCTGGATGAGGATTACTCGCGGACGCGTTTTGCGGTCTCGATAATTTCATTAAAATTATCGGAGATGAGACTAGATTCGCCGACTAGAACACCATTAACACCTGGAATTGTCAAATAAGCACCAGCATTATTTGGGTTGACGCTACCACCGTAGAGAATTGGGATTTCATCTGCGGTAGCTTTACCGTAGATACTGATAAGTTGTTCCTGAATAATCTTGATAGAGGCGGCGATTTCATCAGGGGTAGCTGAGCGGGCTTGCTTAGTGGTGGAGATGGCCCAGACTGGCTCGTAGGCGATGATACATTTTTTCACGTCTTCCGTATCGATTTCAGAGAGACCACCGAGGAGTTCGTCACGTAAGACATCTTTGGTTTCGCCAAAGTTGCGCTGATTTTCGGTTTCGCCGATACAGAGAATTGGGGTGATATTATTTCGGATAGCGGCAGCAACTTTTTGACTGATATCACGGTTGGTTTCGCCAAAGATAAAGCGACGTTCAGAGTGGCCAATTAAAGCATAAGTAACAACACCACGAAGCTGGGCGATGGAGACCTCACCGGTGTATGGGCCAAAATCTTTTTGATAGAAATTTTGGGCGGCGAGTTTGATTTTTGACTTATTGCGCTCAAGTTGAAGAGATAAGGAGGCGAGAGAGATAAAGCTCGGGGCGATGATGATTTCGATGCCGCGCGTAGGTTTAATTTTCTTTAGTAACCTTTGGAGATAAATTGAGGAATCCCCAACAGTTAAGTTCATTTTCCAGTTGCCCATCACGTAAGTTTTCATAGGTTTATTATAGCATTTTATGCGGATGTCTGGAGATTATTTAGGAGAGAGTGATTATAGTATGATTATTTTTATGACGATTGTATGGTTATTTTTAAAGTTTATTTGCTATGGAATTTTGCGGCAATGTCGGGTATGATTACGCTAAAAGGAGGCAGATGAAAAAGATTCTTGCATTTGATATTGATCAAACTTTAAACGTGGCAAAGACGCCGATTCCAGATGAGATGGCGGAAATTTTGGCAGAATGTTTGAATAGTTTTGAAGTCTGTCCGATTTCGGGACAGAAGTTTGACCAGTTTTTGATTCAGATTGTGAATAGACTGATTGAGGTGGCAAAAGTGACACCGGCGCAATTAATGCATCTTCATTTGTTTGTGGCGCAAGGGACGCAATATTATCGCTACGCGCCGATGGCGAACCAAAATGATGGAACAAAATATGACGAGAGGAACTGGGAGCTGGTTTATAGTTTCCCACTGACTGAATCTGAGGTGACGCAAATTTCAGGGGCGATTGAGCAGGCGGCGAAGGAGTTGGGCTTCTGGGAGAGTGATAAACTGAAACCTGGTGACGAGATCATTGAGAATCGTTTGTCCCAGGTGACATTTTCGGCACTGGGGCAGGCGGCAGGGACCGAGGAAAAATACGCTTGGGATCCAGATTGTGAGAAGCGCAAAACGATTGTGGAGCGAGCCTTAAAGCTAGCGCCCGGATTTACTTTTGAAATTGGCGGGACAACCAGTATTAATGCAGTGAAGCCGGGGATGAATAAGGCATTTGGCATGCAGCATCTGATGGAGGAGCTTGGTGTCTCGAAGGAAGATATTTTGTATTTTGGCGACATGACGCAACCGGGTGGCAATGACTACCCTGTGATAGAGATGGGGGTCGAGACGATTACGGTACGAAACCACGAGGACACCGAGTTTGCATTGCGGGGGATCTTAGGAGTTTTGTAGGTGCTTTGGGGTTCCTGTGGGCGCTTTGGAGTTCCTGTGAGTGCTTTGAGGTTCCTATGGGTGCTTTATTGTCGAGACTACAGAGGCTTTTCTGATGAGATTAACTATTCATATTCTATGTTATATTCGTGATCTATATTATGGTATAATATGCTTATGTTAATCGAAGGTTCAAGACTCTTAAATTACCCTATTCTTAGTTTACATACGGCGACAGAAATTGCGCGCGTGAAGGCGCTGGTGGTTGACCCAAATTATTTGAAAATCGTGGCTTTTGAGGTAGTAGCAACAAACTCACGCAAACGTCTATTTCTTGATGTTAATAGTATTCGAGAATTTTCCAAGGTGGGAATAATTATTGATTCCGATGAAGAGTTTGTTGAACAGGGGGATATTATCAAACTGAACGAAATTATTGCGCTTGGGTTTGTGCTAGACCACATGAAAGTAGTGAGCAAAAAGAAAAGTCTGCTTGGACATGTGCAAGATTTTACCGTGGTGACGGACAATTTTCAGATTATGCAGTTGATTGTGAAGAGGCCTATCTATAAGGCTTTGATTGATCCGGAACTCGTGATTGGACGTTCGGAAGTGCAAGAGATTAATGACACCGAGATTGTGATTAAGAGTGATGAAAATGCGGCGATGAAAAAATCTGGAAGTCTTGATTTTGTACCAAACTTTGTGAATCCATTTAAGGACGGAAAATATATCGCGCATAGCGAGAATTCGACCACGGAATAGAACCTGGATATAGGATCTGGAGATAAAATCTGGAGATTCTTAAAAACGTGATCTGGTGATATTGATTTTGCGATATTGATTTTGCGATATTGATTAGAAATAGTTTTCTGAAGAATAGTCGTCAGTGGCTGAATCGAGACCAGCTAGAGCAGAGTCGACTTCGGATTTGATGAGATCATAGGAGAAGCCTTGGCGGGCGAGATAACCGATAAGTTTCTGGCGGTCGGTGGTTTTTCGAAGCTGCTTTTTGAGCATTTTTTGGAGCTCTGTCACCTCGTCGCGAACCAGCTCGCCAGTAGTGTCTGAAACCAAGGCATCAGAAATGAGATCATCAGAGATCCCCTTCTGCTTCAATTCTTGAATAAGGCGGCGCCGACTGATACCTTTCGACTGGTGGCGATTCTCAATATAGAAACGCGTGAAGTAGGCGTCATCGATGACTTTTTGGGCTTCAAGACGGGAGATTACTTGCTCGATCATATCATCCGTGATGCGGTCCGAGGGCTTTGACGGGAGATTGGTTTTGGCGGAGCCGCGATACTCATAAGTGTTATTTTCGGTAAAATCAGTTTCGCGGATTTTTTGGTTCTTTTCCCTGGTGGTTTGGCGAATCTGCTTAACTTTTTCAGCATAGGCAGCGTCGATTTCTAGTTTCTGGAGATGAGACTCGAAACGCTTCCAGGCCAGCTCGCGGCGCTGTCTTTTGCGTTCGAGAAAATCAATCACTTCTTTTTTGGAGTGAGGCCTCGAAAAACAATACTCCAGAGTTTGCTGGTAGAGTTTGCCAGTGCCTGACTGAGATTTGAGTTTTTCGACCTCGGCGTCCGACAATGTTTGACCTTGACTGAGTTTAGCGTCAGCTAGTTCAGAGATGGTGAGTGAGAAGCTGAATTTACCATCAAGAAAGACATTGACTCGATTTGCATCGCGCATGGCGCCGCGAAGGCTAGTAATTGTTGGCATATTTCTTACTTCAGCCTTATTTAGAATTATTTAATTATGGACCGTTCCAGGTTTAGGGGTTATTTAATATTTTTTCTGGCTATTTCTGAGTAGCTTCGGCCTTGGCGCGAACTTTTTCTTCAATCTCAGCAAAGAGTTCAGGATTTTCTTTAAAGACGCGCTTGACGGCTTCACGGCCCTGGCCAATGGTCTCGCCATTATATTTCAAGAAAGCACCTGCTTTATCGAGTACGCCATATTGGACGGCGAGATCGAGTACATCACCAACTTTGGAGATACCTTCGTTATACATGATGTCAAACTCAGCAGTGCGGAATGGAGCAGCAATCTTATTCTTAACAACCTTGATTTTGGTGCGGTTACCGATAATATCTTCGCCGTTCTTGATCTGGCCGATGCGACGGATATCAACACGAACTGAGGCATAGAATTTTAGTGCGTTACCACCAGTGGTAGTTTCAGGGTTTCCAAACATAACGCCAAGCTTCATACGAATCTGGTTGATGAAGATAACGGTTGCCTTGGATTTAGAGATGATGGCGGTGAGCTTGCGCATAGCTTGAGACATAAGGCGAGCCTGAAGCCCCATCTGGGCATCACCCATATCACCGTCGATTTCGGCCTTTGGAGTGAGGGCAGCAACTGAGTCAACGACGATGAGGTCAACAGCGTTTGAGCGGACGAGAGTCTCACAGATTTCGAGAGCTTGCTCACCATTGTCTGGCTGAGAGATTAGTAGGTTGTCGATCTGGACGCCGATTTTTTCAGCATAAGAAGGATCGAGGGCGTGCTCAGCATCGATGAAAGCAGCCTGACCACCAGTTTTTTGAACCTCAGCGATAGCGTGAAGTGCTAGAGTAGTCTTACCGGAAGATTCAGGTCCATAGATCTCGATAATGCGACCTTTAGGATAGCCGCCACCGAGGGCGAGGTCGAGGGAGAGTGATCCTGACGGAATGAGTTCAATATTGACGTTGTGGTTTTCGCCGAGCTTCATAATGGAGCCGTCGCCGAATTGCTTGGTGATTTGAGCGATGGCGAGTTTCAATGCCTCAGATTTGCCATCTTGTACAGTAGTTTCTTTGGTGTCTTTTGGTTCTTTTGCCATATTTGTCCTTTTTTAGAATTAATTATTTTGACCGGCAATAAATTGCGATCTTTCTCTCTACAGAAGAATAGAAAACCTTACCTCGCTCTCTTAGTTACAAGTATAGCTGAAGTCAAAGTTTTTTCAAGCATAAGACGCGATGATTATTAAAATTAATGGGACCCGTAAAAATCAGAGTCGTGTATCTCAACAAATAATTCTTGGATATATGTGAGGCGATTATTTAACTAGTGCGAATTTGTTTTTACCACGCTTCAAAACAGCGAGCGCATTAATTTCGTGTGACGCATCGGTGACTTTCTCACCATTAATGGAAATGGCGTTGCCGGAAATTAATTGCTTAGCCTCAGAACGTGAAGAACAGAGGGAAGTTTCGACAAGCGCATCAATGAGGGAGATTTTGCCAGCTTTTTCGGAAAGTCTGATCGTTGGGAGGAGGAGGGCGATAGATTCAATATCAGATTCAGAAAGAGTTTCGATACGGCGGTCGCCAAAGAGAAGGTCAGTGAGAAGAATAGCAGCGGCGGCAGAATTTTTTCCATGCACGATTTCTGTGACGCTTTTTGCGAGAGCTTTTTGAGCAAGGCGCTGCTCAGGATGCGTACGATGTTCCTCAAGGATTTTGTCAATAGTTTCCCTATCGAGAACGGAATAGATTTTGATGAGATATTCGACAGATTCGTCAGCTTGGTTGAGCCAGAATTGATAAAAATCAAAGATTGAAGTGAAGTTGCCGGAGCCATTATCGGAGCTAGCGAGCCAGACGGCGTTTCCTTCGGATTTTCCAAACTTGCGACCAGTGACTGGGTCGATAACGAGTGGGGTGGACCAGACGTCAGCACTACCGTTTTCTAGGCGCTTGATGAGATGAACGCCGGTGGAAGAGTTGCCAAACTGGTCGGCGCCACAAAGTTGAAGATCGACGCCATAGGTGCGATAGAGGTGGAGGAAGTCATAGCCCTGGATGAGAGTGTAGGAGAATTCAGCATAGGAAATCCCAGAACCACCTTCGCCGATGCGATTTTGGATAAATTTGCGGTCGAGAAGCTGGGTCATAGAAAATGTTTTTCCGACAGTGCGGAGGAAGTCGAGATAGTTGATGTTTTTGAACCAGTCGTAGTTGTCGACCATGGTGAGCTCATAATGATCATTGGTTGGGTCGCCATCACCGAGAGTATTGGCGGCGCCGTCCAGACTAATGACGGATTCAATTTGTTTTTTGATGCAGGCCTTGTTGTGCTCGACTTCGTTTATAGTTTTGAGATCACGTTCACCATTTTCTTTTGGGTCACCAATTTGACCAGTGGCGCCACCAACGAGGAGATATGGCTGGTAGCCGTGGCGGACAAAACAAGCGCACATCATGAGAGAGGCGAGATTGCCGATGGTCAAAGAATCAGCAGATGGGTCGGCACCCCAATAAAACTTCTTAATCTTACGGTTATCAAGTTCTTCAGGGTTTTTGATGGTATTTTCGGCGACAAAACCGCGCCAGGCTAATTCTTCGGATAATTTCATAGGTTTATTTTACCATATTATAGAGAGACCCAAAAAAGAAGGGAGTGATTCCCTTCTTTTTTTGCCGAGAAGACTATTTGAAAATACATATCATATCGATTATATTTCGGCGAAGTCTTTAGTTTTAGCTATGGACCGGTGATGGTATCGGTAGCTTCGTAGCCTTGGCTATCAGTGACGGTGACGGTGATAGTTGATTCAGAGCCGGTGAAGCTATAGTTTGGATCATTGAGACCAGAGCTGACGGAATCGGATTTAACCACTGTGCCATCAACAGAGAGTGTGTAGCGATTGAGGCCGGCTGAGCCAGGAGTGACGGTGAATTTAAGCGCACCGGATGAAGCGATACTATGAGTACTGAAGGAGACGGAAGGTGGAGTGTAGGAACAGTCATCTTCAGTGTTTGGATCATAACCATTGGGGTCAGTGGCGTAGGCTTTATTCTTGGAGATTGGGTCGATGGTATAACTAATTTCGACTTCAACAACGAGGCTAGAGAGAGTACAGTCGGTGGCCTTCTTCTTGGTGAATTTATTGAATTTGATGGATTCCTTTTGCATGCCGTTATTTTTGCTATTGAACCAGCTTGGCCAAATATCAGTTACGCCGTTGACCGTGAGAGTCTGCATGCCGGCTGGCTGGGTTGGCTTGTCACCTGGCTTCCATTTACCTTCGGCGGCATAGACTTTGGTGTGAACTGGGCCCATATAGTCGTTGACGACGGTGCGAACAATGGTATTTGAGCTATTCCAGAGACTGGAACCATCGTGGTTACCGTTCCAGACGATAGTGGCGATGGCGGAAGAGTAAGAAGCCATGAGCGAGTCTTTTGTGATAGCAGAATTTGAGGTGGTGGTGGTACCGGTTTTGGAGGCAGTCCAGACTCCTGGAACTACGAAACCAGCAGAGCGTGCGAGTGAACCCCAGACAAGATTACGAGCGTTGGCATCGCCAAGGATATCAGTGACCATGTAGGCAGCCTGGGCATCGAGGACACGCTTACCAGCGGTATCTTCCCATTTTTCAACAACGTCACCAGAGGAGTTTTTAACCTCGAGAATGTAGGCGAGAGGCTTATAGACGCCACCACGAGCAAGTGAGGCATAGGCGTTTGCATGCTCGATTGGGCGAACATTACATCCGGAACCGATGGCGATCGAAAGACCACCTGAGGTGTCGGTACAGTAAGAGAGATCACCGAGATCGTGAGCGACCTTTAAGCTATTTTCAATACCATTAATATAGAGGGCTTTGACAGCTGGAATATTAAGAGAGTTGGCAAGAGCCTTACGAATTGGGATGCTGCCATAGAAAGCACCGGTGTAGTTTCGGAGTTTGCAGGCGCCAGTGAAGCCGGCACAGTAATATTTATCGATATTTTCATCTTTGAGGATGGAACCCGCGCCATAGTTTACACCTTCACGCTGGGCGAAAAGTGGTGCGTAGTCGAGGATTGGCTTAATGGTGGAACCTGGTTCGAGAAGGGCGGTGGAGGCATTCACCTCACCATAGACTGGTTTATTCCAATCGGCAGAACCAACCATGGCGATTACCTGTCCAGTTTCGACATCAACAGAAGAGAGGGAGATGTTATCACTACCATTGGTACGCATAAGTTTGACGCCATTAGCGACAGCGGCTTCGGCATATTCCTGGGCGCGAAGGTCTAGCGAGGTTTTAATAGTAAAGCCACCGGCACGCATGGTTTTGACACCGTATTTTGCCTCAAGCTGCTTCTTTACCTCGAGGACAAAGTGGGGGGCTTTGATATCAGTATAACGGCTAACCTCCGGCTGGATTTCATCAAGAATATTAACTTTCTTAGCTTCCTCGGCTTGTTCGGCGGTAATATAGCCCATTTTTTCCATGACGTCGAGAGTCTTTTGCTGCCTGGCGATGAGAGCTTTGTTGGCGGCGGTATTGTATGGACTGAGATAGGATGGGTTGTTTGGAATGGAGGCAAGGAGAGCGGACTCAGCTAGAGTGAGATCCTTAGCAGATTTCTTGAAGTAGGCCTGTGCGGCGCTTTCTACACCATTACGGCGGCCGCCATATGGAGACTCGTTAAGGTACATGGTAATAATCTGTTCCTTAGAATACATCTTCTCGAGCTCGAGGGCGAGGATCATCTCCTTAATCTTGCGAGGGAGACCAGTGACGGTACGGTTGCTGGCTTCATCGGAGAAATAAACCTGCTTGATCAGCTGCTGAGTCAAAGTAGAGCCACCTTGAACACCGTGACCTGAGAGAGTGGAAAGACTGGCGCGGATGAGGGCAAAGAAGTTAACACCTGGGTGGTTATAGAATTCGCGATCCTCGATAGCAACTGTGGCCTGACGCATGTAGGTGGAGATATTTTCACCTTCAACAACTAGACGATAGTCACCGTCACCCCTATCTTCCCAGAGGACCTGACCGTTACGATCGAGATAGGTATTGACCGTTCCGGAAACTTTCATCTGGTCGAGACGGATTTCATCAAGGTCTTTTTTGTAGTAAAGAAAGAGACCACCGATGGCGATAACGGCAAGAAGGAACATGACCGCTGAGGCCTTGAGGAAGAAAAAGAGGCCTTTTTTGGAGAAGATAAAGTGGAAGACGCGCTTTGGGTGGAGTCTGGCAAAGAAGCGTTTGACCGGTTCTTTTGGAAGCTTGGAAAGTTCTTCAGCTTCTTTCCTGGCCCTAGCCTCCTTTTTGGCGCGTGAACGATAAACAAGGGAGGAATATAGATTCATTTTTTGGTCTTTTTTCTGGAAAAGAGAGCGGACAGAGCGCTTTGGGGATTTTGTGTCACGTTTGGTTTGAGATTTTTCAGATTTTGTCATTTCAGTTTGATCGTTTTCGGTTTTAATTGCTTCGGATTTTATGGTTTCAGATTTTACTATTGGATTTCTTGATCCAGGTTTTGCGATGGTCCTATTTTCAGCATTTTCGGCATTGAGTTTTGCCTGATAGGCTCTAACTGCACGAGCTTCAGCTAATCTTTTTGCCTGAGCAGAAGTGAGTTCTGGCATTGTGCTTGACATAGAAGCGCTAGCACGTTTTGTGCTGCCAGTTTGACTATTTTTTCTCTGTTTTTCCATAGCGGTTTTATCTTTTTCCTTACCAGTATTAACCACCCTATCCTCCGTTTCATCGTACAATTTTATATAATTATACACTCGCCACGAAATAGTAGCAATATTTTATAAAATGTCTAAAATTCTTACGTTTTTGTGTGGACTATGGACACAATTACATATATAATAGGAATGATAAATGTTAATGCTTAATAAGATAGGATTATAGATGATCAAAAGAATCACCAATAATTTTCTGAAAAAGAAATCTGCACCTATTATCTGCTTCTTTGGAAGTATGCTTGTTTTTGCGGTTATTCTTTTAGGGTATTCGAGTAGTTATGCTGCAATTGTTGACTATGGCCAAATAAAAACAAAGAATTATGCGGCATCGAACGGCTATAGTATTTCTTTGACCTATCCGGAATCGACGACTTTTAATATTAATAATGCCGAACATAATCCATGGATTAAAACCCAGTCACAAATTAAGGTTACGACAAATTCTGTTAGTGGCTATAAACTATATATCTCTTCTTCAGAGAAAAGCTTAAAAACAAGTGATGGGACGGCCGAGATTCCTTATGATAACTTGACGGCAAATCTAGTCCAGAAGACTGATATTTCTCCAGATACATGGGCGCTACTTTTGAAGAAGGGAGGGACTGATTATGTTTTGCCAATGTGTGCAAATGACAACTTGACAGACAACTGTAAGATTAGCGAGAGTAATGCACCAGTGACGTTAGAAGAGTCGAATTTGATGTATGGGCTTTATGTTACACTTGCAACTAAGCCTGGGACCTATAGTTCAAAGCCTTTGGTGTTGACTGCGGTGATTAACTCTGGCCCAACAGCCGAACTTAAGATCAATAGTGTGAGTCCTTCAGTTGTACCGCTTGACCCAACTGGACATACGGTAAAGAATGAAGCCGGTCAGAGCCTAAAACATAAGATGAATATTAAGATTCCGATGATTGAGCGTGATTTTAGTGTTGAAAACTATGACTATAGGAAATTCAAAGCGACAGCTGGAGGTCTTGATTGTCCAATCGATCCGACGACTTTCCAGAAAACGAATGACGAGATTTCGTTTGATTGTACGGTTGATTTTAATAACGCTAATCCGTTGTTTCATGTTGGACAGAAAACTGAAGTGGTGGTCGAGACGATTCCATACGGGTATATTTATTCCAAGCAGGATGCCATTCAATTTGCGAATTCATGGGCAGACTATGGTTACACTGGCACACCGCAAGAATTCACTTTTCCGGTGACAGGAAAATATAAACTTGAAGTAATGGGAGCAAGCGGCGGACCGAGAACACCTGTACAGAGGGCCTTTCATTGGAACTACAATCTGGACTTTAATCCTGGACTTGGCGGATATGCTTCAGGATACAAAGACTTTAATGCTGGTGATAGAGTTGCATTATTTGTCGGGGGTAGAGGTGAATCATCTCTTGATGAAGGTGTTAATCCAAACATAATTCACAAGGGCGGTTTTAATGGTGGTGGCAATGGAAGCGTGGGACCTCTTGCTTATGGGCTCCCCAATCCAAACTGGCGCAACTGGGGTGGCGCAGGAGGTGGCGGCGGAACCGATATTCGACCAGTGAGCGACATGGATTATGCAACAACAAATAATACTGCTAACCGTATTAGAGTACGTCAAGCAGGTTCGTCTTGGCCGCTTCTTAATGAAGGACCTTGGGCGCCACTTGATCATGGTGTATACCAGGCCGTATTTGGGGTCGAGGGGATTCCTGATTCTGATTTTGAGGGGGCAGTGGCATATTATGACTTAAATTCTTCAGTAGATAAGCAATTCCGTAACGTATATTCACAGAAACATGGCAATTTTATCTCAGTCTACTTTACATACGACGCTAGCCAGCCAGCACCACAATTTATGCCTAATACGGCTGCAGAAGTACGTCTCAAGGTTAAGACCACAAACACGACCGCCAAGATCAAGAGTCTGAAGATTTATAAGTTAACAGACCGTATAATTGTTGGGGGTGGTGGAGCAGGTGGGACACTGATTGCTGCTGGCGGCAATGGAGGTGGACTTACAGGTGGTACCCCTACCTATTCCGATTCCCCTGCTACTCTTTATGCGGCACTCATACTTCCTGCCGGGGCAACTCAGACAAGCGGTGCTGGCTATGGCTTTGGTGCTTCCGCTCCGCGTCTCGATGATTCAACGAGATCTTTAGCTAATCCGCAAAATTATCAGATACAAGGTCGTCCTGGTGCTGGTGGTGGATGGACTGGTGGGTTTGTCGCACAAACACCCTATGATCTGTCAACTATTGCCTCTGGGGCGAGTGGTGGATCTAGTTACATTGGTGGGGTAACCAGTGGATTTACCAGAAAATTTGACGATGACACAAATATTTCTCCATACTGGTCACAAAGTTTTGTACATGATGGACACGATGGTTCTATACGTATCTCGTATGCAACTTATCCTGGTGGAACGCCATAACTAGTGGGACCCCATAGTCAATCATAGACACGCAATTAGTCAAATGAAAATCTCAGGTGAAGGCCTGAGATTTTTTACTAGACGACAATGATATAATAGTGGCATGAATGAAATTATTTTAATTATCCTGGGACTGATATTTATCGAAACTAGCTTCCTGGTGGTGCGTTCTTTCAGAAAAGGGTTTAACTACTCTGGACAGAGACGCCGAATTTATGTCGATACATCAAGCTTAATGGATGGGAGGATTCTGAAGGTTGCAAAGACTGGCTTTCTTGATGGGCTTTTGATCATTCCACATAGTGTCTTGAACGAGATGCAGCTTTTGGCGGACGGAAAAGATACTGAAAAACGAGCGCGAGCAAGATTTGGGCTTGATGTAGTGAACGAACTTGAGCGCGTGGTACATAATGAAGTAGAGATCCTGCCAGACGCGCTAGATCATACGCCGGTTGACAATCGCTTATTGCAACTTGCAAAGGAGAACCGTGGGACGATTCTGACTACCGACTATAATCTGGGGATGGTGGCAAAAACGATGGATATTGATGTGCTAAATGTGAATGATTTAGCGATTGAACTAAGGAGCGACTACCTGCCGGGCGAGCGGATGCGAATTAAAATTACGGCGCTGGGAAGCAATCCAAAACAGGGTGTGGGATACCTGCCGGACGGCATGATGGTGGTGGTGGACGAGGCCGCAACATTAGTTGGGAGATTTGTGGAGATTGAATTTGTGAAGTTTTTGCAAACTAACTCGGGGCGCATGATGTTTGCAAAAGTCGCAACACAGACTAGGCCGAGCGGCCGCTTTGGCAGAGGAGCTGGACGAAAAATTAAAACCAAATCTTAGGCTTTGTTCTATAAAAAATAATCCCGCGGAGGGATTATTTTTTGACTATGGGGTGACCGCTGATGGTTTATTTTTGACTATGAGTGATGGCCGCTAGTGGATTATCCGCTGATGGTTTATCCACTAAGAGAAACCGTATCGGCGCCTAATTAATAATACCAAGTTCAGGATGATCGGTACCGTGCTCGAGGGCGTAAGCCTGATAGTCTGAAAGCCGCTGCTTATATTTTTCGACAAGGTCCTGACGGCCAAGCATCTTTACTACATCTAGCGCAAGATCAAGGCGGGAGGCGTGATTCATGGTCAGCATAGCAAATGGGGTAACGGTGCTTCCCTGTTCCTCAAAGCCATGGCCAGAGATTCGATTCTTGCTGGTATAGTTACTGAGGGTATTAACTAGGGTGTCTGGATAGCCATGGAAGTTAGCGATAATGGGAGTAGTTTGACCAAAGAGCTGGTCGAAACTGGCTTGCTTCAAAGGATTATTGCTGGTGCCGATGGCGCCATAGGTGAGGGCGGAAATATTAATAAGTCCGAGATGAAGCTTTGGAAGATCTTGTCTTAGAATCTCGATCGCCCTAACTGCTTCACGAGTGGCAATATCGCCGGCAGATACAAAAAGGTAGTCGAAATTACCTTCCTGGTTTTTGTTGGAAATAAATTCAAAAAGACTACAGCCCTGTTCAAAGTTTTTCTTTGCCGCTTCTTCATCTTGCCAGACTGGCTCGTCGGTTTTATTGAAGGTGACGAGGTTGACTTGGTTTTTTGATTCTAATAAATAATTAAAACATGGGTCAACGGCAGTGGCATCAACTGGGAAGAAACAGGTGACATGCCTGCCTGGACGAGCGAGGAGCGAGGAGATTAACATTGGTGACTGGTGAGAGAATCCGTTATGATCCTGACGCCAACAAGTACTGGTGCTTAAGAGATTGACGGAAGGATATTTTGGACGCCAAGCAACTTCTTCGCACTGTTCGAGGAATTTGAGGTGCTGGATAATCTGCGCGAGGATGATGGTGAAGAAAGCTTCATAGCTGGTCATCATAGCAGGTTCACCAGAGAGAAGGTGACCGATCATAACCGAAAAGAGAACGTTTTCAGAGAGTAACTCAACGATGCGACCGCTCTCGGATTCAGGAAGATCCCACTCACGCTTCTCGAGTCGATTACCCCAGGTGCGGCTGGTGGATTGATAGATTTCATCTAGTTTATTACTAGTGGTCTCGTCTGGGCTAAAGAAATAGAAGGATGGATCTTTTTCAGCCTGAATTTTGAGTTTGGCGCCAAACACTTTGGCGATGGATTTTAAATTAGTCATGGAGAAAACCTTCCTCTTTGTTAAATAATTCTTCGAAATGATAGGAGTGGAGCCAGGAAGAGAGGAGCTCGAGCTCGGCGGGGTCGGATTTGGCTTTTGGTAGAGGGATTTGATGGGCTTTGAAGTTGCCGCGAACCTTGGTGTCATCAACAATGAGTGGACCAGAGAGGCCTTTTTCGGTTTCGAGAATAATGAAGACTGGATCGCTGCTGTGTTTTGCAAAATTCAAGGCGGCTTCGACATCTAAAATGAGATTTCGCATGATGATGTCGGTCTGATTCTCAGATTTTTCAAAGGTATGACGTTCCGAGGTTTTGTCTTCACTCTGTTCTTCTTGAATAAGCTTGGTAATATTTTGCTCAACCTGCTCAAAAGTATTGGTTGACGCTTCGTCAGAATCATCACCATCAAAGACAATTTGGGGTTCTTGACCAACGAGATTATCTGTTTGTGAGTAGAGCTCAGCTGGGGCCTTGGAAGAAGCGCCGAGACGTTCTTCGATGCGGATTGGAGTATAACCAAAACCACGAATCAGTTCGTTTAGCTGATGCTCGGAACGACGACCAGCAACGGTTGGACCGGAAATTTTGTAGCCGTTCAGGTGGAGGACTGGAATAACCTTGCCATTATTTGGAGAACTGAGGAGGTCATTTAAGTTGAGACTGGCGAGAGTCGTGGCGGTTTCAAATTCCCCATCACCGATGAGGACGATGGCGGTGCGTTCAGGATGTCCGAGGCAGTAGCCATAAGCGGTAGCGAGAGAATAGCCGAGCTCGCCACCTTCACAGATGACGCCTGGGGCGGACGGACTGGCGTGGGACGGAAAGCCGCCAATACGGGAGAAAAGAGCGGAAATTTTAGCGAGACCATCAAAATCTGGCTTGAGAGTTTCATCAACTGCGGCGAGATCACCATCATAGAAGAGGTTAGCTTGGAGAGCTGGAAAACCATGGCCGGGGCCGAGAACAAAGATTGTATTATCTTTTTGACCAGCAAAAACATCTCGCACACAAGCGTAGACGAGATTAATGCCAGGACAGGTGCCCCAGTGCCCGAGGAGCCGAGGTTTGATGTCGTCGAAAGATAGAGGTTTCTCAAGGAGAAAATTGCTTTTTAAGAAAAGTTGGGTAACTGTGAGGTAGTTGCAGGCGCGGATACGTTTTTCAGTGGCTGCGAGACTCACTTTTTTGGTTTCATATTGCATATGCTTATTATAGCATAACAGAGGTGATGAAGGGAAATTATTGGTGCTTAACGCGAACCATGGCAGCGCGCAAGACTTCACCTTCATAAAGATAACCTGGGATGAGCTCTTCGGCGATAACTTCCTTATCACCATCGCCTTCTTCCATGGTGATGGCGTTATGGAATTCAGGATTAAATACGGTGCCTGGATTGGAATCTATGGGAGCGAGATTGAGGGCCTTGAGGGTTTTGTCGAGGGTTTTCTGGACTGGAGCGAGGAGATCAGGATGGGCCTTGATAGCGCGAGACATGTCGTCGATCAGGGGGAGGACCTTACTAATGGTAGCGTGTTTTGCGATTGTTTTGGCTTGTTCCCTTTGCAACTCAACTTGCTTACGGAAGTTTTCAAAATCTGCACGGGTGCGCTGCAAGTCGCCGATCAATTCAGAGTTTTGACGTGCTAATTTGGTAATTTCTTCTAGGTCTTTTGCGGAATTTGTGGTTGAGTTTGCCGAATGTTTTGGGTTTCCTTCTTCAATATCTGGCTTAAATTCAGGATCTTCAAAAGTATTTGGGTTGAGATCGGAATCGAAGGCGCCACCTCGTGTTTGCGACTGAGCTTTTGCCTGACTAGATTTATCAGATTTATTTGAAAATGGATTATTCATAATTTCCTTTCTTTAATACATACTTTCAAGATATTTGCCGGCGTGACGAACGAGCCCCATGACCTGGGCGTAGTTTTGGCGAGTAGGACCGAGGATGCCGATGTAACTGGAGTCGGAATATGGAGAGCGGAATTTACTGATAATGAGAGAGGCGTCAGAGTTTTTGCCGATTGGGTTTTCGCGGCCGATGAAGATATTGAGCGGTTCGCCTGGACGTGCCTCGCGGAGCCACGGCTCGAGATTATCGAGGAGCTTGGAGACGTTCTGAATGCGCTGATAATCCGTGAATTCTGGTTGCGAGAAGAGTTTTGAGATGCCGGAAAGATAGAGCTGATTGCCGATGGTGGCAAGGCCGAGATTACCCGTGAGCTCGACTAGCATATCAACGGCGGTGCGGATAGCGTATTCGACTTGGGCCTGCGAGCCGATGCGGACCTCAAGAGCATGAAGGCCACGATTTTTATCATTTTGGCCTGAGGAGAGAGCGCGGTCGGGACAGAATTTTTGGAAATATGGATCTTTAGCGATTTGACGAGCAGCCTCGGCGAAAACTTCTTCAAAATCGTCATCTGCTTCAGTGTCAAGGTCTCCTAAATCTTCTGATTCCAACGCAAGATCAAGGTCATTTTCGCGAGAGACGAGGGAGTTAACATAGAGGCGATAGCCAGCGTCAGTCGGAATACGTCCTGCAGAAGTGTGTGGAGAGGCGACGAGTCCGAGTTCTTCGAGCCTAGCCATTTCGGCACGAATTGTGGCGCTCGAGACATCAAAAAGTTTGGCGAGAGTGACACTACCAACTGGAGTAGCCATCTCGGCATATTCCTCAATGACGGCAAAAAGGATGGCTTTTTGGCGATCGGTGAGTTGGATTTTTGAGTTATTTTCTTCTTCCGTTTTCATACTTTTCTGTTTTGAATTATACTGCATTAGCACTCAAAATACAAGAGTGCTAAAAATGTTGAGGTCGATTTTAGTGCGTGATTTTGGGGTTTGTTTTTGTGGGAGACGTGGGCGATTCTTTGTAATGTTTATGAATTTATGGCTTGAGAGTGAAATAGCCTGGGGTGCCTGGAGCGTCGATGCGAGCATAAGTGTTATCTTTTATACCAGCCGTCGCATAGCTCGTTCCATTACCACCAACTAAATTGCTTGCGCCATCAAACATTTCAGTTGAAAGGTATGGATATCTCGTTGCAACATCAAAGGTTGAAGATGTATAGATAGTTTTTACCTTTGTATTTGCGAACATTCGTTCAGTCCTGATTGCAGCTAAGGTATTAAAACTAGACAGATCCAATGTACTGTTTTCAGGGACCACCATAGCCCCCTCAAACATGCTATCCATGTTTTGTACCCAGTCTGTCCTAAAGCTTGTAATATTTAGATCTTTTAGATGTGTCATATCCGCAAACATCTCACCCATGTCGGTTACTCTATTAGTGATAAAGTTTGATAGATTTAGATTTTCGATAGATTGCATATCTTTAAACATAGCATTCATATTAGTGACATTCCCTGTATTAAAGCTGGAGATATTTATGTTCTTTAGTTTTGTAACACCGGAAAACATTTCAGACATATTAGTCACATTCTGAGTGTTAAAATTCGATAAATCTAGCATATTTACTTCAGAATCACTCATGGAATCCTTAAATAAACCATACATATTAGTGACGTGCGACGTATCAAATGAAGAGATATTGAGATTCTTTAGCTTAGGCATTTTTTCGAACATCCGTTCCATTGTTACAACATTTTGAGTATTGAAATTGGATAGGTCAAGTGTCTCGAGAGCCAGCAATCCAGAGAACACATAATTCATATCAGTCACATTTGAAGTATCGAAACTACTCACGTCTAGTGACGTTAGAGCATTATTAAAAGTCGGGAACATATTCGACATACCTCTAACATTATTAGTTGTAAAATCATGAAGGTTGATACTACTTACTTTTCGTAGGTCTCGGAATAAATTAAATAAGGTAGTGACGGAGTCATTATGCCAACCAGACATATCAACCGATTCAAGCTCATAACATGCCCTGAACATATCTTCCACTGACTGGTTTTGGCGAACATCTAGTCCGGCAAGATTAACAGATTTTAGGTTTGGCATACTGTCAAACATGCCAGACATGAATTCTACTTTACTGGTATCTAAATGCCTTAAGTCAAGATTTTTAAAGCTTGAGTTAGCAAACATCTCAAACATATTCTTAACATTTTTGGTATTCAGATTAGATAGATCGGTTTCTTCTTCTGTTCTTAAACTTGCGAACATATAAGACATATTCTCGACGTTTCCAGTATCAAGAGTATTTATTATAAGCTTTTTTATCGGTCCAAGATTTGCGAAAGTTCTCGTCATATTCTTTGTTTTTGAAGAGTCAATTCCAGATAGGTCAGCAATACCACCATTTGTGGTGACTGTGTTTGAGCTAAATAAGCCAGCAAACATATCAGTAGCATCTTCGTTCATATAAGACGTATCCGCATCAGACCACCAATAAATTGTTTTATCGACAGTGTCATACCACGCGTAAATAGGAGTAACAGAATCCGTAGTTGAGACTACGACTTTATTATATGCATTAGTGTCAACTGGAGATTTTTTAAAATTTAATGCTTCTACTGTCGCCATACCGCTAAAAAGACTTCTTATTTTATTTTTAAATTCTGGTCCTGGTACAAATATAGCTTCCTTAGGAACGTAATTTGTGGTTGCAGTAAACAACACTTGCTTTGAATATGTTCCAGAGTTAAGGTCTGGAGAGGCTTTGACGCCAAAATCAACCCTGGCACGTTGACCAGTAGTGTTAGTTGTAGTGAGAACAGTATCTGGGGCACTTGCTTTTGGGATTGGTTTAAAGTTAACACCATCCGCAGAATAACCCCAGGATTTCGGAGTGAAATTTGACTCGACTTGAGGAGAGGTGATGGATGCAATTTTGGTAGTTACAGATGAATCAGTATGATTTAAGTTCGTGTCCTCGTCGATACTAGAAACATAAAAATTGAAGCCTGTGGAATTGTTGGTACTAATGGAGGCGTTAATAGCATCCTGCTTAAACGTCGAGGCAGAAAGCTCGGCTGGAGTAAAATGAAAATCAACACTCATAGCATCCAGGGCAAAAGAAACCGTTGTCGGGGTACCACCGGCGCCTGGGGCGGCGAAAGTGGAGTTATTGGAAGTTAAGAGAATGAGAGCAAAAATACTTGCGATGGAGAAAAAGAAAGCAAAAACTGGCGCAAGGAGACTCAGTTTTTGTGAGAAAAATTTGTGTTTTTTGATTTGCATATGACCGATACCTTTTATGGTTATATTATAACATATAATTCTGGATTAAATTCGTGGTAGACTAAATTATGGAAGAACAGAATCTGATAGATAAATTAGCAAGGATTAAGTCGTGGCTCGGAACGGGAAGCTTGAATGTTTTTGGCTTGCCGATGAGTGGAAAAGATACCGTGGGTGAGCGATTAGCAAAAGATCTTGACGCAAAATTTTTGTCTTCGGGAATTATTATTCGCGCATTTGAAGCAGAGCAAAATCAGAACATGACTGGTAGCGGACAATTAATTCCAACAAATACCTTTTATGATATAATTTTGCCTTATTTTTCGCGAGAAGAAATGAAGAATGATTCCCTGATTTTGTCGAGTGTGGGGCGCTGGGCTGGTGAAGAAGATAAGATTATGGAGGCTGCAAAAAATGGTGGACATGAGATTAAGGCAGTAGTTCTACTTGATTTAACAGAGGCAGACGTGAAGAATCGTTTTGAGGCGGCGAAGGAATTGAATGATCGTGGTGAGCGTGCTGACGATGCTAATTTAGAGATTTTTGAGACGAGGATTCGTGAATTTAATGAAAAAACTTTACCAGTGCTTAATCACTACGGTGAGTTAAATTTATTGATCAAGGTGCCGGCTGATGGAAGTCGCGATGAGGTTTATTCTTCTGTAGTTGATAAGCTGGTTGAGTTTATTAACCAATAAGTATTACACGAATACCCCTCTCTTCGACACACTCAAGGCCGTTCGGCCAAGCTTATGGTCTCAGAGAGGGATATTGTGTATTATTGAAAAATAACTCACTCAAGATTATGGTCTCAGAGAACAAATTATGGGGTGGATATTTGTTTTTATGAAGCCATAGGCTTGGGCGAGCGCCCTTGAGCGTGCTGAAGAAAAATATATATCACCCTAATTTTAATCGCGTTTTAGCATAACCGTGAAAGCTTCGGATGGAATATCGATCTTGCCAAAGCGTTTCATCCTAGCCTTACCACGCTTCTGTTTCTCAAGCAACTTTGCCTTACGGTCGCGGTCACCGGTGTGGATTTTCACGGTCACATCCTTACGGAAAGCACCGATAGTCTCGCGAGAAATAATCCTTGCGCCAATGGCTGCCTGCAAAGCCACCTCAAAGTTCTGCCTTGGAATAACTTCTTTCAGTTTCTTAGTAATGGAGCGGCCGATAGCTTCGGATTCAGAACGGTGACACATAAGAGCTAAAGCATCAATGCGTTCGCCGCCAACTAGAAAGTCAACACGAACCAGATCCTCGGCGCGATAATTTGAGATCTCATAGTTGAAGCTGGCATAACCAGAGGTGAGGGACTTGAGCTGGTCGTAAAAATCAGTCAGGAGGTTGGCCATCGGGGCCTCAAAATAAATAACAGCACGATCTTCGAGATAGGAGATATTCTTCTGTAACCCACGTTTTTCAACAATAAGAGTCAAGACGTTACCAATCATGGAGACTGGTAAAATAATTTCACCCTTGACCCAAGGTTCACGGATCTCAGAAATAGAGCTAGTGTCCGGGAGATTAGAGGCGGACTTGATTTCGATTTCCTCGCCAGAATTGAGACGGACCTGATAGTTAGTGGATGGATTGGTGACGACTAGATCGAGCTTGAATTCACGCTCAAGGCGCTCCTTGATGATATCCATGTGAAGCAGACCGAGGAAGCCAATACGCAAGCCGAAACCTAAGACTGGGCTATTTTCTGGTTCAAAACGGAGGGCAGAGTCACTGAGGGAGAGTTTTTCAATCGCCTCTTTGAGGTCCTTATACTGATCATTGGAAACTGGGAAGAAGCCGGCATAGACAAAAGGCAAAACGTTTTTATAACCTGGGAGCGGGGTGGCGGCAGGTTTTTTGGCAAGAGTAACAGTATCACCGACTTTTGCTTCGCGAGTGGTTTTTAAGTTCGTCACAATATAGCCGACTTCACCTTCAGAGAGATCATTTTTCGGATGCATGCCAGGGGTGAGGACACCGACTTCAAGAGCGATGCCATTAATTTTTGAGGCCATCATGTGGATGTTGTCGTTTTTCTTGATTTGGCCGTTAAAAATGCGGACATAGAGAACAACGCCGCGATAGTCATCGAAATAGGAGTCAAAAATGAGGGCACGAGTTTCATCGGGAGCGGCGGTAGCTTCAAGATCGACTGGAGTTTTTGGACTTGGGGCCCTTTCGATAATTGCCTCAAGAACCGCTTCGACATTGAGGCCGGTCTTAGCGGAAACAGGGATGATTTCCTCTTTTTTGCAACCTAGGAGATTGATAATTTCATTAGAAACTTTTTCGACATCGGCAGCCGGAAGATCGATCTTGTTGACTACTGGAATAATGGTCAAATCCTGTTCGAGGGCAAGATAGACATTTGCGAGAGTCTGAGCCTGAATACCCTGAGTGGCGTCAACCACAAGGATGGCCGACTCGACGGCCTGGAGTGAACGAGAGACCTCATAGGAAAAATCGACGTGGCCTGGGGTGTCAATAAGATTTAATTCGTAACCCTTATAGTGCATCTGCACAGGGGTGAGCTTGATAGTGATACCCTTTTCGCGCTCGAGCTCCATAGAATCAAGAAGCTGCGACTTCATCTGTCGCTTCTCTACCGTGTCAGTGATTTCCATCATGCGATCAGCAAGCGTGGACTTGCCGTGGTCGATGTGAGCAATAATACAGAAATTACGAATGTGATCTGAATTCATAGAGATATTATAACAGATATGGTGCGGAGAAAGAATGGTGATTTACGGGGGGTGTGTGGCGATTTAGAGAGGAGCTGGAGTGATTTGCTATAATCAGAGTGTGAAAAAAATTTTGGCAGTTTCGGGGGGGATTGATTCGATGGTGCTTCTTGAGAGGTTTTTTAGAGATGAGCCGGAAAATATCGTGGTGGCGCATTTTAATCACGGGACGAGAACATCGGCGGATTTGGACGAGCAGTTTGTTTCTTCAAGATGCGAAGAGCTGAAAGTGCCATTTGAAACGATGAAAATTATGCTGGGAGAGGGAGTTTCCGAGGAGCTGGCGCGTCAAAAACGATATGACTTTTTATATCATGTAGCGAATAAATATGGTGGGGAGATTTATACGGCACACCACCTAGACGATTTGATTGAATCGATTGCCATTAATCTAATTCGAGGAACAGGTTGGCGAGGATTGACTCCTTTTTCGGACAATCGAATCCATCGACCATTTATCGAGATGGGATTTTATAAGACAGACATTTTGCGATTTGCTGCTGAAAATAAGGTGTTATTTCGGGAAGACCCAACAAATGCAACAGACGATTATCTAAGAAATCGGGTGAGATTGAAGCTATTTATTATGCCACGAGCGGAGAAGGAAAGGCTGATTGATTTTTATAAAAGGCAGAATATTATTAGGCACGAGATCGAAGAACTCTGTGAAGCTATATTCAATTTTTTATTAATTAAAAATTCTTCTGATGAGATAAATGGATGCGTAGATTCACATGGCGGTACAGGCTTTACGTCAGTTTTTCGTGTGGAAAGTGGAGCTTTAAGTAATATAAAAATACGCAAAGATTTCTTTCTGGGAAATTTTTTTCTGGGAAATAATGAGGATTACACAGAGGAAACCGTTGAAGAGGTTTTGCGATTTATATGTGAGAAGATTGGGGTGAATTTGACGCGAGTGCAGCTAAAAGATTTTCTGAGGGCGATTAGGACTTATGGTACGAACAAAAAATTTAACTTGCCAAAAGATAAAATGGCGGTGATTGGTAGAGATTTTATAGGGCTTTAATGGTATAATATAGAGAAGAAATTATAAAAACAGGAAGGTCAATAAATGTCAGGACACAGTAAATGGGCGACAACCAAACGTCAAAAAGCCATCGTCGACGCCAAGCGTGGGGCGGCTTTCACGAAGATTGCAAACCAAATTGCGATTGCGGCGAGGAGTGGTGGTGACCCGACTATGAACCCAACTCTTGCGATGGTGCTTGAGAAGGCTCGCAAGGCGAACATGCCAAAGGCAAATATTGAGCGCGCGATTGCACGTGCAACTGATAAAAGTGCTGCAGCGATGATTGAAGAAACCTATGAAGCTTATGGTCCGGCTGGAATTGGTATCATCATTGAGATTGCTACTGATAACAAAAACCGTACAATGCCAGAGGTGCGCAATGCTCTAGCTAAAAATGGCGGACGCATGGCAGACCCTGGAAGCGTGATGTTCCAGTTTGCGAGAAAAGGTGTAATTGAGATTCTTGAAAAAGGCGAAGAGGCACTTCTGACTGCACTTGATTGCGGTGCTGAGGATGCAAATGAGAATGAGGATGGCATTGAGATTATTACAGAGGCCGCCGATTTGATGAAGACCAGGCAGGCACTGATTGATGCTGGTTTGACGGTAGAAAATGCCGAGCTTCGTTACATTGCTAATACCTCTGTTCCAGTGAGTGAGGAAGATGCCGAGAAGGTTGATAAGTTGCTAAACGCAATTGACGATCTCGACGATGTAACAAACGTATTTACGAACGCAGAATAATCTGTTAAAATAGTTAGCGGAAGGGTGGCCGAGTGGTTGATGGCACTGGTCTTGAAAACCAGCAAGTTAACGCTTCGCAGGTTCGAATCCTGTCCCTTCCGCCATGTGGCACCATAGCTCAGCTGGTTAGAGCGTAGGACTCATAAGCCTAAGGTCACTGGTTCGATCCCAGTTGGTGCTACCAGATTATTGAGAGGATAACGAGGAAGTTCGTTATTTTTTTATGTTAAAATTAATATATGATTGCACATATTGAAGGTGAAGTTTCTGAGAAATTCCTAAATTCGATTATTGTTGATGTTCATGGTGTGGGGTATGAGATTGGACTTTCACAAATTGACGCGGAAGCGACAAATGTGGGTGAGAGGAAGAAATTTTATACCTACCATGCGATTCGGGAAAACGCGGAAGATCTTTATGGGTTCTCTAGCTTGATGGCGAAAAAAATTTTTGAACTGTTGATTTCCGTCAACGGAGTTGGGCCTAAGGCGGCGATGGCAATTTTGTCCTTAGCTACACCGGAAGAGGTGCGTAACGCAATTGCAAATGCTGATGCAGCTTTCGTGAGTAAGGCTTCAGGGGTTGGAAAGAAGTCCGCGGAACGCGTGATTGTTGATTTAAAAGACAAGGTGGGGCTCCCTACAAAATATGGCGCGACCGAAGTGAAAACCGCTATCGTGCCAGAAGATGACGAGGCGTTGGACGCTTTGATGGCCTTAGGATTCCCATTGAAAGAGGCGACTGAAGCGCTGGCAAAAGTTGACGCAAATCTTAGCGTTGAAGAAAGAATTCGCCTTGCTTTAAAACAGAGATAGAGTGGGGCCTGCTCGAGTCTTATGTTGATCGAATACTGATTACAAAAATTAGCGCTTAGTGGCGCTAATTTTAATTCCGGTTTAGTTTAGACTTAGTTTAGACTTAGGTTCCAGCTTAGTTTAGACTAAGATAATGTATTTGGAGTATTAAAAGTGTTACTGCTAGTGTCCGGAGCATTATTTGCAGTAGGGTTCATAGTCGGTTCTACAGATACGGTTCCAGCAGCTGGGTTAATAATTGCGGTATTAGCTGCGACGATAGTGGTGCCTTCAAGATTTTCGTTTTGGTTTGCTGGAGTGTTCCCTGCATTTTGTGCGGCAGAACGAATAACACGTCCAGCATTTCTTAAAGCCGTAAGACTGTCGGTTGGGCAAGCGTCAGAGGCCTCGCCTTTTTCGATGTGAACAAGATGCGTAATGGTCTCAAGCTCATCTGTTGGAGTGTCAACATGAGAGAAAGTATAGGTAGTTTCAGAGCCGATGGTCGACATGCGGAGGGTACCAATGCTAAAGAAATGCTCGAAAATACCGGCTTGTTTGAAGCTGACATCCTCAACAGCTACGAGATCGATTACGTTAGTGGAACTAGAAAAGAGTGAGTTGACGGTGTTCTGGATAAGGCGCTTATTGGTAACATAGAGGCAGTTGCCGAGGTAGACATGGGTGGAAATGAGAGTGGCAATCCAGATGGTACCAAGGACGACAAGAATAATCATGAGGAAGAATGAGCGAGAAGCGGCATCCATGTTGAAGAGGAGCGAGCTGCCACCGTTGACTAGAATACTTGCCGCAATGAGGACGGCGGAACACAAAAACGCGCCAGCCCAAAAGCCAACTGGGATAAGTTTTGAACGTTTAATGACGAGGACAAGGTGTTCCCCTTTTTCTAGGGCGATGCCTGGTAACTGATTTTTGGAGTTTTTTGCCATATTCTGGTCCCAATTAATTTGTATTATTATAGCATTTTAGAGAGGTTTTTGCAAATTTTAGCCTGAGTTGACATCTCAAGTTGTTGCACTTGATGGGTTAGGATGAGAAAGTAAATAATCTCATCCCAAGCATTGCACAGTCATTAAGCTATGAAAGTCGATTATTATGTAATTCGATAAAGCGATTATAAGAAATTCTCATTTTTTCGATGTAAACTTCTTTTGCTAGGTTATCAGGCTCAGTGAAACCATCATTTGTGGCATTCATCATATCATAATCAGCCTCTTCAGCTGGTTCAGGAAGCAATAAAAATGGACTTTTTTGAAGATTAAATTCTTCTTTTAGACTCCAAATTTCTTCCTCAAATTTCTGATAATTATAAAGATGAAAATCTTCTACATCCTTAAGCACGTTTTGTTCATAAATTTGTTTAATTTTTTGAATCAATTTCTCGTTATACACTATACCTAGTGTTATATCATAAAAAAGGAGCTGCTTAAATACCAGCAGCCCCATTTATGGGATGATTACTTGCCCGGACCAGAATAATATTTTTTCCTGCCCATTGAATCGGTGATATCTTCGATCCTACGACCAGTACCATATTTAGTGTCCATACCATAATGATCATGATGCGAATCAAAATATTCCCTATCCACATGACCATCACAGATTAGCGTTTGACCACTATTTACGCCAGTCCCTTCACACCACGTTACTGGATGATCATCTATCCAGCCATGACGTAGCTCAGTCCACTGTCCGCGACTTGGATACGTTTTTAAGGCAGGATCAATATAATTATGGCATCCATGCTCCTCGAAGGCTTCACGCGCATAAGTTTTTGTACCATAAGGATCAATTACAGTATGTCCATGACCGATTCCATCCCCTTCGCCGATTCCACCATGATAAATTTGCACAGTTCCATCAGGTTTTTCAACGATTTTGGCGTTATCCCTCTCAAAAGCACCAATACCAGCCTTATCAAGTATGCCTTCCCTCCGGATTTCCTCTTGTTTTAGGCAATTGCTGTAAGCCTCTCTTCTTTCAAGAAAAACCGATTGAGCAGCATCGAAGTCAGCTTTAAGCCGATTTCTCTCTTCTTTAAGTTTCTTGAATCTTAACAAAGCCTCATGGTGTTCTTCTTTTGCCTGCATATATAACTCTTTTGCCCTATGAAAAGCCGAGGAGTCAGTCTTGGATGCATGTAGTTCAGCATATTCTTTTGCTGCTCTTATCTCCTGAATAAGACATTGAACTTCTTGATTCAACTCGTCTCGACGATTCCTGTGGCTTCTACCCTGTTCTGAATATACTGAGGCCATTGACTTATCACCATATTGATACTCATAACTGGCCTGCTCAAAAGCAGAGATCATTGATTGATGCTCACTGTCTGCGTCATAGCGCAATTGCTGAATACGTGAATTATTCAATTCTCTTACCGAAGAGTACTGACTCCATATTGCTTGATAATTTTCACTACAAGCTTTCATTGAATCGTACTCAGATTGCATCTCTTCGCGAGCAGAACAACATGCCATCCAAAGCTGTTGCATCTCATTGTAGGCGTCATTGGTTTGACTACGCAGATTAGCAAACTTTTGATAGGTTTCCTGCTTCTTCCGAAAAGCCTCCTGTTTCAACTCATTAAGTCGTGTAAGCTCCGAATTTCTCGTCATGCATACCACCATCCCTTCTAATAAAGTACAATACTATTTGCAGTTATCAGTTGCGTATTATACCATTATTATTCAATAATGCAACTCATTTTCTGAACTAACATCTCAATGTGTTGCGATTGAGCGGGGTTAGAGTAGCGACCCCAATAATTAGAATTCGTAGATATCTAATTGACAGTTATTTGCATGGAATTGGAGTAAATCCGTTTCGTTATCAAACCCCTCATTAAGGTAATGTATTGCTCGGCAAACTCCGCCATGACAGATAAGAAGAACATTCCCATCTGGGTATTTTGTTTTTAGCTCATTAATGACATCACGAATTCTGTCAAAGAATGCTTTAACAGACTCTATGTTGCCGATTTTTGAAGTATCGACAATATTATAATCCCATAAATCGTCGTAATTGGGATAAATATCATAATTGTGTCCCTCGAAATCGCCGTAGCTTCTTTCGGTAAGTCTTTCATCAATATCATATTTACGTATACCATTATTTACGATTTTGGCTGTTTCTTGAGCTCTATGAAGAGGAGATACTAATACGGCATCAAAAACATTATTTAAAAGTTTTTCTCGAATTGCTGTAGCCTGTTTTATACCAGTTTCATCTAGATGGCTTTCGTTCATTTTACCTTGAACTACTTTCTTAGCATTCCTGTTGGTTTGCCCATGTCTGAGTACATACACATTCATTATTATCTTCTCAATTAATATTTGTTAAATTTTCTTATATATTATATTATGCTTTTATCAAGATAGCCTAATCGGCACGCCGAATATCTGATTATTAATGAGAAGATTAAGACTATGAACAGAGAAGAAGTTATAAGACGTCTAGGTGAATTAAATTTTCCTAAGGATGAATATTATGTCCTTTCCGGGGCGTCGTTAGTATTGAGGGGCATACGAGAAAAATGTTCGGATATTGATCTTTGCATATCTGAGGAACTTTTTGATAAAGTGAGAGACAGACTCGGTATGACACCTGATAAAATAAATATCTGTAATTTTTATCACCTCAGTGACTCTCTGGAAATGGTTGTTGACAAAAAGTCACGCTTCAATATGGATAAGGGGGATGACTTTAACCTCGAAAACCTTAAAACAATCTTGGCTTTTAAGGAATCCCGCAACTTACCTAAAGATCAGCAGGACATAATTAACATAAAAAATTATTTAAGAAAATAATACTTCTTTGTTACTTCCGTACTATAAGCTATTTCTGATTTTTAAAGCATTGAGATGTTTTTTTGCTTTTTCGGTGACGCGGCGGCCGCGTGGGGTCTTTTCAATGAAACCAAGTTGAATGAGATATGGCTCATAATAATCTTCGATAGTGGTAGTTTCATCTCCGGTGAGAGCAGCAATGGTAGTGAGTCCAACCGGACGGTCGTCATAGTTTTCGAGCATGAGTTCGAGCATATTACGATCGGCAGGGTCAAGACCGAGGTCATCGATTTCAAGAAGAGCGAGAGCACGCTTGGCGGTTGGAGCGTCGATAATTCCATTTCCGTTCACATCGGCAAAATCACGGACGCGCTTGGTGAGACGGTTAGCAATGCGGGGAGTGAGACGAGAACGGGTGGCGAGGAGAGCAGTGGCCTCAGGCTTGATTTCGGTATTTAAAATTGCGGCGGTGCGAGCAACGATTTGTTCGATTTCAGGGACTTTGTAATATTCAAGACGATGAGTAATACCAAAGCGGTCACGGAGTGGGCCGGCAAGGGAGCCGGTGCGAGTGGTGGCGCCGATGACTGTAAAATGTGGGAGATCGAGACGAACCGAGCGAGCGGCTGGACCTTTACCAATTACGATATCAAGTTTGTAGTCTTCCATGGCAGAATAAAGGATCTCCTCGACAGCACGACGTAGGCGGTGGATTTCATCAATAAAAAGCACGTCGCCATCTTGAAGATTGGTGAGAATAGAGGCGAGATCGCCGGCGCGTTCAATGGCTGGACCAGAAGTGACACGGAGATTGGCGCCCAACTCATGTGCAATTACATTTGCCATAGTGGTTTTGCCAAGACCAGGAGGACCATAAAGAAGGACGTGATCCAAAGAGGTGCCGTCGGCACGCTTTTTGACTGCATCGATGGCGATTTTAAGATTGCGCTTGAGGCGTTCCTGGCCAACATATTCCTGAAAACTGGTTGGGCGAAGACTGACCTCGATAACCTGCTCTTCGGTATCGTCCTCGTGTGAGACATTATCAATTACGCGTTCAATTGCCATTTTACTTCTTTCAATACAGACTTATTGGGATATTCGATTAGGCAGTGAGGCATGTCAGTTTTAAATACCTCGCTATATTACCTCGTTTTGTTATATAATTATATTGTATCATTTATGTTTAATTAAGAGGAGGCTTATGTCCGATATTGATAATGAGAACTTTAAGTCCAGTAAGACTTATGAAAACCTGCAGACTGCTTTCGCTGGTGAGTCACAGGCTCGCGTGAAGTACCAATTCTTTGCTTCACAGGCCAAGAAGGACGGTTACGAACAGATTTCAGCAATTTTCGCTGAAACTTCTGACAATGAAAAAGAACACGCTAAGTTGTGGTACAAATACCTCAATGGTGGCAAGGTTGCTGACACTAGGACTAATCTTGAGATCGCAGCTGCTGGTGAGGATTATGAATGGACCGATATGTATGCTGAGTTCGCAAGAATTGCGCATGAAGAGGGATTCCATGAGATTGCTGCAAAATTCGAGGGTGTGGCAGCTATTGAAAAGCAGCATGAGGAGCGCTACCGAAAGTTGATAAAAAATATTGACGATGACGTGGTGTTCAAATCTGAAAAAGTTACTGTTTGGAAGTGTCGTAACTGTGGCTACACTTTTGTGGGCGAGGAAGCTCCTGAAGTTTGTCCAGTTTGTTCACACCCTCAGGCTTTCTTCGAGATTCGCGCAATTAATTACTAAAAGTTATCGCTTGAAATTAATGCGGGATTTAATAAGTTAGTACCGCATTCTTAAGTTAATGCCGCATTCTAGAATAAAAATAGGCTCCATCGAGTCTATTTTTATTTTCCGAGATTCATGAGAGAGTGGGTGATGGCAGCAGCAAGGGCGTCGGCAGCATCGTCGGGTTTTGGAACATCTTTGAGGTTAAGATGGAGTTTGACCATTTCCTGCATTTGCTTCTTATCGGCACCACCATATCCGGTCATGGTTTTCTTGATTTCATTTGGCGTATATTCAAAAGTCGGGAGGTTATGTTGTCTACAAACTAATAGAACTACGCCACGCGCCTCAGCAACTGATATGCCCGTGGTGATATTTTTTGTAAAGAAGAGTTTTTCAATACTAACACAGTCTGGTTGATTGAGTTTGATAATTTCATGGAGTGATTCATAGATATCAAGAAGACGCTCCTGAAGAGGGGTGTGGGCTGGTGTAGTGATCACACCGTTATCTAACATCTTAGCACGACCGGTTGCGCGGCCGTTTTGAGTTTTTACATCGATGACACCAAAGCCACAAATACCAGTACCTGGGTCAATGCCGAGAATTTTCATAAACAGTTCCCTTGCATATTTGCGGGTTGACTTGATTTTATGGTGGATATTTTTGTGGATATAATATTCATCTGGTGATATATTTATTCATTAACATATTTGATTAACGTGGTGCGTAAATCTTTGACTGGAATGACAAATGGATCGCGGATGGTGGCAGGGGCGATGGCATGCTTGAAGCCTAGCTTTTTCGCTTCACTAATGCGCTGATCTGGACGGAAAGCAGAGCGGATTTCCCCTCCAAGACCGACTTCACCAAAAACAACATATTCTTCGGAAAGTTTGCGGCCGGCGGCAGCAGAGGCGATGGCAAGACAGACAGCAAGGTCGGCAGCCGAATCCTTAATTTTGATACCACCGACGACGTTCAAGAAGATATCTTTATCACTGAGGTTGAGCTTGGTGCGCTGCTCGATAACAGCAATAAGAAGATTGAGACGATTAAGATCGAAACCGGAGGCAGCGCGTTTTGGATAACCAAAATTGGTTGGCGTGCAGAGTGCCTGAATTTCAACTAGGAGCGGGCGCGTACCTTCAAGGGTGGCAAGAATAATCGAGCCATCGGTATTTTGACGTTCGGAAAGTAGGGCAGCAGAAGGGTTTTGCACCTCGCTCAAGCCTTTTTCATTCATTTCAAAAATGGCAGCCTCGGAGGTTGGCCCAAAGCGGTTTTTGACGGCACGAATAGTCTTAAAGCCGCCGTAACGGTCTCCCTCAAAATTAACCACAACATCAACTAGGTGTTCTAGGACTTTAGGTCCAGCGAGAGTACCCTCTTTAGTCACATGACCAACAATAATAACAGCAGTATCAGTAGACTTAGCAGCTTGAATAATAAGATTACCGGCATTAGTGATTTGCGAGACGGTACCGGGTGCGGAGGAGATTTCATTGATTGCTAGAGTTTGGATGGAATCTACGATTACTAGATCAAACTCCCCACTCGAAATGGTCTTGGCAATATCGTTGCCGGAAGTAGAGCTGGCAAAGACAAGCTTTTCGGAGTCAGCACATAGACGTGCCGCGCGCATTTTAACCTGACTAGCGGACTCCTCGCCGGAAACATAGAGGACATGATGCTGTTTTGCAACTTCGGCGCAAATTTGCATAAGGATGGTAGATTTACCGATACCAGGTTGGCCAGCAAGAAGAGTGACTGAGCCACGCAAGATACCACCGCCTAGCACTTCATTAAGGCCTGGGAACTCTGTTTTTAGACGCTCCTTATCATTATCGACGGCGATTTCGTTGATTTTGGTGAATTGTAAGATCTTGCCACTAGTTTTGGCTTGAGAAATCGCATTCTTCCCTGTAGACTCTGCTACAGCAAGATCCTCCACGATACTATTCCAGGCATCACAATTACTACAATGGCCGGCCCACTTCGAATATTTGGCACCACAATTCTGACAGACAAACTGACTCAAAATCTTTCCCATAACAAAATTATAGCAGGGTTTAATGATAAAATGATTTTATGATTAAAGAATTACTTGACGGATATTTAAGGATTTTTCCAGATGAAGCAGAAGATCTTAAAGATGCGATAAATCTAGCAAATCAAGAAATGAGTTCTGACCTAGAAATTACTAATCGTAAAAACTTTAATGGACATTTTACTGCGTCATCTTTCATTATTTGTCCTAAAGAAAAAAAGATTCTGCTATTAGAACATAAATCACTAAATAAATTATTACAGCCTGGTGGCCATATTGAGGAGTACGATAAAACTCCACTAGATGCAGCACTACGCGAGTTAAAAGAAGAGACTGGCCAGAATCCTGATAATTTTACATATATCCAAGTAGATCCTGAGAGCTATTTAGTTCCTTTTAGGGTTGATTCACATCCAATTCCAGAAAATAGTAAAAAGCACGAAGGCGCACATATGCACCATGATTTTGGATACCTTTTTGTGTCAGATTGTATTAAAGAGATTAAGATTGACCAGGATGAATCAAATGGGTTTCGATGGACCGACCTTGAGGTTTTTTATGAGCTACCAACTTTTAAGAAAATATCTTCTAAGGTGCAAAACTTCTTAGCAAAATATCATGTATAATATGAGTATGATGAAAATGAAACGTGAGCGCGGGTTTACAATCCTGGAGCTGGTGGTAGTGATTTTCTTTGCTTCTCTGCTGCTGATTTTATTCTTTTTACAAAAACTAAATCTCGATGCGATGCACCGTGACGAACAGCGCAAAGAGGCGATCAATGCGATGTATTATGCGCTTGAAGAAGGATTTCATGCGAAGAATGGATATTATCCGGAAAATATTTCTGAAGAGAATTTAAAGGTGATGGATCCAAGTCTATTTACCGACCCAAGTGGCATTAACCTCGGCCAGGAAGATAGCGATTATACTTATGAGGCGGCAAACTGTACGAATGGTAAATGTAAGGAATATACCTTGAAGGCAAGGCTAGAAAAGGAAGATACTTACATCAAGAAAAATCGTTAATATTAAAATATCCACTTCATCGAGTGGATATTTTAATATCTCAAGTATTCAGTTTATTCTTTCTGATTATTTCGAGTTCTTTGAAATAGGTTTTTAATAATTTATTTATCAATCACCTGGTCGATGATACCATATTTCTTGGCTTCTTCGGCAGACATCCAGTTGTCGCGATCCATATCCTTGATAATTTGATCAACAGATTTACCAGTATTTTTGGCCATGATTTCAGCGAGGCGCTTCTTCAAGAAGATGCCTTCGCGGAGCATGATTTCCTGGTCGGTGATTTTACCTTCAGTGCCAGAACTTGGCTGGTGAATCATGATGCGGGAGTTTGGAAGAGCAAAACGTTTGCCCTTCGCACCACAACTTAAGAGCATGGCACCCATAGAGGCCTGAAGACCGATACCAATCGTTTCAACATCTGGTTCGATATAATTCATGGTATCAATAATGGCGAGACCGTCGTAAACGGAACCACCAGGGGAGTTAATGTAGAGTTTAATATCTTTCTTTGGATCTTCATGTGCGAGAAAGAGTAGCTGCGCAATTACGAGATTGGCGGTATGGGCGTTAACATCTTCGCCGAGGAAGATGATGCGGTCGTTCAAGAGACGAGAGTAGATGTCGTATGAACGTTCGCCACGGTTGGTGGTTTCGATTACAGTTGGGACGAGATAATCATTTGTAAATTGTCTGGTCATATTACTCCTTTATTTATTAATTTTCGTTAAACCTGGTTCGGCTTTGGGGATAGAATTCGAATTAATTTGGTTAATCAGCTGGTTACTATAATAGACGGTCTGATTATATTTTGCGATATCGGCATTGAGACTTTCGACGTCTTTTTGTAGTTCATTATACTCAGTATTCTGGTTACGGATGCGATCGATGAGAGTTTGTCTTTGCTGGTAAAATTCAGTCTGAGATATGAAATTACCATTGTTAGCATTATTATTAAACTGATTAACATCGAGACTGAGGGCTTGCTGGGAGTTTTGATAGTTCTTCGTGCGAGCTTCGATGGCTTGTTTCTTTGACTCAATAGATTTTTTGAGCCGCTCAGTTTCGTCTTTCAATTTAGTGAAGACGGCATGATACTTTGTGTTATATTCAACAATACGTTGGCGATCTGTGAAATACCGCTTGTAGTAATTTTCAAGAGAGGCGGGGAGGTCAGCGATCTCGGTGCCGAGACGGGAGTGCAACTCGTCTGAGAATTCGGAGGCTGGATAGGACTGCATGGAGGTGCGAAGCTCGGAATCTTGCGGAAGCTGATCATAGACTTGTTTTAGTTCCTTGTCGAGGTCAGCCTTCTCCCAGAAATAGAGGCGATGATAAGCAGCGTGGAGCATTTCGTGTGCAGTTGTCACCTCGCGAACACCAGGAAGGTCCTTGGAATTAACATTGTAGACATAGAGGCGATCCTGGTCCTCACGATAACAACCCAAGACGTAGACTTCCTGGCTGTGACTATGACAACTCTCGTTAAACGCATCTTTCTGCTGAAGCTCAGGATGGGTGGCGCGGAGAATTGTGTCGGCACGGCCAGTTAGCTTAATCGAGGAGACGATTTCGGAGAGATCACCCGTGAGGATAAAATCTCTGGCCTTAAATTCATCTCGGTATGAATAGGCGAAAAAGAGGATGGCGACGATAACTAGCCAGATGAGAAACGAACCAAACCCTCTTTTCTGCTTCATTATTTCTCTTTCTTCTCAATTTCTAGGACAAGCTTGTCGCCTTTTTGGTCGACTACAGCGATCTCACCTTTTTTGATTTGCTCAGAAATGATTGCCTCGGAAAGAATGGATTCAAGGTAATCCTCGATGGCACGACGAAGTGGGCGGGCACCATTTTTAGGATCAAAGCCTTTTTCAATAAGAAAATCAGAGGCTTTTTTGGTGAGCTTAAGGCCGAACGACTTGACGGCAAGACGTTTTTTGAGGTCGGAGATCATATTGTCAAAAATTTGTTCGACTTGCTTCCTGGTGAGCGCATGGAAGACCTCGATGGCGTCAAGACGGTTGATGAGTTCTGGGCGCATGGATTTTTTGAGGGCCTTCATGGCAGCGTTTTTACTGGCTTCATATTCTTCTTCGACAAATTTGTCGCTCTTTTTATCTTTAGTGCCAAAGCCAAATTCAGTGTCATCATACATCTCATCAGCGCCAAGATTGGAGGTAAGAATAATAATGGTGTTATTAAATTTAATGTGGTTACCCTGGCCATCTGTTAAGACGCCGTCCTCAAGAATCTGAAGAAGCATGTTAAAGACTTCTGGGTGGGCTTTTTCAATTTCGTCAAAAAGGACGACAGAATATGGATGACGACGCACAGCTTCAGTGAGTTTTCCGCCATCATCATAACCAACATAACCAGCAGGTGCGCCAACTAGACGAGAAACATTGTGTTTTTCGCCAAATTCAGACATATCAATCTTGATTAAGGCATTGTCGCCGCCAAAAACTTCACGCGCGATCACCCTAGCGAGCTCGGTCTTGCCAACGCCGGTTGGACCCATAAAGAGGAAGGAACCGATTGGACGTTTTGGATCACCGATGCCGGAGCGACCACGGCGAATTGCCTTAGCGACAGCTTTAATGGCATCATCTTGTCCAATAATAGCCTTATCGAGGTGCTTCTCAAGATCGGTCAACATCTTCATTTCGGAGCCATGAACCTTGGAAACTGGAATGCCAGTCTTCAGGCTGATGGCGGTAGCGAGGTTCTCTTCGGTCAGAACTGGAGCAATATCGTCACTCAGTCCAGCTTTCTCTAGCTTTTCAATTTCTTCATCAATTTTGGCAACGCGAGTTTTGTAAAGTGCTGCCTTTTCAAAATCTTCCGCTTCGGCGGTTTCCTCAATTTTCTTCTGGAGATCTTCACGTTCGATTTTTAATTTCTTATATTCACCGCCACCTTTTTTATCAGCGGCAACCTTTGCGATCGCACTGGCTTCATCGATAACATCAATAACTTTGTCTGGCATGAAGCGGTCATTAATGTAGCGTTTCGACATATTAACGGCAGTTTCAAGAATTTCATCAGGAATGACTACGCCATGATGTTTTTCGTAATGGGATTTGATGCCCTTCAATATTCGTAACACAACAGTGTCAGATGGTTCTTCGACAATGACGGTCTGGAAACGACGAGAGAGAGCTTTATCCTTCTCAATAGTTTTACGATATTCATCCATAGTTGAGGCGCCGATGAGGCGAATTTGACCTCGGGCCAGAGCCGGCTTCAAAATATTGGCCGCATCGAGGCTGCCCTCACCAGATCCTGCACCAGAGAGGAGGTGAATTTCATCAATAAAGAGAATTAGATCTTTGTTGCCAGCGGCTTCGTCAATAATTCCCTTGATACGCTCCTCAAATTCACCACGGAATTTAGTACCAGCTACAACGGAGCTGAGATCGATTTGGTAAATTTTCTTGCCGATGAGGCTGCCTGGAACCTCGTTTTTAGCGATACGCGTGGCAAGACCTTCAACGATGGCGGTTTTACCAACACCAGCCTCACCGATGAGGACTGGGTTTGACTTTGTGCGACGACAAAGCACGGTGATAGTGCGTTCAATCTCTTGATCACGACCGATAACGGTGTCGAGCTTACCCTGCTTCGCCATCTCGGTAAGGTCTTGGCCATACTTGGTTAGCCATTTGAGTGGGGCTTTGCGAGTAAATCCAGCTTTTTTCTGGTCGATTTTAGCGTCTTCTGCCTGCTTTTCAGTGTATTCCTCAATGGTATTTGTCAGATTATTGAGATCAACTTTAAGGCCTTGCAGAATGAGGCTGGCGCGCGAGTTTGGCTGACGTAAAAGAGCATAAAGGATATGTTCGGTGCCAATCAACTTAATTCCTTGCTCCTTAGTGAAGTTAGCGGCCATACGAAGCGTAAGGACAGCAGCTTCGGAAAGTGACATCATGGCCATCTGAGAACCAGGAACCTCGACGGCGGTGTGATTAATAGTCTTTTCAACCGACTCAAGATTAACATCTTCATCCGCTAAGAAGCGGGCACCGGTGCTAGTATCCTGAGAAAGGATGCCGAGAAGGAGGTGCTCTGTACTCATGTAACCGTTATTATATCTTTTGGCATAATAATCAGATTTTTGGAGTGCAAAACGGGCGTTCTCGGTCAAATTGTTCATAATTTCTGTAAAATCATCTTGCATAGTTCTATTGTAAAGGAAAAACTAGCACTGTCAAGTGGCGAGTGCTAATTTATTGCGTCGAGGCCGGGAAGCGGAAGTCCGAGTAGAAACTCGAGACTGGCGCCACCACCGGTAGAGACAAGCGTAAAATGAAGTGAACTGGAGTGTTTTTCAAGAAGTTTTTCAACATAGCCAGCCGTATCTCCACCTAGAATAACGGATTGAGTGGTGTCGGGGTTTTTGAGACCGATAGCTTCGGCGATTTTTCTCGAAGAGAGATCAAAGCCGGACTCCTCGGTCTTGCCGGCAGTGCCGTTCCAGATGATGGTTTGGCTTTCTTTGATGAGCGGTAAAATTTTTGCTAGCGACAGATCACCGATGTCCAATTTATTACCAGATGTATCTTCGCGGAAATCTTCCGCGACATAGATTTTTGGATTATCGGAAAAAAATCCGTCGGCAGCGATTTTTCCTACGACAATGATATGGTCGGCGAGTGGAAGAAAACGATCAATTAGTGGTTGCTTGTCGGAGATTTTAGCCCCACCGATGATGACTGTAACAGGATGAGCTGGGGATTCGAGGACTTTTTGGAGGTTTCTAATTTCCTTCTCTATGAGAAGACCAGAGACGGTCGGGAGTAAAGTGGGAATTTTAGATGTAGAAGCATGAGCGCGGTGGATTACGGCAAAACCATCCTGCACAAAGAGTTCGGAATCAGTATCTTCAACGATTTGCTTGGCAAAATCAAGACTATTCCCTTCCTCATCAGGTGAGAAGCGCAAATTTTCCAGAAGAGCAACAGAGCCTTTTGGCATGGCCTCAATCTCAGTCTTAACCTCTTGGCCAACCGTTTCTGGAATAAACTTCACGGGTTGATTAAGTAGCTTGGAGAGTGCTGTTGCGACAGGAGCGAGAGAAAAGGCCGGGTCGATTTTACCGTCTGGGCGACCGAGATGAGAAATAATCACTAAACGATTGGGCGACTCTGAGAGAATATATTTTAGAGTTGGAATGGCAGCCTGCAAGCGAAAATCACTTTGCACGTGACCATCTTTGATCGGAACATTAAAGTCAGTACGAATTAAGATATTTTTGTTTTCAAGTTGAACATCTTTGATAGTGGTTTTGGTAAACATATTAATAGTATATACCTAAATCTATTTTCCTCGGATAAGTTGGACGATGCCGGCGAGAACCGAGAGGACACCATAAATAATTAGACCAGTGAAGACAAAATACTTGCCACCAGCACGCGTGGTGGAATACGAAAGGATGGTAAGTGCGCCACCGATTATGGCCATGGCGAGACCAACAAGGATACTACTAACACCGCCGGACCTGGCAGCAGCTTTGTCATTTTTGGCAATCTGGTTAAGGCCGTCTTTGCGTTGTTTGAGGAAGTAATTCATATTGGAATTTGCATAGCGTTTGGTTGTTTCGACTGAGTCAGATTTTTGATTTTTGAGGATCAGAGTAAGGATATATTGGTGGGTTACTTTATGATCTTTGATGACGGACCAATCCCCTGTTTCATCTTCGCTTTCCTCAGCTTTTTCTTCAAATTTTGCTAGCTCTTTTTTGACAAACTGGACAGCCTCTTCTCGACTTTTGAATTGTTTAGTTTCTGTGATTTTCTCACCTTCTGAGACTGTAAGCTCGAAGCTAATATCTGAATCCTGACATTCTAAAATATTGATGAGGATTTTTTGTTCAAATTGCCTGACTTGCATCTCAAATTGATGGTCGTTAATTTTCTTGAGTTTTTTCAAGTCTTTGCCGAGAAACTCGGAGCACTCATTAATATAGTGATTGGCGTCAGAGATTGAATCAAAGCAGTAAGCGGATTCAAAATTCTTGATATTATAGACAACAATATATTTCATATGAATATTATTTAACAGATGAGCAGAATATTCAAGATGAGTAAAAAAATAATACCCTGTGCGGGTATTATTTTATAAACTCAAATCATGTCGCAATTAGATATTGCGGATCTGAATAGTGTCGGTGCCGGAAACGGTGTTTGGTTGTCCAGAGACAATGACTGCGAGAACCTGGCTGGCGCCTTCCTTTGGAGCAACATAACCAGAAGCCTTAAGTTCCTTAACGAGTTCTACACCATAATTATCAGAGTATGGACGGACAAAGGCAGCGTTAGCATAAGTCAAAGCGAGTTGTCCGGCAACGCGTGGGCTGCTAGTAACAGAGATAATTGGGAGAGTTGGGCGCTCGGTAGCGATTGAGTCGGCAGTAGCACCAGAGGCGGTTTCACAAATGATAACGTCCGCATTGATTTTTTCAGCAAGTTTAACAGCGGCGCTCGCAACTGCATTATAGCTCTCATTATCACCTTTTGGATCAGTATCAAGTGGGTTTACGCCAATATGATTCTGGGTGTAAAGAATGATTTTCTTCATCTGCTTAACAGCTTCAACTGGATATTTACCCTGAGCGGTTTCATCTGAAAGCATCACAGCGTCGGCACCCTGGATAACGGCGTTGGCGACATCGGAAACTTCAGCACGTGAAGGTTCAGGATTGTCTACCATAGAACCAAGCATCTGAGTTGCGACAATACAAAGTTTACCGTGCTTGCGGCAAAGATTGACTAGTTTGCGCTGAACGATAGGAACGACTTCGTTGCCGGCTTCAACTGCCATGTCACCACGGGCGACCATAATAGCATCGGTAGCCTTAACGATGGCTTCAAGTTTTTCATCGGTTTCGATAGCTTTTTTAGTCTCGATTTTTGCAACGATTTGTGCGGTTGAACCGTGAGAAAGAAGAATTTGGCGAAGCTTTTCGACATCTTCTGCACTCTGAATGAAGCTCATGGCGACAAAGTCAAAATCGCGAGTGGCACCAAATTCGATGTCAGCCATATCTTTTTCAGTAATGACATCACCACCAAAATCAGTGTCAGGAAGATTGAGACCCTTGCGGCTCATAATGAAACCGTCATTTTCGATGCGAACACGAATAGCAGTGTCGCTGACGATTTCGATAACCTGAGAACGGATTTTACCGTCAAACATGAAGAGAGGTTCACCAACTTTCATGCGTTCAGCAAGATTGTACTGAACTGGAAGGACGTTTGAACCATCGTGTTCTTTGACGGCGTAGTCAAGAACGAGTTCATCACCGGTTTTAACATCGAGGCGATTATCTTTTAAGATACCAAGACGGATTTTTGGACCTTGAAGATCTTGCAAGATTGCAACTGAGCGTCCTTTCTTTGCAGCAGCATTACGAATCCACTGGATTTGCTGGTCGCGTTCTTCGTAGCTACCGTGGGAGAAGTTAAGGCGGCAACCATTAGCGCCAGCCATGATTAATTCAGTAATTTTTTCTTCTGAGAAGACAGAAGGGCCTACCGTGGCCAAAATTTTTGTTCTTTTAAATAATCTACTCATATCTGAGATATTATATCATATTTATAGAGTAATTATTTTACTAGGTAAAAAATATCTAGCATGACTAGGAATGATACTAGTACTATGAAGAGCGGAAAAAGCTACTTTTTAAGAAAAATTTGTGCACCAAATTCCATTAATTTATCAAAATCTTGATATTGGTGATAAAAATCTAAAAGCTGATCACGGATTGATTGATATTCTGGATAACTACAGTCAGGCAAGGTAATGATTGGTTTCCATGATTCATCAAGAAGAACCGTGAGCGACTCTTTTAAAATAAAGTAATCATCTTCTGATAATTTTGAAACTGATGAATTTGGATTTTGGCGATAATAATAATCGGTCTGAAAATGCATTAATTCATGCAAAATACCATCGAGTGGCATACCCCAAAGTTCATTATCAATTTTGGCGTAAGTATAGATTACTCCTTCCTCATAATAAACAATCATGGCAGGAAAAGTTGTGATTAAAAAAATCAAGGATTCATCACCAGAAAGCTCCGATAGATTAACTTCAGTTATTTTTTTGATTTCTTTAGAACGATTCTTTGCACAATCCTTAACAGCAAGGGCGTGCCCAGTTACGCGTTCAAGTTTCTCAATGGCTATATTGAATTTTTCTTTTAGTTGATTATTCATAATTTCATAGAATTTTTGTGGCGTCATCTCTATTTCTTGATTACGTCTTTCAAGAAATGGAACAAGGATTTGCCTAGCTTCAGCGAAGGATAGACCAGTAATTTGCTTGGCAATTTTCTTATCCTCTTCGGTTTTTAATTTTCTTGCGGAACCGAAATTATTAATAGAGTTATACCAGTTGTAGGCATCGAGTGTGATGTCATAAATAATTTTATACGTGACCATTTTTCCCTTTCGTAATTTTGAAATATTTTGCTGAAATATCATCAATTTTTAACGATTCGGCTTCTTGATACAAAGCTAGGTCTTTCTTTGCTGATTCTGTTTTGGAAGAATTCTGGTTTGAAAGAAATTTTTGGACGTCGTCTATTTGCTGATCTTTGAAACTTACGATCCAGAACTTTGTTGGTAGATTTTTTGTGCCTATGGATTTATCCAACGCATCTTGCCAACTGAGAGTAATTGGAGTTTGATTAAGTTCTTTTGCGACAAGCAGATTTTCGACATAGATGGATGCTGAAGGGGTTTGTGTAATATAAACCGCTGGTGTAGATTTTTCAGACTGGTTAGCTTGGTTAGACTGGTTCGCTTGGCTAGGTTGGGAGACTTCAACCTGTTCACTACGATCGGATTGATATATTGCGGTGAAGATTTTACGAATGGAAACGTCTTGTTTGAGGCTAATAAGAAGCGTACTGATAATGATAATAATAGCAAAAATAGACGAGATTAGTGTGAAAAAAGTTTTTGCACGGGATGGGGGTGTGCTTTCCAGGATGATCGAGCGCCAGTTAATTAAATGTCGACGATGCCTAAAACTGATCAGCTCCTTAAGCTTCAGTCGATAAAGTAACAAAATGGCCGAATAGATAATGGACATACCAAGAAGCAGTGCCATAATTGAATCAAACTCGGTGGCAAAATAAATGAAGACGGGATTTAGGACACTAATTGAAATAATGGAGAATGTGTTTTTTGCATCCAGTTTATTTTTAAGGATAAAAAAGAGGATGAGAATAATAAATGCACCGCAAAATACAGAAAAAGAACGAACCGAGGTGAGGGTATTGCCAAAAATCTGCGTCCAAAAGCTTAGTGAACTAAAATAAATATTTTGTGGAAAAAAGTTGTGATGAGGCCTTACTAAAGCTTGGCCACTAGCGGGTACTTGAAAGAAGCCTAGGTAGTTGGCAGCTTCGGTGTTTGAAACTTGTTTGAGAATAAATTGAGAACAGAGTAGAAAATAGATGAGAAGTAGGCCAGCAAGCGATAAGAAGTGAGAGATTTTGAGATGTGGTTTTTGCTTCATTCTATATTTATTTTATCACTTTGAGGATTCAATACTTATTAACATTTTAATGAATGAGCCATTAAATATCGAACAAGATAGAAAAAATCGTGATAAGATAAAAATATCTGGGCGTGGCGCAGTTGGTAGCGCGCGCGGTTCGGGACTGCGAGGTCGCCAGTTCAAATCTGGTCGCCCAGACCATTTAATATAGTTTTTAAGAACCTATTCCTATTAAAATAATCCTACTGAGTAACTGGCGGAACGTCCCAAGGGGTAAACGCCAGTTCAAATCTGGTCGCCCAGACCATGGAAGACTAAAAAAAGACACCGCTTTGGTGTCTTTTTAGTGGAAGATTATTTTTTTAAGTTTTACTTTAAAGTTTTACTTTTATATTATTTTGCGTACTCAACGGCGCGGGTTTCACGGATAACATTAACCTTGATGATGCCTGGATAGCTCATCGTGGCTTCAATTTTATTTGCGATATCGCGAGCAAGCTTTAAGGCAGTGAGATCGTCGACCTGCTTTGGTTCAACCACGACGCGAATTTCACGACCAGCGGAAATTGCATAAGCCTTATCAATACCTTGGAAACTAGTGGCGATATTTTCAAGTTCCTTCATACGTTCAGCAAAGTTTTCTGCAGAAATGTTGCGGGCACCTGGGCGAGCAGCAGAGATGGCGTCAACGATTTTGACGATAATAGCTTCTGGAGTGGTTGGCTCAATGTCGTTATGGTGAGCGGCAATGGCATGCACAACTGGATCAGACATGCCATATTTTTTGGCCAATTCAGCACCAATTTCAGCATGCTTACCTTCAATTTTATGAGTAACAGCCTTACCAACATCATGGAGAAGGGTGGCAGTTTTAGCAATACGGATATCGGCACCAATTTCTTCAGCGATCATACCAGCCATGTGAGCCATCTCGATAGAATGAAGTAAGACGTTCTGACCATAGGAAGTACGGAATTTTAATTCACCTAAGAGGTGTAACATTTCGTGTGGGATACCGATAATACCAACTTCGCGAGCAGCATCTTCACCAGCACGCGTGACTTCTTTTTCGATTTCACGTTCAGCTTTACTAACAGCCTCTTCGATACTAGCCGGATTAATGCGGCCGTCTTTCATTAAACGCTCCAAGGCATATCTTGCAACCTGACGACGAATAGGATCGAAAGAGGAGAGGACGACCATGCCTGGAGTATCGTCAACCATAATATCAACACCGGTGGCACGCTGAAGAGCCTGAATGTTGCGACCTTCCTTACCGATGATACGCCCCTTCATCTCGTCATCAGGAAGCTTCAAAGCTGTAACGGTACGATCGGCGGTAACTTCTGAAGACATGCGTTCCATAGCGGTAACAAGAAGTGCCTGAGCAGTTTCATCAATATCGCGTTTGATTTCGCGCTGTTGTTTAACTACGAGATTAGCGAGATCATCCTTAATGTCTCTTTCGGTCATGGCAATGAGTTTTTCTTTGGCATCAGTTTTTGAAAGACCGGCAATTTTTTCTAGTTTTTCCTGTTGCTTATCGCGGATGCTATGGATTTCAGACTTGAGTTCTTCAATCTCTTTTTCCTGGCGAGAAAGACGCTCGGAGCGTTTTTCAATTTGGTCAAATTTATTATCGAGAGAGAGTTCGCGCTCACTCAGACGTTTTTCGGTTTGCTTCCAATCTTTACGTCTATTGTCTTCTTCATTTTTTGATTTCTCTGCTAGATCGGCGGCCTCTTTTCTAGCTTTCAAGATAATGTCCGATGCCTCGTTTTTTGCCTTGCGTACTAGATCGTCGGCACGATTTTTTCCGCCATTTTCATTCTTTTTGTCGTAAGCAAAAACCACTCCAGCACCAGCGCCAAGCCCAACTACTGCGGCGATAATCACAGGGACTAACTCCATATTCCTCTTTCTTTTTGTTATTTTTGGAAGCGTCAATATTTTCCTGATATTGACCGATTAACAAAATATATAATAATTACACTTTTGATAAAAATTCCCCCGGATATTTTTATTGTAACATATTATTTTATTTTATTTATTCGTATGGCTCGATGTTGTCGGTCAACATGTTACGAATGAGCTGATTGGCAGTGTTTTCAAGACCTTGTTCAGCGCCATCGGTACTGTACATGGTTGGGTCGACATAGAAATAATTGTAGTCTTTATAAGTGAAAACTTTAGTACCAAAACGGAGACCGGACTGAGTATCGAAATCACCATCAGAGACTGGAACGCGCCTTAGGCAACCCTGACGACCAAGATTTTTGCCAGGATCAGCAAAGGCTGGCTTGTATTGTACGCCTTTTTGAACAGCATTAAAGCAGATGGAATTTCTGAATTCATAGCTATTTAAGACATAGCTAACGGTAGTTAAAGTATCTGGAACTTTGATTTTAATATTCCAGTCGGTGAGATAAATATAACCAGTAGTGGCTTTATAGACCGGGACATCTTCAGGCTTAGTGATTTTTGAAACACCAGTAGTTTCCTCAACGGCTTTAATGATTTTATCCTTCGCGGCAACGGTCTGAGTGAGGGTGGTGATTTTATCACCTTGCGACATACCAAATACAAGACCAACGATGCTCAAAACAAGGAAGATAACCATGAGAATGCCAAAAACGAGTGACATGGTGGTCATTTTCTTGAGAGATTTAAGAGCGATGGCCTTTGGATCAGTTTTAGGGTCGATTGGTTGTGGTAACTCTTCTTGAGGAATCTGGTTGAGGTTTGGATTTTCTTGTGTTTGAAAATCAAAATGGGTTGGAGAAACCACTGGAACATTAAGTGAAGTCTGCGGACCAAAATTTTCAAAATTCTGGTTCTCTGGGTTTTTAGCATCCTTGGCTTGTTTTGCGGCTAGTTCAGCAGCATTGGCAATGGCCTGTTGAGTGAGCTGATTGTTAGAGTTTGGATTACCAGAATTGGCGGCCTGAGAAAAGCCATTTTCGCCAAACGGACTACTGGAAGCTGAAGCCATAAACGGATTATTTGAAGCTGGCGGGATGTTGGTATTTGCGGCAGCCGCAGGATGTGCGGACTGATTTAAACCACCGCCAAAAGTTACGCCACCGATGGTAGTCGAGTTATTTAAATTGTTGAAGCTAAAAGTATTTTTTTCTTGATCCATGCAAAACCCTTATTCTTAAATTATTATAACAAAAAATACTATTTTTTGGGTGGTGTTATATTGGCTGGACGACCATAATCTGGAAGAATGACAGGAACATTTTCGCCAGTTGATTTATAAAGTGGAATATCGAGCTGGTCAGCTAAGGTGTTAACAATGGCCGCGCCGATGCGAAGACCGGTGAAGGAACCCGGCCCGGCCATAAAGGTTATTTCAGAAATATCAGTCCAGTCTGCATGATTTTCCTGGAGTTTTTGATGGAGTACTTGAAGAAGTTTTTCCGCTAACTGATTGCCGAGATCGATGCGGTACTCTGTTTCATCAAGCCTGATAATGGTCTGTGGAGTAGAAGTGTCGAGATAGAGTTTCATTTTTGCTCAATACTCCTTGTGCCGTCGTCATTAATCGTAATAAAAAAACGCAGGTGATCGGCTGGCAATAGGTCGGCAACAGAATCCCCCCATTCAATTACGGTAATCGTATTCTGGTCCGATATATTCTCAAGTAAATCCTCAGACATAATACCCGGATCTTGAAGGCGATAAAAATCATAGTGTACGAGAGATCGATTCTTGCCATCCTGAGTAAAATAATAATGTTTTGACAGAGTGAAGGTTGGCGAAGTGATTTCTTCTTCAATACCAAAACCCTTGGCAAGACCTTTTGTGATGGTGGTTTTGCCGGCACCGACGTCGCCAACTAGTTCAATGACAGCAGGAAAGCTAAGAGTCTTGGCGAGCTTTTCGCCAAAATCAATCATCTCTGCTTCAGAAGAAAATTTTTGCATAGTCATATTATATAATGACGGGAGAAAAATATAAAATTGTTATGGTATAATTCAGCTATGAGATGTGGCAATCGAAATGTAAAATTAATGAGAATTATTAGCTTATTAATTGTGATTACTTGCGTGATAGTTGTGATTGCGGCGCTGTTTGTGCGTAAAAATATTACAAGTAGCAAGCTGGCGGAACAGAAATTCGGAGAGTTGGCGCGCGATTACTATGAAAATGATTTCTATAAACGGTTTATTAGAGATCACGTGGTGGATGAAAACGAAAAGGATCTTGGGCAGTATTTTGAGAAATATACACAGATGGGGTTTTCACCGGTGAAATTAAGAAAATTGCTTGACTATAGTGAGCGAAACAACAAGGATATGAAAAAATATTTTGAGCACGAGAAGTTTAGCTGCGATACTAATGGATCATATGTAATTATCAAGCCTAAGCAGCCGTTTGGGGCGAAGGACTACGAGCTGAAAAGCGCGCTTAGCTGCAAAGAGGGGTAGAGCCGCGACAAAGAGGGGATAGAGCCGCGGGATTTTCATTAAGGATTTTCTTTTCTCTTGGGACATCTGGACCAGTTTTTCTGTTTTTCCCTGCATTTTTTTAATTCTGTTATTGAAAAATATTAAATTTCTGTTAGAATAGGATTATTACAATCTTTGTATGGTCTCTTAGTATAACGGTTAGTACAACGGGTTTTCATCCCGTCAACGCGGGTTCGACTCCCGCAGAGATCACCAAACATGAAAAAGACCCTATGGGTCGTTTTTTATGTTTGATTATTTTTTCGAGGGAGGCGAACCTTTAGGTTCGGTCTTTCAAGGAGAGAGTTAAAAAGAAGAATTTATTCTGCTTTTAAAAAATCGACGCAGAAAGAAAATGCGTAGCATTACTCCCGCAGAGATCACCATTTTATGAATTTGAGCCGGATGGCTCTTTTTTGTGTTTTAAATTTGATTTAAGATTTCGATTGCTAATTTCAATATATCTTCGTTTCTGCGCTTAATTGGGTCAACAGCATTACCGTCCACCGCATCATCACCAATAAGAAACTCGGTAAATTTAATATTACGATATTTTGCTAGGGCTAGTAATGCTGACAACTCCATTTCGACACCTACGCACCCACGTGATTTCATTAATGCAACTTTTCCAGGAGTCTCACGGTATACCGCATCGGTTGTCCAGATTTTTCCAGAGACAGTTGTAAATCCATTTTTATTAAAAATATCATTGCAAATTTTAAAAGCATAACTATCAATTTCGATCTCATCGCTTTCTGGTAAGTAGTGATAGCTAGTACCCTCCTCACGATATGCGGCAGTAGGGAGAATTATAGTATTTTGAGCAATATTCTTATCAAGTCTCCCGCATGTACCAAATGCTACAATCTTATTAATTCCACTCGCAATCAATAATTCCATATCACATACAGCACCCGCGGCGCCCATGGTTGGATAGACTAGAAGAATCTTTTCTCCATTAACATCAATATAACGATACGTATTAAACTGACGACCAAAGACATTTGTCACGGGAAATGTTTCCAGATTTTGATTCGTTAGTATAAGATCCTCCCAGATTTCATCGTCAAAAATAAATAAACATTTTGATGGAGATCCCTCTAATTTAAGGTCAGATGGACCAAAGACTGTTTTTCTTTCTGAATCGTAGTTAATCATTTGTTGCATTATATCATAATGACAATAAGCGATAAGTCTACAGTATGTAATATGTTTAGATTAAAATATGCAATGATCAAATATATTCAAAGTTTATACTTAATACTTTGCTATTTTCTATGATGATCACACTTGATTTAATATAAGATCAGACTATAAATAATATAGCACGAATAATTTTTTGTGGTATAGTTAAAGAGGTACTTGGCGCCATAGCTCAGCTGGATAGAGCAGGAGACTTCTAAGCTCAAGGTCGTAGGTTCGAACCCTACTGGCGCTACCAAATTGCATTTATTTTTCCGCAAAAAAGATGGTTGCCTTAATCATCTTTTTTGATTGTTTTGGTATTTAGGATAAAGAAAGTTTATTTAAATATTGGTAATAATATTCGAGATAGTATCGATAGTTTTCGCGATCATATTTAAAGGCACGACAAAGTCTGATATAAAAAACAATAATAATCATCATTTTTTTATAATTAATGTCTCGATTAAAGTAATTCAAAATTAGATCCAGAGGCACTGATAAAAAAATTTGATGATCAGAGAAGAGCGCATAATAAAAATCATATACTGGATCACCAACTAGACCCATTGGATCGATGACGTATAGCTTTGAATGATTTACTATAAAATTATGAACACCTAAATCGCCGTGTAGTAAAAATTGACTGACTGGATATTCTGAAATAAGAGATAAGGCTTCCTGAACTTTAGCTATATCAAAAACGTCATCTCCTAATATCGAAGTAGAATAAGAGACTTCATCTTCTAAAAACTCGCTCCAAGTTTTGTGGTCTTCAAAGAGATAACCAAATCCTTGGTAGTCAATTAGTTGATAATTGGAAGTTATGTTAAAAACTGTTGATAATAAATATTCTACGCTCAAATCGTCTTGGTACTGATGCCCTTTTGTAAAGGTTAAACATATATACCCTAGATCAAAATTAATATATTTAATTTTTTGAAAATAGGAAGTCTTATTCTTAGATAAAAAAGTTTGATAGACTAGAAGTTCTGGTCTCGAACAAATTTTAATTAAAAACTGTTCTCGGATAGAAAAGACAGTTGCTTCACTTTTACCACTAGTAAAATAGCAGAGATCCCGCTCACCAACCTTAATTTTTAGTTTTTGCTCAATGTCCGTAAGGATCTCGGAAGAAAAAAATTGATTTCTCATATGATTACCAATTTCTATAAGTATGCCTGATATAAGGTTTTCTAGAGTAAGTTTTCTTGGTGGTAAATTCCATGAGCGCCATATAGGATGGGAAGAAGGCGTTAAGTTTATTGAATGGCTTGATACATTCATGAAAAGTGGTGAGAGCGCCGACTACTAGTAGTTTATCAGCATAGGTCCTGAGAGTATTCCTGGAATTTTCAGGGGCCCATTTTTTGGTTGGGGAGATGAGGCCGCGAGAGCTATTGATTAATTCATCGAGAACTGGCGGCATAACTCCGTTGTGCATGTGGCCGGAGATAAAATAATCGAATTCACGAAGAAGGTATTTTACCTCAGGCTGATTGAGATAGACTGGTGAGTGGATGAGGGCAAATTTAAGCTTCTTTTCAGGAAGATGCGTCAAATATTTTTCTGGGAGAGACTCGAGTTCAGAAAGTAAGACCGGCATATCCTCGACGATTCCTTTGTCTGCACGATAATACTTTGGCGACTGAGTATAACCTAGACAATAGATATTTTCATCTTCATAGACCTGATTATCGAGGAGAAATACATTATCGAGGGCGCGAATCTCATCAAAAAGTTTTGAGGCAGCTTCGTATTGCCAGCCGGTCTGACCTTCAGTTGGCTTGCGATACATATCGTGATTGCCGACACTGAGAATCACCATGGCTTGCTGGCCGAGCTTTTTGAGAAAATTGAGGAGGCGCTGACGTTCAGAATTTTTATCAACCATGTCTAGGGTATCGATAAGGTCGCCTGGCATAAGAACATAATCTGGTGCGAGAGTTTTGACCTGCTTGATGATGGCCTGGAGTTTCTGGTTTGTAACTTGATAACTAAAATGAAGATCCGACATAACCATGACCTTGAACGGATCGGAGGCTTTTTTGTGGTGTGCGAAAAAATCAGGGCGAAAAAGACGGTAGGTACTGAGTCGGAATAGTTTCATTAATTATTTTTTGATTAAGCGATAGTAGATACTTGGAGCAAAGCGAAGACTGGCAAGAGGCTTCTGAAGTTTTTTCTCAAGAGCAACAAGGGCTTTGGTTTTAAAGATTTTCTTCATGGTTTGGCTCCTGAAGTTTGAAACTGAAAGAATATTATCAATTTCGAAACCGTATTTTCTAAAGAGATCTTCAACATAAGCTGGGTGGTAGTTATAAAAACCATCCTTATCAATGTTTTTAAGATTGGAAGGCTTCTTGTCGAATGGGTTGACCTTAGATTTTTTAAACCAGTAGCGGAACATTTTTGGGAGAGTGCGCTTGTTGGCGACCTCAATCACGGCAACACCACCCGGCTCAAGAATACGATGAAGTTCCTTGATGACGGCTGGGAGATCTGCAAAGTGGTGAGTTGCGCGAACCATTAGGAGTGCAGAAAATTCATCATCCTTGAATGGAGTGTGATAGATGTCACCCTGAACAGTACGAATGCGATCGCCAAATTCTTCCTTGGCTTGGTCAAGCTCGGTTTGTGAATAATCAAAGAGAGTGGCAACTTTGGCGCGATCAAGATATTCTTTAGCGAGACGGCCGTAGCCACCAGCGATGTCAACGAAAGTATCCATTTTGGCTGGGAGAAGTCTACGGATGGCGAGACGATCTGCCATATCTTCGTATTTACGGTCTGCATCTTCCCAGAAGATTTTTTTGTAATCATAGCCGTTGTAATCGGAAACGACTTTCTTGTTTTGCTCTGTCATGGTAATGATTATAACACGAGAGGAGTAGCTTTACTTGTCTTTTGGATTATAGTCCTTGGTTTTGTGCTAAACTACTTGTCTTTTGGTTTGAGCTACTTGTCTTTTGGTTTGAGATTTCGGAAGAGGATTTTATTGAGTTTCTCAAAGAACGGCTGGACTTCTTCCAGGTCTAGGAGAAAGCTGGCAGCAAAATAGATCGCCATGGAGCCAAGTGAAATGGCGAGGAATTTTGGAATGGTAACAAAAACAGTGATGTCAGTAGAGCGGAGCGGGAGAAGTTTGGTTAAAATATAGGCGGAAACGGAAGTAACGACAGTGGCGATGAGCATCCTGAAGAATGCAGACCAGAAGTCTTTATTTAGGAGGTTCTGGCGGGATTTTTTCTGCAAAATGAAGAGAAGAATAAAGATTTCAAGGATAGCGCCGATGGACTGAGCCCAACCTAGGCCGTCTGGGCCGAGGCCGATAATACTAAAAATAACAGAGAGAACCATCGTAAAACCAACGGCAATAATACTGACGATAAACGGAGTTTTGGTGTCTTGTCTGGCATAAAAACCACGTGAGGCGATGTGAAAAATGGACTGAGCAAAAATGGCAAGGACGAGAGAACCGAGAATACTAGCAATGACTGGCTGACCGCCATTCTTGACAAAACTTACAACATATCCGCGGGCGAAATAGGCGATAACGGAGACTGGAAGAGAGATCCAAACAATCATACGGAGAGCACGACGGAAGACATCATCAAATTTTGTAGTGTCGCCACTATTAGTTTCTTCAGTGAGCTTTGGGAAGAATGCAGTAGAGATAGCAACTCCAATTAGATTGACTGGCATCTGATGGAGACTGTTGGCCTGTTGAAATGAACGTAGTGCACCTTTACCCATGCGCGAAGAGAGGTTGGTGGCAAGGATGGAATAAACATAGTCGATCCCCTGGTCGAGTGAACGGGCGGGAAGAAGTTTTAAGACGGTTTTGAAGCCAAGATTTTTCCAATAGATTTTGAATTGATAATCAAAACCGAGGCCAAAGAGACCGATGAGGCTGATAAATATTTGTAGAACGGCGCCAAATACTACACCAATGGCGACACCCATAATGCCACCTTCAAAAAGTTGGAGGCCAAAAATATTAATGCCATTCGTGAAGACCGTAATACCGATAAGAATACCGACATTATAGAGGGCTGGAGCAAGGGAATAGAAGACGAAACGACCGACGGCCTGCTGGATGGAGTTTAAGACGGTGGCAATGCTAAAAAGAAATGGATTAATGGCGATAACGCGCATCATGTTGATGGCGAGAGTGGTACCGGATTCATCGAGACCTGGGCCGACGATATAGCGAACGAGTGGATCGGCGAGGATCATAATAAGAATACTGGAGATTAGGGTAACGATGGCCATGAGATTGAGAATTGAAGAGCTGAGTTCCCAAGCGGATTTTTTGTTACCAGCAACCAGACGTTGGTTGAAGACCGGAATAAAACTGACAGCGAGCGCCCCAGAGGTTAATACGAAGAACATGAAATCCGGAATGGTGAAGGCGGCAGTATAAGCGTCAATACCGGTTGGATAAGTATCAAGATAGTATGAGTTCAAGAGACGGTCGCGGAAGATACCGAGTAGGGCCGAGATGAGGGTACTGAAGCTTAATAATATTGCGGCATATTTCACACTTAGCTTACTATTAGCCATTGCCACGACTGATCGAAACTGAAACTTCTTCATTAATTATTATTATACATGATAAAGCATGAGCGGGGGATTTTAAAATTGCGACGAATATTGTATAATATATGAGTGAGAATACAAAATCTTACTTTAGTTTATAAAATCGGGGATGAGATTCTTAAATCTGAAAATATGCAGCGTGAGAAACGCTTTATTCAGCATGCCAATGTTTCTACTTATGAACACTCTGTAAATGTGGCAAGAATGAGCTTAGTGGTTGCACAAATTTTGCGAGCGAAAGTTGACAAGGTGTCCCTGATACGTGGCGCTTTACTACATGATTTTTTCTTATATGACTGGCATGACAAGACGGCAATGCCAAAAGCACATGCCTATTTACATCCGTTAATTGCTTATGACAATGCGAAAAAAGAATTTAAGCTGAACGCGATTGAAAAAAATATTATTCAGGCCCATATGTTCCCTATTAGTATTGTGATGCCAAAATATCGCGAGAGCTGGATTGTGGTGCTGGCTGACAAGGTTTGCGCAATACAAGAAGTCACCTCAAATCTTAAAGTGCGAGCTTCGGTATCAATTCTAAAGAGCGCGCAATTCTATCCTGTGATTATTTAACTTTTTAAGTCTTTTTAAATCTTTTTAAGTCCACAAAAAATACCCCAGGTGGGGTATTTTTATTGAAGTACGGGGAGTTTTTATGATTATTTTAGGAGCGAACTAGTTAATCGTGAAGCTTGGCGCGATCCGGGAGAGTGGCACCATCAAAGATATCTTTTAGATCCTCTGCCTCAAGAGATTCTTTTTCGAGGAGAGCGTTCGCGACACGGTCGAGAACTTTACGATTAGCCTGAAGAACTAATTCCGCACGCTTGGCAGCCTCGGCAGTAAACTCTCCGATTTCTTCATCAATTAATTCAGCAGTTTTTTCAGAGTATGGCTTACCAGTGCTAATTGTATAATAGCCGGTCTCCTCAGCTGGGAAGACAAGATTTCTGGTTTTATTTCCCATACCTTCGCGAGTGATCATCTCCTTGCTGAGCTCAGCTACATGTTTCAGATCGGAAGAGGCGCCAGTAGTGACATTGTCGGCTCCGAAGATGATTTTTTCTGCGATACGACCACCCATGGCACGAGCTAGAACATCTTTAAGTTCATAAATACTCTTATAGCTGCGGTCTTCAGGAGGGAGGAACCAAGTGACGCCACCGGTGTGACCACGAGGAATAATCGTAATCTTATGGACAGGGTCAGAATCTGGAAGGACGTGGCCGACCACGGCATGACCAGCTTCGTGATAAGCGGTAATTTTGCGTTCCTGTTCGTTCATAACTTTTGATTTGCGCTCAGGCCCGATCGCAACGCGCTCAAAAGCCTCGGTAACGTCAGCACTAGTGATTTCCTTGTGGCCTTCCCTGGCAGCAGTAATAGCAGCTTCATTGGCAATATTAGCAAGGTCAGCACCAGAGGAGCCAGCAGTTTTTGCAGCAAGAGCCTCGAGGTCAACAGATTTTTCAGTTGGTTTATTTTTGAAATGGACCTTAAGGATTTCGAGACGATCTTTGCGTTCTGGAAGTGTGACGTCAACATGACGATCAAAACGACCTGGACGGAGGAGCGCCTTATCAAGCATGTCAACACGGTTGGTAGCAGCGATAACAATTACGCCAGATTCATTATCAAAACCATCCATCTCAACGAGGATCTGGTTGAGAGTCTGTTCGTCCTCACGACCTGCACCGCCTCTGGCATCACGCTTATGTGCGACGGCGTCAATCTCATCGATAAAGATGATGCTTGGGGAGTTCTTTTTTGCCTTACTAAAGAGGTCGCGAACACGAGAAGCACCAACACCCACAAACATTTCAGCAAATTCAGAACCAGAAATACTAAAGAACGGAACATTAGCTTCGCCAGCAACTGCACGAGCCATCAAAGTTTTACCAGTACCTGGATCACCGGCGAGAAGGACGCCACGTGGGATTTTTGCGCCAAGTTTTTCATATTTTTTAGGGTTTTTCAAGAAATCAACAACTTCGGCAAGGTCCTGCTTTGCAGCTTCATTACCAGCAACATCGGTGAAGAGAACGCGTTTTTTGTCTGGGCCATATAGTTTTGCACGTGCCTTGCCAAAACCCATATTTTCCTTGTTCATACTTTGAGCTTGACCTAGAAGTCGGCTAAAGAAGAAGATGGCGACAATAATTGGAACAGCGATAGTCAGGATACTAATGAAAAGTTCAGAATAGTTAATTGGCTCGACGTAATTAATAACTGGGTAATGTTCCTGGCATTTTTTCAAATCTTCACCGGATTTATTGGCGCAGTGATTAATGAGTCCTTGTTCATAGAGAGTGCCGGATGCATCTTTTCTGGAAACCTCGGTTGGAATATCTTTATCTTTGAGGGTAATCTCGAGTTCACTGCCAGAGACGGTGATTTTCTTAATGTTGCCGTTTTCATCATTGGCGCGAGCGATAACATCAGAAAGTGGAACTTCCTTAATCTTCAAATTGTGAGAGCTAAAAAGATTTAGACAGTAAACGATAAAAAGAATGGAAAAGATCGTAAAGAAAATAGAGCGGATAGTGTTTGACTTGGCACTTTTGCCCGAGCTGGTTTTTGATTTATTCCCTGTAGAATTTTGCGTATTCATTAAACTCCTTAAAATTGGTCTTGAAATAGAAATTACTATATCTTACAGTGCTCCAAGTATGACTTATGTAGCTATTAGTTCTGATTGCAGAGACTGTTAGTTTGGACTGCGCTTGGAGCTGACAAGTACAGATATAATTATATTAACATATCATTGCATTTTTGGGGTATGTGTGGTAAATTTAACAGTAGCGGGGCGTGGCACAGTTGGTAGCGCGCGGCGTTTGGGACGCTGAGGTCGCAAGTTCGAGTCTTGTCGCCCCGACCAATCAAGGAGGAGAAATAAAGAAAAGTATACTTTTCTTTATTGAACCGACGCAGATTGGAATGTTTTTCGAAAAAGCGAAAAACATACCATTCTAAAAAAGACCACTTGGTGGTCGTTTTTTATGTTAACTATAATTTGCGAACTTGCGGAACGTCCCAAGGGGTGGATTTATTTTATAGATGTTTTAGAATAGATTTATAGATAGCGAATCATAGAATGGATTTAGTAGAGAATATTCAATACAATATTGATAAGGCCATGATGGAGGATGGCGAATTTTATACAGCTGTGGTGACCTACTTGAATGGGACCAGAGATGACCGGTCAGCGCAGACAGTTTTGTGGGAGCTAAGTCACTCCAAAGAGGTCGGAATATTTTTTGTAGGACTTGATTTCTCCGAGTTTAAATATGCGTTGGATAAAATGCAGATACCGGGTGGCGGGCATGAAAAATAAATCCGGCCATGAAAAATGAATCTTTAATATCCTGCTAACTATTTAATTTCTATAATTGCAAGAGTTTCTTGAGTTTTAAATTTTGCAACTTTTGCCGCATGTGATTTTAGCCATTCATCAGTGGCGCGAGCGGAGCCTGGGAGTTCTGGGTTATTATAATCATGAACAATAATAATGCTACCTGGCTGCATTTTTGATTCGACGAGCGCGAGGCTAGTCTTGATTGAGGTATAGAGATCACCATCGAGGAAGGCGAAGCTAATTTTGTCTGGTAGATCAGTTTCTGGGTCTAGTTCTTCAAAGAAAGCTTTCTTAATTTTTGGTAGAGGAAGGTTTTGACGCTTAAACTTTTCGATAACCTCACGCTTCGTAACAAAAAGTTCGCCAGATTTAAACTGATCGCCGGCAGCCGAACTATCTTCCCTGGACTTTTCTGGGAGCCCCGCAAATGAATCATAGAGCCAGAGATTTTTGCTTGAACCGCCTGGAAGCTTGGTGAAATTTTGTAATGCTCGCTGAAAAACAATTGAGGTGTCGCCCCTATAGCAGCCTAATTCAACTACATCGCCAGGGATGTTTGCAGATAAACTCTGCTTGAGGAGACTTAAGAGGATTTCTGTCTCTTTTGCGGAGACTTGCGAAACTTCATCCGATTTCTGTGGGGCATTTTTTGACATTTTTATTTCTTTCTAAGGAAAATGGCCGTAATAACACCTGCGACAGTGGCAGAGATAATATCACCCATGGTATCGTCGATACCCGGGGCGTTGAGTTCTTGCATGTGGCCGCCACAGAGTTTGTCATACGTAAATTCAAAGCATTCCCACATTGCGGCAGTAAAGGCGACAAAACAAATAATGAAGAGAAAGGCGAAGCCGGTGTGATAGACCTTTCGCTTAATAGTAGATTTTCCAGAGGAGCCAGTTTTTACCTCTAAGGTTTTTCCGGAGTAATCGGTAGCTTCTTTTCCGTCATAGAAATTATCTAGAATTTCTTTTGCGCCAAAGGCAGCCACCACTCCACTAAGAGTGTGGACAATTTTATCATAACTTGGGGAGCCCATAATAATGATGGTCTTATACCAATCCAGATCAATGCCTAGTACCATGGCAATAATGAGGAATAGTCCATAGATGATCTGTAATCTTGTAGTAGTAGCAAAGCCTAGTTTTTTTAGCAGTTCTGGCGCATATGGCAGAATAATAGTAACTAGGTAGCTTGGGGATTTGTGCCAGGTGACTGGATCAATAAAATGAAGGACACTTAGGAGAATACCACTAAGACTAATCAGGAGCTTGAGTAGCCAGTTGATGCGTTCGTATTTTGTGAGATTAAAAAATCTTTTGAAAATTTTGTTCATAGATAATACCTTAAATCAATTAGATTAAACATATCATATTAGAGTTTTTATATCTGTATTATACCGCTACTTGAATCAAACAAAAATACCCCTTGTGGGGTATTTTTGTAAAATAGCATTTTAAGCTGTTTTAATTCTGGGGATAATTACTTATCAACCACTTCACCTTCAACTGGTTCACCATCTGATGGGTTCTTGGAAGCATCAGCCTCAGCTGTTTTGTCGTTTGAAGCAGACTGATAAAGTTTTGCGCCGATTGGCATAACTTTGTTAGAAAGTTCCTTAGCGGCTGCTTCAAATTTTTCAGTGTCCGCAGAGGTATCCTTAAGGACCTCCTTAGCTTCCTCAACAGCCTTCTTGATGGTTTCCTTATCCTCGTCTGAGATCTTATCCTTGTATTCTTCAGGCATTTTTTCAGTCTGGTAGATTGTTTGCTCAAGTTTATTCTTGGCATCAATAGCTTCGCGCTTCTTCTTATCTTCGTCGGCGTGGAGTTCAGCATCTTTCTGAGCTTTTTCAATATCCTCTTTCGACATGTTGCCAGAGTTCTGAATAGTAATACTCTGCTCCTTGCCAGTACCTTTATCGCGAGCGGTAACGTTAAGAATACCATTAGCATCAATATTAAAGGTTACTTCGATTTGTGGGACGCCACGTGGAGCTGGAGCAATACCATCAAGGATGAAACGACCAAGTGATTTATTGTCAGCGGCCATCTCGCGTTCACCTTGGAGGACGTGAATTTCAACCTGTGGCTGGTTATCAGCAGCAGTTGAGAAGGTTTCTGATTTTGAAGTTGGAATAGTAGTGTTGCGCTCGATAAGCTTAGTTGAGACACCACCCATAGTTTCGATACCTAGAGAGAGTGGAGTAACATCAAGGAGAAGAACATCCTTAACATCACCTTGCAAGACACCACCTTGAATAGCTGCACCAACAGCAACAACTTCATCTGGGTTCACACCCTGCATTGGTTCCTTACCAAAGATACTCTTAACTTTTTCTACAACAGCTGGCATACGGGTCATACCACCAACCATCACGACTTCGTTAATATCTGAAGTTTGAAGCTTTGCATCTTTGAGGGCCTTCTCAACTGGTCCAGCAAGACGGTCTAGAAGTGGTGCAACCAACTCTTCCATCTTGGAGCGAGTGAGAGTATATTCAAAATGTTTTGGACCGTCAGCATCAGCAGAAAGGAATGGGAGGTTAATTTCAGTTTCTTTAGCTGATGACAACTCTTTCTTAGCTTTCTCAGCCTCATCCTTCACGCGCTGCATAGCGGCTGCATCGTTTTTAATATCGATACCAGACTCATCCTTGAATCGATCACAGAGGAAGTTAACGATAATGTTATCGAAGTCTTCACCACCAAGGTGGGTATCACCATTGGTTGAAAGTACCTCAAAGACACCGTCACCTAATTCAAGAATGGAGACATCGAAAGTACCACCACCAAGGTCGAAGACTGCGATTTTCTCTTCGTTTTTCTTCTCAAGACCGTAGGCCAAGGCAGCTGCAGTAGGCTCATTAATAATACGCTTTACTTCAAGGCCGGCAATTTTACCTGCATCTTTGGTTGCTTGGCGCTGGGAATCGTCAAAGTAGGCTGGGACGGTAATGATAGCTTCGGTAACTTTTTCACCCAAGAAGGCCTCAGCATCAGCTTTGATTTTAGAAAGAATCATAGCGGAGACTTCTTCTGGGGTATAAGTTTTGCCATCCATCTCAACAGCAACACCGTCACCTTTTTTAACAATCTTGTATGGCATGATATCGAGGTCGCGTTGAACTTCTTTGTCTTCGAACTTACGACCGATAAGACGCTTAATACCGTAAATTGTGTTTTTTGGGTTGGTGACACGCTGACGTTGAGCGACTTTCCCCACTAAACGTTCGCCTTTTTTAGTGACGGCGACTACTGATGGAGTAGTGCGGTCACCTTCAGCATTTGTAATAACTTCTGGTTTTCCAGCGACCATGTACGCGAACGCAGAGTTCGTAGTACCAAGGTCAATTCCAATAATTTTACTCATTAAATACTCCTATTAAATTATTTAGCACTCTTCATGTTTTATTGCTAAGTTAATAAGAGTATAGCCCATTAGCACTCTCATGTCAAGACTGCTAATTAAGATTTTTGGAGATTTTTAACAGAGGTAAATCCTATTTATGGAGAAAAATCTTACGAATTATTACAAAGATTTCGTCCTTAAATTGGAAGATGGCAATACCCAAACCTATAGCAGCAGAGCCAGCAACCGCGGTGGTACCATTAAATTCCTTTTTTGGTTGTTCTTTTGTATCCCCAGTCTTTGGAACCTCAACAGGGTTGCCAGCACCAGTATTTTGATGACTCTTGCGACAGCGGTTAGTCTCTGGGTGACGCTCGTAGCCTTCTTTGCATGGCTTTTTCTCTTGTACTTGCTCAACTTTTTTACAGCGATTAGTTTCTGGGTTTAGAGTTTTGCCTTCCGCGCAAGTCTTTGGAGTTACCGGACCTACAACCTTATGACAGCGGCCAGTTTCAGGATTTCGTGTTTGACCAGACTTGCATGGTTTCTTTTCATTAGGTTCCGCCTTTTTATTACAACGGCCAGTAATCTTATTCATGAAGTAGCCATCCTTGCAGGTTTTTGGAGTTTTCACGATTTCCTTATTGCAACGATTAGTGACTTTATTAAGGAAATATCCGGGCAAGCAAGTTTTTGGCTCCTTAGTTTTATCTGCTGTGTTTTCTTCAGGTTTTACATCATGATGGTCCTGGGCCTGATTCTTTGTGTCAGGCTTCTTGGTTTTGGATTTTTCCGAACTAGGTTTTTTAGGTGTTGGCTTTTTAGGCACAGGATTTTTGTTGCAGCGGTTAGTTTTGACATTGAGAAAATATCCCTTGGGGCAGGTTTTTGGAGTTTGATCAGGAAATTTCCTACACCGCTTCGTTTCAGGGTTAAGATAATGACCCTTTGGGCAAGTTTTTTCTTCTTGAACAATGTTTTTACCTCTAGCATCAGAAGGCGGCTGCAGGGCAGAAACTGGCCGCATCACTGATTGAAAGAGGAGACTTACACATAAAAAGAAGACATATGTAAGATACCTAAACTTCAGTTTTTTACTTCTTTTACTTCTTGGTTGAACTTTTGGTTTTGAGAATTTACCGTCTAAATTTTCACAATCAGAAGAAGATTGTTTATTAAGATGGTTTTTTCTGATACTGACTGGCAGTGCTAGCATAGTATTACCTCATTTAATTTCTAATGAGGCCAATGTACCCTTCTGATAAAATATTAGCAAGCATGAGCGTTTTGTTTTTATGTATTACAGAGAAAGAACCTGGTTTTTTAAAAATAACATGAGCAAGATATAATCTAGCATAAGCAAGATATGATATAATTTAGCTATGGAAGGTCTTACTATATTCTCTGCGGTTGGAGTGATTATTTTAGCAGCATTGGCGCACGCTTCGTTACAGATGAATTTAGGGTCACTACTACTGCTTTATCACGAGAGTCTCGGGAAACATATTAAGAAAAGAACTAAGTTTTTAGTAACAAATTATATCTCTGGCGTGACGTTTTTGATTATTACAAGCCTGGCAGCAACCGCTTATTTTATTCATTTATTCTTTGGGGCTAACCTATCTGTAATTTGTTTAACAATTCTAACCTCTCTACTAGTCGCATTAACGATCTGTATTTGGTTATTCTATTATCGAAGTGGCCGATCAACAGAATTATGGCTACCAAAACCAATTGCTAGATATATCGCAAGTCGTGCAAAGCAAACAGATAGTAACATTGAGGCCTTTGCCTTGGGGCTGCTCGCAAGTTTTGCGGAAACACCTTTTGTAGTAGTGTTGATGCTAGTGAGTGCAGATAGCTTATTAAAATTACCTTTGCTGCTGCAGATAGGGATGTTTTTAGGCTATATATTTATCGCTATTTTACCTTTAGTAATTCTTCGAGTTGCAGTAAGGCATGGCAAGACGGTAGTTGAAATCCAGAAATGGCGCCTGAAGAATAAAAATTTCCTCAAGATTCTTTCTGGTACTCTGTTTATTACACTGGCGATTTTTCTAATTGCTTTTAGGATTATACAAAAATGAGACGAGTCAAGAGGCCGAAGCAAATTGAGTTTTCAGAGGAGCAGTTGCGCGAAGATTTACGCAGAGAGGCCAGAGTTCTTAACATTCACCAGGGTGCAGCAGATTTAATTGCCGGAGAGGTGGCCATAAAATTAGAGAAATGGCTAGAAGATAAGCCAACGATTACGCAATCTGATTTAGATCGAAGAATTGTGATGGAAGTAAAAAAATATAACAAGGATCTAGCCTTTATTTTAGGGGAGAGGAATAAACTAATATGAGAAAATATGACTATGATTTAATTGTGATTGGCGGTGGAGCAGCTGGCGTGGCGGGGGCCTTAATGGCGGCTTCACAAAAAAAGAAAGTTGCAATTATTGAGCGTGATTTGATTGGTGGACAAAATACGATTATTAGTTATACACAACAGGTGGCATCGAGGATATCTCAGCTGCTATTTCGAGCTCGTGAGGGGGCTAGCTTTGGACTAAACTCAGACCATTTAAAGATCAACCTACCGTCGATGTACTCTGAAATTCAGTCTAAAGCTGAGACTTATATCGAGTTGAAACGTGCTGAGCTGGAGGAGGCAAAGGTTGAGGTTATTCGAAGTAATGCAAGGTTTATCTCTCCAATTGAGGTAGCTATTGAGAATGGAACTATAACTTCACGTAAGTTTTTAATTGCAACTGGAACAAGCTTAAACACAGGTGAGATTACTGGTCTTGATGAAGTTGGGTTTTTGACACCTGGCGAAATTTATCTAGGCTTACCAAGGATTCCGAAGGTTGTGCTGGTGGTGGGGGCTGGCCAGAGCGGTATTGAGACAGCCGAGTTCTTAGCAAACATGGGAAGCTCGGTGATTTTGGTTGAGATGACAGAGAGAATTCTGCCAAAGGAAGACCCTGAAGTGGCTAAGATTATTGAAGCAAAACTGGGAAAGAAGAAAAAGATTAAGATTTTAACAGAAACTAAGGTATTAGCACTTGAAAACGATGGAGTACAGACATTGCCAACCGGACGAAAGACTAAGGTCGTAAAGGCGATTCTCTCTCGTGGTGAACAGAGAAAGTCTGTACGAGTTGAGTGTGTTGTTTTGGCGACTGGACAGAAACCAGAGACTGAGCTTGGTCTTGAGAATGCGAATGTTAAATTCGATAAGTCTGGTATTGTTGTTTCAAATCAGATGCAGACTTCAAATAAAAATATCTTTGCAGCAGGCGGAGTGGCTTCAGTAAAAGAAGGTAAGAAAATTAGCGATAATCCGTTTAGCTCCTATGAAAAAGATAGTTATGAAGGGGCGATCGCTGCATCCGTGGCATTTAATGGACGTAGTAAGACCGTGGTTGAAAATAATGGTTTTGTACGGATGACTAATATTTATCCGAAAGTTGCCAGTGTTGGGATGACGGAGGATCAGTGTATTTTGGCGGGGGTAAAATATACGGCAGCAATATCAGGATTAACACAAAAAACTGCAATCTGGAGCCCAAATGCGGAAGATGGATTTGTAAAAATTCTATGTAACCGTGAAAAGAAAATTCTTGGTGCGACAATCGTGGCGCCGGATGCCGATATTTTGATGCAAGAGATTAGTCTGGCGATGAGAAATAAATTGTCAGTGGTAGATATTGCCGCCGCACCACATGTGGGGATGAGTCTCTCTGAGGCAATAAGGGTAACGGCAAGAAAATTATTGTAAGGGTTGACAGTTTTTTACTGGGTGTCTATAATAGTTACAGACATCGCGGGGTAGAGCAGCCTGGTAGCTCGTTTGGCTCATAACCAAAAGGTCGTTG
>ERZ773074.37-NODE-37-length-72213-cov-22.271155_pt1 | contig 72213 bp, 70 predicted proteins | sample MGYA00580615_ERZ773074 | MGnify/ENA primary metagenome ERZ773074 (study PRJEB29015, sample SAMEA2738126) | human oral metagenome | biome: human oral; feature: human-associated habitat; material: saliva | place: China | collected 2160 ...
CCGACACAATGCGCAAGTGCCGGATAGGAACGGCAAAATTTTTTACACTTCTATTACTTCTTTATCGCACATCAGTAAAAAGCCCCTTATTGAAACAGCGCTGTTGCACCGGTAAAATAGTTAATAATTAAATTGTACGGTGGGCTGACACCTAAATCCGACGCCTGACGAGAACGGCGTAAACTCGTCTAGTGGGCTTGCACATTAAGAGCTGTAAGGCAGCAAGAAACTTTGCCGGACGAATGTGCCGGTGGCTGGCGGACAGCGGAAAAATCAGCCGACAAAGGGGAACTTAGACACTACGGTGCCTATGTTCCCCTTTGAAATTTTATCCCGGTAGCTCGCAGGGCAGTATCGTAGGCATCCATATAAACATGTTGTATAATAAAAATCACAAACACCATAAGGAGACAGAAATGTTAACGAAGAAGATTTTTATTTTGATAACGGCAGTGGCGATGCTTGGATCTGTCCTCGTTGGTTGCGGAAGCGAGAAAAACGAAGTTGAAACCACAGCCAGCACTTCTGTTGAAGCGTCCGCCGAAACAAGCGCAAGCCCTAAGCGCAAAGTAAAAATATATACCTATAATGACGGAACATACGGCCCCTACAGCATTCCGTCCTATGACGAAAACAACCAATATGCGCAGAAACTCAAAGAAGCCTACGCCTCCGACGCATATCCCGGTGTTTGCATTGCAAGAGTTGACAAGGGTTGGATCTGGTATTGGGAGCCTGAGACGGACGACGGAAATTATTACTATATCGGCAGCGTAGATAATCCCAATTATCTTCAGGGCGATGATCTGAATCGCTTCCTTATGGATATTAAAATCAACCTGAATAAGTTCATTGAGAAGTGTGAGGCAGGAGAACTGCATCCCATCGATCTCGATGGCGACGGAAGTATTTCTTATCCCGAAGCGTATATTCAATCCTTCTTTGCGATTCAATCAAATCAGGATAAGCCCTATAACGGTTTAATCACCTTTTTTGATTTTGATGATATTCTATGGGAATAAGCCCGAAAAAATGCATTGATTGATTTTCCTAAAGAAAACGCGTGTAGAGTGATCCCCGTTAAGCGAGAAAGGAGGTTTGAATGAGAATCAAGTTCACCGAAGAAGAGGAGCGATTGTTTGATCTAGTCATGCCCTACGCCGCTCGGAAAGGATGGGGGCTTCGCCCGGATGCACCTCCGGAGATTCAAGCTATCTATGCCAGACTGGTAGAGATAACCAACCAATATCTGAGCCCGTATTCGACACCTATGACACCTATTCATAAGGATTCTTGCGATTTATCGGACGATAACCAAGACAACTGAATCACAGCGATGAAAGCACAGCCCATAACGGCTGTGCTTATTTTGTGCTCAGGGGGCGGGGTAAGGTCGACATGCCGCCTTCATTCCATTAATCCCAGTAAACGTGATTCTGGGCAGCGATGTCGTCATATATTCTCTGAATTCTATTCCCTTCCTCATCCGGTTCGTCGTTATGCGCGACAATGTTATCAACGACCGCATCATCTACAGCATCTAATAGCGCGTCCACATCATCGGCAGATATCAATTCTTCAATATTTTCGATATAAGGTCTCAACGCCTCAATCTGCTCAACCGTTATAATCACGTTTTTCTCCTTTCGCTTTTGAATGGGAAGAAGTTACTTGCACAATATTTCCCGGGTCCGGGTGACTGATACGGATTATTCCCGCGTGCGGGGAAATCACCCATCATAGCTCCAGCCATAGGTGGCTTCAAACACCTCCCGGCGATGCTCCTTAATCATTTCCAGGTAGCGCTTTAAAGCGTCTTTCGCCGCCTGTGGTGCGTTTTCTCGTAGCTTTCCGGCTTCCAGATAGGGCTCAAAAATAGCTGCTAATGCGAGCTCTTCTTCGGTATACCTAAGAACCATCCCTGTTTCCTTTCTTCTGCATCATCTTTTTCACTCATTTCAAGGCCTCATGCCCTCTTAACGCATCAATACTATCTCCGTCCTGAAATCTCATCCGCACTGACTTCAATCGTTTCCCAGTCAGGCCCTTCCAGATCCACGTCTACAATGTACTCGACATTTTCCTTTAGGATTTCTACAATTGTAGCTGTTCTGCCATCTTTCAAAATGACTTTAGAATACTGCGGATACTGTTCCATTATTTTGCTCCCTATTCGTGACTTATACACCGGTCATACGATAGATACCTACGTCCCGGATTCACGAGGCCAGAACCACTCTCGTGTGTGCAGGGAAAACTGCTCTTAATCATTCAACTCCTCTTCAGAAGGCACAGAAAACAAATCTTCTCGGCTATACTCGCCCTCTTTGATTTTGCCTTCTTCCTCATTTAACCTCTTTTCGTGTCATGCTGTACGCATTACTTCATTTTAGAAACGTCGTCTTCTGCGCATCCACTGTAGCCCTCCTTGTTTATTACACTCTTCAATGTACAGATTGGAATCACTCCTGCGTGAGTGGGGAAAACCATTCAACTCTTTCTCTGATTTGATCTTATCATATTACCTGTCCAAATTTTCGTACTCAATTAAACCTTCGATTCCCTTAATTCCAAGCAAAGAGAAAATTTTCAAGCAAACAGGCGGATAAGGTATGATAAGTTGCGCAAATTGGGAATCACAAAAAGAAAACATGGATTGCGGCCCTTTGTAAGAATGAAGTCGCGAAACAACACTCAGAAAGAATACTACAAAGTAGTGCAGCGCTCAAAAGAGACCCCTTTTGAGACTGCTATCATTGAATACTTCGGGTTGAAGACGTCACTGCAACAGGGATTACCAACGCAGTAGAGAAATCCTGGGAGTACCCCTACGTATGCGGGGAAAACGTGGTTTGTAAAATGGATGTGGATCAAGTGCCGGGATTACCCCGCGTATGCGAAGAAAACTTTGACGGCACCGCAAGCAAAGCGAGAAAAATGAAAGGAGGAAAAAGCTGTGAAACGGAAAAGAAGAAAAAAGATAAGCGCCTCGAAAAGCTCCAACTCGTCGCGGCATACTGCACGGCTATATCGGCAATAATCTCTACCGTGCATGCGGCAATCACATATGCGCCTAGCATAGTACAAGCGACAATGAAGCTGCTCAAAACGCTTTATCTGATCGCGAGCTAACGCTCGCGAGAAGCGGGCGCCGACTGCAACCGGCGCTCGGTTCTTTTCTAGTATAGCATGAACACCATGAAAATACACTCCTGCTACGAATGGGCTTTGTATGGGCTTGCGTCGCGCTTTTCCTACTCAGCGGGGGACGCTTGTCCCTGGCGTAGTGCTTGTAGTATCCACCGCTTGCTATCTGCTGTATATGCTGAAGCATCGGACCGACCTCTAGATGTCCCACGTCCATGTATGTAGCTCGTCACGTCGCCGTTGCAATGCAGCTCTTCACGGCGACAGCGGCTCGCATCGCGGGGACAAGCGCAGCGGAATCCCCCCGCATGCGGGGAAAAGACTAGAGCCGCGCGGCGCTCCGGTAGTTGCGCACGGGAATCCCCCCGCATGCGGGGAAAAGACGGATAAAGTGGGGTATGTTTCGTCCTGTCGCAATCACCCCCGCGTGTACGGGGAAAACTATGTGTTTGGGAGTTCGCGCCTCTTTCCCACCTTCCGGAGTGTCCGCCGGTGCGCCCACCAGTGCATCAATAAAGCACAGTCTTAAAACTGTGCTTGCGTTACTGTTATTCAGTTGGTGTTGCTGTGGCCTAGATAAATTACCAAAGTTATCCATTATGAGCTTCGCCGTGCGAAGATAGTAGCTCATTCAGATTGATATCAAGTCCGAACTTTCTCACGTCCGCGTCGCGGGCCAGAAGTTCATTTTTTATTGTGTCCAGCGCTTCGTAATACGCGAGAGCCCGTCCCGCCTTGTATTCCCTATAGGGCAGTTGTCTCGCCGCTTCTGCCGCGTCCTTGGCGTTTCGCAGAACTCTCGAAACTATATACTCCCACTCATCGTTTGTCAGTTCTCTCATATTCTCCGCGCTCCTTTAACTCTATGACTCTAGGATCACCCCCGCGTGTGCGGGGAAAACCTGACATTTTATCCAAAGATTTTCAACCAGGCGGGATCACTCCCGCGCATGCGGGGAAAACAAAAAGTACAGCGCGCTGCAAATCGCAGCCGCGGGATCACCCCCCGTGTGCGGGGAAAACCGAGACCGGCCTCGTGAAGCAGGTCATCTACGAGGATCACCCCCGCGTGTGCGGGGAAAACTACTATTATATTATAAAATAAAAAATTAGGAGGTGGGATTTCCCACCTCCTGTATTAATTTACCACAAAATCTTATTATAATCTAAGAATGTAACAATACCTTTGTAATGCTTCTTCTGTTCAGGATACATAACGTAGAAAGAACAGATATATGCCTCAGGATAAGAGATTTGTCCGTCACCATCAAGGTCTACAGGCTTAATCTCGCCACTCTCGCACTTATTAATAAAAATACCGAGGTTCTTATCGATCTCCTTCATAAAGTTGTCACGCTCTTCACCCTGAAGGTATTCGGGATCATCTACGCTACCAACATAAAGATAGCTACCGTCATCTGTCTCAGGCTCGAAGTACCAGATCCAACCTTTGTCTTCCTTAATGATATAAGCACCAGGATAAACGTATGTTCCATAAGCATCATGAAGCTTCTTCGCATATACATTATCCTTATCAAATGAAGGAATCTCATAAGGGCCATGCTTACCGTCGTTATAAGTATAAATCTTTACTTCACGTGTAGGTTCTGCCTTACTAGTCTCTTCACTTGAAGCTTCTGCAACGCTTTTCGTATCACTACTTGCTTCATCTACCGAAGGATTTACAGTAGTATCATTTGCGGTATTATCTACTGCATTCTCGGTTGTACTACTCTTAATAGATTCATTAGTTTCTGTCTTTGCGGTTTCTTCAACTGTAGTTTTCTTTGTAGACTCTGTCTTTGATGTTCTTTTACCGCATCCAGTAATGGCACACGCCGCCACCACCGCCATTGCCAGAAATGTTACCAAAACTCTTTTCTTCATTTTACTTTCCTCCTTTGGTTTACGTATTGTTATGTAACAATTGGCATATAAAGGATCACCCCCGCGTGTGCGGGGAAAACACCATAAAACCCTAGAGCAACTCAGAGCGACCAGGATCACCCCCGCGTATGCGGAGAAAACTGCTCGCCGCTGCCGCATAGCCAGCCTCGACCGGGATCCCCCCCCCCGCGCATGCGGGGAAAACGGAGGAAGTGCTATGCGAAGAAAAAGAGCAAGAAAAAAGAAGCGCTTTAGCTGGATATCAGCCGCCGCACGTGTGCTCAACGCGATTGTAAAAGCTGATGTTGTCTATACTCACGGACACCATCTGCTACCCGTAGTCGTCGCGCTACTACACGAGCTATCAAAAGCGCTTCATCACCTATATAGCCACCTACGCTAATAGGTGTAGGGAATCCGCCGCACATGCGGCGGGTTTCCGCTCTTTTATTCTAGCATAAACTACATGAAAGGAAAAATCTTTTTTATAGCTATGTGCTTTTTCTATGTTGTGTATCTCATAAGCGGGCGCGCGTTTGCGCCTGGTATGTGCGCGCTTGCAGCATCCACATGCTACACGAGGATCACCCCCGCGCATACGGGGAAAACTTAGACAGCTTGCCTGCTTTTCAGCAGCAGTCGGGATCACCCCCGCGCATGCGGGGAAAAGGGTCGTCTCCGCCGCTTCCGCCGTCACATCCACGGATTACCCCCGCGTGTGCGGGGAAAAGATCGCGTCCCCGTTGTCTGTGTTGAAGTCGGCCGGATCACCCCCGCGCATGCGGGGAAAACCGACACAGACACAGTGCTGTCCACCTATCTCACGGATCACCCCCGCGCATGCGGGGAAAACGTTTTCTCTTCCAGGCTCGCGAGCGCTTCGGCCGGATCACCCCCGCGCATGCGGGGAAAACTACCGCTCGTATAAATCCTTCGTGCGACAGCGGGGATCACCCCCGCGCATGCGGGGAAAACTCGTACTCAATCGTGATCATGCTGTCCCGCTGAGGATCACCCCCGCGCATGCGGGGAAAACTTGCGCATCCAGTACCAGCAGAGCGGCGTGTGGGGATCACCCCCGCGCATGCGGGGAAAACTCAGTAGTACGCGAGGACGTAATCAAAATTACAGGATCACCCCCGCGCATGCGGGGAAAACCCCTTAATTCCGGATACGATGCCGTGAAGGATAGGATCACCCCCGCGCATGCGGGGAAAACAACTTTGTAACTTCAAGGTTTACATCGTACATAGGATCACCCCCGCGCATGCGGGGAAAACAACTTTGTAACTTCAAGGTTTACATCGTACATAGGATCACCCCCGCGCATGCGGGGAAAACGCACTGAGGGCAAAGCCCGGCATCAAAGCGGCGGGATCACCCCCCGCGTGTGCGGGGAAAACTGAACTTTCCTTTGTTCTGGCCAGACTTCTTGAGATCACCCCCCGCGTGTGCGGGGAAAACGGAGGAAGTGCTATGCGAAGAAAAAGAGCAAGAAAAAAGAAGCGCTTTAGCTTCATGGAAGCTTTAAAGCTCACAGCCGCCGTTATCATGCAGGCCGACTTCATATGCACGCAAGGATATCATCTGCTACAGATGGGCGTCGCTTTGGCACATGAGCTATCGAAAGCGCTTCATCACCTATATAGCCTAGTCCGCTAATAGGTGTAGAGAATCCGCCGCGCAGGCGGCGGTTTTCCTCTCTTTTATTCTAGCATAAACCGCATGAAAGGAAATATCTTTTTTATAGCTATGTGCTTTTTCTATGTCGTGTATCTCATAAGCGGGCGTGTGCTTGCGCCTGGTATGTGCGCGCTTGCAGCGTCCACTTGCGACACGATGTGTCGCGTCTCGCACCGGCTCCACCACTAGTCATAGCGCGCCGCGCTTGCAGGTGTGGGGCGGTATGATACGGCTATCTCGCAAAGCGCTTGCCTCGCAAACGGGCACACGAAAACGTCCACTATATATAGCTCTCTTCGCCGCTCTATGACGGCGGCCGCTGCTCCGCCGAGCGCTGTCGGCTGCATGCCGACTTCTCTCCGGAACAAGTAAAAAGGCGGGCATATGCCCGCCTTTTTACTTGCCCCTTTCAACCTCGCTTTTACCTTCTAACGCCCGCCTACGCCATCCCGATCCGCCGCGTCTCCTATATGCTCCGCAAGTACTCGCTTTATAAAGCCGCTCACCGTCTCGCCCGTCGCGTCGGCTGCGGCACGTACTCGCTCAAAGTCCTCCTTTTTCAGCTCCAGCATAAAGCGCTTGTATACGCGCTTTTTATAGGCATTGATCTCCTGCGTCCTGCTCTTATCCATGTAGCCCTCACTCTCGCGCGTTTTTTTCCTATCCTCTCATACTAACACATCCCCCCCCGCAGTTGTGCATACAGCATTTCTCACATTTTTTTGCTCTTTGTTTTGTTGATTTTTCTGGTGTCTAGTTGTCTGCACAACCGTATTATCATCAGGCCATCACAAGCAAGCGCCGCGAGTGCGGCCACACCCGAAAGGAGATGTACCATGACAGTCAACTCTTCCGCCCTTACTGCTACTCGCGAGCTTCTCACGCCCGCAAGACCGCAGCGCGTGGAATCACGGCGTTACCGCTTACGCGCTTGATCTACTGGACGCCTTCATAGACGCCTCCGCAACCGCGCTTGAACGCTCTGCTCTACTCAACGGCACCTCTAGCTGGGTAGAGTACAGCCATGGCGGCTCCGCCTTGATCTACGATAGTGATATCGCAGAGCGTCTGTGCACTCCCTCCGAGCTCAAGCGCAAGCGCGGCGACGAGCTGCCACCGAACTCGCGCGAGAGGGATCCCCCCCGCGTGTGCGGGGAAAACCCAATATACACAGAAGTTCCTTCTTACAAGTGCGGATCACCCCCGCGTGTGCGGGGAAAACAGGTCGCTGCCGCTGTGCAGCAGGTCGCAGCGCGGATCACCCCCGCGCGTGCGGGGAAAACTGCCCGGCTGCAAAGCTACGGACATGCTGGAGCGGATCACCCCCGCGCATGCGGGGAAAACCTGCGAGCTCGCAATTTCGCCAAAGCTTCGGGAGGATCACCCCCGCGCATGCGGGGAAAACTGGACTCCGTAGATGTGAGCGGCGAAGAGCCTGGGATCACCCCCGCGCATGCGGGGAAAACCCTCCGTTTTTACCAGCTTCTTGCCCACCGACAGGATCACCCCCGCGCATGCGGGGAAAACCCCGGTCGCAGGTATCTTCCTTGGTAAGAACAAGGATCACCCCCGCACATGCGGGGAAAACAAAATCCGCGAGAGATTCGTGGTAGACAAGGAAGAATCACCCCCGCGCATGCGGGGAAAACTGTTAATAGACACGTGCGGAAAATCTAAACACGGGATCACCCCCGCGTGTGCGGGGAAAACCGGTGTAGTGTAAGGGACACGGAATAGGTATCAGGATCACCCCCGCGTGTGCGGGGAAAACCGCGCGTCCCTCGAGACGCGCGTGCTGGAGATGGGATCACCCCCGCGTGTGCGGGGAAAACCCAGGCCGAAGGGTGATGAGTCATCCTTTGGAAGGATCACCCCCGCGTGTGCGGGGAAAACCGCGCAGCAGAGCGTAGATTTCCTGCCCCGCCAGGATCACCCCCGCGTGTGCGGGGAAAACAAGCCTTTTCTTTCGGCTTGCCATAGCCGATAAGGATCACCCCCGCGTGTGCGGGGAAAACAACTTGCAACAATTAATGTTCAAGCCGGGTCAAGGATCACCCCCGCGTGTGCGGGGAAAACCGCGCAGCAGAGCGTAGATTTCCTGCCCCGCCAGGATCACCCCCGCGTGTGCGGGGAAAACGGCATATAGACATCAATCAGCGCCGCGCGCTGGGGATCACCCCCGCGTGTGCGGGGAAAACTGCTAGCAATATGCAATCCGCAGATTGCACAAAGGATCACCCCCGCGTGTGCGGGGAAAACCCCTGCGCGGGTTCCGCGCCTTCTCTTCCCGGAGGATCACCCCCGCGTGTGCGGGGAAAACCAGCCAATCATTGATTTCCACTTCTCCCCGCACGGATCACCCCCGCGTGTGCGGGGAAAACCGCGTTGATTTTGTCCATGACCTCGCCCCAGAAGGATCACCCCCGCGTGTGCGGGGAAAACGGAGAGCAAGACCGGCAACCCGGGCGACGAAAAGGATCACCCCCGCGTGTGCGGGGAAAACCATGCACACACATGTATTTGCAAGCCCGGAATAGGATCACCCCCGCGTGTGCGGGGAAAACATCCCCTTAATGCTGGCAAATCTCTTTACCTCAGGATCACCCCCGCGTGTGCGGGGAAAACAGCCAAACGGCCGGAAATGAATTTTGCGATACAGGATCACCCCCGCGTGTGCGGGGAAAACCGCAAATTTACAGGAACCTAACCGCTGAACATAGGATCACCCCCGCGTGTGCGGGGAAAACATCCGGACAATCTCATGCGCGATAAACTGCTCAGGATCACCCCCGCGTGTGCGGGGAAAACTTCTGGATTGCATTCGCCTCATCCATCGGCATGGGATCACCCCCGCGTATGCGGGGAAAACCTACAAAACTGTATATTATATTTCCTTATATCGGGATCACCCCCGCGTATGCGGGGAAAACTAGTCCACCATCTCGCCCGGCACTCCGCCAATAGGATCACCCCCGCGTATGCGGGGAAAACAAAGATTAGGAGGATTGCGGGAAATGGCTGACAGGATCACCCCCGCGTATGCGGGGAAAACATCTGAGAAATGCTGCAAGTCTGGCAAATCTGAGGATCACCCCCGCGTATGCGGGGAAAACGAAGAGCCAAGTTTTAAGCTGAGATTTACGTCAGGATCACCCCCGCGTATGCGGGGAAAACCTGTCGGCAAATTCCTGGCTGGCCAGGATCACAGGATCACCCCCGCGTATGCGGGGAAAACAAGGTTTAGAAGGTGATAAAGAGGCGGGGAAAGGGATCACCCCCGCGTATGCGGGGAAAACATTACGGCAAATGTTGGGACAGATACCATGAAAGGATCACCCCCGCGTATGCGGGGAAAACCTCTTTCTGCTTCGGTCAGCGCCTTGTAGTTGAGGATCACCCCCGCGTATGCGGGGAAAACTGGTTTTTCCAGAACGATTTTCCGTTCTACGGAGGATCACCCCCGCGTATGCGGGGAAAACAGTATGAGTTATTCTCTGACAGCGCTTATGTCGGGATCACCCCCGCGTATGCGGGGAAAACCCTTAATGATAAGGGTTACATAGATTTCTACCAGGATCACCCCCGCGTATGCGGGGAAAACCACTCGTGCGTCCTCCTTTATTATATTAGAGTAGGATCACCCCCGCGTATGCGGGGAAAACATTTTCTGAATCATCTGAATAACCGCCACATCGGGATCACCCCCGCGTATGCGGGGAAAACTTCTTCCTTCCTATCCCTTCCAAGTCCTTGGATCACCCCCGCGTATGCGGGGAAAACCAAGCGGGGACGAAATCCTGCGCTTTCAGTTCGGGATCACCCCCGCGTATGCGGGGAAAACTGTAGTACTCGACCTTCGTGACTTTCTTTTCTGGGATCACCCCCGCGTATGCGGGGAAAACGTAACCCTCCCAGCACACGCGGGGAGGTAGTTAGGATCACCCCCGCGTATGCGGGGAAAACCGGAAGATATGGTTGCCGAAATCGTTGGAACGAGGATCACCCCCGCGTATGCGGGGAAAACTGCCGCGGCCAATCTCATCGCCAAAGCGCAGGAGGATCACCCCCGCGTATGCGGGGAAAACGAAATCAAATCGTTTATCATAGAACTTGACAGAGGATCACCCCCGCGTATGCGGGGAAAACTGATTTAATGCAGAGCACCGAACTCGTTGCGTAGGATCACCCCCGCGTATGCGGGGAAAACTCTGCTCATGATAAATTCCTTTGAGCTTTCCAAGGATCACCCCCGCGTATGCGGGGAAAACTTAAAGATATTTATCAAGTAATGGCCAGAGGTAGGATCACCCCCGCGTATGCGGGGAAAACCGGCGGTTTCAATCGTAACAAGACAGCAGTCAAGGATCACCCCCGCGTATGCGGGGAAAACTGCTTGCCTTTTCAGCTTCACCAATTTCAACAAGGATCACCCCCGCGTATGCGGGGAAAACGAAAATCAGACAAAATTTTTATTCCCACATTTGGGATCACCCCCGCGTATGCGGGGAAAACTTGGATTCTGTTTACCGCTTAAAACCTCATATAGGATCACCCCCGCGTATGCGGGGAAAACCGGGCATGATTGACGGCAAGGCTGGCGCGAACAGGATCACCCCCGCGTATGCGGGGAAAACTACTGCGAAATCGCGGTGATGAGCAGGAGCTTAGGATCACCCCCGCGTATGCGGGGAAAACTCAGACTTAATCTTATCAACCAATCCCATTTTAGGATCACCCCCGCGTATGCGGGGAAAACGACGCAGAACGTAAGTCTATGAATCCGACAAAGGGATCACCCCCGCGTATGCGGGGAAAACCGTATTTCGACTGTACGGTATCGCCGATGCAAAGGATCACCCCCGCGTATGCGGGGAAAACTTGGTGAACCCGAAAAATTTTTGTACATGTTACGGATCACCCCCGCGTATGCGGGGAAAACGCCTGCGCCTCAGAGAGCACATCGACCGGGAAAGGATCACCCCCGCGTATGCGGGGAAAACGCGATCTCATACCCGTCTTGCTTACGCCAGGCAGGATCACCCCCGCGTATGCGGGGAAAACGCCTCCCAGTTTCTCGATTTGTAGTCGCAGCCAGGATCACCCCCGCGTATGCGGGGAAAACTCCGCCACCTTGCCTTTTTGCCGGAGCTCGGCAGGATCACCCCCGCGTATGCGGGGAAAACTTCAGTCGTCCTACTTCGTGTCCATTCCAAAAAGGATCACCCCCGCGTATGCGGGGAAAACCCTTCCCGAATGGGACAGCGTCCCGCGAGTCGAGGATCACCCCCGCGTATGCGGGGAAAACCCTGCGTCCTGCTCTTGCTAGCTCTATCGTCCAGGATCACCCCCGCGTATGCGGGGAAAACTTTGGAAATCCGGAGGTCTTTTAGATGGTCCCAGGATCACCCCCGCGTATGCGGGGAAAACGCTGAAAATGCAAAATAATGTGTTTTGAGAGAGGGATCACCCCCGCGTATGCGGGGAAAACGCGTGACGGATACCGACCCGTATCGCTCGCGGAGGATCACCCCCGCGTATGCGGGGAAAACCTCAGGGAGGCGCGGCATATCGGGACGCTCGAGGGATCACCCCCGCGTATGCGGGGAAAACCATGATACGTATAAATTATACGAAGAAACAGCAGGATCACCCCCGCGTATGCGGGGAAAACCTATAAATTCATTCATCATTTCAACACGTTCGGGGATCACCCCCGCGTATGCGGGGAAAACCTAATGACGATGCGGCAACGGCGGCTGTCACTAGGATCACCCCCGCGTATGCGGGGAAAACCTATTTCTGCATGGAATAGGCTTGCAAAGCTGAGGATCACCCCCGCGTATGCGGGGAAAACATACAATAGGCAGGTTGAAAAGGTTTCGACACAGGATCACCCCCGCGTATGCGGGGAAAACCGCGATTTTCACCAAGGGCGCTGCGGAAGCGGAGGATCACCCCCGCGTATGCGGGGAAAACTTCTGTCGTCCTGCTTCGTGCCCATTCCAGAAAGGATCACCCCCGCGTATGCGGGGAAAACGGTGTGCAAAATTGGGCAACTGAACTTGAAACAGGATCACCCCCGCGTATGCGGGGAAAACGTCGAATTTTATGAGAATTTATTACCCGGGCAAGGATCACCCCCGCGTATGCGGGGAAAACTAACCAGATCATCTCCATCAAAACCAGAAAACAGGATCACCCCCGCGTATGCGGGGAAAACTTCTGATTAAAGCACTCCGCGCAAAACCATATAGGATCACCCCCGCGTATGCGGGGAAAACAAAAAGCAGAGTTAACCGCGCCTTCCTTCATAAGGATCACCCCCGCGTATGCGGGGAAAACTTCACCCGTCAAATTCTTATAAGTTTCGGCAAAGGATCACCCCCGCGTATGCGGGGAAAACGAGGATAATTTTCGCGGTTTTAACTATAGGTTAGGATCACCCCCGCGTATGCGGGGAAAACTAACAAACTTTACGTTTTCTTTATGGGCAATCAGGATCACCCCCGCGTATGCGGGGAAAACTTTCTATCGGGAATGTTTCTAATCATGGCAAGGGGATCACCCCCGCGTATGCGGGGAAAACCTTTGCACAGTACGACACCATCACCGCATACGAGGATCACCCCCGCGTATGCGGGGAAAACATTTAATCCGTGTGATTGGTTAAGGTTAGTAAAGGATCACCCCCGCGTATGCGGGGAAAACAGTGTAGCAAATTTTTCTATGCTATATGATGAGGGATCACCCCCGCGTATGCGGGGAAAACTTACAAGGTGGAATTTTAATTGATACGCCAGAAGGATCACCCCCGCGTATGCGGGGAAAACCACAAACAAGCAATACAATCTTTCTTCCATATAGGATCACCCCCGCGTATGCGGGGAAAACCGAAAGAAATGGAAATGGTTGTTGAGTATGGAAGGATCACCCCCGCGTATGCGGGGAAAACATTCTCCACGGGGCTATGGAGGAGTGCAAAGGAGGATCACCCCCGCGTATGCGGGGAAAACCCGCATCAAGCCCTGCCTCCTCGGCCTCAAGCGGGATCACCCCCGCGTATGCGGGGAAAACTATAAAAACCTACATACCGCCTATCATATAACAGGATCACCCCCGCGTATGCGGGGAAAACGCGAGGCTCTCACGGATCCCGAGATCCTTAAAAGGATCACCCCCGCGTATGCGGGGAAAACGCCGTGCAGCGCGTCTGGGAGCCCGGCTGCAAAGGATCACCCCCGCGTATGCGGGGAAAACGGGCTTGATTTACACGAATGTCGTGTACGAGGAGGATCACCCCCGCGTATGCGGGGAAAACCTCGCAGCCATTTTTCAATTTCTCTCTCGCGCAGGATCACCCCCGCGTATGCGGGGAAAACGCCGCACTGGCGCGCCGCGCAGGATTTTCTCCAGGATCACCCCCGCGTATGCGGGGAAAACATGAGATGCTGGCACTTACAATGCCCGCTGCAAGGATCACCCCCGCGTATGCGGGGAAAACGTACGGGTGGAAGGAGCGACTGGATGAGACACAGGATCACCCCCGCGTATGCGGGGAAAACGGGAGCGGAACTCCGGAAATGCGAATACTCCCAGGATCACCCCCGCGTATGCGGGGAAAACACTTCGGAAATGGCGTATTTCCGTGGTTGATCCTAGTCCTCAGCCTCGATCCTCTTTAACTTCTCGTAGAGCTGATGCGTCAATCGGCAGTCAGCGAGCGCCCTGTGCGGCTCCAGTATAGCAAAATGAAAGTACTTTGATAAGGTCAAGAGTTTGTAATCTTCTACGCCCTCTACCTTTTGCCGTGCAAGATTCAGTGTATCGGTAATGTGAGGATGGCTCGGCAAGATATCGTTTTGCTTGCAAGCCTGTTGCAGGAATCTCCAATCAAAGCTTGCATTGTGGCTGACAATTCGTGTGTCTCCGATGAATTCTAGTAGCTCTTTGAGTACCTGTGCAATCGGCTTTCCCTCGTTTTTAAGCTTATCCGGTGTGATTCCGGTCAATTCAACAATCGTTTCCGGCACAGAATCGCAGTAAATCAAGCTACTGTAACAAGAAACTTCTCGTCCTTCCTCTATTCGTATAGCCGCAACTTCAATCAATTGGTCGCGTGCTATATTAAGGCCGGTCGTCTCCAAATCGAGCACCACATATTCGGCTGTACATCGTTTGCGTGCCTGATGCTTCTGAATCTGCTGCACCTGATAGAATGTCTCCGCACGGCTCATCGTAGCCTTTTCTGCCTCAACTTGTTCGGAATTTTTTTCTCGTTTTTTTATTCCCGGCTTTCTCACCAGTTTGATTCCGTCGTAATCCACCGGCATCCAACTGGTATTATGAATTGCAAAATCTAATTTCTGCTCTCCGTTGCTGCTGTAAACCATGGTTGCTCTGCCATCTTTCACGTGCTCGCAAATACGTCCCCAAAGTTCATCGCGAACGCGTGCACTGAGAGTCCCCACATAAACCCCTGTCGAAATTTCAAGCAGCCATTTAGACAAATCTCCTCGCACCTTGGGAGGACAATCGGTAAGTGTGATCACTATCATGATGTATCACCCGTCCGATACGAAGTGGCGTTTGGAACAGTATCTCTTATGTTATCCCAAAGGTAAACAGCACTTTCTTCCTCTCCCGCTTCTCCCCCCTCATCTGCAAGCAGATAATGTAGATCATGTATCATGCGTTCTAAAATGTGCTTCTCCACCATCGCATCTCGAGTCTTCCTTCTGACATAAGCGGGCAAGTCCGGCAAGTCTTGCGAAGCCGCTTCAAACGCGATAGGGATAGTCACCTCTGCTTTGTAGAGGTCGGCAAGATCGTATACAAACGAAAGCTCATGCCCGACATGGACAAAACCGAGTCCCGGAGAACAACCAAGTGCAACAATGACTGCATGTGAAAGTCCATAAAGACACACATGCCCTGCACTGAGTGCTTGATTCACCGCATTGCTTTCAAAGAAATCTTCCGGATTGTATTCTCTGCCGGACCATGTAACGCCGTATTGCTTGGATAGCTTGCGGTATATTTCACGCACACGGCTGCCCTCACGTCCGCGGAGTTGCTGTAACGTCAACTTGCTTACATCTTCGGAAGGAAAGCGCATTGCATACATCTTTCGAACGACAGCCAAATGCAACCGCTGATTACTAACCAATTTGGCTTGTTGCAACAAAAGACCGGATCGCTTGGTGAGCGGGCGTCCGCTCGCATAATAGCGGACGCCGTGCTCGCCAACCCAAATGACAGTGACGCCGGCATCTCCGATTAGCTCCATCGCACGATGCGTAATGCTAGTGCCCGGTCCCAACATCAGTACCGAGATGGCCGCCGCCGGAATATCTACCATACCGTCATCATCCAAAACTTCAATCGCACTGTCACGTCGATTCAGCTTGCAGCGTTCCAGATACAGAAAGGTCATTCGATCTTTGACCTGTGGTAACTGTTGTAATTCCGGGCGTATGATGCCTGGAATCTCCTTCATTTTTCACCTCAGGGCAGACGCATAATGGTGAGCAATCCCATGCCGTAAGCTCTTCCTCTGCCCATCCCTCGGCACAGAAGCTCCTTAAATTTTTCTACATCCGTTACGGTTAAAACACCTTCGAAACTCACTTCACGCAGAGATACCGCCCCATCTTTTTCCTCCCGTTTATGGAAAATGTGCCAGCTGTTTCCGACAGCGCGAAAGCCTCCTTCTTCCAGCATAAACCCATTCTTCTCAGCCCGTCTCTTGAGCCAACTCTCTTGCTGCTCTGCGCCCACGCAAGCCCTTACCTCGCCGCGTTGCCCTGTGCTTGCACGAGAAATGCTCTGCGTTGGATTCGCGACTAGGCGAAAACGCCACCGGCTCTGGTCGGTAATGCGCGCTAAGAGAGATTCATACTCTTTCGTCAAAAAGCCTTCTTTCGGATTCCCGTATTCACGTACCGCAGCCTCCAAATTGGGTTTTTCTTCACTGAGTACAAGGATATAAAGCCTACCTCCAAGTGAATCCAAGCGCCAGAGTCTCCGCTCTCTGCTTCCGGAAAAGGCGCTTTCCACCATCCCGTGGATTTTACTGCGGGAGCTGAGGAGTCTCCTTGTGCTTCTTTTGTCTGTATCTAATTCCATTCTTGTCAGATACATATCCTCCCTCCTTTCACAGTTCTGCCATGGCATCGTGTTCTTCTGCCGATTCTTCTGTATTCACATCATCCCGAAGCCAGATTTCCTTTGCACGCCGATACCCGAATTCTCGTTTCATCGGATTAAAAGAAATCGGCAAATCCTGTACAACAGCACCTTCTTGTTCCGCCACGCCACAGTCTAAACGAATGTAGCGATGACTCTGCCGTATGCTATTCGGATTTTTATTTTGATTCTCTTCTTCCCGTAACGCAATCTCTAACGCGCCCTCGCGAATGCCGAGCACCAATGGGAGAGTAGGCGGACAAGAACGTCTTCCGAGAAAAAGCGGAAAGCAGGGATTCCGTAGCGCTCTCTCTATCTTTTCCAAGAAACTTCGATCTTCCGATTCCAATCCGACTAAAAAGATTGCATCGGAAAGATAATAACGATAGGTGAGATATGAAGTTTTCTCAGCCTTCGCCATATGGAAATCCTTTATGACTTCACCGTTTCGATCGACACGAACGCCAAATCGAAGTGCTGAGAGTTCCGATAAATCTGCATCTCGTCTAAAGCCCAAAGCCGCCGCCAACAGACCAATCACTCCACTCTTCGAGGGCTCACGGTTGGTACGTCTTACCTCAAATTTTGAATCGGTTCCCCACGCCTGCAGCGGTGCAGCGAGGCGCAGTAACAAGGTACTCATTCCGCCTCCCCTGCTTTATCCAAAAGTTCACGAACACAATTCTCCAGAGTCTCCAGATTCTCTTTCACCGATTTGCTGCCGCAGAGTCTCTCGACGCCTTCGCCGGTTCCCAATGCATAGGTCGGAACTTCAACAAAGTTTCGGTAACTCTTCTCTGCGTATTCCTGAAGCCGCTCAATAGACGCTTTGCTATATCCGTTGCGGCTCATGACCGCCTCTTCAAAAGCACCGCTGAAATTCACCGGCTGATCCTCACGAACCGTGATATAAACTGCGTCCGGGACAGTACGATTGGCGAACGTATTCTGCTTTCCGGTCGGCATCGCATAGATAAATGCCTCCGCAAAAACTCTGACAATCTGTTCCGGATTCTTTACCCACTTCTTCAACTCTGACACGTTGACCGTTGCATAGCGATACAAAGTCGAAGAATTGAACTCAACCGTTCCAAGATGTCCGGCTCCTGCATTATCCTCCGGCGCAAGATCATCCACTGCCGTAAAGTAATCATACTCACTGTGTACCGCATGGGTCGAAATACTATGCGCAACCTGAGAAGCTGCGTCATAATTCAGCGAAGGATCTGCAGCAACCATGCGTCCGAACAGCGCAATTTCAAATCCGGGAATATCTTTCAGTGCCTTCTTAAAAGATTCTTTTTCCTCACAACCATCCGCTGCAAGCTGTGCCAATGCCTGAATCTGTGCACTGCTGATGAAAAATAACGCGTCTAACTCCGCCTTTTTCCCCTTTTTCTCATCAATCTTGACCTTGAGTCCTGCTTTCGTCAAAGCATCGATTGCCAGCTTCTCACCGTTCAGGCCGGAGTTCAACTTCTGTATCTCCTCTGCCAGCAATCCAACCACTTTCTTGCTTCTCTTAGAGAGCTCCTCCTCCGTCATCACCTCCTTGAAGTACTCGCGCATTGCATGCTTCCATGCCTGAGAAGAAACCCTCGCTCGCGTGGTTCCACCGTAAATAGCGGTCTTCGGACTCCCGGTATCATCGCGGTTGATGCAGCTCGGCGGAACCGTCTGAATCACATGCAGGTCCACAAACAATCTATTCTTATCCATAATCTATATCCTTTCCGGTCTTTATGACCTCACCTGAGTTATAATTTGCTCTTTCCTACAGCAAATCCCGACGCTTTACTCTTTCGCCCCGGTTCCTGCCTCATCTTCATCCTTCTCGCGATAGGATAGTTCCCTGTAAAAATCACGACCCCATTTAAGCCGCACATTGTCAAGACGATTCAAGTCCTGATACTCGTACAAATCTCTCGCTAATGCCGCATAGTCCAACGGAATGCTCTCGCGCTTGCAAAGCTGAATTATATTTCGTAAATGCCAACTGAACTCCGTCAAGTCTGCCGAGGTGACAACCACATTGAAACGCCGAATGACTGCCTCTTCATTCCCATTCGATTTTCGTGCCAACTGTCCGACTGCGCGTCCCAAAGAATTGTTCTCCAGATACATGAACTCACTGTGAACATCTTTTCCTTGCTGATGCAATGCGTAAAGCGTCAGTGCCGTATATACTGCCTTCTCTGCTCGACTGGGTTCATTTCCTCTTCCTTCCAGTTCCTCCGGCAATCCATCGAATAATAAATCCCAGAGCTCCGGCACCGCTCCCGGCTGCTCACCGATACCGCGCCGCATCTTTGCAAGCTTTGCACGAACAACAGCATCTCTCGGATTCTGTTGCAACTGCAATAGCTTGAACTTTACAAATCCGGAGATACGACTCGCCTTGCTTAGTACCTTCTGTTTTTCCTCCATGCACGCCTCCTTTAATTCTTGTTCACGCTCCGCAAAGCAGGATATAACTTGTTAATTTTACGCACCATGACTTCAAATGCTTTCGGAGCCGAGTAATAAATTTCTCCCTGTTCTCTTCCTACCATTGCGACTAAACCCGCATTGCGCGTCAGCTCTCTTCCGAGCACCAACGCACGCTCTTTCGCCTGCCGCTGCCATTCCAATATCTTTTCTTCCATCGCTTCACCCAAACTACTCGGTTCAATCGAATTCAGCCATGCACGGAAAGGAAAATCCAGGGCAGCGTAGCAAGTTTCTCTTGCATCCGGAAAAGCACTCCCACCGGTATCATTTCCCGCTGCGATGGTTAAATCTTTTGCCAGTCCTCCGACAATACCGGCAAGCTTATCGCAACTTTCAACTTCACCTTTAATTCGTGACAACCAGGCTTCTCCGGAATTCTGTTGCATCTCTGAAAGCAACCCGGCCGCAAACGAGAGCCGATCTTCAAACGCATCATTGACAAAAAAGTCCTTGTCTCCGTACTGCACAGAAACAATTCTGAAGTTGCACTGCCGCTTTTCCCCTAGCTTGGCTTTCTTGTAAAGCGCCTGATTCCACCTGACAATTCCCGGCAGATAGGTCCCTTCCTCCGCACAAAAAATCGAAGCAAATTCTCTCCACATCTGTATACCGGCTCTGTGTCGTCTCGGCTGATATTGAATAATTTTCTTATCTGCTGTTCTTCCCCAAAGGGTCATTTGCTCTGTGGCAGCGCTTTCCTTCGGGAAGAAATCCCCACCTAACAGCGTAAATCCGTCTACGGAGAATTGATCAGCTCGATGCAACAAGAGCCGTCTCGACTGTAAAGTTAGCAATTCCGCCTGATTTTCCGGCAATTGTATCTCTTCTCTCTCTTTGTAAGGCGCCTTTTCCTTCTCCCAGACTGCAATATTTTCTTGCTGCCATGCTTTGCTTCCATCTTTGAGCAAAGTGAGATTTAAAAGCAAAGTTTCAAACAGCGTTTTTCCGGAAGCTGTGATGATACCTAATTTCCCAAGCCATCCGGCTCCGGGCGATGGCAGTCCCTTTTTCTTCGGTTTCGCTGAAGTATCATCAAATCCATTGAGATATAAGAGCCATCTGGCCGCTTCCGCATTGGAAAGCACCTTCTTTCCTTCGCCCGCCCGTGTCGAGAATAAACGCAGCTTGTTGCTACTCTCTGAAATCTCACCGTTTAACTTAGAAACTTCATATTCGGTTCCCGCTTCTGCGCTGGTTGCCTGCCAAAACGGTCTCTCCTCATGAAACAGCCAAAACCTTTCCCGCCACTGTTCCAAGTAGTCTCGAATCGGCTCTTCCGGAAAATGTCCCAAGTCATACAGTGCTTTCCAACGCCGAAACACCTCATCCTCTAACTCATCGTCTTCCAAATCAAACAGCAGATTCTCTTCACCGTTCTCATCCACCCGAGAAAAGGTGCAATGCAGTACAGCAAGCAACAGGCGCAGCATGGCCACGTCCTGCGCAGCCGTTTCACCGGCCAAATCCTCATATTCATGCGCATGGACAAAAACATCTTTGAGCGATACCTCTTCGATACGGCAATCTCGTGTTCGAACCCGTATCCACGGCTCATCCAGCAGGTTAAACTCAGGTTTTATCATCCGCAGCTCCTTTCTCATAAAACAGGCCTTCTTCCTTCGAGTACCACAAGCGAAAATCCGCAAGTTCTGTTTCCAACTGTTCGTTCAAGAGGAGAAATGATTCCTCTCGCAACATCGGATCGTGCTTCCACTCACCGGATAACACAAGCTCATTCATCGGTTTCAGCGCATCGAGAGTCTTTTTGATTTGATATTCTCGACAGAGCGCACTGGGTAACTTTACACTTTGTCGCAACAAGTCTCGCTTCTCTTCCGGGGAGAGAATTCGTTCCACCGGAAGGCTCTGCCCCTCGTGTTGCCAGGGAAGATAGCAGATTTCATTTCCTTTCTGCATAAATAAGAGCACCTCGATGCTGTTTTCCGAGTCTCTTACCTGCGCCTGTGCTTCCTCCTCGTCCAATTTAGTCTCTACATTACAAATCCAGTTTTCAAGACTTCTTCTGGGCTTATCGAGACAGTACGCATCCGCCTTCGTCTTTTTATGTCCGGTCTTTTTCTCCTCTCCCTCTTTCGCTTCTCTGTACATTTCCTTCTCAGCTTCGGTTTCCCAATCCGGTTTCCAGTCGCCATAGCAGTCCTGCACCAAATTGGGAATATCCGTTGGCAGTGTGATTTTATCCGGCAAACGCTTTTTGGTTCTCATGAGGAGATAATCCCCATAAATGGCGCGCGTTCCAGACTCAAACGCATCTTCATCCGGCTCTATGACATAGCATTGTGCTGCCTTCAGCTGTTCCGGCCGCATATCGTCGTGTACCGGGTGGCGATGTAAGCGTCCCAGACGTTGCAGGAGTAAGTCCATGGGGCAGATGTCTGTGAACATCACATCTCCGTCGATATCCAAGCTTTGTTCCAACACCGATGTTCCGATTACGATCAAGCGGTCTCGCTCCGCTTTGGTGGAGCGCTTTCCCAGTTTTTGCAACAATTCACGCTCACGCGCTGCGCGGTCCGGCATCAAAAATGCACTGTGTAGGAGGATGATGTCTGCATCCGGCATTTGCTCCCTAACTTCCTTGGCAAACTCTTGCGCACGGCGTATGGTGCTCAATATCACAATGGCGCAGCCGCCGTCCCGTAGCTTATCTCGCAGCGTTTGAATCCGCTCCGATTCTTTGACTTGTCGGATTGCTACGCTTCGTGATGCACTCTGTAGTCGCAGCCCCTTTTGATGAACCTCTTTTCCGTCGGTCCAGGTGAGCAGCGGATACGCACGCGAGTATCTCCAATCCGCTTCTTCGCCTTGCGTAAACCGCTTTTCGCGCTCACGTATTTCTCGCTTAGATGTATTCAGATAGGCATCCACAAAATCGATGCGCCTTGAAGCGGGCAAGGTGGCTGAAAGAAGAATCACCGGCACATGATAGGCACCGAGCCAGCAGAGTGCGCGCTCCAGGTACACGCCCATGTAGGCGTCGTAAGCATGCACTTCATCGATTATCACAATTTTTCCCGCCATGCCGAGATGCCTGAGCATCAGGTGTTTTTGCTTCAGCGCGGCCATCAAAATCTGATCGACCGTTGCAATCACGAAATCGGAGAGCAATACTTGCTTGCGGCTGCGGAAAAAGCTGTGTACCACCAGCGCCTTATCTTCGTCCTCACCGATGCACGCTTCCCCCGTGAACTCTCCCTTTCCCGCCTCCAGCAAATCGGCATAGTCCTGATTCAATTCCGCTTTGCCGTGTGCAAGTTGTATCGAGAGCTTCTCCTTGCTCTCTCCCTGAACCGCAACCTGTTCCTCCGCCCAAGTCCGTATGCGCGGGAATATACCGTTTGCCGTCGCCTGTGTCGGCAGCCCGAAAAAGAGCCCGCCGCTTCCGCGCTTTCCCGCAAATATCTCGGCGGCTGCGAGCGCAGCCTCGGTTTTTCCGACGCCCATCTGTGCCTCAACAATGAGAATTCCCGGTTCACTGATAGCATTTGACTCTTCAAGCACTGCCTTCTGCAATTCATTGGGCGGGAAACCAAAGTTCTCCGCAAATTCAGCCTCATCCATTCCGCCAAGTTCGGCCGACCAGACAGCCGGAAGCTTTAGCTTTTTCCAAGCACTGCAAACCCGCTTGGGATACATGTCTTCCCGTCCCAATTCGTCAATCGAGATAGTCGGGTGGTAGAACTGATTGCTCGCGACCCAGTCTGCCATGACAAGAAGTCCGGAGAGCAAAACGCGCTGCGGTCCGGAGAGTTCCGGAAGCTTTGTTATGTCTTGAATTCCGCTTACTTCTACGGCGTATTGCAGAAAGGCATCCCAAATGTCAGCCCACAGCTCGGCATCACTATCCTTGCCTCTAAAATTGACAAGATGCTCGTCAAACGTAGACTCGCTCACCGCCTCTTGGGGTTTTCCGTGATGTGCGCCGACAATCTCACAAATTCCTTCGTTCACTCCCCGCCGATGTAAAATCACCTGACCGGCCAACGCATGCGTGACTGCCGAGGGATCCGTAAACGTTTTTATATCCGCTATTTCCAGCCCCTCTTCCGCAAGCCGTTCCCGAACCTCCGGCAACATTTCTAAGATACGCGCCTGAAACACCGCCGTTGCCTTGCCAATATCGTGCGCCATCCCCAGGAAGACACAGACCTTTTGAAACAGCGCTTCGTTTTCCTGCAGCGCTTCTTCACTGCCGCCACAGATTTCTCGCCGAACGGCAGCCGGCAGCCAATGTTTCCAGAGTTCTGCCATGATTCCCGCTGTGTCCCGCGCGTGCATCCAGAGCGGCAGCCACTGTGCGCTGTCGTTCGGATTGGTCTTTGCCGCAAGACTGCGCATCAGCTTGTTTACATTCATGCTCTCCCCCCGAGTTCTTAACATTCTCTTACAGTTTACCGCTTATAATCTTAATTTCAAGTCATAACTGCATATTTTTGACTTTATTGTTATCTCTATTTTGTCTAATTTGACGTATCAGCGTCATCTCTTACTATTTGGAAATGTCACTTCTATTCATTTCGGGATTTTAGCCCCCAACCGCAATCTCTAACCCTCATCTTTGACAGTTTTACTTTACCACAGCACCTGTCCGAATTTCTGGACTCAATCTCCTTTGTCTATCTTCCGAAATCTTCCCACAAAAAAAGAGGCAGCCGCTTCCGCAACTGCCCCCTCTCTCTCGACTCAAAGATACAAAACCATAGGATCAAACTCTCGTGTATTCTTAACGCCCGTGTACAACATAAGTTCCGCGAGTTCTTCGTTCATCGTCAATATCTTTTTCTTGACGACATCCGCTCCGAAGGCAAGTGCCTTGTAAGGAAAAACTTCATCGTTTCCGGCGTGAAAACCGAACTCCTTTATCCCTCTATACCGTTCCGATATACAAGATGCGACTTACTTCGCCGTAAAGTTATACTCAACATTGAAGTGTGCTCTTTTTCCGCTATTACGCCCTCCGTTCTCTTTCACATAAAGCTCCATAGGAACTGTGAACCCATTCTCTAAATCTGCTCCCGTAACCTTGTAGGTTTTCTCCGCTTCTCCGACATCTGGATTATCGTCTTCTTCTACGAATTTTATACGTAGTTTTATGGAGCCCCCGGCAGTAACAACATAATCCTTACCGGTATTTTCACCATTAATTTCAGTCGTATAACTCCATTCATCTCCTATATTGTTATCATCATCTCTGGTGTAGTTTACCCTGAGATTCATGAGCTTCTTTGATGGATTAACTGTCACTTCCATCGAAGAAGATATTCCGTTATAGGCTTTTGCTGTAATAACAGCTGTTCCTCCCTTAATTCCCGTAACGGTACCGTCTTGATCTACACTTACTACGGATGCATCGGATGTATCCCATGAAACCTGTTGATTATCGGCATTTTCAGGAGAAATGATTACCGGAATCTTAATACTCTGGCTTAGAGCTAACTCCCCGATGGAGCCATCCAAGTCTATTTTCTCAACTTCAATCGGTTGAGGCACAGTGACTTTTATCTTTTCAGAGGTGATTATTCCATCCTTTGAAGTTGCATATACATAGGTCTCACCGGGATTTACCGCTTCAAGCGTGTAATACACATCACTGCCGGACGTTCTTAAGGGCGATATTTTGACAACTTCCGAATTTGCACTGACAAACGTCACATCGCCATCACTTGGATCATAAAATAAGTCATTTGATGTGACCTTTACTTTTCCACCGACACCTGTTTCCCCGATTTTTACAGTTATGCCTTCACCATTGCCAAACATGATTTCGCTGATTTTGCTCTTCTCTCCTTGGAATGCAGTTGATTGCTCAACCTGTGAAGAGCTATGATTTGTTGATTGATCGTTTTTATTTGCAACTGCAGCCATAATTAGATAAACGCTCCAAGCTGCAACTATAAACCCGTACTTCTTACCGGGCGTCATTTCCTTTTTTCGAAGTAAAAGGATTGTCAATGGCAGCGGAAAAATGCTCAGCCATCCAAGCACCCACAGCAATGTGTTCCTCTTCTTAGGTCCTCCTGTACTCCCCATGCTTCCTCCTGTATCTCCCATGCTTCCTCCCGTAGTTCCTCCTTCTGATGTATTAGAAGTTTTCCTCTTGCCTTTACTTTCCTTCACATAAGATATTCCTGTTGCGGGAACAGACAGCGTTGTTTTACTTCCGCCATTTGCTCTTTTTGTTATTCGTGCTCCCTTTGTCCCTATGCTGTACCCGACTCCGGATTTACTGAGGTTGATTTTTGCTCCGCCGCCTAAATTTATGCTCTTTCTAAACCTAAGACTCATACCTCTCCCCCTTTACATCCCCTAAAAACAAGTGCTTAAGAAATGACCCAATACCGTTTCGATAATACTCGGATTTCTGCAAATCGAATTTGCTTAATAGATTTAGATTCCGTATTTAGTCCCTGTTTCTTAACTTTCCATCACATTCTACTGCTTTTATTAATATTTAATCCCTCCTCCTACACTTTCATACCCGTATCTCCATCTATGTTTTAACTTTACCACCTCACCTGTCCCAATTAACGGACTCAATCATCACCTCACTTTGCCCTGCCAAGATTTTCCCACGAAAAAAGCAGCCGCCAAAGCAGCTGCCCTTTCTATCTCGCATGGTTAGCAAACTGTTTCATCTAACCCTACGGAATTCTTAACGCTCGTGTAAAGCATGAGCTACGCACGCACTGCCTCCGGCGTTTACCCCCTCGCATCTCTACATAAATATTGCCCGAATACATACGCTTATGGGATCCTGCTCCTCATCCCCCATGCAATTCCACGGAAAGGTAATTGTGCTTGACCGATGTCAAAAAGGTCTCAAAAATATCCGTACGCCGCAATTTGAGCGAAGATGTATTCACGCAGGGATGGCAGCCGATGTACTCGTCCCGAAAGAGGTCTTGATCCACGAGAAGTTGCACCTTGTGCTCATTGTCGTTCATGAGCCCCATGACACTCACAGAACCCGGGTAGAGCCCCAGGTATTCGACCATCTTTTCGGCCGGGGCAAAGCTTAATCTCGAGGAACCGATCTGCGCGGAGAGTTCCTTGGTCTTAAAAGGCTTATCCCCCGGCATCATCAGAAGATAAAAAGCCGTTTGTTGCCGGTTACAAAGGAACAGGTTCTTACAGATGCGGCAGTTCAGCACTTCATCTATGGCCGCGCAGACCTCCATGGTCTCGGCGGGTGCGTGATCCACGCGCGTATACGGAATTTCCAGACGATCCAACAAATCATAGACTGCAAGTTCCCGCGCCGTTCTCTCGGCGCAGTCTTTGGGTCTGCCGTGTTCTAAATTCAAAGCATTTTCCCCTTACGCTTCAAAATAATGAATCAACACCATAATAACGCATTCCCCGCGCCGCCGCAAAAGGAATCGGGAACCTGAACTGTCAATGATACGCAGCAAGCCCCCGCCGAGTCTCTCGACCCGGCGGGGGCTCACGTTTCACCCATTTGCTTTTACACGCTTGCTTTTATCACTCAACGCTCAAATAACTTCTTATATTCCCCATAGCCCTCTTCTTCCAACTTGTCATAGGGAATAAAGCGGAGCGAGGCGGAATTGATACAGTAGCGCTGTCCGCCGAGCTCACGAGGACCGTCGTTAAAGACATGACCCAAGTGCGAATTTGCTTCCGCGGAGCGCACTTCCGTGCGAACCATGCCGTGCGAGCGGTCGGTAGTCTCCTTAAGTTCCTTTCCTTCAATCGGCTTGGAAAAAGCAGGCCAGCCGCAGCCGGAATCAAACTTATCGAGCGAGCTAAACAGCGGCTCACCGCTCACGATATCGACATAAATCCCCTTCTCAAAGAAGTCATCGTACTCGCCGGTGAAGGGGCGCTCGGTCGCGGCATTCTGTGTGACCTCATAGGAGAGATCGCCAATCTTTTCACGGAGTGACACCTCCGATTCTTTTGCAGCCTCTTTTGCCTCTTCTTCCGCAAGATGAAACATCTTCTGCGGAATGTGACAGTAGCCGTTTGGATTCTTATCCAGATACTTCTGGTGGTATTCCTCTGCCGAATAGAAGTTTTGGATGGGCGCTAGCTCTACCGCGAGCTTCGTGCCGTACTTTGCCTCCTGTTCCGCATAGACTGCCTGAATTTCCGAAAGCTGACTCTGATCTGCATAGTAAATGCCGGTGCGGTACTGAATTCCCTGATCGTTGCCCTGCTTGTTTACGGACAGCGGATCAATTACCAGAAAGTACTTATCCAGCAGCTCACGGAGCGAAATCTCTTTCGGGTCATACTCAATCTTCACCGTCTCCGCATGTCCGCTGCTGTCGCAAACCTCCCGATAGGTAGGAGCACTGTCCGGACCGTTTGCATAACCCACCTCGGTCGCACGCACGCCCGGGAACTGATCAAAATACTTCTGTAAGCCCCAGAAACATCCGCCTGCGAGATAGATGGTCATTTTACCAGTTCCCCCGTCCATGTCATGACGCCGCCAAAGTTGTAGACCTTTCGATAGCCGAGCTTTGATAACTTCTCCGCCGCAAGTCCCGCTCGATGTCCACTGCGGCAGTATATTAAAAGCACTTGATCCAAATCCTTCAGCATTTCCGGTCTCGTTCCGTTGATTTCCTCGTTCGGCAATAGCACCGCACCCGGAATGTGACCGCTGTCATACTCCTCCTTGGTGCGCACATCGAGGATGATGTGACCGTCGTCCTGCTTCATCATCTCCCGCGCCGTATCCTGATCGATTGTCTGATAGCCCATGGTCTCCTGTTCCTCCTTGCTCTCGCCTGTTGTGCTCATCGAAGCACTGCTGCTTGTCTCGGCAGCCGCCATCGATACCGCACTTTCTGTTGCCTTGCTTGTCTCTGCAGACTCGGCCTTCTTCCCGCAGGATACCAGCAGCGGCAGTGCAAGTGCCGCAACAACTGCGAGGAGGTAGCGTCTCTTCTTCATGATTTTATTTCCTCCTTTTACCGTATTGCTCTCTCAAACATTGGCTCTGATGCGTCAATTTCGAAATTGCTTCGAAATTCACTTATAGTATACCACTTTGGTCGGAAAAGGGAACAGGAATTCAAATGTACCGGACCGGAAGCGCAAGCACATTGTCTCGCAACACACCCGGCTCCGAGCAGAGGCAGACCACGGCACCCATGCCGCGCTTCTTCTCCGGGATGGTGTCAAGGAGCTGAAACGCCGCCGTCATATCCGCCTTCGGTTTGCTGCTCTGTTTGATCTCCACCGGATATAGGATACCGTTCTCTTCGATAATAAAATCAATCTCTGACTCTGTCGTAGACTTCAAATCCCTCCCACGATAATAGGAGACAAAGTAGCGGTAATCGAGACCGCGGTTCGCGTAGGATTTTATAATCTCCGAAATCACAAAGGTCTCAAAAAAGGCCCCGCTCATTGCACCGTTCGCCAGTGTTTCAACTGTGAGCCACCTGGTCAGATAGGCGGCAAGTCCCGTGTCCCTAAAATAAAGCTTTGGAGTCTTAATGGCGCGCTTTAACACCGAGGAGGTGTAGGGCTCTAAGAGGTAGATGATGCCCGAAGCCTCAAGGATCGAGAGCCAGCGCTTCACCGTATCGGCATCTTTCCCGATTTCTCCCGCAATATTGCTGTAATTCAAAATCTCACCCGTTCGCGCCGCACAGGCAATCATAAACTTCCGGAACGCATCCAGATCCTGCACCGCCGAGAGTTCGCGAACGTCCCGCTCGAGGTAGGTCTTCACATAGCTTGAGAAGTACATCTGCCAGTCTACAGTTGGATCCTGCACGCCCGGATAGCCGCCGCGGTGGATGTATTCCCATATATTCTTAGGCCTGACCACTGTCTTTTGCCGCTCCCGCAAATAGTCAAGTCCCGGCACAAAGGGCTCCGTGAAACGGTCGCCCGTCAGTTCCCGCAGCGATAAAGTTGAGAGTTCCAGAACCGCCACCCTACCGGCCAGAGACTCTGAGGCGAGCCGCATCAGCGAAAAAGGCTTTGATCCCGATAACAGGAACTGCCCCTTTGCCTCGCTGCCATCGCACTGTAACTTCAGATAGCGAAATAAATCCGGTATCCGCTGCACTTCGTCCATGATGACCGGAGGTTCATGCAACATCATAAACATCTCCGGATTTTCCTTCGCCTGTTCCTCGAGGAAGAGGTCGTCAAAGGAGAGTTGCTTTCGTTCCGGGAATAGCTCTCGCAAAAGCGTTGATTTTCCCGTCTGCCTCGCACCGGTAATCAGCACCGCCTTAAAACTCTGTGCCGCTTTGCACACCACATCTTCAATCTGCCGGTGAATGTACTGCATAAGCCCTCCTGAATTATTCCGAATTTGATTCGGTATTTATTCTAGGATATCACAACACCGCCGGTATAGAAAGTACTCTTCGCATGCAAAAGCAGCTGCTTCTATCGAAGCAGCTGCTTTCCCTTATCACTGTGCACTTATTTTCCTTGTATCTCTCAAGCCATCTTCTCGCCCCAGTGCTCGTTGACATCGTAGTTGTATGCCTTGATGCGACGATAAGCGATCTCCTGCCACGGCTCGCGGAAGCTGCCGTCTCCGCTTACAAAGAAGCCGGAATCCATGTAGCGGATAATAATGTACTCGGAGTTCTTCTGGTCAAAGCCGTTGCCCTGGCTAAAGTCGATGCCCTTGCCGGTATTCCGGGTCATCACGGCCTCGAGAAGCGGCAGGGTAGCTTCGCTCAGCGGGAGCTTCATATCCGGCGAATCGAAGAAACCTCCCTTTTCCTTTGTATACACGCAGAGCGTTCCGAGCGTACCGTTGCTCACGCACTTCACTCTCTTGATGTCCGCGAGTTTTACCTGATGCTTTGCGCCTATGATGACGCCGCCCGAGAGGCGTATGATTTTCTCACCGAGCGTTGCACCGAGCTCTGTCTCGAGACTGTCCAGATTGTTCGGGAATTCAGCCCCCAATTTGCTTGCGGCAAATGCAACGAGAAGCGGCTTGGTCTCCCGAATGTTATGGCCGTTGTTCCAGGTTCTGGTATCGAGATCCAGCTCCGGGACGCTCATATTCTTCATGTTCAGGTCGCGAAGCATAACTCTGTAGTGGAAGTTCTGGCTGCAGTAGTTGGTCAGAAACAGAGAACCAATCTCCGCAAACTTCATATCCACATCGACCTTGCCGTTTAAACTCTTGTAGCTGAAACCGTCCTTCGCAATCCGAAGGGTATAGCCCGCACCGAGCATACCTTTATTGGAAAACTCCATGGTAGCGCCGTCGTCAAAATAGGTCTTCATACCTTCTCCTCTTTATTCCATTCTGGCATTCGACTTCGCGCACAGAAATTCGTTGTCGACTGGATAGCGTAATTGACTCTCAAAGAAGTGAGTAAATCCCCCATTGGCTAAGGGCTTCACAATCAAGAAACTGTGGTGGAAAATCTATCTTGACTTTTTCTGCCTACCGCGAGTAGACATTCGAGTCAGTGTCCAACCACCCGTTCGGGTTATAGAAGTGACATCTCTCGTGGTGTATCCTGATAGATTGCCTGATGGCCTAGGTTCTCCTGTACCTCCTCCTCGCCTGTTGCTACAGCCTAAACCCAACTACAGGATACTATCAACGACAGTGCAAGTTCCGCTACAACTATATGAAATTTACTTATGGCATCTCAATTTTAGCAGAAAAATGGAGAGGGATTCAGTTTGAATTGATACATCTCAAAGAAATAACTATTTTGAAACCAAGACACCTATATCTGTTTCGTACAGTAATCAGTGCAATAATTCCCCCTGTAACTGAATTAGAACTCTATCCAATTTATCTGTTAGATACACCACAAACTCCTTATTCCTCACCCCCCTTGTTTTGTATCTTTATTATGAAGGTTTTCAATATGAAGCTCTATCTTATCCTTTAAAATTTGGCTCATTTGAATTAAAATGTAAGAATCGCCTCTCTTTTTCTTATTCCTCCTCTTTTCAATCTTACAAATAAAATAATCATCCATCATCAAGCAGACGCTATACCTTCTTTTATCTCCTTTTAATCTAAACCAAACCTTCTCTATCTCTTCTTCTTTATGAAATCTATCCATTAAAACATATGCAACAATTATTGTCCAAGTAATTATAATCAGAAGCCAAATGATACTGTGTTTATCTTCCAAAAATTTTAAATCAATCAAAAACACCAAAAAAACAAAGTAGACCCAAAGCCAACAAAATATAAACTCTGTGCTTCTCATCTCTTGAAGCATATCATCTTCTTCAGGTTTACTTCTAAATTTAGCCTTTTCATAAAAATATTTCAAAAAAAGCACAACAGTTATAACAACTATAATTGCCACGGAAATCATCCAAAACTTGTCGATAGAATCAGAAGTAAATTTGATTGAACTTGTAATCTCCTTTCCCAGCTCTTCACTCGGTGCATCGGAAAAGTCAAGCATAATTAGTGCAATTATATAATCCGAAACTAGCATTCCAACCGATAGTATTACCCAAAAAGCTGTTTTCCTTCTGAATTTTTTTTCCTCACTCCAAAAGCATCTTTCTATTCCACTAGCAGCGCACAAATATTGTATCGCAATAACCGCACCAATTATTGGCCCAATTATTCCAAATATTCCCAGCAAATCCTCAAGATTTCCAGGTAAAAATTTCTTTAAACCCATGATAAACCCATCCATATTGGAATCATCTCCTTATTACCCATTTTCTTAAAATTATCGAGCGTCTCAAAATCCATTTGTTCTTTTCCATGCAAAAGCAGCTCCTTCATCTCTGAAGCAGCTGCTTTCCCTTATCACTGTGCACTTATTTTCCTTGTATCTCTCAAGCCATCTTCTCGCCCCAGTGCTCGTTGACATCGTAGTTGTATGCCTTGATGCGACGATAAGCGATCTCCTGCCACGGCTCGCGGAAGCTGCCGTCTCCGCTTACAAAGAAGCCGGAATCCATGTAGCGGATAATAATGTACTCGGAGTTCTTCTGGTCAAAGCCGTTGCCCTGGCTAAAGTCGATGCCCTTGCCGGTATTGCGGGTCATCACGGCCTCGAGAAGCGGCAGGGTGACCTCGCTCAGCGGAAGCTTCATATCCGGCATGTCAAAGAAGCCGCCCTTCTCCTTCGTGTAAACACAGAGCACTCCGAGCGTCCCGTTGCTCGCGCACTTCACTCGCTTGATGTCCGCGAGTTTCACCTGATGCTTTGCACCTATGATGACGCCGCCCGAGAGGCGTATTATTTTCTCACCGAGCGTTGCGCCGAGCACTGTCTCGAGGCTGTCCAGATTGTTCGGGAATTCAGCCCCCAACTTGCTCGCGGCAAAGGCAAGGAGGAGCGGCTTGGTCTCGCGAACGTTGTGGCCGTTATTCCAGGTTCTGGTATCGAGATCCAGCTCCGGGACGCTCATATTCTTCATGTTCAGGTCGCGGAGCATGACTCTGTAGTGGAAGTTCTGGCTGCAGTAGTTTGTCAGAAACAGAGAACCGATCTCCGCAAACTTCATATCCACATCGACCTTGCCGTTTAAGCTCTTATAGCTGAAACCGTCCTTCGCAATCCGAAGGGTATGCCCCGCACCGAGCATTCCCTTCTCGGAAAACTCCATGGTAGCGCCGTCATCAAAATATGTCTTCATCTCTTCTCTCCTTATTTTGGCTTCCGGCTCACTTACAGAAGCTCGTTGTCAATGGTATAGCTCATGTAGGCGCCCTTCTTAAAGAGACCGCCCTCCTTTAGTCCCCAGGCAATCGCGGAGCAAGCAAGGCTCTTAGACTCTTTCTTTTTGACGCTCCGCGAGGTCAGCAAAATGCCCGCCGGGAAGAGCTTCGCAATCAGAAAGCTGTAGAGGGAATCCGTCTCACCTTTTTCTGCCAGCTTTGTGTGGTAGCTCGGATTGGTGTCCCACCACTCGTTCGGCTTACAGAAGGAGCAAACCGCACGCATCTCGCTTGTGCTCAGGTTCTCGGCGCAGACCGCGCGAACCTGTTCAAGGTCCTCATCGGCAATCACACCGTCTGTGATGGAGTAGGCATAGTAGGCGTTTGCAAGGCCGTCGTTATCGTCCTCGGTCTCCTTTAAGAGGTACAGATTCGACACGCCGCGCTTTGCGTACTTCTTCCACTTTGCGCCGATATCCCGAAATTCTCTCGCGGAATAGCGCGCGGAATCCCCGCTTTCCAGCGCGCGGCGCAGCTCTTCGAGATCCACGTCCTTCTTTTCCCACTCGTCAATCCAGTTGATACGTAAGTCTGACATGACTTTTTCTCTGCCTCCTTGGCTTTCCGGATTACCCTACCGTGACTATGGTTCACATCTTTTTTATTATAGAATTTTGCCCCGCAAATCTCAAGCCAACGCGTCTGTTTCGGCATTTTTCAAAAGTATCGACTTCCGCTTAGCTGTATACAGATTACCGACTTGCGCTTCCGATTACACATTTCGCCCAAGATTTCGGTTCCGAAAGACGGATAGAGCCGCTCCGGTTTTCTGCCCTTCAGCTTTCTTAGCTCTACCCCGTCAGAACCCGGATGTCGTTCCCATGGTATTTTCCGCCGCATTCGCCTCTGTGTTTCCGAAACCGAGTTGCAGGCCGAGATACAGGATTACACCTTCCCGGAACAGTCTTGGATCGTAGCCGGTCAGCGCGTGTATCTTATCGAGCTGATATTGGAGCGTGTTCTTATGGATGTATAGCTTTTCCGCCGCTGTCTTTAAGCTGCAGTCCGCGGCAAAGTAAACCGCCAAAATGTGCCTTTCTTTTTCGCTCAATTTCCCGAGCGTGCGCGTGGCATAGCTCTCGCGAACCGCGACCGGAATGGAGCCGCTCAGCAGTTCCAGATCGAGCTGCTCAAAATCCGCGTAGCCGCCTCTCTCATCGCCCGCGCGGGCCGCAATCTGTGCCTCCCGAAACGAGCGGTACTGGTGCACCAGCTTGTGATCCGCCCCCACGCCGACCGAGAGAATTTCCCGGAATTCCGCGGCGAGCCGCTCAAATTGCGGCTGTCTCGGCGGATAATCCCCCTTCGGCAGTATCAAGATGTACTCATTCGGAAAGCGGAAGGTAAAGAGCGGGCTTCCGGTCTCACGAAACACGGTCAGTATTTTCTGCTCCACCATTGAGAGGTTCGCAGGGTTATAGCGCGTCGAGAGGCGCACCAGCACGGTACGGTAGCGCACCTCTTCGCTGAGACCGTGGGAGGAAAGGAAGTCTAAGTAAAAGCCGTGGTTCATGGGTTTCCCGGAGCTCAGCGCCCGCACCACGTAGTCGGTCTCGACCTGCGCGTTCCGGTTTCTCGCATCGTATTCCTGCTCGCGGAGCAGTAGGGCTGTGATGCGCTGGGCGAGATAGGCATACTTTCTCACTTCCTCGGGGACGCCGGTGATGCCGATGACCGCAACTATGGTTCCGTGATGCGAAAAAGGTAGGTTCACGCCCTGCTGCGTGCCGTAGAAGCTGTCGTTCTCCATGACCTCAATCGGTTCACCGCCCTGCGCCGCGCGGTGCCCGATTTCATGGTAGGTGCCCACTCGTTCGGGGTTCGTGCTCGCAAGGATGCTGCCGTCCGGCTGAATGAAGTTGACATCGTGCCCGCAGACATCTTTCACGCTGTCCACAATCTGCTGGGCCGTCTTTTTGCTGATTTCCGCCATATTTTTGTTCTCCGTACCTAAAACTTTACTCTTAGTATATCACTTCATGTCCTCTGTAACATAGACCATGTTCGGCGATTCCGCTATTCTTACTACAGTTCGACAACACAGGCTGTCAGTAGGCATCCGAAAACAAAACAAGGAGGAAACGAGATGAAAGTAGTAGTCGCCATTGATTCCCTCAAAGGTTCTCTCAGTTCTCTTGAAGCGGGCGATGCAATCCGCGCCGGAATTCTAAGGGCGGACAGCAGCGCCGAAGTCCTGGTGCGCCCACTCGCGGACGGCGGCGAGGGCACGGTGGAGGCGCTCACCATAGGCATGGGGGGCACCCTGCAAGAGGTGCGCGTCACAGGGCCGCTCGGCGCGCCGGTCACCGCGGTCTACGGCATTTTGCAGGACGGCAAAACCGCTATCCTAGAAATGGCCGCGGCTGCCGGCATCACCCTCGTCGAGGAAAAGGAGCGCAACCCGCTGAACACGACGACCTACGGGGTCGGGGAGATGATACGGGATGCCATTGCGAAGGGGTGCCGCCACTTTATCGTGGGCATCGGCGGTTCCGCGACGAATGACGGCGGTATCGGCATGTTGCAGGCGCTCGGTTACGGGCTTCTGGACAGCGAAGGCAAGCAGGTTCCCTTCGGCGCCAAGGGCTTGCAGGTTCTGGACCGCATCACGGATGAAAAGGTCCTTCCGGAGCTTGCGGACTGCACCTTTCGCGTGGCCTGCGATGTGACCAACACCCTTTGCGGCGATCAGGGCTGCAGCGCGGTCTTCGGCCCGCAGAAGGGCGCCGATCCCGGCATGATCATGCAGATGGACAAGTGGCTCGCCTACTATGCGGCACTGGCGCGCGAAAAGTACGAGAAGGCGAACCCGCGTCAGACGGGCACCGGCGCTGCGGGCGGCCTCGGCTTTGCCTTCTTGACCTTCACCGATGCGCGGCTTGAATCCGGCATTAAAATCGTACTCGAAGAAACCCGCCTCGAGGACTATGTAAAGGATGCCGATCTTGTGATTACCGGAGAGGGACGGCTTGACGGACAGACGGTCATGGGCAAGGCGCCGAGCGGTGTCGCGCAAATCGCAAAGCAGTACGGAAAGCCTGTCATTTCCTTTGCGGGCGTGGTTGCGCCGGATGCAACCGCCTGCAACGCGCACGGCATTGATGCCTTTTTCCCGATACTGCGCCGCATCTCGACACTGCAGGAGGCAATGGAGCCCGAGAACGCAAGACAGAATATGACGGATACGGTCGAACAGGCACTGCGCCTGTTCCTGCTCAAATAAAAACGGAGGTTTCCCATGGACTTGCAATTCACGACACTCGGCGCACTGATCGGTCTGGTCGTCGCCATCATTCTGATTATCAAAAAGGTACAGCCGGCCTACGGTCTGATTCTCGGTGCCTTAATCGGCGGCCTGATTGGCGGCGGCGGGCTCGCGGGCACGGTCTCCACAATGGTGAGCGGCGCGGGCTCCATGATGTCCTCGGTGCTCCGCATTCTGACCAGCGGTATTCTGGCAGGCGCACTCATTAAGACCGGCGCAGCGCAGAAAATCGCAGAAACCATAGTCGATACCATAGGCGAAAAACGCGCCATCGCGGCACTTGCGGTCGCGACCATGATTATCTGCGCGGTCGGCGTCTTCATTGACATCGCTGTCATCACGGTTGCGCCGATTGCCCTCGCAATCGGTGAGCGCGCCGGCCTCTCGAAGAGCGGCATCCTGCTCGCGATGATCGGCGGCGGCAAGGCAGGTAACATTGTCTCCCCGAACCCGAACACCATTGCCGTGACCGAGGCCTTTCAGCTTGACCTAACGGCTGTGATGTTGAAGAACCTGATCCCTGCAATCTGCGCGCTCATCGCGACCATCGTCCTTGCTTCCCTGCTCGCAAAGAAGGCGGGCGACGGCATTTCGCAGAACGATCTCGAAGCGGCTCCGGCAGAGAAGCTCCCGAATGCTCTGCAGGCGTTCGCAGGCCCGCTGACTGTCATTGTGCTCCTCGCGCTGCGTCCGCTCGCTAAGATTTCGGTGGATCCGCTGATTGCGCTTCCGCTCGGCGGTCTGGTCTGCATCCTCGTGACCGGAAACATCCGCAACCTGATTCCGTACACGGACTTCGGTCTCTCGAAGGTCATCGGCGTTGCGATTCTCCTGATCGGAACCGGCACGATTGCGGGTATCATCAAGGCCTCCGCGCTCCAAAAGGATATGACCACACTACTCAGCGCCATGAACATGCCTGCCTTCATTCTGGCACCGCTCTCCGGTATCCTGATGGCAGCCGCGACCGCCTCGACCACCGCGGGCTCCACCGTTGCCTCCCAGACTTTCTCGGGCACGCTTCTCGCAGCAGGTGTCCCCGCGCTCTCCGCAGCGGCTATGATTCACGCAGGCGCGACTGTGCTTGACTCTCTGCCGCACGGCTCCTTCTTCCACGCGACCGGCGGTTCCGTCTACATGGACATCAAGAACCGCATGAAGTTGATTCCCTTCGAGGCGTTAATCGGCCTCACTTCCACGATTGTCGCAGTCATTCTGTATCTTGTGACGGCGTAAGAATTCGGCAGAATAAAGCGATAACAGCAGAAGCAAAGAAATAACAGCATACAAAACCAGCGGGTGCAGCTGACAAAAGTCGGTTGCACCCGCTGTGTTTTAATGCCGCCCTTCCGAATGTCCCTATTCGCTTCCGACACCGATTATATCCACCAGGATGGCGTCAACGCCGCAAGGGAAACTACCGTTTCGTTTTCCAAATCTACCATAATTTCGATTTCTCCGTAACGCTCCGGCATGAGCTGCGTCATCAGTTCCCTACATGCCCCGCAGGGCGGCATTATGTTTCCTCTCCTGCCGACTGCCAGCACACGTCGAATCTCACATTCTCCCTCACTCAGCATATGAAAAATTGCATTTCGTTCCGCACAGATGCCGAGCGTACAGGCCGTATCGACGCAAACGCCGACATAGATTTTTCCGGAGACAGTTTCCACCGCGGCAGCGACGCCTCCGGCCTCAACAAATTTTGATACCACCCTGGGATTCAACGCCTTTTTGGCCGCAAGATATAAAGCTTCCCAGTGCCGATCCATCGAAAAGACCTCCTTCCGTAGGACACTTATCCTCACATCTCGTTAGTGCGAATTTACGACCGTTTTCCTTGTATGCTTCTTTTCGCATGGCGTTCCTTTTTGCTTGTTTTCTCAGTTCTCGTTCTGCGCATGTTCGGACAGCCATTTTTCCGCCTGTTTACGCAGCCAATTCCTCCGGTAAAGCGTACTCGCGGTAACCGGCAAAATAGCAAACGGAAACATCATGATTACACCGGCGAGCGCAATTGTCGTATAGTGTACTCTGCCCTTTGCGCGCGCCATTTCGTTGACAAAGTCTGCCGCGCGGTCTATGAGCGTTCCGCCGCCGAAGAAACGAAGCAGCGCATACTCCGCGATAAAGATTCCCAGACAGATCACTATGATGGGAATTGTCACTCTCCCGCAGAGTTCCATCTTCTTCTCCATAGGGATTTTTTCTTCCCCCGGTATATTCCGAAACCAATTTTCCGCACGTTCTTCCTTGTTCATTTCCCGTAGTTCCCCCTTAACTCTACCGAACAACCTTCTGCCCGTATCTTCGTATCCGGATACCGCATTTTCCGCCGCGCGTGGTCTCGCGGTGTTTTTCTTGTCTCCGAGCTTTTCTTTTCTCAGCTCTCCGCATCGTAGACCAGCTCGCCGCTATAGTAGACTTCCAGGGACATCTCAATTAGGCTGTCATCGTCCGGCAAATTCAGATATCCGCTGTAGGTGAGTGTGTGATAGCCGTAGAGTTCATCGACCAACTCAAAACTATATTCGGTATAGCGCTCCAAGAAGTGTTTGAGCGACATCCGCTTCCCTTCGAACGCTCCGCGCTCTTTCTCCGGGCGCAACAAAAGAACCGCCACAAAATCCGGGTCTACATCCTCAATCGTAAGGCTGCCCTCCTCAAAAAAGAGGCAGACGGATGTCCCCGCATCCGCAATTTCCTGCACGATTCTGTCGTGCAGGCTGAAAGGCGGCTTAATAGTGGGACGGTATCTCGCAATCATGTCGCACCTCCGGAATACTGATCCTGCTGCCGCGCAAAGCCGAGGAAACGTGTTCCCTGAAAGCTTAACTTTCCGCGGTCACCTTCGGCCGACATTCCGTAGACCCTGCCGTCCACATTAAACTCCGTGCGCTCGCCGCTCTCTGTCTGAAAGGTGAGATAATACGCGGTATTCGTACTGCCGACTGTGTTGGTGCCGCTGTGTCCCCAGACCGCGGTTCGCTTTCCCACGAGCACGGCGGAAACCGTTTGTTTCGGTGACTGATTGTTCTTATGCCAGGTGCTTACGCCCTGCACAAGTCTCGAAATGATCAAAACAAAGGCCACAATAAAAATCAGAGTAAATACCGCCGCGAATACACCGCCGATCATGAAGATATCGTCGTACATACTTTTCTCCCTTCCGCTTTGGATACGCCGTTTTCTCACTTCTCTCTGAAACGTTTGCTCATAGGTGGCAGCTTCGTATAAAGGGGCGGATGTCGGCACCGCTCTCCAGATAGCGCAGCAGAATCTCCGCGCAGGCACGGCTGTCGCTGTCCGCCTTGTGGTGATCCAGCGCAATGCCGTAGTACTCGCAAAGCACATTTAACTTGTGGCTCATGCCGGGCAGCAGGCGCTTTCCCATCTGCACCGTGCAGAGATAGGGGACCTTGGGCTTCCATGCGATGCCGTAAGCCGTAAGGCATTTTCTCAGCACCCCCATATCAAACACGGCATTGTGCGCGACCAGAAGCCCGCTCTCCATGAGCGGTTCAATCTCCTCCCAAACCTCGGGAAAGGTCGGTGCGTGCCGCACGCTCTCCGGACTGATGCCGGTGAGCTGTACATTGAAATAGTCGAAGCGTGTCTCGGGATTTACCAAAGTATAATAGGAGTCCGCCACGGCACCATCCTCAATGACCGAAATGCCGATGGCACTCATGCGGTCACTGAAACGGTTCGGGGTCTCCACATCAAAGGCAATAAATCGTGCCATAATAACCTCTTTCCATCGAATTGCGATACCTTTATTATAACCGATTTTGCGCCATAAAAAAGAGCCGTGCATTCGCACGGCTCTCCGATTCCTATTCTGTTACGAACCCAACATTGCCACCAGAAGCTTCGGCAGTATCACAAGACCCACGGTCGCAATCGGCTGGCAAGCCGCATAGAAAGAAGCTGCCTTGTCGTTTCCGGTCACGGTAATCAACGCGTTCAGAGAGGGCGCGGAAGTCATGGCACCGGTCGTAGCGCCGAGTGCACCGAAGAGCGGCATCTTGCAGAGATAGCGCGCCACAATGTAGGCGAGCAGAATCGAAACGCAGCTCATCAGTGCTCCTACGAGGAAGAGCATAATACCATACTTCTGTAACGTTGAGACAAACTTAGGACCTGCTCCGGCTCCGTTTTGCAGCAGGAACCATGCAATGCCGAGATCGCGGAGCGGCACCAGCGTGGACTTCGGCGCCGTAAGTTTGATTTTTCCGCAGTGCCCTATGACCGATACCACAATGCCCGCAATGATGGCACCGCCACCGGTTCCGAGCGAAAAGCTCGTACCGCCGCCGAGCGGCAGCTCGACCGCACCAATCAGCGCGCCGAGGGCAATCGCAACGCAAACAACAAATACACCCGGTCCGTCGACCGTGAGAAGAGACTTATCGCTCTCACTCTTGGAAACCGGCGGATCCGGCAGCTTTGCATTTTCCGCCTCGATATCCGCCTTTAAGAACTTCGGCACCAGCTGAACAAACATGACCACCGAAATAATGCCGAAGACATAGGCGAGACCGTAGCCCACACCGGCCGCGGACTTATCGCCGAAGAGTTCTTTGGTGGTCGCGAGACTTGCCGTACAGGTCATGGCTCCCGCCATCACACCAAGGGCCAAATCCATGGGCAGCTTAAATACTTTGACTGCCAGCGCCACGGTGCCGCTCGCCGCAACCAGAATCGCACCGGTAGTCGCAAGAAAGCCCCAAAAGTTTGCCTTGAGATTTGTGATGAACGAAGGACCGGCCGAGAGCCCCACACAGGCCAGGAATAACGCAAGACCGGCCGTTCCTATGATGGAGGGCACTTCCATGCCGAGCGCGCCGAAAATCAACGCGACAATCAGTACGCCCGATGTGCCGAATTTAACACCGGCAAAATTAATCCGCCCGAAAGCGTACCCGAGCACCAAGGTCAAGAAAATCATGAATACCGTATTGCCGCTTAAACCCTGAATGAAACTCATGTCCTCCTCCTTTTCGCGAATGAAAAACAACTGTGTTGATTCATTATAGGGTCAAGGACATTATTGCGTCAATTCTTATCTTAAGCACCCAAAATCGCAACAAGGAAATTCGGCAGGACCACCAGTCCCACGGTTGCAATCGGCTGGCAGGCCGCATAGAAGGAAGCCACTCTGTCATCCTTGCTGACACCGATCAGCGCATTCAGAGAGGGGGCCGCTGTCATGGCACCGGTCGTTGCGCCGAGCGCACCGAAGAGCGGAATCCGGAACACAAAGCGCGCCACCGCGTAGGCAAAGAGCAGGGACACACAGCTGATCAGCGCTCCAATCAAGAGAAGCATGACACCGTACTGCTGGAGGGTCGAGACAAACTTGGGACCTGCGGCCGCTCCGTTCTGCAGAAGGAACCAGGCAATGCCGAGGTCGCGGAGAGGCACGAGCGTGGACTTCGGTGCCGTCAGCTTAATCTTGCCGATGTGGCCGATCGAAGAAACCACAATGCCCGCAATGATAGCGCCGCCGCCCGTTCCGAGCGAGAAGGTAGCGCCGCCGCCGAGCGGAAGCTTAAAGCTGCCGATGAGGGCACCGAGCATAATCGCAAGGCAGACCACAAACACACCGGGGCCATCGATCTCCATCAGCTCTTTTTCCTTCTCCGCCTTCGCCGCGGGAAGCTTGGGGAGCTTATCATTTTCCGCTGCGATATCCACCTTTAAGAGCTTGGGAAGCAGCTGCACAAAGAGTAAGACCGAGATGATACCGAAGACATAGGCGAGACCGTAGCCCACACCCGCTGCGGACTGATCGCCGAAGACTTCCTTGGTGGTTGCAAGGCTTGCGGTCGAGGTCATTGCACCGGCCATGACACCGAGTGCCAGGTCAAGGGGCAGACCGAATGCCTTCACCGCCAGGGTCACCGTGAGGCTTGCACCCACCAGCACAGCTGCCGTCGTCGCGATGTAGCCCCAGAAATTTGCCTTTAAGTTCGAGAAAAAGGTAGGCCCGGCCGAGAGTCCCACGCAGGCCAGAAAGAGACCCAGTCCCGCCGTTCCGATGACAGACGGAACCTCCATGCCGAGGGCGCCGAAAATCAGCGCGACAATCAAAACACCCGAAGTTCCGAATTCGATGCCTGCAAAGTTAATCCGACCAAACGCATAGCCGAGCACCAACGTGAGGAAAATCATAAACACGGCATTGCCGCTCAAAGATTGCATGAAGTCCATAGACCCCTCCGAAAATTTAATTCAATATTAAGAACTGTTATCAGTATATGCGGTCGCTTTCATAGCGTCAACCGTTCTGCGCCAAGTTAGACAGCACTTTTGCATTTTTGTGAATTGCCGCCAGTTTCGACTTTTAATTCCTAGTGTTTTTGTAGGCTTTTCTGTGCAAATGCGAGAACATGCTTGCAGCAAAAAAGCGGCGGAGCACGCTTCGTTGCGCTTCCGCCGCTTTTTAATCCTGTTGCACTGTTTCTTTGCTCAAAAACTGCGTTCCGTACTTTCATCAACTTCGATTCTCAACATCGAACGCATCTGTACCCTCAGTTCCCGTCATGAAAAACGGTATTCTCAATGGTGAGAGAGCTCTCGCTTTCATCCTCCGCCGCATCGTTGTCCGCAAACTTCGCATACACATTGTCATCGAACTTGCATTTGTCGATTTCGATTCCCCAGCACTTCGCGAGTCTCATGAAGGCATGGTCCTTGTTGCCGTTGTTGCGGAAGCGACAATCCCGGAAATGAATGCCCGAACTCTGATAGAAATCCAGCATTTCATAGCCGCTGTTGTCGTAAAAATCACAGTCCGCGGCATCTAGATAGTATGCATTTCGCAAATACATAATGCCGTAGGTGCATCCGTAAATCTCAGAGCCCTTGAAACGAAGGTCACTGGCGCCGTCGGCCTCGATGCCGTAGCTTCCGCAGCCGTAGAGCTTGCAGCCCTCGATATCAATGTTGCTTGCGCCGCTCATATAAATCACGCTTCCGCTGCAATATCCCGGCTCAATCCGGTGACCGAAGGTGATACCGCTGAATTTAATATGACCGGAATTGTATATCGGCAACACAGGACGAGTAAAATCGGTGATATAGAGTTCCGTCAACTCCCCTGACTCTGCCTCAATGCAGAGATTCTCGATGCCTTCCAGATAAAAGCCCGGGACATCGATTACGCTGTCATAGGTCTCCGAGACCTTGCCCGTGGTTCCCGCCGCCGTGAGCGCCGTGATATCGTAAGCGCCCGGCTTCAGAATAATTTTTGTTCGGTTCCCGATTGCTGCCGCCAGTTCCTCGGCAGTCGAGACCGTGACAACCCGCGCGTAGCGATACGCCTCTGTCTTCTTGCTGTTTTCGCTGTCGTTTTTTACGAAGAGGCTTTGATATTCCCATCTATCCCCCTCTTCCTCACCCGCGTTAAAGCGGAGTAATTCTCCCTTGTCATTCAGTCCAAAGCGCAGAGGAACTTCCTCCCAGCGCCCCGGTTTCGCGACCAGATACCAGTCGTAGCCCTCATAGCCCTCGTAGAGCTTTTCCTTTACCCGCTCCATCGGAAGATGATAGCAAGTCATCACGGAATCCCGATAGTCTGCGTAAAGCGCTCCGTTTTCCGTGTAGAGAACAAGAGCATTCTCAACCATCGAATCATCGCTCGCCATGGAAAATTGCTCCGTCTTCTCACCGTCTTCCTCATAGGAAGTGAAGAGACCGTAGACAGCGCTCCACTCCCCGCAGAGAGCCTCCAACTCCTCTTCCGTGTACCCTTCCGCTTTGCCGCTGAGCTGCTTTTCCTTGCTCTCTCCGGATGTCTCCTGCCCGCTCTTTCCGCCGCAGCCGACCAAGAGAAAAGCGAGCAGCAGCAGGATAAGCCCTAGTCCGCTCCGCTTCTTCATACCTATTATCCCGCGTTTCATTGTTCTCTACTCCTTTTCTTTGCACCGAGTCATCCCCCGGTCGTCACGCGCTCCGGTCTCTGATTCCGTCTTTTCTTTCGCGCCAAGCCACTTTCGTACCTATCGCTCTACTGCTTTTGTCTACTTTTTATTGCATCTCTCCATTATTTTGTAATTATTTATCAGCATCATAGCATGCTTTTTGAATTTATCAAACTGAGCGAATTTTTTCCGAGATAACACCAAACCTGTCTCTGTAACATAAACACGCTCTCAATTCTGTTTGCCGAATTCCGGCGCGGAAACCAACCCTGTCTCCGTCAAGCGCAACACGCGCGTGCAGACCTCTTCGATATACTTTCTGTCGTGGGAGATGCTGATAACAGCCCCCGGAAACGCGGCCAACAGGCTTCGAATCACAGGGCCCGAGAGCGGCGAGAAATTGCGGGTCGGCTCATCGAGTATCAGAACATTCGCATCCGAGAGGCTCATTTTGAGGAGCAAGACCTTGGCCTTTTGTCCGCCGGAGAGTTCCCGCATGGGGTGATTCATCTCCTCTGCCGTGAATTTAAGTGCCCCCAAATAGGTGCGAATTTTGGTGCGCACTGCCTTATCACCGCTGCTGTCCAGAAAGTCGACCGGGGTTCGATTTAATTCCAGCAGCTCCTCGTAGTTCTGCGGCATATACTGCGCGCGGAGATCTTCTCGCGCGAGCAAATTCTCTGCAATGAGGCGCAGCAAGCTCGTCTTTCCCGCACCGTTCTCGCCTATGATGCAGAGCTTTTCGGGACCTCGCAGTTTAAGGCGAATGTCTCTCGCCAGCAGGCGCTCACCGTCCGGCGTTTTCAGTTCCGCGAGGGCATAGTCAATCACCGTTTTACCCTGCGGCATCACTGCCGACTCGCCGCCGAGTCGGAAAAAGATAGCCTCCTCCTGCTCCGGCATTTCGGTCATCTCTGCATCTTCCTTTTCGAAGCGCTTTCCCATGGCTTTTACCGCGTGCATCTTGTCTTTTAAGTTCTTTCCCTCGCCCGGTGCCTGACGGGAAACACTTGAAAGCGCCCGCTCCACCGAGTTGTAGAGCCGCGCGTATTTTTCATCCCGGAGTCTTTTCTCCTTGCGCTCGTTCTCCGCCTGTTGGGTCTTTCGCGCAAAGAGTTCCGCGCGCTGCTGCCGGTAGCGAGCGTAAGTATCACGCACCACCGCATAGCGGCTCTCGCTTTTCCGCTTGAGCTGTTCTAAGTGAATCACCACAGTCGCCGTTCGCTCAATCAAGGTTTCATCGTGCGAGGTGAAGAGGACAATGCCTTCCCACGCATTGATCAGGCTTTCCAATAATTCGAGCGTGGCAAGATCTAAGTCATTCGAAGGCTCGTCGAGCAGGAGTACCGTGGGCCGCTCCAAAAAGATGCGGAGCAGCTGTCCCTTCACCTTCTCGCCGCCGGAGAGTGTGTCCATGCGCTGCTCTCCGTAAAAAAACTCCGGCGACAGGCGAAAGCGCGCAGCGAGCTCCGAGAGCTCCTTCGGACTGCAGTCAAAAAACGCATCCGTCGCCGAAAAGAATTCATAGACCGAGAGGCCTTTCCGCTCATCCGGCAGCTCCTGCGGCAAATACGAAAGCCGCTCTGTCCCCAAGATGCGCTCACCGCCGCACTCCGCATAGGCCGCGACAAGGGCAGGGTCAAAAATCCACTTGAGCAGAGTAGACTTCCCGTTTCCCTCCTCGCCGATGATAACCGCCTTATCACCGGTATTCAGAACCAGGTTAAAGTTCTCCAGAATGACGCGCAAATCGCGCCGATGTTCTATCTTGAGATTCTTGATTTGGAGCATGGACAGCCTCCTTTCTCAGCAGAAACAGCTTCAGTGACGAATGCGCCGCTGTAAGAGCACCGCGCCCCAGGCAAGAACTGCGTTGCCGCCGAGGATCACGACAATCCAAAATACAGTCGCCTGTGCACTCTGCTCCCGAATCTTTAAGAAGCTATAGGGTCCCGAGACCAGCCCCGCCGCGTTTAAGAGTATCATGGGCACGGCATAAAGGAGGGTCGTAAAGAGCGCGCGGGAGATGTATGAAAAGGATGCTAGTTCATCGCCGAAGAGAAATAACATCAGGGATAAGAAAGGGCAGAGAAGGTGGCTGAATAGTCTCGTTCCGTCGAAAAACTCATGTGCAAAACCGTTCTCCGGGCCGAGTACCAGTAACACCACCGTGAAAGTCACAAGCAGGCAGCTTGTCGCAATAAAGCGGAGCAGCGTAAGCAGCCCTGCCTCGCTCCCTTTCACGTTTCCGCCCCGGAAATAAGTCCAAAGATAGAGCGCCGAAGCGATGCCACAGAGCAGATTGGAATCCGTCGTGTAAAAGCGGAGTGTCGCTAACCCCTCGTCCGCAAAGCCGTGTACGACCACCGCCAGTTCAAAGAGCAAGAGCAGAACATGCCCGATCAGAATGGCTGCTCCCGGCTTGCTCCTTCCGCGATCTCTTAACTCCCTTGCTCGTTTTGTCTGATTTGTCATGAATTCCGTCTCCTATTCCGAAAACCATTGCTCTGCCGTCCCTTGCCGCTGCCCCTTAAACCGATGCAATGTACGGCAAAAGAGCATTTGAATGCCCGGTATACGACAGTTTGAGTTGAATTCATTATAGGCAAAGCAAATAGACAACGCAATCAAAGGCGACAAGGAATTCAGGCTTTGCCGAGAAAACGGAGGGCCGATTTTCTCGCCTTTTCAATCGACTCGGACTCGGCCGCTTCCGCTGCCGCGGCGGATATCCACTTCTTTCCGAAGAGCGTCTGTGCCGCCTCTATCATGATGCCGGCAGCATTCAAGTCGCCCTCCTTCTGTATTGCCGCCGCAAAGGCCGCCTTCGTTTTCTCCCGCAGAACATCTGCCGCCACACCGTGGAACGAGAGCTGCATGAGCGCGGCAGCCGCCCAGGCGCGGCAGAGCGCATCCGAATCGCTCTGCATAGAGTCAATCAGAAGATTGATTTCCGACTCAGAACCGATCCAACCGAGGGCAATGATTTGCTTTCTTCGAAGCGCAATATCCGAAATATCCCATCTTGCGGTCAGAAGTGCTGCCAGTTCTTTGGCGCGCGCGGCATAAAAGTCTCTGTGTCTTAACTGCGAGAGAATTTTGGCGGCGAGGTAAGCGGTATCGGTAGCTGTACCGGCAGCTGCACTTTCGTCCGTTTTTGAAGCAGTCCCTAACGCTCTGAGCCGCTCGAGCAAAAAAACAATCCCCGCTTCTCCGTGCCGGTCGAAGCTGTTCTCGAGCAGGAGTTTTCCGCCAGCCGCCCAGTCCTCAGAAATCAGCGTATAGTGATAAGCGAGGTCATCGCTGCTCCCGAGCGCTGCAATTAGCTTAAGCCTCTCCCCGTCCGTTTTAATTTCCTCTGTCAGTTCACGATATGATTTCCGCAATGCCTCTCTCCTTCGATACCCCGAAGCAAATCATCAAAAGCCTGCACCGTTTCGGTGCAGGCAAGCTTTACATCCGGTAAGCGCTACTTTTGCTGTTGCTCCTCAATTCTATTTCTGTTTCTGTTGCTGACACTGTTTTCAACTTTTCTTACCTGACTCTGTTTTCTGCTTCGCTTGCTTGGCGCTGTATCCCACAAGCTGCTCATTTCTTCGTATCACTATGCTTACTTGTTTTTATCCCCGACTACTGTTTCCGGCTACCGCAAGCTAAGGATATCTCTTTATTCTTGCTCGTTGCCGTACTCCCGCACATACTCTAAGAAGTAGCGGACGCCGAGTTCCAAGGCGCCCTCATCGATATCGAAGTAGGGGCTGTGCTGCGGGTAGCGCCGCGCCTCTTCCGAAAAGCCGCCGCCGAGGAACAGAAGGCACTTCGGCGCCTCGTACTTGGCAAAGTCCTCGCCGCCCATCTGCTGCTCCCAGTCGAGAAGATGGTCTTTTCCGAAAACCCGTTCCGCCGCTCTCCGCCCCGTGTCCACGCAGGCATCGTCGTTGATGGTCGGCGGCGGTCCCGGGTGATAATCGAGCTGAATCTCGGTTCCGGTCGCCATGGCAACGCCGTCCGCAACGCGGCGCAGCATCGCGGGATAGCGATCTCGTATCTCCGGATTAAAGGTTCTCGCGGTTCCCATGAGGTGCGCTTCTCCCGGTATCACGTTCGAGGTGGTGCCCGAGACAAACGAAGTCACGCTGATCACCGCGGGTTCCAGCGGATTCAGTTCTCTTGAGACCAGACGCTGCAAGGACATGACCAATTCCGCACCCGCCACAATCGGATCCACCGTCTGGTGCGGCAGCGCACCGTGTCCGCCCTTGCCTTTCACGTGGAAATCAAAGGTATCCGCTGCCGACATAACCGGACCGTAGCGGAGCGAGGCATAGCCCGCAGGAATCTTACTCCAGATATGCATGGCAATCAGGCGGTCGCAGGCCAAGACTTCCGGTTCATCCTTCATAAGCCCTGCGCCGCTGTCCGCAATGAACTCCTCCGCGGGCTGGAATAAGAGCTTCACCGTAATCGTGAGCTCATCCTCCATCTTCTTTAAGAGCTTGGCCGTGCCGAGCAGCATGGTGATATGCGTGTCATGCCCGCAGGCATGCATACAGCCCTCGTTCTCTGACTTCCATGCGACCTCCGAAAGCTCCGTAACCGGCAGCGCATCGATATCCGCGCGTATGCCGAGCACCTTCCCCTTGGAATGCTTCCCCGCTACAGTCGCAATCACACCGGTTTTACAGACCTTCACATAGGGGATGCCGAGCGCATCCAAATAGTCGCAAATCTTTTTCTGCGTGTTGAACTCCTGCCAGGACTGCTCCGGATGCGCATGAAAATAGCGGCGCAGCTCCACCAGTTCCTCTCGAAGCGCAGTTCCCTCTGCCGAAATATCAATCATAATGACCTCCCCCCTGACCGTTTCTCTTATCGTGCGAGGACAAACGCCGCTTCCGGCTTCCCCGCGCTCATCATGCTTTCTCCGTGTATCGCGTATCTTTAAGCTCTATCCCTGCTCAGAACGGTCCGTAGTGAATCTTGGTCGCGACAATCAAGGCAATCATACAGACCACAAATAACATCGTAATCAAGGGCGTAACAAACTTCCACCATTTCTTTAAGGGAATGCCCGCAATCGTTAAGAAGATGAGCAGGGTGCCGCTCGTAAACCAGAGCGAGTTCGTGAGACCGTCGCCGAACTGGAAAGCGAGTATCATCGTCTGCCGCGTCATGCCGATGAGATCCGCGAGCGGAATCAAAATGGGCATGAGTGCCATGGCTTTCGCGGAACCCGAGGTGATGAGACCGTTAAAAATCGCAATCACGAACATGACCGCAATCGCAGCGACCGGTCCCGGCAGGCTCTTTAAGGGTCTTGAAATGCTGTAGATAATCGGGTCTATGATTCCGGACGCCGTGAGTATCCACTGAATGCCGCGCGCAAGGCCTATCACCAGGGCCGGCACCAGGCCGTCCTTCGCACCAGCGCAGATTGCATTCACGATATCGTTCGGCGCCATGCGGTTAATGAAGCCCGCCGCAATCGCCGTGAAGAGGAAGCAGGCCGAGAGGTCGTTCATCGACCAACCGAATTTCGCAACACCCGCGATGGCCGTGATGAAAACCACGACAAAGAAGAGCAGGGAAAGACTCTGCCCGCCGGTCAGCGGCTCCCGCATCTCCTGCGAGTAGTCAACCCGGAACTTGTCGCTGTCTAAGTCCGCGGTGAGCGACTGAATCTTTCCGCTCCGCACGCCGCGCGCATAGCGCAGCACATAGAGGATGATGATAAAGTCCGCGACGCAGAGCAGAATAAAGCGGAACAGGAAGCCCGAGAACATCGGGAGCTCCGCGATTTCATCCGAGATACCGACGGTGTACACACTGGTCGGCGAGAACGAAAAGCTGATCATATCAATCATCGCCGAGCAGGCAATGCCTGTCATCAGATCATAGCCGAGTGCCAGGCAGAGCGAGAGCACAATCGGTATAAAGGGCACAATCTGTTCGTTCCAGCCGAGAAAGCCGCCCAGTGCGCCGAAGATAATCATGATGAGCACAAGTATCTTCTCGTGACCCACGCGCTCCGACTTCGCTAGGATGCGCGCAACGCCCTTATTGAGTGCGCCGGTTCTCTTGTAGACTTCGATACAACCCGCGACCAGCATGACAAGGAACATCATACCCGCCGAGGAGACCAAGCCGTTCGGCACCGCCTGGAAGATTGCCTGCGGGCCCAGATAGATCTTATCCGTGACGTGATAGGAATTCGCAATGACCACCGTGCGCCCGTTCAGCTGCTCGCGCTCAAAGGCGCCCGGGCTGATGAAGAGCGAAAGAATATAGCATCCCACAATGACGAGAAACACAATGACAAACGCATTAATCGAGCCGCGTTTCTTTGTTTTGTTTACCTGTTCTCCCATGTTGCACCTCCGCACAACGTTTTGCTTTCCGTTTCCGTCTGATTCCTACTTAATTCCGAAAATCCGCTCCTTCCGCTCTTGTCTCCGCCGCCTCCCTTCGTTGCGCCCGGCGCTCTATCCAAAAACAGCCTCGACGCAAGTGCCTCTTACAATAAAGTCTCACTTTGTAACTTTGCTTTTCTTTATCATATACAGTTTGCGCAATTAATTCAACATTTAAGCGATATTATACAGCATTATTTCCCGCCATTATTTTACCTTCCGCATATATATTGTCTATTTATCGACTATATACCCTTTTCATCGCCGTTATACTGTGCTTTATCTACAATCCACCTTGTTTCCGCTTCCACCCCCGCACAGAACCGTTTCATAAAACAAATCGCCTACAAGAGCTTCTGCCGAAACAAGAAGAGCGACAGCCGCTTGCTCCCTTGGGCACGGCTGTCGCTCTTTTTCTTTGTGTTTTGCTGTGTCTTACTACACCGTCAATTCGATTTGATTTCCCTCAAAATCCAGAATGCAGGACTCGTAATACCCGTCCCCCGTGGTGCGCGGCCCGCTGATCACTTCATAGCCCGCTGCTCTCAACTGCTCTGTCAGGTCATCCACCTTTTCTTTGCACCCGAGCGAAAAGGCAAGGTGTGCATACCCTGCGCGAAGCAGCGCCTTTTCCTGTACCGTCAAGTCAGGCTTGGTCATAAGCTCTAAACGCGCGCCGTCCGCAAAGGATATGAAGTAGGAGCGAAAACCGGTCTTCTCATTGTGATACAGCGCATTCGAACTTCCGCCAAAATAGCGGACAAAGAACGCCCGCGCACGCTCCAAGTCGGAGACATAGAGAGCCACATGTTCGATTCTCATGCGCTCACTTTTTCCCGAAGAGCCGCGCAAAGAAACCCGGCTTTTTCTCTGTAGCTTGCTCGGGCTCTCGCGCCTCTTCCTCTGCCGCCTTTGGTTCTTCCGCCGGCGTCTCGTAATGGTGCTTTTCGTACTTCACTTTTTCTATGATTTCTTCCGTTTCCATTCCGCTCGCGGCTTTTACCTGCTCTATCGCGACTTTTTGGTAGATGAAGGCGCCCTGCGGGTCACAGAGACGAATGTCCGAGTAGCAAGTCGACTTGTTGAGATCGAAGGGATTTACCTCCATGACCTCGGCCGCTTCCATGAGACCGCTCTCCGACGCACTCGCCTGACGGAGCGAAGTCAGAAATACCTCCAGGTTGTCACCGAAAAAGGCCTCGAGGCAGTTCCGCACGCCTGCATCGCCCTCGTAATCCTGAAGCAAGGACTTCACCTGCTCCGGAGCCATGTAGATGCCGGCCGCATAATTTTCACTTAAGATATCATGGTCGGGTTCCGGAATCCACTCCGGCACAAAGCTCTTCCACGGACTGCAGTAGCGCTTCATCTCCGGATGTTCCTCAATGAGGAAAGAGTATGCCGAGCCGCGGACATACTGATATTCCGTGAAGAAACCGCTGACCACCGCCATCCCGTAGAGTATGCCCTTTTCACTGGCTCTCCGGATGTCCCAGGCCGCAACGGTCTTCATGATATCCAGGTACTTCTCTCCGTAAAACGACTCGTGTTCCGCCTGATACGCCGCCGCAAAGCGCTCCGCCACGCTGCTGTCTCCCTCCTTTAACGCCTTCATCGGCGCAAAGAAGCAGCGCTCCATCTCATCCCTGCGAATTGCATGATAGGTGATGTCAAACCCCATAGTGAACTCTCCCTTCTGTTTCCTGAAATCGTCTAGCAGTCCCGCTGCCGGTAGATACGGATCGTCAGTGCGTACGAAAAAACAAATGCACACACCGCAGCTGACAGTATCATAATTCCGACCGCAATTGTTCCTCGCGCTGTCAGCGGGGTCGGGATGCGCGCATTGATGAAACTGCTGATCGCCGCAATGATGCCAAAGCCCAAAAGCAAGCTGATAACCAACAGAGCTTCTCCTCTTTCCTCTCCTCCCGATGAGCAATACAGCGGAAAAAAGATTGCCCCCGCAAACAAGCTGACACCGATCCCGCCAACATACAGATTAAAGACATCTGTGGGTTTGTCAAATAGAAAGCCCCGAATTACCAGCGATAAACCAATACCGCTTCCGGCAAGCAACATTCCGAAAGCGAGCCAGAGCAGCAGGCTCAGAAAGTAGCTCCTCACAATCTCAGCTCTCCTTACCGGCATTGACAGCTTATACTTGTCCCACTTAAAGCCCCGTTCTTTCAGGCTTCCCACAAGCGAGATGAGCGAAAATCCGACCATGCAAAACAGGGTAAACGAAATGAGTAGCATTTGATTTTTCATAACAATACCCAACGCACAGAGCAACACCATAAGAGCTGTAATTGCCTTCGCATTGTCTAAGGTCGCGAAATAATTGTTCTTCAACAGTCCCTTCATCTCCGTTCTCCCTTGATCAGCAGCAGCATAATCTCATCAATGGATACATGGTCAATCACAGCGTCCCTGTATTTTCTTTGTGCGGCTTTGCTGTCGGAAAGCAGCACATCGACCTGATAATCCCGTTTCAGATAAGCCATCATATCCTCTTGGTTCAAGGCCTGAAATTGATTCTCGCTGCATCGCATCACACCATAGTTATAGCGCAAATCATCTTTCATTGCGGAGAGAATCAGTCTCCCGTTGTGGATAAAGGTAATGTAATCGGCTATTTTTTCCAAATCACTTGTGATGTGGGATGACAGCAAAATAGAGTGCCGCTCATCCTGCACAAAATCCAGAAACACATCCAACATCTCATCCCGCATGATGGGATCCAGTCCGCTAGTCGCCTCGTCTAAAACAAGCAGCTGCGGATGATGCGATAAGGCAGCCGCAATCGCCAATTTCATCGTCATTCCTCTGGAATACTGTTTGATTTTCTGCGTCGGCGTCAATTTGAACTTCTCGAGGTAGTGGCAAAACAGTGTCTTATCCCAATGCCTGTAAACACCCGCCATAATATCCGACACTTGATTTGCATTCAGATAACTCGGAAAATTAGCTCCGTCATAGACGACAGCAATCCGTTCTCTGATATCCGTATCGGAATCCCGCATCTCTTTCCCAAATAATTTGATGCTGCCGCCGTATTGCGCAATCGTATTTAAAATACAGCCGATTGTGGTCGTCTTTCCGGCCCCGTTTTCTCCGACAAAGCCCAACACAGCGCCATACGGTAGCGAAAAGCTGATGTCCTCCAGCCTAAAACTCGATTCCGGAAATGACTTGGAGACCTGCCGCAACTCTAATATATTTTCCATATTATTCGTCCTCCAGATAGAACAGCGTCAATAGCTCTGTCAATTTTTCAAGCGAAATTCGGTTCGCTCGGCCGATTTCCGCGGCGATTTGCAAATGTTCTTCGGCGATGCGCTGCTGTTCTTCCTGATAGAACTCTTTGTTTTGTGCGGAAACAAAACTGCCTCTGCCAACCGTGGTTTCTATAAAGCCATCTCTTTGCAGCTCCTCATACGCTCTCTGAACAGTAATGACACTCACATGGATTGATTTTGCCAGCGCACGCATGGAGGGAATCGCATCTCCCGCCTTTAGCTCCCCGCTTATGATCATGGCTTTTACCTGTGTTGTGATCTGCTCATAGATCGGTTTTCCGGTATTGTTGCTGATCACAATGTCCAAACCGCGTCCCCCCTTCGCCAAAGTGTACTTATTGTATATGTACATTATATCAGCTTGCCGAGTGTTTTCAACAGAATTTTTCCATTCTAATTTGCATCTTTGACCGTTTCCTAAGCGCAGCGGAAGATGTAGGCAAAGAGATAGCGCAATCCGACTCCATAAAGAAGTCGGATTGCGCTATCTCTTTCAAAACCAAGCGGCTCCGAAGCCGAAGCCGCGTCAAAGGCACACTGCAAGAACCTATCTTATTCGATATTTCGCACCACGCCCGAGAACAGCAACGAACCGTCCTCCGCAGTTACGAGGAAGAGGAAGGGGCGGTCAAACCTAATGTCCAGAGGCTCGCTCATCTGCATCGCCGCTTCTGCCATGGCCAGCATGGTATAGGCCGCTCCGGTCACGCCCTGCTCATCCACCTCTACCATGGCAGCGTGTGTTGCGCGATTCAGGAAGAAATTGTTGTTTGCTTCCGTGAGCGGTTTAAAGTTCGCCTTGCCGGCATCCATCGCGTCTGTAATGCCCATGGCTGCAAGCGTTTTCATGAGGTCTGTCTCCTCGGAAACCTTGAATTTCGGCAGGGTCAGATTCACGCGGTGCGAAGTCCAATGCGCTGTGTCCGTCGGCGGCAACGCGTCAAAGACAGCCGCATCTTCCGTGAGTTCGTTGACCGCAACGCCCTCCTTCGGGAGGTAAAAATACATGTCGCCGCTGTCCTTAAGAGGCAAGCGCACCGCGGTAAATTTCTCCGCTTCCATGACGCCCATGGTGTCGGTTTGATGCATCATATCAACCGTCGCATCGCCCTTGGTGCCATGGAAGGTCTCCTTTGTGTTGCCCGCGGCATAAAACTCGTCAACCCACGCCGCCTTATAGTAGATGGTCGAGACCAGAGCCAGCACCGTATCCGGCTCGAGCTTTAAGTTCTTGGTGTAGTCCGTCAAAAGTCCGCCGGTGTTTTGATCTGTCCACTTGCGAAGCGCCTCATCCATCTCCGCCGAGCCCGGCTTTCCGCGAAACGAAGACGCATAGTAGGTTTTCGCGAGGCGACTCAATGTCTCCTCGTTGTAGCGCACGGACTCATTGAGCCAGAGCGAATCCGCAAGCAGGCTCTTGACAAGCGGCGTGTCGATATAATTGCTCTCCCAGAGCGCCGAAATGCGACCTTGCAGGGCCTCCGCATCCTCCGCTTCGAGCGTCTCCAAAATCTGCTTTCTGGTATCGCCCTCCGTGATTTCCGAGAGCATGGCAAGCGCCATATAGATATTGAGCGGCGAACAGACCGTGTTTTCATCTTCCTCGTATAAGATCTTCGGCAGCAGATTGCGGTAATAGCCCCGCAGTTCCGTCTGATAAGCGGCGGAAACCGCTGTCTTCTTACGGTAAGCCTCGAGCCAGTCCCGATGTTCGTCGCTCTGCGCAAAATCTTCCGCCGTCTTCCCCTCCGCAATCGCCGCGGGATACTCGGCTTCTACTGTTTTTAGCGCAGCCGTCGGCGCACAGGCCGCAAGCGCAGACGCGGAAAGTGTCAGCGCCGTCAGCATCGCAAGACTCTTTTTCCGGAAATGTTTCATGCCTTACCTCCTTATTCTGCCGGTAGTTTTCGGTCCGGTTCAGCCAGTTCTTTCGCTCGTTTGGTAAACATCTCTTCCTTGAAGCGTTCTGCCGTTTCTGTCAGCGCTTCGTCTAAGTACACGGTACCCGCGTAAAATTCCCGCAGTATCGTCCGAAGAAACGCCTCATAGTCCGGAAGCTCGGGCAGCATTCGCTGTAAGCCCTCCTCCTTGGAAAGAAGCGCCCCGCTCCGCAAAAAACAATGGTAGCGACAGAGGTTCATAACGGAATCCACCATGTCCACGGGCGCATCGTGCTCATCGTAGGCGATGCTCTCCATAAAAGTCTCGCGGGAGATTTCGGGAAAAAACGCCGTAATCTCCGGCCCTTCGAGCACGATGCCCTTCTGCCTCAGGTTAAAGATATGGCTTGTGATATCCTCATCCCTGCGCGATTCTTCATCCCAATTCTCCCAACCCGCCTCGCGTACATATTCATCCCAAAAGGGCGAATAATGGCATTCCGTGACATAGGGGTGCGCCCCCTCACGCAGCTCTTGCTCCGTTAGCACAGAGACTTCAATTCCCTTCGCAGGTCCCTCCACGCTGAGCACTCGAATCTCCTCAACAAAGTGAAGGCGCTCGGCTGCGGTGAGGCACTCCGAAACCACCACAAGCGCATCCACATCGGAGCGCTCCCAGCGAAAGGCATTCTGTGCCACCGAGCCGTGGATATAGATGCCGATGAGCTTAGCTCCCAGAATGCATCTGAGTTTATGTTGAAACAGCTTCAAAAATTCGGTGAGTTTTTCATTCTGTTCCGAAATATCACTGCTCATGCTTGTCCCTCTTTTGGCGTCGGAAGCCACAGTGTGATTCCTTGCCCGTTTTGGTAATACGCTCGACGCTGCTTTGTTTTGAACCCCGCATTTTTAAATTCTTTTACCAAGGTATGCATATAAAATCCGTGTGTTACGAGGATGCAATCCTCTCCCGCGACGCATACTTTCGCGACCAATTTTCTCGCTCTCTGCTCTGTGAGGCGCCTGGGCTCTGCTTGCCTCGGATGATTCAAAAACCACTGGATTCTCCCCGTCAAATTCCAAAACCATAACGGCAAGCGCAATTCCGTATCAAAAGCTGATTTTAGCGGAACCTCATCCAAGAGTTCCGTCTGTTTTAATTTCGCTTTACCAAAGAAGCAAAGCGCTGTGCTTTTGCTTCGCTCTAAGCGACTGATGTAAACAGCGCCCACTGCCTCTTGAATGGCTGATGGCTTTGCGGCTTCCATCGGAGCTCTGTCGTACTCTCGACACGCCCGGTCAAATTCTGCCGAGCTGTAAAAGCTGCGCCAGTCATATTTTACTTTACAATGCCTGATCAGAATGACTTTTATATTGCTCCTCCTTGCCTTCCGACAAACATCCCTTGGAAGCGGACCGCAGTCTGTACTGCCGGGCTATAGCCTCTAATACCGTAGCGCTTCGATATGGAGCTCTGTTGGATTTAAAACAGGTACAAATGAATTGTCTCTCTTTTGGCTTCGAAAGCAAAGTAAGTTTCCGTTACGATTTGCTTAAACTTTGATTGCCTCTTTCACTTTTCACGCGAAAACTAATCATATCATCCAAGCGAATCTCTTCGATGTCACAGCGCTGATTGCCCCGCAGGAAGGAGACCAGGCCGTAGCGTTCCATGCCTTGCTTGAGAAACGCCATGAGCTTTGCACTTCTGCGCTGATATCCGTATGCCCGCAAAAGCGTCTTGAGCTTCACTCGGACATAGTCCTGTTTCCCATGGTACAAAATCACAATCCGCATGCGTTTTAGATAAAATTCCAGCTCATAAAACTCCATCTCAAACAGAGCTTGGTTTGTTCCGAGAAGAGACTGCTCGTTTTTGTCGTTTATCCCTTGCAGTTCTTTCGTGATAAGCGGAAACTCCGACGCGAGCGCCGCCCTGTCGTGGAGATAAGCGCCGCAAAAATGGACGGCCAACATCCAGTTCTTTAGATTATCCCGATAAATCTCCGGGAGCAGGTTCTTTTCGAAGGTCCATACAAGCCGCTCCAGCGCATAGGTATCTTTTATCGCCAAGCCTATGCTCTCCTCAATGCAGGCCATCTCTAGCGGAGTAAGGCGGGCGTTCATCAGTGATCCCCCTTAACCCCGTTACAAGTCCTGCACAGAACCTGAAGATTTTCCGGAACACTTTTTCCGCCCTGATTCATGGGGACGATGTGGTCTACCTGTAAGTAAATGCGGTTTCGAAACTGTTTTCCGCAACAAGCACAGACATAGTTTCCGCCCTTCACCTTGGCTTTCGCAAAGGCCTGTTCACGCAGGGCCTTTTCGTATTCCGCACCTCCCGGGTATTTGCGCATCTCACTGAGCGGCATATCCTCAAAGCGGCGCTTCCCGTAACTGACATTTTTCGTCTCGAAGGTTTCCGGTTCCACGATTCTCTGAAGTTCTATATCAACTTGACGTCTAAAATAACTCTTCATCCCGAAGAACAGGCGCAGCAGATTTTCATCCCCTTGTTCCCAGAGTTCATTCAAATACTTCGTCTGCCCAAGATAATTCATGCCTGACTCAATGATGTGTCGCGCAATCTGCGCCACATCGAGCTTGCTGTGTTCAATCTCATCAAAGGTATAGAAGGCCGGTACTTCACTGTGCTGCGCATAATACATTAAAATATGGCGGATATCTTCCGGATCGTACGAGGGAATCATATCACCGGTAAAGAAGCTTGCCCTGCACTGCTCTTCCATTTCATCGATGAGCTCGGCAGGCGGATACTCGTCATCGTTTCCGTAGGATTCGAACAAGTCCGGCAAAGCCTTCATCAGCCCCTGATATGCCTTCTTGGTGCTGTCATAAACCATCACCTGCCAGCTCAAATCCATACCTTCCTGTTCCTGATACGACATCATATACATGCCGATCGGAATCCGTTTGTTAAAAGGCACCCTCTCTATGGCTGTTGTATCGACGGAATCATCCATAATGGCTGCAAACTCCTGGATTTTCTTAATCGATATCATGCGGATGGCCCTTGCCTCGCGCTCTGCCTGTTTGTCGGTATCCTCACCGCCCGCAAGTAAACTCTCCGGATTAACCCAGGCGATGTGCTCATTCCAGTTGTCCACAAAGGATACGATGTGCGCCGTCGCGGTACCTCCGGCAGCCTCTCCGCGCAGCGCCCGACCTATCATCTGTGTCATCAAAATGGTCGATACCGTGGGGCGTGTCAAGAAAACAGTCTTGGTCTGCGGAAGATCTACGCCCTCCGTCAGTATCATCACGTTGACCAGAACCTTGAGCTTCCCTTCTTGATATGCCCGAATCTTCCGCTCATTGTCCTCTTGATTGATGTTGGCTCCGGTCAACTCGTCCCGAATCGCGGACACCACAAAATCAGCCGGAATCCCGGCCTTGTTAAAGAGTTTCGACAGCGTAATTGCCTGTACCACATTCACCGCAAAAACAAGGGTCTGCCCGTATTCGTCTTGATTTTTCTGATACGTATTTACAATCAGTTTGTTTCTCGCCGCGCTCTCCGCAATGGCTTTGCTCAACTCCTCAGGGAGTGTATCGAAATGCTGAATCTTCTCCAAATCATCCAAGCCGAGGTTTTGTCCGTAGGACTCATCGGTCAAACAGGTTGTAAAAATCGGTTTTGCGAGAATACGGCGCTTGATTAGCTCCTTTAAATCAATTTTATAGGCAATCCCCCTGTGCTCCGGCATTCCGTTCAGGTAAAGATTTCCCAACTGTCCCGCGCCCTCCTCACCCGTGCGGAACGGCGTTGCGGTCAAGCCGATTAATTTGAGATGTTTAACCTTCTTTTGAAGGTACTCAATCACCTTGCGATAGGTCTTTGCCGTGCTGTGATGCGCCTCATCAATGACAAGGTACAATTCATCTTCCCCTTTCAGCCACGAATCCAAGGCAGGAAGATTTCGCCCTATGCTGTCCTTGCTCGCAATCAAGATATTGTCCTTCGCTGTGATATCAACCGCGCGGTCGTGAGCCACCGACCCGGATATAATGCGATAGGTAAAGGAGCTCGTGTGCGGAATCGTTGTCGCATACGCATATTTTTGAAACGACTCCGCAGCCTGCTCAAGCAAGCTGTGGCGATGTGCCAGCCAGAGAATCTTTTTGTTGCGGTCAATCGCATGCTTCAAGAGCCAAGTCGATGCCGTATAGGTCTTACCGCCTCCGGTCGGGAGTACAACCAAAGTACTGTACTTCTCTTCCGTATCCATGACACTCAAATTCTCCATGGCCTGCTTCTGATGCTCATAAAGCTGCCTCGGATTCGTACCGTTGATCGGCGCTACCGTTCCGTATGCCTTGTTTTCCGCATAGCCTTTCATCTTTCATTCCCCTCTTATTTTCATCCGCATCGACAAACAAATCGTTCGGTGTTTTTTATAAAAAGCACTCTCCAACACCTGTATTTTAGCACAGGTTTGACAGCCGCTCTAGCAAGGGGCAAGGAGCAAGAAACACGAAAAAAGTCGCAGACCACGTCATTCAAAGTCTGCGACTAAACACTCATGCACTAACAACGACTGTCCTTTTCAGCCCTCTCTACGATTCTTCAATCTCTGTCGAACGTCGGAAGCTCCGTACAGAACATTCGTTACCGTGACAACATCCGCTTCGATGACATAGCAGACCAAAAAGTTATCTACCACCATCCTGCGAATACCCATAGAGTATTCCGGTTCGGTGTGAAAACACCCAAAACGTTCGGGAAATCGGTCAAGCGTGAGGATGGCTTCCGCAATCCTATCGTACTGCCTCATTGCGTTCTCCGGCGCTCTAAGCTGAACAGCGATATACGTATACAGCTCCTCCATGTCTCCGACTACTTGATCTGTAATCCGGACCGTATAGCGCTTCATTTTCTGTGACTATCCCGAAACTTTGAAAATGTACTTGCGGCATCCTGCACCTTTCCGCTCCGGTAATCCTCATAACCTCTCCGTAGTTTTTCGCGAATTTCTTCTTCGCTCATCCCACGTGCATCTATGCCGGCGGGCACAACGGGTAAACTCACTGCGAAAGGAAGACCGCCCGTAAGCACTATCTGATTTAAAAACAGATCCACTGCCGTTGACATCGGAAGACCTAATTGTCCGAGGATTGCCTCAGCATCCGCTTTCAATGTCGGATTGACCCTCAAGTTTAATGTCGCTGTTTTTTCCATGACAATCACCTCCTTATAAGATTGTAACGCCGTTTGCGTTACAATTCAACGCAGATTACCCTCTTCAACACTTCTTTCTTGATATAAAAGGCCCCCTGTCATGCCTCTTCCAAAATCAAATCAGCCCAAACCTCCTCGCACGGCGAAGGAACGCATCTATCAAACTCTTCTCGAGTGGATTATAGATGGCACATTAGCACCGGGGGAAAAAACTCAACGATTCGGAAATTTCCAAATTTTTTAACGTCAGCCGCACTCCCGTGCGTGAGGCTATGCAGCTTCTCGCCGACCAGCGCCTGATCGATATCTACCCCGGAAAAGCGAGTATTGTTTCCCCGATTAAACAACAGGATACCGGTGAAATCTATCGGATGTTGGCAGAGCTTCATGTCCTCGCCTTGGAATTTTCCTTCCCTTCTGTCGATGATGAAGTAATTCTTGAGCTCCGCTCACTCAATCAAAAGTTCTCCAAAGCCTGTCATGATTCCGATGTAAAGACCATACGTCTATATGACAGCCGCTTTCACGGTGTTTTTATTGCCTTATCCAATAACTCCTTTTTAAAACGCTTCATTGAGACACTTGAAAACCGTGTGGCGCGAATTGAAAACATGTACTATATCGCAGATGCCGACAAAAGTCGTTCTCCCAAACAGCATGAGGAGCTGATCTCCGCCCTGCAAAAACACGACCTTGCGGCTGCCTGTGCTGTCGTGCGTAAGAACTGGGTCAACACTCTGATCTGTTGACCGTAAAAAGAGCGGAATGCCTTAAGAAAACAAGGCGCTCCGCTCTTTTTTCTTTATTCTCTTGCGTGCAACGCCTCACAGTCAAGCTCCAGCACACCTGCACAAAACGAAATTTTCTCAAACTTAAACTCCGGAAACATCTGCTTCAGTTCGTCCACAACAAAGTAGATCTCTTCTTCATCCCAGGCATCGCCCACCTCCCTTCGACACTGCTCCAGCTTCTCCCGGTCCTCAAACATCACATCGCCGATTAAAAGCTGCCCGCCCGGGTTCAGCAGCTTGCGGAGGGCTTGCAAAAGCAGAAACTTCTGCTCATCACCTAGATGATGTAGCGAGTAGGTCGCTATGATAAAGTCATAGCGTTCTCTGAGGAGCGGTTCTGCCAGCCCCTCTGCAAAGTCCCCCTGATAGAGCCTCGCCTCCGGCATCTTTTGCGCGGCAAGTTCGATCATACGCTCCGAAAAGTCCTGCCCATAAACGGTACAGCCCTTTTCATACAGCCTGGCCGTCAACCTTCCGCTTCCAAAGCCAAGGTCCAGAACAACAGCTTTCGGCTTTCGCATAATACTTTGATAGATGTTTCCGAGCACTGCTCTGTATCCGGCAAAGGGATAGGTGTTTTTTTCCTCGGAAATCCCCACAAACTTATCATAGTCCTCTGCCCAGAAATCAAAGCCCTTTTGATCCAACATAATTGCCCCTCACTTCGCATACCTTCTACAGACAAATTTCTCGATATTCGATCTGAATATCGGCCTGACGCTTACATTCAATCGGGCCGATTTTTCCATGTCATCTCTAGGTATATTGTAACGCCGTTCGCGCTGCCAATCAACGAACAAGAGCCCCGTTCGGAATCATTTTCCGAAACGGGCCCTCTGTAAGGCTCAATCGCGGTCTATATCATATACGATGATGCCTCCGGAGTAGGCATCATCGTATAATCATACTCTGTGTTTCCCACATAGAACTCAATCTCGTACACGCCTCTGCCGTCATCGTCGTCGAGCTTCGCCTTGGAGAAGGATACCGAGGATGCCGAGACACCCGCGTGCCCCAGAGCGATTGACTTCGCTCGGCTGTGCCGCTGCCTCGGTCGAGGGAACCGCGGTGCTCTACGAGCTCTTGCTGTAGACGGCACCGGTCGTCGCATTGATATCGTACTCGTACTTCACATTGCCCTTCACGAAGTCGACTTCATAGACGGCAACGCCGTTCTCCGTATCCAGCTTCTCGGAGCTGATGCTAACTTCCGCCTCCGTGAGTCCCGCATCCTGAAGCGCAATCTTTCTCGCATCCTTCTGCGTGATTGCTGCGGTGATTCCTGTCTTGCTTCCGCCTGCGCCGATCAGCTCAATCTTCTTCTTGACTACACTGCCGTCCGAAGCTTGAATCCAATAGCCGTACTCCGTTCCTTTCGCGGTGAACTCCACATCGTAAATGAAGTGCCCCTGCTCAAAATCGAACTCAGTGCGCACGTTTTCTGCCGCGACCGGATCGACGCCCGCATCCGCAAAGGCTGTTCCGGTACCTACCGCAGTCAGAATGGCAAGTGAACAGAGCACGGTAAAAGCTGTCTTCATTCTATCCACGGAAGATTACGCCTTGATTCGTGTTTCAAATTATCTTCCTCCGCAAGGCCGAGGCCGTTATCTTTTACCTTTATTACAATCTGTTCTCCCGTTTCGTTCAAGGAAACCCAAATCCGACCGTTTTCGTCTCAGCCTTCTTTCGCTCGGACATAGAGCGGCGGCTCTGTCCGCACGCTGTCCGCGAATCCCGCACGCCGCAGCGTCACAAAATCCATATAGCACACGCGATGCAAAAGATGTCGGCAGGCATTGTAAATCTCCTGAAAATACGCGCGGCAATTCTCCTCCGGCACACCCAAAATAATGAGATAGGACTGAGTTCCGTCCTCATCGCTCTTTAGGAGCAAGTCCAGCATGGCAATTTCCCGCCGCGATTTTGCATAGGCAAGCAGCGCGCTCTTTAAAGCCGTCACCTCTTCGTTTTCCGCGGGGTAGCCGAGCATCATCTTGCTATCCCGCTCGACGGTTTTGCTCTGCATCTTGGCCTCCCCGAACTCACTCTGATACCCCGGAGAATTTTGAATGCTGCGGATGATGTCGGGCGAGACAAAGAATAACTGCGGCCCGTAGGGGTTAATCACAAAGCCCTCGTTTTCCCGCAGCATCCCGACGAGTTGCGGAAAGTGGAGAACCATGGTCTCCCGCTTCCACCCGTTTGCCCCCTGCGCTTCCATCTGTCGTATGGCGTCCCAATCCGTATAGACCGGCAGGGCTTCCTCTCCTTGATCCAGGGTGACGCGGGCAATGCCGAACTGCATGCCCTTTTTCAGCGTCACCGTGCCGCTCCCCTCGGGCAGACTTCCGTCCGTTCGCACCGCGAGAAGATAGTGGCTTCGCACCAGCTCACGGAAAAAGAGATTTAGAAAATCCTCTTCCTGCTGAAAACGAAAAACAACCCGCGTGAGCCCCAGAAGATAGGGATTTTCTACCGGACGGTTCACATCGACCTCAATCTGATAGGGAATATTCGTAATCAGAGCGTAGGTCCAATCAAGGGACAAGCCCTCTTTTCCAGAAAAGAAGAGCTTCGTGTTTGCACCGCTCCCCTCTATCTCCTCTACGACCGGGTGGGAGATGTTCCCGTCGCGGTGTAAAATCGTGACCCGGTCACCGACCTCGGCCTCGCCGAAGAGCTCCCCCTCGGCATAAAAGCGCTCCCCGGCATCCGGCACAACCCGCTCCGCCATCAACGTAAAGCGCAAAGGCGCTTTTTTCGGTGCATTTTCCGGCTGCACTTCCGGCTGCTGCGCTTCCGATCCGTCCGGCTGCTTCTTGCCGCCAAAGAAATTCTTCAGTGAATCAAACATTTCGTGCTTCCTCCCCGCTTCCGTATATCTTGACGGTCAGCAACAGTTTCTCTGCCAACCGTACCGCCTCATCACAGCGTTCCCTTTCAAGCAGAAATAAGCCGTGCGTCTCGCTGAACATGTCAAGCTCCGCGAGGCAGTCATCGTTCCACTGTGCACTCAGTTCCCGGCACCAGCCTTCTATATCACCGGGCGCCTCGTGCAGACCGTCTTCCCGGATTGCAAGCTTCCGCGCCTTGCAGAGTTCCCCGACCAACGCGAGGAAACTCTCCTTGTCGCACTTCCACTCAAGTTCAACCGCTTTTCTTTGCTCCAACATCTCCTCGTAAAGCGCATTCCGCGCTTCTTCCGCCGCTTCGATGCTGTCAGGCCTCTGCTTTTTTAAAAAGCGCTTTGTTCGCTCGCTGTCACCGAGCAAAAGCAGAGCGAGTTTTCGAAAGTCCGCCTGAATCGCCTTACCGTCTACACGTTGTACCTCGATAAATCTGCTTCCTTCCGGTAGCTTTAAGCGGCTCACAAAGTTCCGCAAAATCCGCACTGCCTCCGGATAGCCGAGTGCCGGAATCATATAGGATTTGCCATCCACATCCAGATATAAGTCGACACTGTCCTTTTTCTTGTTGACAGTCACCTTCATCCGCGTGCAACCCTGAATTGCCTGCGGCGGGGTCAGTTCCATGTACGGAATATATCCGTCCTGCATCGCTTTCAGCGTGTTATCGATTCCGATTATATTAAAACCGTTCCGGTTATAGTTCGGCTCCTTCATATGCCAGTCTTCGTAATTTTGAAAGAGAACCCGCTGCATCCAGCTGTTAAAACTCCTGTCCCTCATCTTTTCACGCTCCTTACGGACGTATCACCTACCGTATCTCTTCTGCCCGCAGCACTTCTTTTCGGCGACAGAATTCCTCGTAGCGAAGGCCGCGCCCGTTAAGCGCCATCTCCCCGACCTGATTGTCATAAGGGTCTGCGCGAAATTCCGGCTCCGGGAAGCCTGTCTCCCCCAGTATACGCGCATTTGCCGCCATGCGCCACGGGTCTACATTGCCGAAGTAGAAGCGGTGCAAGAGCTCGTCTCCGCGCTTCCAAGCGGAACCCCCGTAGGATAAATCCGCGGCCCGCCAACCGAAAGAAGGCGTGAAAAAGCGCACCCAGTCGTGGGCGCCGATAAACTTAGGCTCTGTCTTTAGCCCGCTCTCCCAGCGCGCCGGGATTCCGACCGCTTCGCAGAGCGAGAGGAACAAAAGCGCCTGAATGCCGCAGTCGCCCACGCGGTCCATCGCGCAGCGCTCCGCCATCCTGTCCAGGCAAAAATAAGAGGGCATGAAGCTGTAGCGCACCTTCTTTGTGATGAAGTCATAGAAGCACTTTGCCTTGATCAAAGGCTCCGTCACGCCCGCGGTGAGCTCATCCGCAAGGCTCCTAATGTACGCGCTCGGCGGAAACAAGGCGCTGTTTCGGCTCTCCTCTAAAGACAGCCCCCTTCCGTCCGCAATACGATTTTCGTTGCGTCCCGCCCGATTTTCGTTACCTTCCGTCTTGCTTTTAAATCGGTATTCCGATACGCTTTTGGTCCCGCCCTCTTCACTCTGTTCTATTCCTTGTTCCGCTTGGTATCCCGTCCCCGCTAGGTCTATATATCCCGTCTCCACTAGGTCTTTGTATTCCGTTTTGTTTTCACGAACATGTTCCAACCCGTATTTTGCTTCATCTTCCGAATGCCTTGCCTCTCTACCCTCGGCCTGCATCCTCTCCGCAAGTCCGTAGACATCGCGGTAGCGCTCGGTATGCAGAAAACGATAGCTTACAATAAAGGGATGGTTTTTACCGAGTCGCTCCTCCCAAAAGACAACGCGCTGCGCCGCGCTTTCCGCGCCGAGCTGTCCGCCGGCGCTCATCTCTTCGACCGCAATCTCACTCTGCTCTTCCGTAACACGCGGCAGAGGAAGAAAAGCCCGAACAAGAGCCCCTTCCCGATAAAGCGCCCCCTCCAATTCCAGTTCCGCGCGCACCGTGAGGCGCACAGAGAGTTCTCCCTGCGCCCGCATTTTTTCCGCGCTCTCGCTAAGCAACTTGCGGTCACTGCCGGGAACATGATGCCCTTGCCTCTCCGCCGCTACGGCAAAGAAGGAATCGGTCTTACAGAGCGAGTCAAAGAAGCGGCCGAAAAAGCGGGTTTCCCCGTCCAGATAGCGCCAAAATATTCTGCCGTCTGTGAGCAAGGAATCAAAGTCCGCCTCCGAAAAATTCGGAACATAGCGCCGCACAAGTTCCAGCGCTTCCGCCCTTATGTAGGGATATTCCGCGGTCAAACGGCGCAGTATTTCTTGCTCCACGCGGAAGCGCTGCCGCTCCTCCGGGAGACAGTCTCCCGTTTCCAGCAAATGCTGTAAATACGCCTCTGCCTCTTCTAAATTCCCGCGCTCCTTCATCTGCTGCACCGGAGACGGAAGCGGCAGGTACATGCTTTCAAAGAGATTCTTTCCCATTGCGCTCTCCTTTTTTAACGGCAAAGGGATGCCCGCAATTCGGGCATCCCGGGTATACGTTACGATTATGAGGCAAACTGCGCACAGGACAGGGATTTCGTTTTCACGAATTTCTGCCTGTGCCGGCATCTCCCTCGTTTCAATCAAAGCCTATAGAAATAAGCGCAGCAGGGCGCCCATCCCGAGTCCCATGAAGTTTCCGATTGCCGCGCCGAGCACGCCCATCAGGACACCGATGCCCGCATAGGAAGCGTCATAGGCAGATGCAACGATGGGTGCGGAGGCGGAACCGCCGATGTTTGCAAGCGATGCCGTTGAGACCATGCAGAGATCCCAGTGGAAGACCTTCGAGAGCAGATACATGAGCACCACATGGATGACCAGGATGAAAAGTCCGTATACCACCCACATGGGCGCCGAGAGCAAATCGGATACCGACGCGGTCGATGCGAGCAGCGAGACCACCACATAAAGGTATACATTGGAGAGCTCTTCGACCGCCGGGAGCTTGCCGAGCGAAGTGCCCGCGCAAATCAGCCCCAGAATACTGACGAAAACCGTCGTCAGGGTTCCCTTGTCAAACATACCGAGTCCCACACCCGAGAGTGCCGCATTGCAACTCTTTCCGACCATCTGGGAGAGAGCCGATACCATGAGAGAGAGACCGATCAGGAAAATCCAGTCCGCACTGGTCGCAGCTTTCTTCTCCTTTGCGACCTCGGCATTCGCACTCTCTGCAATGGCCTGCAGTGTAGACGTGTCCGCCTTGACCGAAGTGTTCCAGCGCCCCGCGTACTTGACCGCGAGCAGGAGGAGCGCTATCCAGACCGAGTAGCAAACGGTATCCAGGGCGAGTGCACAGCTGTATGCGCCCGCATCGACCGGAAGTGCCGCCTGCATGGCCGCCATGTTCGCGGAACCGCCGACCCAGGAAGCATAGAGCGCCGCAACCGCGCCCCAGGTATCCGTGCCGAGCGTGCCCTTAAAAATCGGGTAGCCGATCAGGAAGCCGACCGCCAGCGTCAGCGAGCAGCCGAGGAAGATTGCCACCATGCGCCCGCCGAGCTTTGAGAGCTTCTTAAAATCGCAGCGGAGCAGCATGACAAAAATCATCGCGTAGAGAATGTTGTTTTTGAGCGCTGAATACGTGTTTGAGCAGGCCTCGGAATTGTAGAGTCCCATGGTGCAAAAGACCATGTTCAGCACATAAATCCAGACCAGCGGCGGAACGACGTTAAATATCTTCGCCTTGGTCTTTTTCTCCAGGAACAGCAGCATCCCGGCAAGGAAAATAAGAAACGCAATGTAGGTAAACCCGTTGGTGATCATCTCTTTATCCCCCATCTTTTATTGTTTGATGCTCAATCCAGGTAACGCAAGCCCTCCACGCCGCGGATGCCCATACCGGCCTCATCCGAAACCGTGATAAACTTCTCTTCAAAACGCGCACCGCCCAGTACCGGATCCTCGCTGCAGAGCACCGGACCGTCCAGGTCGATGCGGGTAAAGACTTTCTTCGCGCAGGCGAGCTCAACCGCCGCATTCACCGAGATCTTCGCCTCCAGCATGCAACCGATCATGCACTCAACACCGTAAATCTCTGCCGCAGCCGCAATCTTCAACGCGTTATAGATACCGCCGCACTTCATAAGTTTGATGTTGATGAGGTCCGCCGCCCGCTGTTCCAACACCCGCATCGCATCGCGCGGGGAAAATACACTCTCATCCGCAAGGACGGGCACAAAGCTATGCTCGGTCACATATTTAAGGCCCTCGATATCGTGTGCCTTAACCGGCTGCTCGACAAATTCAAGCTTTAGCCCCTGCTCCTGCATCTCATTTAAGATGCGCACCGCCTGCTTCGGCTCCCAGGCCTGATTCGCGTCAATACGGAGGCGGATGTCTGCGCCCGCGACCTCACGCACTGCCCGAAGCCGCGCCACATCGAGCGTCGGGTCTGCGCCGACCTTTACTTTCAGGCAGTCATAACCGCGCGCAATTGCCGTAGCGGCATCCCGCGCCATCTCCTCCGGCTCGTTCACACTGATGGTGATATCCGTGACCAGCTGTTTCCGCGCGCCGCCGAGGAGTTTGTAGACCGGAAGCTTGTAAAGCTGCCCGTAGAGATCCCAGAGCGCCATATCCGCCGCGGCCTTCGCACTGCTGTTTCCGTGTACACAGGACTGAACGAGCTGCATCAAATCTTCAAACGCATCGATATCTTTGCCGAGGAGGTTCGGGATGATGTGATCCTTCAGCGCCCCGACTATGGCACCTGTGGTGTGACCGGTCACCGCGCCCGTCGGCGGCGCCTCGCCGTAGCCCACCGCTCCCGTGTCGGTGTGAATCTCGAGGATGATGTCCTCGACACGCGTCACCGTGCGAAGCGCTGTCTTAAACGGCACCCGCAGCGGAACCGAAATGCTCCCGAGCCGAATCTCCGTGATTTTCATGCCCCTCCTCCTTATCCCCGGCGCCGTATGTGAGTCTTCGCTTCCGCGACCTTCCTTGGCTTTCACCGCAAGCTAATCTGATTCGCGCCCCGAGTTTATGCTTATTATACAATGATATAGTTTAATTAGCAATAATTTTATGCACTTTGACATTTAATTGTAATCAGACAGCGCTTCCCGACAACCAGGCGAAATGAGCTTCCCCATAAAGCAGAAAAGCGGCCTACAAATCCGTATGTAATCGGACTTGTAGGCCGGACAACTCTGTTTGAACACTTATCCGCCTTCTTTTATTATTACTGTTCTCTTCTCCGCGAAAGAATCTCCGCCGGCAGATTGAGAGAAGCTTCTCTGCACCACTCCGCTACGCCGGTTTTCGGACTGTATTCGTAGGCAATCCCCGCCTGCAAAAGTTTTCTTCCCGTCGCAAAGACCTCACAGTTCTCCGGCAAGCCCCGTAGAGACGAAATGTCTTCGAGGCTGTCGCAGTTCCCGAGCCTTACGTATCTCAGTTGACACAAAGTGTCGAGCGGAACGAGCGCCCGCAACTTGGCGCAGTACTCCAGGCATAACGACTCTAAGTTTCTGAGTTCTGTCAGAAACGAAAAATCCGTCCAGGAGGAATTGTTTTTCACGCGAAGCTCCCGAAGCGAGGAGAGTGCTCCCAGTCCTTCAGGGCTGCTCGGCCGGTTCCCGTATACATAGAGGGAAGTGAGTTTAAGCTTGCCGATGCAAGCAAACGACTCCAGTGTGGTTCCGCTCAGCGAGAGTGCTTTAAGCCGCGTAAGCTTAGAAAGGCAAGCGCCGCTCTTTTTACTTAATCTGCCGGAAAGGCTAAGTTCCTCCAGCGTATCCGCATATTCCGGGAGCGCCGTGAAATCCGGTTCCGTGAGACCGAGGCTACGCAATCGTTTCAGCGCTTTTAAGTCATGAAGCGCCTCTCCGAAGCAGCCCGAGACCGCTTCGCTAACCCGCTGCAATTCCGGAAGGCCTCTCAGCTGCCCCGGCTCCGTCGCACAAAATTCGATTTCCGGACGAAGGCGAAATAAGTCATTGAGCTTCTCCAAATCCGACGTGCTCGGTCGATAACCTCCCCAGGCGCGGATCAGCCGTATTCCGGCATCCGACAACAAATCCGCCAAGTCTTCCGACGTGAGCGCTGCTTCAAAGTGCGCTGTGTCGCCGCTGATTTTCTCAAGCATTGTTGTCACGACTCTCTTCCGTAAGGCGTTTTCACATCCGTCTCATGTGCCGGTATCGCGGCAATCGCTGCCTCCAAGGCCCGCACAATATCGTCAAGCGGCATGGACGGGACGCCCGGCTTGTCCGCAGTCTGCTCCGGGATATAGGGTACATGGATGAAGCCGGCTTTGATGCTCTTATGGTTTTGATGCAGGTGATGCAAAACGCCGTACATCAGATGATTGCAAACATAGGTTCCCGCAGTGTTCGAGAGCGCCGACGGCAGTCCCGCATTCCGTATGGCATCCGTCATCGCCTTCACCGGCAGGGTCGCAAAATAGGCGTTTTCACCGTCCACGAAAATCGGAACATCGATCGGCTGCCGTCCCGCATTGTCCGGAATCCGCGCATCGTCCACGTTGATGGCAACGCGCTCCGGCGTGACCGCCGCCCTTCCGCCCGCCTGCCCGATTGAGAGCACAAAGTCGGGTTGCTCTCGCTCTATGGCCTCCGCAACCAGCCGTACGGACTCCCCGAATACCGTCGGGACTTCCAGCTTTACAATCTCCATGCCGGCAATCTCCGGTTTCACGTGCTTCACCGCCTCCAGCGCCGGGTTAATCGTCTCGCCGGCAAACGGCGTAAAGCCGGTCAGCAACAACTTCATATCGCCCCTCCTATAGACTTACTGTAGACTTATCCGATAAAACCGCTTCCGAACAGAAACCCTGCTTTCACTTTATCGGTAATGAATCAACAACACCGCCTTGGCGTCCTTCTTGCCGATATTTTTATAAGAATGCGCGCCGGAGGCATCAAAGCAGATGGCATCGTCCTTCTTGAGGGCATACGCCTCACCGTCGGTTTCCAGAACCAGCTCTCCCTTCAGCATCATCAGATACTCAAAGCTATTCGTGGAATGCCCGATGGATGCGTGCTCGCAGCCCGGCTCCACCTCAATCTGATACAGTTCAAAGTTTCGTTCGTTTGTCTTCGCATAGTAGTTGAAGATATGATACTTGTCCTCCGAAAGCGCGGAAATCTCCTTTTTCCGAATTTGAACCGCAGCCTTTTTCGGCATTTCCAAGAGCGCGGAATACGGCAACTGCAACGCTCCCGTAATCTTCCATATCGTATTGATGGTGGGGTTTGCTTCTCCCTTTTCAATTTGCGAGAGAACCACCTTGCTGACCCCCGCCATGTTGGCAAGCTGCCCCAAGGTCAGGTTCTTTTCGTTTCTCAAGCGTTTCAGATTGTATGCGATGATTTCTCCGGCTTCCATGGCAATCTCCGTAATCAAAAATTATAATGGCTATGTCACAACAAACAGTTGATAAATAGCCATTTTTATAGGGGAGTATCAGA
>ERZ773074.38-NODE-38-length-71088-cov-23.009840_pt1 | contig 71088 bp, 101 predicted proteins | sample MGYA00580615_ERZ773074 | MGnify/ENA primary metagenome ERZ773074 (study PRJEB29015, sample SAMEA2738126) | human oral metagenome | biome: human oral; feature: human-associated habitat; material: saliva | place: China | collected 2160 ...
ACAGGACTGCTTTTACGAACTAATTAAGTAAATTTGCACTTGCTTGTTGAATTCACGAGTTCACAAAACAGAAGGGAAAATGATAAAAAACATTAAAGACATATACGGATAGTATTATATTCGGAATGAATGTTGTATCTTTGCAATGTTCAATAAATGGTAGTAATCTACTCTCGCGGGAGCAAGCGATTAATTGCTCAATCAAGGTTGGGCATTTTTATGCTCAATGGTAAAGATACAGGCGATTGCCTTTTGCGTACAAAATTTGCTCTCCGGGGTAGACCATTTGTTGAACAGCGCAAAACGGCAGTCGCTTTTCCTATGCCTATATGTCATAAATGTTCAACAAATGGCAAATCAAATTTCAGTCCTAAAACAGACAGAATTGTTCGGACAGCAATTCGAAGTGTACGGCACACCACAAGAGCCGTTGTTTTTTGCACAAGATGTAGCAACTGTGCTGCAATTAACAAATGTTTCTGATATGGTGCAAAGAGTAGATGACGATGAACGGTCTAAGTTCAACTTAGGTCGTCAAGGCGAAGGTTGGTTTCTTACAGAGAATGGCTTGTATGAAATTCTCATGCAAAGTCGTAAGCCAATCGCAAAACAATTTAAGAAAGGCATTAAGGCTATTCTAAAGGAAATTCGTACTAATGGCGGTTACCTTGCTACAACGCAGGAGGACACACCAGAACTGATTATGGCAAGAGCATTGCAAGTGGCGCAGGCGACAATCAACAAGCATCAGCAGATGTTAGAGCAGGCAAATGAGCGCATAGCATTGCAAGACATGCAACTTAAGCAGCAAGCACCAAAAGTGAAGTATGTTGACGAGGTGCTACAAAGCGTGAACACTTATACAAGCACGCAGATGAGCAAGGAACTCGGGCTGCGTGAGGCAGAGCAACTGCACAAGATATTGAAAGAGAAGGGAGTTATGTTCAAGCAATCGGGGCAGTGGATGCTCACGGCAAAGTATTGCGAACACGGATATACAAAGCCACGCACGCATCAGTTTACACGTAATGACGGCAGTGTCGGCACAAGTACGACAACTGTTTGGACAGAGAAGGGACGTGTGTTCCTGCACGATATTTTTAATCTTAAAAAGGCACAGGAGACAGCATAATGGCAAGAACAATAGAATTAAGCGAGGGAACAGGACGCTTGTTAGACTTGAAACGTCAATTGGAAGAAGCGGTTAATAATATAACAAGCTATTTTGACGAGGTGTCGTGTGATGCTGAGGCTATCAACGAGAGGATTGTCAACAGCCTTTACGAAACAAACAAAGAGCTTGACAGAGCTTTTCTGTTTAGCGTAAATGAAGAATTTGCAGGTAGCAAATTTAAGAGAATTTGATGATTTTGCGTTTTCATAGCTTAATAAAAAAAATAAAGGGAATACTATTCCAAGTACTCCCTTTATTTTGTACAAATATGTATGAGTTAATTGCGCAGATACAACTTACTTATATATCTTCACGGTAGACATCATCACCAGTCTCAACGTCTACAATACAAACACTACCACCCTTGTAATCTTCAAAGTATGAATGATTTGTACCTTTGTTCATTATAATGTAATTCATACAGTCTAAGTAAGTAGACTTAAATCCCATACTATTACTATCTGTATCATCATTAAAGACAACATCATACTTGCAGTTGTTCTCACAGATAAATTTAATATCTTCTGATGTATATTCTCCTTCTATGTATGTAAAGTCAGGCTCACTATTATAGTAAGTGTCAGTACTCTCAACGATGCCGCTGTCCTCACCTTTCTCTACATAATCTATTGTAGGAACGTCACCAACTGTATTTAACACCACATTCTCGCAGTCACCATCTATAATGTCATACCAGAATGAATTACTATTATAGCCTGCTTCATCTTCCGTAATTGTCCTAAAACCTTGCAAGCCTGCCTGTAAGAACTCTCTACACTCCTCTAATGTTTCAAAATCCTTAACTAACTTACTTACATTGCTGTTAGTTCTTAGTACTATCCAGAACCTTTCTAAATTATTGTTTTTTATCATATTACTGACTTGACCGTATTGTCGAGGGCTGAAAATTAATTGTGGTATCAGCGTTTAACTGATACCTTTTCGGCTAAATGGAGGGTTTCATACCTGCACTTGCAGATAACTCTCGTATGTCTTTTAATTCTTGTGCTTCAAAAAGCGACTTAGTGTATTTTTCTACCTCAAGCCAGTCTTCCTTAGCTACAGCTATAAAGTAATAACACAAGTCGCTTAGCTTTATAGGCAGCTCATCAATAAGTACGATGATTCTGTATGCAAATTTCTCCAAATTAGGAACTCCTGCCCTATCCATTTTGTCAGCAAGTGACAAAAGACGTTTCTTAGCTTCATTGATTGGAAGTCCCTCGCTTTTTGCGAGTGACTGAAGTTCGTTTACAAACTCGTTTAATGGTGTCATATTTCTTATATGTTTTTAGTTATTTGCAGATTTCGCTGCAAAGTTAATGTTTTTATTTGAAAAGCGCAAACACACTCTTTCCTAATTTTCTACGCTCACAGATGTAGCCACTTGTCATTTCGATATTAGGCTTGTTGGCGTTACTATGTCCCATCATATCAGAAATGTCTTCTATGGAAACGTGGCTCGTTGAAAGCAACGTTGCAAAAGTTCGTCGACCACAGTGGCTTCCAATAAGTTTCCACTTTTCGTCTGTAATGGAACGACCACCACGAAACACGACCACCTTGTTGCGTATTCCACACTGAAAGCATATCCATTTGAGAACCTTACAAAAGTACGATATACGAATAGATTTTACTTGTTCAGAATAATCTTGCACAAGTAATTCTTTAAGCCATTTGTGCACGGGCACAGTTACCTCTACTGGGTGTTTCTGTGGTACATACACAAGAACTTCTTCTTCTCCATACTTCTGAATGTTGGCAAGGCTCATTCTTCGGCAGTCAACATTACGTGCGCCAGTGATAGCTTCAATAAGAAAGATGTTCTTAACATATCTTTCGCGCTCGCTTTTCGGTTTGTAATCGTGTATCTTCTGCAATTCGTGCCTTGTTAGGTAGATATTCTGAACAGGTACTTTCTTTGCTTTGAGAAGATTGCCAAACGTCTTTGAACTGATAGGCTTTGTGGCTTTGTTCCTGTTAAGCACCGCTTTTAGTTCTGCACAGATTGTGCGAACAGAATTTGGTGCAAGGTCAAACTCCATATCATCTTTCAAGTCAGAGAGAACATCATCAGTAAGGTCTTCCCATCGTGGGTCATGCCCTAAGATGTTACGCAGACGAACAAGTGTTGTAACCCTATTCGGGTGTTTCCTTATCCACGTCCACACAAATGTATGTGTGTCGGTTGGAACATCTTTCGTGATAAAGCCATGCTTAATAGCACTGCTAAATCTTTGTTGTTGCTCTAATGTTAGCTGTTTCATAATTCTTAAGTTTTAATTAAATGCACCCAACCACATAACTAAATATGGTTGGATTGCTTGGTTAAAAACTCATTGCTGCTGATAGGTAGTTATGCGGCTGTTTTCCTGCATAGTACCATTTTGCAACTCTTTTAAGGATTTCCTTGTCGCTTTCACACAATGAATGGATGTATTCTCGGTCTATACGTTTTGTCCCCCAAAACCCTAATCCATTCATGTATATGCATACAAGTTTGTGTAAGGTGTCCCAAATTCCAAACTTGATACACTTTTCTCTTAAAAATTCATCTTTTATCTTGTATGCCAAGATATTCATTTCTGTGTATACGTTCATATTTCTTTTATTTTGGTTTATAGTACTCTTATTGATGATTGTTACCAACAAGAGTAAAAGGCTATTCTACCAAATGGCATAAATGAAATCACCACTTCTAAAAATCTCTTGGGCTTTATCCCACCCATATAACTTTTTCATTCCTCTTACAGAACCAGTGCACGATATTGAAGCGTACTTTTTGCCTTCCAATCTTTTAGGTAGGTCTTTTACTTTTACATATTCCATAATTCCTAATCGTTGATTAATATTTGTACGACACACACCAATTAAGATGTGTGTTGTGTTTGGCTATCTGTTGTAGATGATTGAAGTTTTGTAATCTTCCACACGTTTTTTTGATTTACGTTTAACACCTTCACTGCAACCGATTGGGGAATGGTTGCGGGCTTCAAGGCTTAATAGAGCGTTTGCGAAGTCCATCTGTGAAACGTCCTCTTTGTAGGAATCAAATCCCTCGTAATCTGTATCACAGAAACTATCTACATGCTTAACCATTCTTTGATAAGCGTTTGCGAGTAATTTCTTTACTTCCTTTCTAAATGTTTCCTTTTTCATATTCATAATAATTTGGTTAATAATTGCACCATATTCCCGACATCAGGAATATGGTTGTTTGGCTTGATTATACGATACTTACTTCATAAGTACCTTTTTTGCCTTTCTCGACAATAAAGCCGTTCATTACTTGGAGCATAAAGACTGCATTTTTGATGAATGGTTTGTCGATAAAGACGAATGGTTTAGCTTGACCTTTCCTGATCATATCGAGTTGATCTTCCCATGGGAAACAAACGATCCATTCATCAACATTTGTCATATCTTTCCACCCCCCCTTTGGAGGGTTGTCCATTTCAATGAAGCGTTTTGGACGGATGAGGAGTTTGTCTTTGAGGTCGTGGTCCTTGAACCAATTATAGACGCACTGAGTGAATCCCTCTTGGTCAAACTTTTCCTCAACGTAACCTTTTTCTCTTAACAATGTAGCTGCTTGTACTAACTTTTTTACCATAATTCTTAAAATAGTTTTTTGATTAATAATGAATGCCACCATTTAATCAAAAATGGCAGCACAATTTGGCTTAGAAATGGTAATCAATGATTCCACCCACATAGTACGTCTGTTCGGTCCCTAAAACGTCTTTGGCCCACGCCCATAGTGGCATTGGATAACCGATTTCGTCATCGTAGATGTAGAAAGCACAGAAATACACTCCGCTTGCTACCTCCTTCATTTTATAAAGGTCAAATTCCTCGGCAATCTCAACGGCTTTTTCTCTCCAGTCGGAAAGAAATGTCTCGTCTTTACCGACAGTGATTTCTTCACCGTCCAGAGTGAAGCCTACTCTTTCGAGTTGCTCCTTAAACCATTTCAATTCCTCTTCTCGTGAAGAATCTGGTTCTGTAACATAATCTACTCCGTCCACCACACGAAGAATAACATCCATATCAAAATTGGATGACCTCATGCGGTCGTTTTCGTTAACTATGTTCTTACTCACTTGGATAATTCTTGAATGTGACATATTCTAAATATTTATTGGTTAATAATCGTGGTAAAAAATGGCAGCGCATTTCACAACGAACCACCATTAAACCTATTATGACTGTGCATGTAACGTGATTAATACATTACATGCGTTTGGCTATTTCTTATTGTTTATCATATCAAATAAATAAAATTCAATATGATAGGCCTTCATACGCTTTATTTGCGCACGAATTTTTTGGCCTTCTGTTTCGGACAGCCTGCGCAAATTATCAAGGCTATCCATAATTGTTTTATTTTCCATATTCTAATATTTGGTTTATCGAACCCACACGGAGAATATTTCACCCCGTGTGAGCAAGCGGTTAATCTGCAAAGCATTTAAGCCTTTACACGTCTTCTCAAAATCTCCAAATTTTTGCGCTTTGGATATTCTTCATTTTTCGTAACGTCAATTAATGGCATGTCATCAATTGTTTTCGTCCACTTTTTGCCCGTTACAGGACTTTGATATGTAACCTTGTAATGTCCGTAACCTGCAAATCTAAACTCAAAATCCGTTTTCTCGATTTTAGTTCCCATAATCTCTTTATTTAATTGGTTGATAATGTACAGCTCGTAATGGTTAAATTGCGAGCCGTATTCTGCTATTTTGAAACGTTACAGAGGTAATGATTTCTTATCATCTCACATCGCCTATTAAAAACTTCAACAGAACAGACTTTTCTTTTCTGGATAATTCTATCCATGAAATTATGTCCTGCAAAATCGTCAAACTCTCCGTAAAAACTATCATTCACATAGATAGCAAACAGAGCAGACTCGTAAGGCTTATGTTCTGTAAGAAAAACAATAATCTTTGCAAAAGCGATTTTATTTGCTTTCTCTTGTAGATCGCTTTCCATCTTAGCAAGATACGTTGGTAGTTTTTTGCTCATATTTCTTATTTTAGTTAATATTTCGTACCATATTCCCGATGTCAGGAATATGGTTGTTAGGCTACAACAACGTTTTGAGATTCTCAGTTGCAATCTCAATAAACGATCTTTGCTCGTTGATAAATTCTTCGTGGAAGAACTCGTCAGAGCTTAATTTTTTCAACTTAATGATAACGTCGTCCAAAGCGTTGACGATATTAATAACCTTTTTTCTTTCGTTCATAATCATATATTTTAATTGGTTAAAAGAAAAGCCATGCGAAATCAATCACACGGCTCAAAATTGGCTTAAATCCGCTTGTCTATCCACGTGCTTTTATCGTACACGTCCGAAATACAAGTAAAACACTTATTCGTCTTTTTGTCACGATAATATTGTGTGTGATAGGCACTATAATACGCCTCAGAAATGTGGAACATTTCAAATTCATCGCAACGAAACCAATTTCTTGGCGGTAATACATTCAACGCCCTATAAAATTCATAGCGTGGAATCTCAATTACTGGCTGAGATAAAAAATATTCTCGCACCTTTGCATCGTATTCATCATGAGAATACACTGAAAAACCTGACTCTAAATATTTAGTAGCAGGTAAAGCTTGCTTCTGCCAAAAAGCAGCATTATCAGATTCAGCTTTTGCTTTCTCTGAATATGAATCCACTTCTTGTTTTAATTCTTCTTTCCATTTCTCAATACAGAGAGATGTTTCAGACTCATCGCAAAGTCTATACACAAACAAATTGCAGTTAGAAACAACTAATTTTGTCATAATCTTAATATTTATTGGTTATTATCGTACCCACGCACAACACAAATTATGTGTGGGCAAATTGGTTAAATTGACTTCATAAACTCTCTACGGCAATAATTAAACGCCTCTCCAGAAAGAGAATTAAAAAAGCGCAGAGAATTTCCGCTCCATTCAACGTGAAAAAATTGAAAAAATGAATAGTCCCCACGATGATGTATGAAAGCATCAAAAACTTCATTTGCACGCTCCTTTGTGGAATACAAATACTCCGAAAACCCTTTTGCAATCTCACGAATCGCATCGCTTGATAGCTTGAAATTCTCGTGCTTATACGTTCCATTATGGCAAAACGTTGTACGTCCGCTCATAATGCTTTCAATTGTTACTTGTAAATAGCTTGAATTAACAAAGCCTTTTATTGTCTTGAAATGTCTCATAATTCCTAATATTAATTGGTTAATAATGTAGCTATGCACGAAACAAATCGTGCATAACTCTTGTTTAGCAATAATAAAATAACGCAGCAGAACGCCCAATAATAGCGTATAGCTTGTTTGATTTTTCACCACGAAGCAAAGCCCCATTCAAGCCGTAAACTCCGCTCGAATAACTGATTTGTTTTACACTCTCGGTTATCTGCTTGCATTCTGTAATCTCCTCAGCTGCGCCAATCCTTACCAAACGACGCAACTCTTTTAATGTTGTTTGTCCCATAATTCTTGTTTTAATTGGTTATTATCGTACTCCCACATGAAATTAACCACGTGGGAGATTTTCGGCTCAATCATTCAACATATCACGCATTTGGATAAGTCTAAATGCGCATACGTCAAACCATTTTTCTACAAATCTATCTTCAGCTTTTGAAGTCTTGCAAAATCCCCAACTTTTACCAATTTGTATAATATCATAATCGGCAAAAGCTACATTTACACAAAATGGCAGTCCACGCAAATATTGCGAAAGTCGTTCACACTCGTTTGGATAAATACGAGTGTTATACGGATTTCCGTACTCATCTTCAAATGTTTTGAAAACAAAGTTTATCTTTTCCTTATCTGTTGCATTTTCTCCGATTTGCTCGGTATTGATACAATCAAACAAATACTCAAACTGAACTCCGTAATGCTTGTTTAATCTTAAATCTTTCATAATTCTTGTGTTATTGGTTAAAAGTTCCGCCCTGAATTATCGTACTCAGAGCGGAGAATCTGGCTTAAGCGGTATAATCATAACCAACACCGCAATAATGATAATTGCCGTTGGCTAATTTTACCAAACCTCTGTAAATCGTACAGAGTTTTACCTTTCTCACCTCCATACTATTGTAAAGAGCGTGAATTTGCCTTGCTGCATCAATTCGTTTCATAATCTTTTTATTTTTTGGTTAAAAAGATAAAGCAGCACGGAATTATCGTACTGCTTTATGTTTAGGCAATGTGAACAACACACACATTATCACGAACGGAGATAATTTCAACGTGGAAATAAATTCTCTGTAACTCTGCAATCTTTGCATCCAATACACGGAGGCAAGGAAATTTAATCGTTTTGCTCATAATCCAAACCTCCTATAAATAGAGGTTAATTCTTGCGCGAAATCATCAGCATCGCGCATTATATTATTTCCAAAGTTTGTCCAACGGCTTGTATAACCGTTAGAACAGTTTTCGTCAAGCCAATTTGTTACAATTAGCTCAACGTCTTCAGGTCTGACATCCTTTGGGAGGATATCAGAGATAGACGTGTAACTATTATCAAACGTCTTAATTCCTGCTAATGCGCACATCTGAATGCGCATACCTTTTGAAATCTTATTCTTTACCATATTTTTTTTAATTAGTTTATCGTACCGCCTGACATCATCACGACATCAGACGGCTTTTTATGGCAAATTCAAATAAGATTAGAGATTATTCTCCAATCTTAATATCTCATGATAATACGAACGTAAAAATTTACGCCCGTTTATCGTACTACACCAACGGATAACACCGATGGCGTAAATCACTGAGAGCAGCACAATAATTATCGTACTACACATCATGCAAACTATTGCAGGCGCAAACAATGCGAACGCCTGCAAATGTAATTTTATCCGTTTCATAAACTTATTTTATTTGGTTAATTGAAGGCAGCGCAAAAATAAATTCACGCTACCCGTTTTGTTAGCCACGGTTTTTATTCTCATTTCTGTTATTTTATTGTTTTGTTTTCTCTCATCAGAAAATAAATACCGCATTATTTCACGCATAATTACGGCGGTCTTTTCAGGGTGTCCACATAACCACAACGGCAAATTTATTTTGCTAAAAAATAACACTATTTATTGCGCTTTCGTTATTCGTGTTTTAGGTAACCAACCAAAGCACACGGCAAAAAAGCTTTTTAAGAATATGATTTTGTATCATGCGTTATTTTATTTATTTGCCCCGCTTGATTTAGATAAAAAATACATTCCATAAAATCAAAATAAACCAACGGATAAATAAAATAACTATTTCAATGAACTAACATACAAACCGCCTCCACGGATTTACTTGCATGCTTGCAACCTGAACGGCTGCACGTTAAAAAATATGTGCGCTTTGTGGTGTTCGCAACCACATCAAAAAAATGATAGACTAAAAATATAAAGCGCAAAAACACCCACGTAATTCAATACGTGGGTATTATTGATTTGCAACAAAAACATATTTGCCATCTTTAGGACTATTCATCAAGTCCCAAAGATTCTAGATATTCGTTATACATTCCATGTAAAGCGTTTTTTTCTTGCTTTGCAGTCATTTTTATTTTAGCAAGCTTTAATCCTGCTTTCATGTCGCTAATACGTTGTACCGTTTCTTTCAGTTCTACAAACTGATCGAAAGTCAAACGCTTTGCCAATTTCTTGGCTAAAATGCGCTTTGCGTCCTCAACCTTTAGGACGCTTTTAATAACGTTTAAAATGTTCGTTTCGTTAACGGCTCCAACTGGAGAAAGGTAAAAAGATTTTTTGCCTACCTTTATAACAGGCGTATCGGTTTCATTAACCTTTGTTTCACTTAACGAATAAGCGAAATTTTTCGTTAATCTCATAATTTCACGCAAACCACCAAAGGAAATAAAATCCTTTCTAATTTCACGTAATAAATTAAACGCTTGTGCGCTGGTTATTACTCGCACGGCTTTTACCTGCTTAACTTCGTTTACTGAATTGTTTTTAACATTTGCCATAATTGTAAATTTTTAGTTTGTTAATAATTTGTTGCACGGACTCAATCGAATGAATAAACGCACATTGTAGCCGTTATCCGTGCATAAGGTTTAAAGCGTGTATATACGCTTTACGTTGCTTAATAAAGATAATACTTCAGCTTTTGCCGTATTGTTGCCAAAAGCTAAAAGATAAGGTAAACACAATATATTAAGTAATACTACTAATACATTAATTACCCTTTTTGATAAATTGATAAATAACTTTTTCATAATCTTATCTTTTAAATTTTTAATTTGTCGTGCTGCTTACATCGAAGTGTAAACGCAAACAAAAGTTAATAACGTTCTGTTTCGTTTGCAGCACCTGGCAAATATGTTTTGTTGCAATAAGTCAAAGAACCCAATACCCCCCAAAGGGGGTAAGTAGTGAAACGCTTTTCACTGGTGCAAAGATAGCACATTTTTTATATACCTACAAGTATAACAAATAATTTAACTATGCTGTAAGTGCCTGTATATCAGCTATTTGCAAAGTTTTTTACATGCATAAACAGCGAATAAATGAATAAATTAACAATAATTTACAATAAAACACACCTATATATGTAAACAAACGTTAAATAATTAACACTTAAGTGCATAAATATAAACCAAAATGAATAAAGCAAAAAGCATAAATATACAGAGAATAACGTATTAATATACAGAGAGTTAGGCTCCTAGGGTTACTTTGTTTATAATTGCTCCACACGTGAAACAATTTTCAAGTGTCCTTTTTACTCTTTATATTGTTTGTTATACGTAGTAACAAACACCCACCCCCCCCCTTGTAACGCTTGTAAACAAGGCGTAGTAACCCCTTCTAAAAATTTTTTCTTTTATTTTTTTTCTTTTCTCCATTTAATTTCCCAAAATATTAAAATATTTAACATATAAATTTAAGCATTTTCAACTATGTATATTTATTCGTTATTATGTGTATGTTAAAGTGTACTAATTTTCACTGATTATAAGGTATATAGTGTAGCTTATGTATATTTTTTATGTATATTTGCAATATTGTTTATATCTTGTGTACTTTGAAGTTTGATAGGGTTGGAGGAGATTCGACAAAAACTGCTTAATCCTACATTATCCACTTATTATAAGCGGATTTTCATACACTAAATTATACACATAACCTACATTCTTAGTGCATTTATGCAGGATGAAGGTACATTTAACATATTTCGATTATGACAGACGGAGAGAAACTGGATTATATTTATGGTTATCTGATTGAGCAATCAAAGGATTTGAAATATGCTTTTGGTTCTCTGAGTGGGAGTTGGGGTGACATATCTTTGTATAACGAGAAGAAGTGTCGTTTTGAGATGTCCCTTGACTTGTTTGTTCGTGATTGTCCTTTGAAGTGGTTTAACGGTTCGTTTTATTTTTTCAACGGTAAGGTTTACGATGTTGTATCGGAGACTGTTGTTGAAACAGCGTATGAAACGTTGCTACGTGATCTTGGTATTACAGCAATGATGCACAAGCCTCTTGTTCGTCGTGAATCATTCCTTAACAAGATCAAGATTCGCAATCAGCTTCATCCTCGTTTGGATATGATTGGTTTTGAGAATGGTGTATTGGATTTATCTGATCCTTGTAAACCGAATTTTATCAACTTTTCTCCTAACGTTGAGATTACGTATTATCGTCCGTATCGTTATGAGGATGGTGCTCGTTGTGATCGTTGGCAGATGTTTCTTCGTGAGGTTCTTCCTGATAAAACATCACGAACAGTATTACAGATGTTTCTTGGTCTTGGTCTTACACAGCGTAATGTTGCATTTTCTGATGAGTGGCGTAATGGTTCTGGTAAGGTTGAGCTATGCTTATTCCTTATTGGTGGTGGTGCGAATGGAAAGAGTGTTATATTTGAGGTTATGCGTGCGTTGTTTGGTGATTCAAAGATTAGCAAGATTGACTACTCGACCTTAACCTCTGAGGGTGATTCTGGTCTTCGTGGTCGTCTTCCTATTCGTGGTATGATATTCAATTGGTCGTCTGACAGTAATCCTCGTGGGTTTTCACGTAAATCGAATGAAGATAATATTTTCAAGCAGCTTGTTTCAGGTGAGCCTGTTCAGGTTCGCGGTATTGGTCGCAATGTTGAGGAGTGCCGTGAGATACCATATTTGATATTCAACATGAACGCTCTTCCCGAGATAGACGACTCGAGTGATGGTATGCTTCGTCGTTTGCAGATTATTCCATTTGATGTTACGATTCCCCGTGCGAAACGTGATCCGAATCTTGCGAACAACATTATCCGTAACGAGCTTCCTGGTGTGTTTAATTGGGTTATGCGTGGAACGCTCGAGTTGTTCCGTCGTAAATTCCGTTTTCCTGATGCCGAGGGAAGTCAAATGGCAATGTTGCGTACACTTATTACCCGTCAACCGACAATTGCATGGGTAAAAACGTATAAAATCCGAAACAGCAAGGATGCACCGAATGAAAATGCTGCGTATATTGCAGGTATTGACCTTTATGAAGTGTTTGTTCGCTTCTGTGAGGATAATGATGTTGACGAGTCGCTTATTCCATCAAATCGAAAATTTGCCAATTCCCTTCTTAAAATGAATTTCTTTAAGAAGCGTGCAGGAAGGGGTATCTATTACGAGTTATATGGAGTAACGCTTGAGCGTTTGAAACAGCCAGTTTTCATTACCGACTTCCGTGATATTGATGGCGATGAAGTTGATGAGGAGGAATCATTTATTAAGGAAAACGATTGATTATGGGAAAAGATTGGGTTGGAGATAAGAATAGTGTGTTTAGAACACTTGGTGCAAGCAATCATTCACTTGGTGAACGTGAGGAGAATGATTATTATGCAACTGAGCCAAAAGCTACTGAATGGTTGTTAAGGTTAGAAACTTTTAACGGTCCTATACTTGAGCCTTCCTGCGGTGAAGGTCATATCTCTGAAATCCTTATTAAAGGTGGGTATCATGTTGTTAGCCGTGATTTAATTGACCGTGGCTATGGAGAGGTTGCTGATTTCCTTTCTATTGATAATACCGAGTGGAATGGCGACATTATTACAAATCCTCCATATAAGTACGCACAGGAATTTATAGAGAAGGCATTACAGATTATACCTGATGGGTGTAAGGTTGCGATGTTCCTGAAAGTTCAGTATTTAGAGGGAAAGCGTCGTCGTAAGATGTTTGACATTATGCCGCCAAAGCGTATATGGGTTAGCAGTTCACGTTTGAAATGTGCGATTAATGGCGATTTTGACAAAGTTAGCGGTAGTGCGACTTCATACGCTTGGTTTGTTTGGGAGAAAGGTTTTCGTGGTGATACAATTATCAAATGGTTCAACTAAAAGGTATTATTATGCTAAACGACACAGATTTTAAGATTGAGCAGATGAAGATGCTTAAAACGATTGGCGATGCTGTACGTGAGTTTGCTTTATCTACTGGGATTGACAATATTTCGGTTGATACGCAATGCTGCAATGAGCCGGTTATGACGAGTGATGGCAAAATGCACGAAGGCTTGAATGTTAGTTTTACATGCGAGATATACAATAACGAATTAGACGACGACGATGAATAGATTTATTGAGGTTCAGGACCGCACATACGGAAAGCAGATGATTAATCTTGACAATGTTGAGATATTGTCTGAGAAATCATACGAGGTTGTTATGACGGGTGGAAAGCGTTTCAAGATTATCAAGGATAGCTTTGATAAGCTCCTTTCCGAGTTGAAAAAGCCATATTCAGATGCTACAGCTGAGAAGATGTGTCAGTTGCAGAATGACCTTACTATTTCAAAGGACGTTATCACGAATATTTATCTTCTCTTGATGGATTCGAGTATCTCCCCTTCTGTGTTGTGGAAGGTAAATGATTCCGAGTTGCAGAGTATGGCAGCAAAATGCTATACAGAGATTAAGAAACTTCAAAACAGACAATAAGAATGAGTGATTTTTTGGATATGCTTCGTGACTTTACAAATTTCACTGGTAAGATTGAACGTGACATATATAATGCTGCTTCAAGAATTAAACTTCCAGATGAGATTGATTTGTATAACTTCTTTGAAATATGGAGCGGTCGTGCCGAGTGCCGTTTGTATGAAGGAGCAATGACAGCTTGTAGTATCGATGATTACGTAAAGTTATACGACGATTCGATTTCCATTCGCTATCATATCTGTAAAGCGAAATACTATGCGCTACGTTTTAATGGCAGAGGCGTGTTTCTTGTGAGCGAGAAACGTTATAACGAACTTAATGCAAAGAAAGGAAAATAATTATGGAAAGAATTAAGCATTTATTCAGTTCCGTTGAAAATTTTGTTGAGGCATTGGAGAAACAAGGTTCTCATAAGGTTTTTAGCGACATTAGAGCAGATTTGGACATGCAAGACGGCTTGCGTAATAATAGCATTGCCTACAAGCTCTGTGAGTTGCAGCACGACTATACATGGACAGAGCAGGCGGTCTACAATCTAACTATTTTGTTTTCTGAATGTTACGACAAAGTCCGTAAGATGCAGGATCGTATTAATAGTTTGGAGAACGAAGTTAGAATTATGACAGAACCAAAGAAGGGGGGGGTAATATGTACATAGTTCATAGAAAAGATTTGTTTAATTTTCGTGATATTTTTGCATCAAGCCACCCATAGATAGCCTTTGAGTATATGAAGGGATTGGAAAAACATCATAGAAAAGTGTTTAGAATCATTAAACAATAAAATCGTATGAAATCAAGAAAAATGAAAATGATTAGAAGATTAGTTATCAATAATGATAACAACTCGACAAGTTCAAAAGAGTTAACAAACGAGGGGAATCGTGAGGGGCTTCTCAACGATTTTGAAGGATAATAACCATAGTATAATAAAACAACAACATAATTATGATAATTATGGCAGTAACAAAAGAAGAGTTGGCAGTATATCTGTCAGAGAAGAGTGGCGAAACGATAACACGCTCAAAGCAGTTTATTGACGATTTCATTGACGTGATGGCAGATGTGCTTGCAGGCGGCAAGGAAATCAACCTCCGTGATAGCTTTAGGCTAAAGGTTATTGAGCGCAAGCCGAAAAAGGCGTACGATTTCACGAACAAGACAACGATTGATGTGCCTGCAAAAAAGGTATTGAAATTCGTTGCAGGAAAGGACTTTGAAGAAAGGGTATTGGGATGCAAGAAGTAAAGATTGTGCTTGAAGGCGGCGTTATGCCGAAGAAAGCAACAGAAGGGGCTGCGTGCTATGACCTTTATACCCCAGAGGATTTTAAGTTGAAGTATGGGCGGCAGGTGTTGCCGCTCGGCTTCCGTATGCAGCTGCCGAAGAACATGGCAGCAATCATCAAGTCAAGAAGTGGATTCTCGTCAAAAGGCATCGAGGTGATGTATGAGCAGTTGTGCGAGTTATACACAAAGCGTCTTGATGCAGACGTGTTGCTCGGCACCATAGACAGCGATTACACTGGTATCGTCGGTGTAATTATTGACGTTCACGATGAATTAGTATCACACACGTTCATCGCAAAGGGAACGCGCATTGCACAGATGCAGTTTGTTGAAGTACCAGAAACAGAGTTCAAACAGATTGATACCCTTGACGAAACGGAGCGTGGTGATGGTGGCTTTGGTCATACGGGTGCAAAGGAGATTGTTAAACAGAGTGAGAAGCCAAAACGGAAAGCAGGCAGACCACGTAAAACAAAAGAGAAGTAATTATGGCAAAGGTATTCATTGGAATTGATCCAGGTGTGTCAGGAGCAATAACCGCTCTTGACGAGAACGGAAAGGTTATTGCGCTCACAAAGATGCCTCAAACTATGGGCGAATTGTTATCTTTCTTGCAACAATTCACAGATAACGATACAACTTGTTATTTGGAGAAGGTTCACGCACGTCCGGGCGATGGTGCAGCGAGTATGTTCAAGTTCGGTCAAGGTTTTGGTTGGCTTCAAATGGCATTATTGGCAGCAAAGGTGAAGACTATTGAGGTTTTACCAAACACATGGATGCGTGGTCTTGGTATAAAGTCAAAGAAAAAGGACGAAACAAAGACGTCATACAAGAATCGTCTAAAATTCATTGCTGAACAGCTATTCCCTGATCAGAAGGTTACTCTTTGGAATAGCGATGCGCTCTTGATTGCTCATAGCGTGTTTGTTGCGGATAAAAAAGGTGAAGTCGTTGATAATTTGGAGGGATAACAAATGAAAGAAGAAAGAGTTAATCATCCCTCACACTACAATCACGGCAAGTTGGAGTGCATTGATATTATGGAGGATGTGTTTGGTGTTGACGAAACAAAAGCCTTCTGTAAACTCAACGCATTCAAATACCTTGTGCGAGCCGAACTGAAAGGCTGTGAGGTTGAGGATATTGACAAAGCATTGTGGTATCTAAACAAGCATCAGGAGCTTATCAAGAAACACAATGTAGACCGAATTATCGATAATGTTTAATGCAAACTGAATATGGAAAATAAAGGTTTAGAATTTGGTAAGATTTATCGTGCTGGTAATTTTACTATCAAGAAATTTACCCGTACATTAACATCAAAGCAAATGCAGGAGTTGCGTGACAATATGAATACGCCACGTGAAGTTCAAAAGAAGCTACAACGAAATGGATTGCCATTCATAAAAGCATCTACCGTGAGTGGCTCATGGAGTGTTGAATGGGTTTTTGGCATGTCGTTCTTTCAAGCAATTGACGAGATGCCAGTAAACGAAAACGGGGAGTTCTACGGAACATCACTCGATAACCTTACGAGGATACTCACGTGCATGTTTGCCGATACGTCTGTCGTTGGTGATATGGAGTATATGGCAGAGAAACAGAAACTCATGCACAAGTATTTCTACCGCAAAGCAGATAAGGGTGAAATGACAGAGGAAGAAATTAATGAAAGCGAAGAAGCTGCCGATGAAGTTCTACGAAACGAGCAGCACAAGGAAACACTATTAAAAATGGGAAAGGAGGTAGAAAATGGAGATGACGAGTAAAATTATTGAGCAGTTGCAGGATTTTGCAAAGTTGCAGGATGTGCTTCTTTTAATCCAACATAAGATGGAGGGACATAAGATTGATTTCCCATTACCGACATTCAACGACGATTGGATTGAGCAAATAGTTTCGTCTATACTTGAAGGTGAAAAGGATTAAAACAAGAGGGGATGCCTAATATGGGTCTCCCCTTTTTGTTTTATGCTTATGTTGCAAATGTCTGTCTTTTACGCATCAAAAACGTAGATTTGGTTTAGTTGTACCATATATCATTATTAATTAGATAAGGTCCTTGTCTAATTTCTCGAGCATAATTAAGCATTCTTCCAAAAGCCTCGCTAAATGCTTGATGTGGTTTTTCACTCGGCATTACCTGCTTTTTGGATTTGAAAAAATTGATAAATCGTTTCATCATAAAAATATTAAATTGTTCTTTGACTTATTGATACAACCGATTTCTAATGGGTATTGAACTTATTTACAAAGTAAATTTGCCCTTTGCCCGTCACTTTCGTTGTGATAGTCGTGTGCAGCACCCCGTTGTTACCACTTCGCACGCCCTTTTTAAGTTCAAATAAGCCCATATCAACGTACTTCTGATTAGGAATATTATATCGTTCTCCTTTCGTGCCGAGATAGCCGTTATCTCGCATCCATTGGAATAGTCGTCTTTCTCCCATCGGAGTGCCGTTCTGATTGATTAGCTTTGCGAGTTCTCCAATTAAGCAGGAAGATACAGAACCGCTGACGGCATTTGTGAAGTTAATAGCAGGTTGAGCAGCTTTTACAGATTGTTCCGCCTCAATACGCTTCTGTCTTTCATCTTTGAGAGCCGTAGCGAGTTGGATAAGATAGTCAGGGTCGGTTAATGTGCGTTCTATGATATTATCAGTCATATACGCACCATGTTTGCGGATTGACGGCAAGACATCCTTTGTAACCCATTTACGAAAGGCTTTCGCTTCAGGTTTCCGACTATCAAGGATAACATCATATAAGCCGTCCTCGTTAACAAAATTGGCTGACTGAATACGCCCAAGGTTGTCGGTGATGGGTTCGGTTGAAACGACCCCATCGTCAAGCCGTTCTCTTACATGCCCTTGTGTTAATCCAAGAGCATTACACACATCGGCAAGACAAAACAATGGATTATCCGTTGTTCCTGCCGTTCTAACTTTCCCAAATTGTGGGTTTTCAAAAATTCTTAATTCATTCATAAAATTGCGCCCAAACTATAATAATTAAAGATTAAACATACCAGAGGAAGAGGAGTCGAAAAGAGCAGAATCCACCCTTACCCATAGTGGGAGGGATTCTGCTCAGAACTTTATACCGAGAGTTCTCGTCGCCGTTCTTCGCTCACTTGTTAAGACAAATTCAACAAATGATATGAGGATTTCCGATATTGTCATCGTCTTGCGGTGCATCCTCACTCAAATCCTGCACCCTCGCTTGCTCCCTTTGCGAGAAATAAGACTATCCCAAGGTGGCTGTGGTCGCTAAGGATAGAATTTAGGGAATATGCTAAAAACAATAAACCCCATTGATAACCAGAATATCAACGAGGTTTAAGCCTATATAAAAATCCTCTAAGGATGAATAGAAAGCATTTCATTGCGTGATTTCTGGTTATCACATCAGCAAAGTTAGTATATTTTTCGTGTACGAACAATAGAAAAACGAGAAATGTTTATTTTTTATGTAGTTTTAACGTTTATAATTTATATACTTTGGACAAAAGTAGTATCTTTGTAACAGAAAAAGTAGCACCCACCTGTACTATAAAAGGTAATATTAAAGAGAACTCATAAAATCATAAAATATATGAGGTTGTTAAACAAAGTACAGGTTGTTTAATGACCTCATTCTTTTTGATGGCGTATGAAATATATAAGAAGGTCATTGATAAGTGAATACTTTGGCAACAAAGAGTTGCTGAAAGCACTTGCAATGGCGTATCTTATCAAGCATCGTACAAAGTCCTCAAACATCCGTCATTATTCAATCAATCTTATTCACTCCATTACAGGTATTCATGCCGTCACAATTAAAAAGAGATTGCAGACCTTGAATGAATATGGACTTATCCTCATTGAAAAGGATAATCTCATCATACGTTCAACCGTCAGCAAGCACACAAAGAGAAACATGAATATCGGTCGAATGGACTTCACAAGCGTAAAGACTGTTGAGAGGTCATTGCAGGCGTTACAGGTCGTTTTCATGCAACAACGTAAGGATTTCTGTAAGCATACTATTCACAACGCTCACAACGGCTCTAATCCAAAGAAGATTAAAGCTGCGAGAAAAGCATGTCGGAAGTATGGTTTTGGAGATAAATACGTTGAACATGGATTATCGTATGCAACAATTGCACGAAAGCTCGGACTGTCTGTAACAACAGCATTTAATGTTGTAAAATATGGAGTACTGAAAAAGTACTTCAAGAAGTTTACTCATTTCGTAGGTACTTTCCTTAAAGGTGTATGTAGGATGGATATTCAAGGATATACATTCACAACAACAAACTACGGATTCCAAGTACAAGCTAACACATACACTGTTGGTTGTAAATGGAGATAATACAACATGGTATATATAGATTACAAAAAGTGAAGACTAAAAAATAAAAAAAATATAGGAGGTTAAAATGAAAACAAATCAAGTAATGACACGTCCGATGGGACGGTTTACAGTTGAGCAAAGGACGAAAGACGGTTTCTTTGATGGTGCTAATTTGCTTCGCCAATGGAATGGCGTTGAAGGTAATCCACGTAGAAGAATGTCAGAGTTCCTTGAAAGTCCAAAGGTAAAGGATTTCATAAATGCCCTTGCGGAGGACGAAAGCCATAGACGGAAAACCGACATTGCTGAAAATCAATTACTTATGAGAGTAAATGGGAAATTAACAAAGAATGGTAAGACACAAGACAAGGTATGGATGAACCCAATCTTGTTCTTAAAGTTTGCTATGTGGATAAATCCCCGTTTTGAAGTACAAGTGATACGTTTTGTTTATGATAATATGATAGAGTATCGCAACGAAGCAGGCGACGCATATAAAGATCTATGTGTTGCAATCTCCAAAATCGTTGGGAAGGGTTTTCTTCGTGCGGCAATATCCAATATAGCAAAAGCTATTAACTGGGTTGTGTTTAACAACCACGAGGCGATGATAAGGAACAAGGAAGGTATTGAGTGTAAAATGAAGGAGCTGTTCAGTGCAGAGAAGACTATCGCAATGCTTATCAACGACGGTTTCCTTTGCTCTTACGATGGTGTAATTGATTACCTTCGTAAGAAATGGAGTGAGAAGTGGACTCCAAGTGAATTAACAAGAAAACAAGTAGTATGAGGCGCATTTATTTTGAGAACTGGTTGTTAACAAAGTCTGGTTTCAGGCTCATTGACTCCGAGCAGGGTATGAGAACCTATGCCAAATATGATGGTGAGCTGTGTGGACGCCAGATTGAACTAATGGAGGTAGCCACGTCCATGCACTATATTCAAATATCATACAAGGTTTGTAATAAGCATTGGGTATTCTGGAAGACCACGTGGACCAAGGGATGGCTTGCAAAAGCAGAGGATGTTGACAGCATTTTCAAAAAGTTCTTTGAGGAAAATAAAAAAGAGATAAACAACTATATTAAAAAGTCGTCATTATGAAAAATGAAACAAAATTAAAGAAGGTGATAGCGTTTTTAGAAGAAAACAACATCAAGTATAGGCAGCACAAGAATGTATGGTTCGGTCATAGTGATATTTTTCTTCCTGACACAAGAGTTGCAATTAAGATTGACGGAGAAGATAGTGTTCGCTTCTATGATACGCACAAGAAAAGTTGTTTCCCTGTATTTATACGTGAAGAGGATACTCCTAAATTTGTGATAGAGAAGGTTCAGAATACCATCATCAAATCTATGACAAAGCAGCAGCAGTACTTAATGTATAAAGAGCGAAAGGAAGAGAATAGACGCCTCAATGCCGAGCAGATGAAGATATGTGCTGCACGCAAGGCTGCAAAAGCGGCAAGATTGGCGAAGAAAGAGGCAGCTAAAGCAGCAGGGCTGATGAAGAGAGAGGTAGGTAGGAAAAGAAAAAGATTCATAGTGAAAGAAAGATAACACATGGCGACAAGTGAGAAAGAACGGAGCGTGCTTTTTGCAAGCAAAAGAGTACAGGCTCAACTAAATGCGACAACACACGTGACAGATATTCTTTGGAAGACAGCAGAGAATATTGTTAAGGCAGCAAGAAAATACAGACCATACTACCAAAGTAAGACAATATCTGATGTTGAGCGATATGAAAAAGAGGCTGTACAAATTGCTATCAAAGCAGAAAAGGCTATTGAAAAGTACGTAGAGGCTTACTCTATGGCAAGTGGTAAGATATTGGGGCTTAATGCAAAAGACCTTGTGAATAACTACTTGAAAAAGGAAGTGTTTGGCAAAACATACATACAGCGCAATAGCGAGTATATAAGGGACTTCGCAGAGGATATTGTGAAATTGGTCAAGGCTGGTGTTTCTATGCGGTATGACGAAAACAAAATCATTGGTGCTGTCAGAAAATCCTACAAAGACCCCTATAATAACTCTGTCATGACAAAAGCTTCACGTGAGGGTAAGTATGCTATGGTTATCCCACACAGAGGGCAAGGTGTTTATGCTGCTTCCTATGAGAATATCATAAGAAATGTTCAAAACACGATAAACTTATCGTGGGGACAGGTAGAAATCGAGTATGGTAGGTCAGTAAATGCGGTTGGGTATAGGACGTATAGAAATTCGTCATATCCTTGTGACATCTGTGATGAGATTGCAAGTCGTCCACATCGTATGAGTGAAGGAATGCTAATCCCAGCGCATCATCGGTGTTTATGTGGGGTTGAGTTTTTGTTCAACGAGAAAGCTCTTTCAAATGACGATACATAGAATATGTAGTGCTATTTGTATAGTTTTATTTGTTAGTAAAAAATGTAACTGAAACAAAGAATGAAACAAAAACGTAACAATGATTGTGTGATATAACTGTCAGTATATGTGTATTTTACGGAGTTGTATTTCGTTGCTTTGAAACAAAAACGAAACAAAGAATGAAACAAAGAATACCACATTTTTTGTAAATATATCTACTCATAAAAGTAAAAATACCCAGTAAAGAATTATATCTTACTGGGCATTTTTCTTATTTATTTTTTATGGATGTTTTTACCATTCTGAAATATCAAGCAATCCTTACATGATGTAGGATAATTGACAGGTATGAAGTAATGGATTGTGCTATCCTCCTCCTTTATCTCATCCTGTTTGATACGCGCATAATCGGCAATCTTTGCAGTAATATCAATCCATTCCTTTGATGAAGGTTTTGTAAGTGCTCTTGCTTTCAGGAGGTCAGAAAGAATCTTCTCCTTTGACGTTGCCTTTGCAAGGTCATCAGCAGATATATCGTTTCCTTCACTTTCTCCGTTCACCTTCTTTATGTCAGCAATGAACTTCTGCACTCCGTCAAGTCCTTCGAGTTTCTGTTGCTCCGCTTTAAGTCGACTTTTATCCCACGTCTGTCCTGCGTTCTGAAAAGCCATATTCCATGCGTCGTTGACACCAATACCTGCTGCTCTCATTGCAGCATAGCAAAGGTATTCGGCTTTTGCTAAGCCGTAATCCTTTGCCTTACGCTGTAATGTTTGTGTGAAGAGTATATCGCTCATAATGTGCTACTTTGTTTTTAGAGAATCCCAATTGTTTTCACCTAAGAAATTCCGATTTTTGTCCCACGTTTTTCCAGATTTATTGGGTCTGCCTTTTTTACCGCCCTTTGGCTGATTGAGGTCGCTACCACCCTTACCATGATTAATTCGTGCAGCGGCTTCTTCCTGCTCAATGGCATTCTCGGTTTGATGGTCCTGCACTTCAAGTTGGGTGAGTAAGTCCATTTGTTGCTTTTCTTTTTCCTCTGCGATGATGCGTGCATACTCATCATTCTTAGGAAAGTCTGGACAACGCTCGGAGGCAGTCTGTCGTGAGATAAATTTATTTTGAACCGCCGTTGCTAAATTTGTAATAATTTCTGTCGAATTACTATGAATATACGGCGAAATCCATGCGTTAACGGGAAGTTCTGAATATGTCGCAGTTTGATTTTCCTCAAAGCCGATACCAAACTTAACCATCTTTGTAAGCATGTCAACGAACGGCTGCAATAGTTGTGCATCGTTCATGGCAATTTCAAGTGCAGGAGAATATAGCAATTTCAATGCAACGCCTGGTAAATCTCCAGATTTCAACTCTGGCGGTTTCACAGTGAATGACAACTCATAGATAAGGTCATACGACTTATCAAGTTGTGTCGCAAAAGCGTTTGAAGCGTCCGTTCCATTAAGGAATCCTGCTTCTGCATCTTTATCGTCCATTGTAACGAGTTTTGCAGCACCATTTCTATCGCCAATAACGCTAATATCATCACCTGAACCCTTCATGTACATAATAGGGAATGCATACGCTTTATTGTTCTCGCACAGATGAGAGAAAGCCTCCTCGTAATCCTCAATATTCTTTTGTACGGCATGCCAGCACGGACCGTCTTCATTGCGTATATAAGCAACAGGAAGGAATGGGAACCCGTGTGGCTTTTTAGTAATAAGTTTAAAACCATTAAGATTGAATATCTTTTTGAGGAATGCAGAAACGCCACTTTCGTTTACACCACGCTTGTAACGATAGATATTTACATTATCCCACACCTCAACGTACTCTGTTTTCTCTATGCCGTCATCGTCATAATCGTAGTATTTACGTGCAAATAGTTCGAGTTCTCCCGTAATAGAGTCGAAATGAGGGTAAAGTGTATCACCATTGAGATAAGATAATGACTTTGCGCCAAACTTGCCGTTATTAAAATATCCTACCACAGCAGCATCGCCTGTAATCATTAGTGAGCGGATAGCTTCAAAGTTTCTTATCTCCATGTTGGAAAGCAACCAACATTTCTTGAATTTGATAAGATTCTTTTGATATTCTTCTTCTTTAGATTTATCCAATGCTCCGTCAGCGATTTCAAACTGAACATCGTTTCCTGTGAGGTGAAGGATATGTTTTATTGCTATAACCTGTTGAAATGCAAAAGATGTTCGTGTGATAGGTTGCTTGTACCACTTTTTTGTTTCTGGGTCTTGTTTGTAAATGTCCGGGTACTTTGTTTCGTCAAAGATAGCGTGCGCCGATGGATAGTATTCACGTAAGAAGTCCGCTTGCGTCATAACAATTCTATACAAGTGGTCCTCTGGCATAGTTATGTCACCTGCATCGTCCCTTCTTTCCTGTATGTTGTGCGACATATACCCCTTTGGCGTAACTCGCCACCACGGTTTCTTTGTCAGCACCTCTCTGTAATTCACTGTTAAATCATCCATAATCCTTTTACCTTTTTATGTTTCTTTTTTGTTAATCTGAATATTTCGATATAGAACCAGCTCTCCCAAAAGTCTGGAGAATGCCCGACGTATCTTTTTGCAAGTTTTTTGGGAAGCAGCTTAAATCCCTTGTCAGAGCCATTCTCGTCACGCCTAAGCGACTTTCTCTCCTTCATTAGTATTTGCCTAAGTGGGACGTTTTTGAAGCCATTACCGCTAAACTTTCTATCAAGCAAAGCAGGCTCAATAGATATTCCTCTTTCCTTTATTTCTGTGTAGAACATAAAGGCGCATTGCGATTTTAAGTCCTTGTATAAATACCTGATACCTTCTTCTTCTTTCCTATCAAGAGCAATAGGAGCAGCTTGGTTGTTAAATGGCACAGCGTTAGGGAAAAAGCCCTTGAAATATTGCCCAATACCTTGCATATCGTAGGTGAAATTGCATTCCTCTACTCCCCACTCACGCAATTTCGATTGTACAACAGACACTATTGTCTTTGAATCAAGACGCATAACAATCAAGTCTTTCGTGTGCCTTCCAATCCAATGCCACATGACAAAGTTATCACCGCCAGTAAATGCAATGTCGGCTGAGGCTCTATGTACTTCATCATCAAGCTGCATAGAATTATTGAAAATACCCTCCAAATCCTCAATCTTCACCATGTCATCTCCAGCTGCCTTATAATTCCAGTTTGCTTTTAGGTCACGCATACGTTGTTCCTCTCCCTGCTGAGCTAAATTAGCAAGATAGGAAGGGTCTGTGGAGAGCAATTTTACATTTTCTGACAAATCAGCCCTTATGAAAGTAACTGATTTGATGAAGTCTAATTTAGATAAGCCAGCATTTTTATAATTATCATTAAAAAGCCCATCTATGACATCTGAACACTGTTCATAAACTTCTTCTTTTGTGTTTCCCCAATAGATGTCGTTAGGATTGTCTCCATCCATATAGCAATATCGTATCTGACAGTCCCTTTCTGGATATATATAACCATCTTCGTCAACCCACCAGTCAATAAACTTTCTTACCCAACTTTCCGGGTCAGGGTTGCAAGTTATCCAAAATCTATTTCTAATATGTGAGCCGTTACGATTGTTAGTTAAAAGATACTTAAACTTCTTGTATTCTATCTGTGTACCCTCGTCGACAGCTATATATGCGTATTGTCTTCCCTGAAATCTATCTTTAAAATCCTGATAAGCACCCGCATAGTATGAGAATTTTAACCATCCTCCATTTTGGAAATTCCAAGTCATATCATTCTGTGACTTGTTGTATGTTCCAAATTGTGAGTACACTTTATACGAATCAGAAATGAGAGAGTCAAGGTCATTCTTTTCCTTACGAAGTATAAGCCCGTGAAGGTCAGGATTACGTATGTCTTTGAGGGTTTCCATGAGTGCAGAGAACGATTTGCTGTTATGAGTGACGATGAAATCCTCAACCATAAACAGAGAATTTGTATTGTTGACAGCAATACAGCAACATTCTTTTTCGCCAACGTATTCAAAATCAACAATATGTCTTCCCAATTCACTCACCCCTCCGTTATATTCTGTACAAAGTGCTTTCTTTCGTGTTAGCCTAAATAGCCTATGAGAATCATTTATACGAATATAAACATCGTAATAATCAGAAGCCTTTATTCTTTTGCCATCCTTTACGTAGTGGTTTTCGCACTTAGATATGGTTGCCAACCCACCGAGGCTATTTATTAAGAATTTCATATCCTCTGCAAGTTGCTTGCTTACGGTAGAGAAAGAACAATGTCCCCTTTTATCTATTGTTCCGTCTGTGTCCATAAGCCCTTGAACGATAGCAATACGAGTGTCAACTGTACCCCACTTATATACGTTTGGGACGAATTTAGAGAACGCATTGTGGTTATAGAGTTTTAATCCTTCAAGGTCATTACGAAGAGAAGTGTTGACAATGCGGTAATCTTTGGCAGCATTATTCTCCTTTTGAGCATAATTCGACATATCAAATCCGCTTTTCTCAAACTCTTCTACAATTTCTTTATCTGCGCTTGAAAGTAAAGCGTCATAACTACCGTTCTTTACGCATTCTGTAATACAACCATCACCCAGTAACACCCCAATTATATACGGTGGTGTCGTCGGTTTGTAATGGCGATTACCCCAACTCCTTGTGAATTTAATAGGTTCGCATAGAGGGATAATCAGTCTACTATTCTTAATCTCTCCATTTTTTACTTTTGTAAGATGTTCGACTATCATTTGAGTAGTCCACACCCTAAAATCATCCTGTAATGACAAGTTGTTAAGTTTACGCTTTTTGCTTATATAACAAGTCTTTCGTACATTCCATAAATGATCGTAAGAAGCTATGACTTCTGAACCATCAATAAACTTAATTTTATATGCTGGTAGTTTACCATGGTCTTTCCTGTAAACGACACGCTGCATTCCTCCGTCAGTTCCGCTAATGATGTCTCCAGCCTTCAAATCTGAAATCATACGATAGCCGAAAGGAGTTACAACTTTTGTACTGGTTAATAGGGGGCCGCCGCGCGAGCCGCCTATTATCTTAATATCAGCGTCTACCGACAATATTCTTTCTTGCGCCCCCTTTTGTGCGATGATCTTTAATTTATCTGGAGACTTACGGTCAGCATCACGCAAGAACTGTATGTATTCCTGTGTATAAACCTTATCACCATTATGTAACGTTAACCCTGAAAGCTTTTCCATTCAATCGAAAATAGAATAAATATACAATATTATTTGCAAAAATATACATTTTTATTTGGAATATTCATTTTTTATACATATTTTTGCTCTCAAATTGCATATATATTCAAATATTTCGCAGAATGGCGCAGCGGTAGCGCAGTTGTTTCATAATCAACAGGTCGAAGGTTCGATTCCTTCTTCTGCAACGATTAATCAACAGGATAACAACTAATGGAAAGAGAAGAACTCAAAGAATTAGTAAACAAAAGTTTGGGAAGCACCCAGTTGAAACTTAGCGAGCGTACCATCAACGAAGAACTTGATGACGTTTTAGGTGATTTTGGAGACAACGAGGAAGCAAATGCCAAGTTGGTCGAAAGAGTTGCAAACCGACTGAAGCGAATGGATGGCAATCTTCATGCTGATGTCTCGAAAGAGGTGAAGGAGTATAAGGAGAATGCTGAAAAGAAGCTGAAAGAGGGAACAGAAGGCGGTTCTAAGAAAAACGAAGGTAATGAGGGTAGCGAAAGCGAAATCATGAAGGAATTGAAAAATCTTAGAGCTGAACTTGATGAGGAACGTAACGCACGCAAGCAAGAGCAGACCGAGAGAGCGAAGCACGCTACAATGGATTCTGTCAGAAAAGGCCTTAGGGAGAAGTTTGAGAACGCAGGTTTGAAACTCAACGATTTCTTTGCCAAGTCCGCCCTTTCAAAACTTGAAATTCCAAGTGAAAATGTTGATGTAAAATCTCTTATTGAGAAAGCAGAGAGGTTGTACAATGCTGACATCAAGGAAGCAGGAATTGAAATAGGTAAACCACATGCAGGTGGTAATGGCAGTGGCAAAGAAGAAAAAGAGGACTGGAGCGATGTTAGCAACATCGTTGGACGATACAACCCAAAGGCCGAATAATAGGTATTCAGTTTAACAATTAACATTAATCGAAATGACAGAACTTGATTTTTATCAGCAAAGGATTCTCAATGCGGGAGTTTTCCAAGGCTCTGTACTGATTCAGGCTCATGGCGAGATTGGCGGCAGTCGTAACGTGTTCGTTAAGTTGCAGTCAAGTGCAAAGAACGGGTTGGTTTATCCAACAATCGGTGGAGTTCTCGTGAATCCTTTTAAGGGCAATGCTAAGATTTATGCAGGCGACCTTTTAGAGTACAATCCGGGTATCGAGGGTGATACTGGTGCTACTATTAAGATTATGAAGACTTATGAGGTAGCTAAGGCTGCATCGACAACCGAGGTCCTCATTAAGCGTGACGGCTTCCGTCATATCCCATTCGTGGGTGATATTCTCATGGTTGCGCCAAACACTCTTACGGGTACAGGTACAGGTGTTACTGTTACTGCGGTTGAAGCAACAAAGGATAACACTGCTGGTGATGTTTGGAAGTTGACAGTTAGTGCAGCCGTTACCGCAGCTATTGGTGCAGTCCTCGTGGAAGCAGACAAGGCTGGTGCAGGTGCTAAGGCTATTGTAACTAACCCTAACTGCTATGCACCTTCTGATTTTGATTTCGTGTACAACCCTGCTGCAACGACCAATAGCTTCGAGGGCGCACGCTATCTGTTCACCCCATGTCTTGCTAACGAGAGTACTGTGCTTTACAAAGCAAAGATGTCTCCAATGCCAGCAAGTGTTCTCGCACTGAACACAAGCAAGGTTGCAGGCTGGTTCTCACTCTAATGTTTCACACTTAAAAGGTATAACAAAATGGCAAAATACAATTTTGAAGATTCAAGATACGCTAAGTTCTTTGCAAGTCCAGAGAACAACCGTTTCTTGCAGTCATTCCTTGATAATAGTGCTTTGTTCTACACTAACTATGGTTGGTACAAGACACAAGGTCGTAAAGCAGCAGCAGAGACACCATCTCAAGCAGACGGCACGGCAGTATTCTCTGTTAAGTCTCGTAAGTTGCAGGCACCACATTTGATGGACCTTCGAGCACCGCTTGGGGATAGTAACCAGACGGACAGCTCAAACGAGAAGTTCTACACGGCATCAATTCCTGACTTTATCGCAGAGGGTATCGTTGAGACCGCAGCGGAGCGCAATTACAAGGTAAGAATGTTTGAGCAGTTCGGTAACGATGCAGACATTGTTGCTACATACGTTGGTAAGTTGCAGGATAAGTTCAATGCAGTTGATGCAACTATGAACTTTATGACTGCGCAGCTGATGAGTACTGCAAAGATTGACTACACAGGCATTGGTTGTGGTATTCAGCTTCCACTACACAAGGCAGAAGTGCCAACAAGCAATTTCCTTAAGGCTGGCGTGAAGACTTGGGCTGACGCTGATTGCAAGTTGCTCACACAAATGCGAGTATTAGAGGACAAGGTGCGCCACCTGATGGGTGATTATGCTGGTCCAATGGTATGGCAGATGACTCGTAACGACTTCTGTAATATCTTCCTAAAGAACAAAGAGGTTCGTGAGTTCGTTTCCAATTATCGCAAGTTAAACTTCCTTGCTTCAACACAGGAAATTCCTGTTGTTGCATCGGAGTGGAATAAGGCAGTTGTAGACTTAGAGGGTGTATCTCCTATTGAACTTGTCGTTGAGCAAGAAAGTAATAAGACACACTCTAAGGAAGAGGTTGTCAAGGGTTGGAAGGACGGCACAGTTGTTCTTCGTCCAGCAGGCGACGCAGTTGAGTTTGAGCACAAAGCAATTCTTGATGAGCAGATGATTAAGAATTATGGCGCAAGTGCCATCACAACTGTCTTTGGCCGTGGAAATGACGGTTTGTCTCTCGTTGTAAATTCAACAGTAGACAATGGTCGTTTTAAGGAGTGGCACACAGACGTAATGATGTCAGCTTGCCCCGCTTTGGTAGAGTTCCCTAATCACTACATCATCGACATTAACACTGCCGACTAATAATTAGATTGAATTTGTATGGAAGCAGTATCAGAAGTAAAAAAGACCTACACGATTGAGGATTATATCCTTGCAAAGGTTAAGTTTGAAGTGCCTGTCGATGCACTATATCCAATTTTCATTGACAGGGGATTTGAAAAATCAACTCCAATCATTGATTGCGATATGGATAAAGTTCGACTTGCATACGCTGACCTTTTGAAATGGATGGTTCTTGGTCCAAGTAAGGTTAATAATACTTCTGATACTGATAATGGATGGACTCACTCGTCTGGCGGTTATCAGCTTACAAATGATGACATTAAGGAGTTGAAAAACGAAGCTAATGCCATTTACAAGGAACTGGAGCCGTCTTCTGTATTTGGAAGAAAAACTACTTTCAGAATGAATAGTGGTGGAATAAAGCCTGCCAATTTTGACTTGGTCGGCAATCCTCTTCCGCATATCATTCGTTAAGAAGTAAGATTATGAGAAAGGAAGTTATAAGCAACCCTCGTTATCCTCACACGATTAAGATTGTGCGCATCTTGGAAAAGACTGTACCTGTTGAAAATGCGAGTGAAGTTGAGGATGAGGATCCGTTTGCTTCAAATGACAATTCCAATCCTCAAACCAAGACAGAGCGAAAAGAGGTAGTTCTTTATGAGGGATGCGGACGCTCGTTCACTGACACGACAACCAATGGCATGGGTAAGGTTGATATAAACAAGAGGAAGGCTTCGATTCCTGTCAGATATGACAAATGGGAAGCTGGCAAACAGCCCCTTGATGGCGACACAATCTATGCTACCGTTGGGAACAACACCGAAAAAGGTCGTGTTCGCGATTGTGAGCCTGATAATGATAGGACCATTGTTTATTGGGAATTAGTAAGAGTTTGATGTATGGCAGTAAGCGATAATCACATAGCGGAAGCATTTAAGCAGCGTATCGTAAAGAAAATTAATAATGAAGTTTACGAAAAGATGCTGGCAAAGATGGAGCGAGCAGCAGCTAAGATTGCATCGAATGTAGGTAAATATGTCAAGTTCTATGATATTACAGGAAACTTGTTTAACTCCATAGCAGTAGGTGTATATTACAAATCAAATCTCGTAAGCATAGTGCATGCTGATGGAGGCAAAGCTCCTACAAGAGATACGCTTGCTAAAGGAGAAAAGTATAATCTCCCATATTATTATGGTGGAGCACCGTCATGTTACGTAGAAGGATCAAAGAACAGATCTTTTGTTGGTCGTGTTGGCTTTGGAGGACAAACCCCACAAACTACGGATAACCTTCTAAGATTCAGTCTTAATCCTGCTAAAAACAATTCTTGGACACTCATTGTTGCAACAGGTATTGAATACGCTTCGTATGTAGAGAAACTAAACGGTCACAGTGTGCTTATTGGTATTCGTGACTATGTTGAACGGTATTATAGAACTATGTGATATGGTAAGTTTGAAGACATTATACTACGGTATTGCAAAAGCAGTAAATGGTATCTGTGATAAGGGTTACTACCAAGATAGGCCAGCATCGGTCACAGATAGACCAGATAGCTATATAGTTGTCAGTCTTCCATCTGCGGTTTACAATAATGAACTTGGAGAACGTGGTGAATATAATGACTTTTCCACGTCCGTTGTTTTGGAGATCTATGTTAGAGACCTCGTATCGGCAAACAATCCGAACAGTATGGATATTAAGACAATGGACGAGAAAGTTAGTACTATTCTAAAACTCTTCCCTATCAACACAAAAGACTTTAAGATAAACAAACCACAGATAACCCTACAGACGAGTGATAAGTCGGGATTTCATGTAACATTCATACAAGCGCAATTAAACACAAAGTAATTTAAGTTTTACAATAAAAAGGATAACACTATGGCAATGAAAAAGAAAACCGAGTTGAAGGATATTTTCTCTGGACCTTCTTCTCTCATGTATCAAAAGGCAGCGGTAGACCTTAGTAGTGCAACTGCTATTGCTCTTGCTCCCGAGCTTGACATCCCAGTGAAGGTAGATTCGCTGAAGATTGAGCAAGGTGACCCATCGTTGACCCATTACAAGGTAATTGGTATGAATGGCGATTGGCAGTCAACCGCAGAGATTGGTGACTTCGAGATTTCATTCACCGTACCAACAAAGCACGCAGATGTTTTGAAATGGGCGCACGGAGAGGATGCTGTTAAGGATAACGTTCAGGCTTCTATTGGCAGCGTGAACTACAAAGGTCAGGCTCTTACTCCTACCAAGCACAAGATTACTGGTACGTTCGTCATCGAGGACGATACGCAAGAAAATATCATGATTCTCTCTGGTGTTGCCCTCTGGGCTAAGCCTTTGATGGACGATGGTAAGGTTTACGCTATTGGTCTTACAGGTACACTTGAGATTGGTGATAAGCCTTCTATCGCATGGTTGAAAAAGGCGTAAGATTAATCTCCATAGGTATTAATTTTTAGGATAACAACAACGCAAGGGCGGCTGGCTTTCAAAAAGAGCCGTCGCCCTTTACTAATTAAAAGAACATGGCAACAAAGAAGATAGAACAGCCAAGTGTAGAGCTTCAAGAAGTCCTTGATGATATTCTAAACGAAACTCCTACAGAATATACTTTCAGAGGTAAAAAGAGGATGCTTGGATGGCTTCATAAGGGTACAACAAGGAAGTTTACTCATATTGAATTAAAAGAGAAAAACGAGTGGAAGAAACGCATCAAGCAGTGCGCGGTTGTACAACTCAACAACGTATGGAAGATACGCTTTTTCTATTGGCTCTTGTGGCGATACTACTATTACATCATTGACCTTGACGTATGGGAGGTGTTGGGTGTTCTTAATGTTGCTAAAAAAAAAATACAATCAGCAGCATTTCAACTCACTACCATATTAGCGACCGCAATGACGGATGCGATGATGACGATGACGAAAGCGGAAGCAGAGCATATCCAAGCCGAACAAGCTGGGGAGGAGCGTATAGCTTAGCTGAGAAATTTAGCTTTCTCTTTGAACGTCGTTTCGGGATACGTGCATACGATTATTGGTGGGGCTATACGTCAGCACAAATTGACCTTATGGCAATAGATCAACCAACTATTGTCTATCCGAAGAAAAATGATGGTAAGCATGCAAGTAAATCCGAAATAGACGAACTAACAGAGGCATGGGAGAAGAAACATAAAGCTTTGCGTGTTGGAAGAGAAATCTCTCTCAACGATTATTTCAATAACGATATTAAACAAGACGATAAAGGATAATAGAGTATGGCAGACGGAAATTTAGGTAGTCTTTATATGTCGCTTGACTTGAAAGATGAAACACAGGGTAAGATCCGTAAAATAGAAGAAAAGGTTAAATCTCTTGGGGAGTCGATAGAAAGTCTACAAGCTAATATTAACAAGTCTTCAACGGAGTTGCATAAATTTGCCGAAGGTAGTGAGGCATGGAATAAGCAACGTTCCCAGATACAGGGTATGGTGAAAGAGGTTGATAATCTCGTTGCAAGACTTATAGAATCTCGTAAAGAAGCGTCATCTTTGTATCAAAAATTAGAATCGTTAGATGCAGGGAAACTTGTTACGCCTCACAAGTCATTTATCTCGACGCTTGACACCAAACCTATCGAAAAACAGATAGAAAAGTTAGAAAAGTACGAACAACTCTTGAAGCGCATTCAAGACTTGCAGGGGAAAAAGTACGAAATTAGCCTTGATGCACAGCAGGGATTAGGAGGCACACACGCATGGAACACATATCAGAAGCGTATTCAAGAGGTAGACGAACAAATCTCCAAAGTTAAGGCAAATCTTCAGGAGCTTGGCGGAGGAAACACTAACCTTAATAGCGTTCGCTCGCAGCTCGATAGCCTTTATGGGACGCTCGAAAGGTTTGATAGTGCGAATAAGAATGCAACGGTATCGATAAGAGATAACAGAAGTGAATTAGAAAAACATCGTGCTAAGCAAAAAGAAGTTGAAGCAGCATTCGCTCCTCTTTTAGCTGCACAACAAAGAGCTGCACAGCAAGAAGCAGCTAATAGAGTTAATATCGAAGCTACCAACGCGGCAAGGCAGAAACAAGTGCAGGTACTCCGAGAACAATCGGAAGCTATGATGCGTGCAAAACTTTCAGAACTCCAGTCTAATCGTAGCCAAATGGCTGGATTGTATTCTACTGGGAGAAATGTAGGTTTGAATGAAGGAGAGCTTGCAAATATTCGTCAACGTTATCAAGAAATTTCACGTGAAATACTAACAATACAAACCTTACTGCAAAATAGTAAGGGGCTTTCTTATAATGAGATGTTCTCCTTTGGTCGCAATGTAGGACCATCTGGTAGTTATGTAAAGGAAGCTGCGAACAGTATCTCCCGAGCGAAACAAGAAACAGAAAGATTAAAACAAGAAACTGAAAGTTCTGCGCGTGCCGCAAGAGATTTAGCTTCTGCCTTTCGTCAAGCACACGATGCTTCAAGTAGAACATCTGGTGTTATGAGTGATATTAAAAGCTTACTTTTGCAAGGCGGAATAGTTTATGGTGCACAACAATTTGCCAACTCTATTATCCAAACTGGTGGCGATATTGTTCAGCAACACATGGCATTACGTTCTATTATTGGTGATATTTCAAAGGCTGACACTCTGTTCTCTCAAACGCAAGAACTGGCATTGCAATCTCCTTTTAAGTTTCAAGAACTTAACAGAGATGTTAAACAATTAGCCGCTTTTGGTGTAGAAACGAATAAGTTGTATGACACAACAAAGCGTCTTGCTGATATTGCATCAGGTCTTGGCGTGTCATTTGAGCGACTTGGTCTTGCATACGGACAGGTTAAATCTCGAAGCTGGCTTGATGGAAAAGAATTGCGTCAATTTGCTTATGCCGGCTTACCAATGTTGCAAAAAATAGCCGACCTTTATAACGAAAATAAGAAAAACGGGAAATCTGATTATACAACGGCTGATGTACGTAAAATGATTTCCAAGCGTGAGGTTTCTTTCGACGATGTTGATTCTGTTATCAAGAAAATGACAGACGAAGGCGGACAGTTTTATAATATGCAGTTCGTCTTATCTGAAACATTGTTAGGACAATGGAACAAATTGATAGATGCGTGGGAAATCATGCTTGGTAAGTTTGCGGAAGGTGATAGTATTATTGGTGGTGTGTTCAAAACTGCAATAAAAGGCGCAGCAGCCTTTATTCTTCAGCTTGATAGAATAAGCCCATTGCTTTTATCTTTCGGGGCAGTTCTTGCTGGTAAGCAGCTTGTCAATTGGGGGCTAAATGCTCTTAGCTTAAACACTGACCGTATAGCTTTGCAAATGTCATCAGTGCAAGCGGCTCAACTTAAAATATATGCGAATAGTCAAATGCAGGCTGTCATGGAGGGTAAAATCACGACTGAGGTTGCCCAACAAAATATTCTACGTCAACAACAACTATTAGGTTCAAAGGCTATAAAAGAGATGGCTTATGCACAGTTGTTTGCAGAAGGGAAGATTAATGCTGCCCAAATAGCAGGATTGATGCGTAGAGGTGAGGTTAGTAGCTCACTTGTTGTTCAACTTCGACAGATGCAACTCATTTCAGCAGAGCAGGAGAAACTCATTCTTTTAGCAGGACAAGAGGGCAATACAAGAAAGGGTAATCTTGCTATGATGCGTTTGTCAACATCTGGAATAAGAAGTGGACTTGGAGGACTTATGTCTACTGGAAATATTGCAATGATGGGGGCTGCTGTTGGCTTGGCTCTATGGATGGGGTATAGCCAATGGAATAGCCGAATAGAACAACAGATGGAGGCTACTGTTCAGCATGCAAGGCAACAGATAGAAATATATTCTAAAGGTATAGAAACAGCAAGTAGCAGTGGCGTAACAGAAGAGTCTGTGCGAAATATGCAAGACGTTGTCGAGAATAGCGATTTGTACTCTAAGTCAATGAAAGAGCAAATTGACCATGCAAAGACATTGCAAGAGAAGTATGACGTTCTGCTTAATATCATAAAGCAGATGGGAGAGCAGTCAAAGGCAATGATTCGATATTCGCAAGAGTCATCCGAAATGATTAAAGCCACGTCTGTTTCTGCTACCTCACAGAACTTTAATCCAATGATGGGACTTGGTCTTGGTTTCGCTACTGACTACGCTTGGGATTTCTTATTTAATGATGATATTGAAAAAAACATCACAGATTACGAACGGTCTCAGGGTTTGTTCCAAAACATAGGTGGAGAACTTGAAGCGTACAAGCGTCAGATTATTGGGGCTATGAACGAGATAAAAGAAAGCTACACTGATGTTTACGAGGAAATCCAAGGAAAACCATTTGAGGAACAATTACGTATTCTTTCTGAATCAGGTGCATGGGGAGAGATTAAAAGGAGAATATCACAGAGCGATACGTCTTTTAGTGGTCTTGCAGATACATATCAATCACGCTCTAAGGATGTAACAGACGATTGGAATGAGATTGTCAACGATGATATTCCAAGAATGTTCGCTAAGGCAGCCTATGAGCGAGGAATGGACTTAGAAGATTATAAAAATTACTGTAAACGTAATCCAGAGTATACCCAAGACATGATACGCTCAATTGTTCATCAGTTGAAAAATGGTTCTGCTGAAACAAAGGGCAAGTTGTCAGAGGCACTTATAGAGTTTTTTGGGCTTGCGAAAGAATATGCTGATAGGGTTCGAGTTGCCGTTGCGTCAGACGTAGGAGAAGAAAAGCCATTAACACCATACGACAAGCAGACAGATATTGGTAAACGCTTGATGCGTAACATCGTAGATAAGTATGGAAACGGTGTTATTACTACCGCTGAACTTAATACAGTAGCTGGGGAAGAAGATGATTGGGAAAAAGTAGCTTCTAATATAAAAAAACAATATAGCTCCAAAAGAGAGTCGTACCTTGCAGCTGTCGCAGGACACGCATCCAGTTCAGAACTTGCTCCTTTGTACAAAGAACAAGAAAGGTGGCGTAAGGTTGCGTTGGCAAATGGTATCACTCCAGAATCTAAATCAGACAGGAAAGCTGAGATTGCAAAGAAAAAAGCTGAGGCAGCAAAGAGAAAAGCTGAGGCGGCTGCAGAAAAAGCAAGGAGAGCTGAGGAACGTCGTCAGCGTGAAATACTCCGTAGCTGGCAAAACCGCAAGAAATTGCTTGAGGAATATTACGAAACGTGGGAAAAGTGGCGTAAGATAGAGGGTAGAGAGGACGCAAAGACACGTCTTCGCAACGATAAAAATTTTAAGTCCATAAGTTCGACTTTTAAGAATCCAGAGAATTTAGCAGAAAACTTAGAAAGACTCGTTAATGGGTATTCAAAACTTGCTAAGATTGAGGATCAAAGGAATTTCCTTGCGGAAACGAGAGCCGAAGCGTCAAAAAAAGAAGCAGATATTGAGCTCAAAAACGCTTCCGACAGAGTTGAAATGCTTAACGAGCAACTTGACCTCTTGTCAAAGCAGTATGACTTGTATCAAAAGCTATCGAAGGTTACATCAAGTTCCGTTGCTGCGGAGTTCTCATTCGGGTCCTATGGTGTGTATCGAAAGGATAAGGGGAGTTATTATGGATATTTACGTGATAAACTGAACTATCTTCAAGGAAACAAACTCTCTCCCAAGGGCTTTGTTAATAACGAAATGCCTGTTTCGGAGAGGAACAAGAAGAGCCTTGAAGAAGTTCGTGTAACCGCAGGTGTCAAAAAGGTTAATTTTGGACCAGACGGTTTGGAGGGAGTTCTGAAACTCACCGATAATCAGATTAAGGATAGATTTGGTCAAGAGTTATCTAAAATCCTTATTGACTTCAAAAAGGAAACAGATAAGCTTGACGAGAAGATTGCAGACTCCCTTGTACACGGCTTTGAGTATTTGCAAAACTATCAGGCAGAGATTGATTCCATTAATCAGTCGTATGACGAACAAATAGAACGTCTTGAAAAGCGTAATCAACTCGAAAAGGACAACGCTAAGTACATCTCTGACGAAGCTTTGCGAAAGGGTAGGATTCTACTTGAACAACAAAGAGATAGGGATGTAAGTAATGTCAATCTCGAAGCCGCAAAACGCTCTGCGTCATATTACAATTTCTTTGGGGCAATAACAACGCTAAGCACGGACGAAGCAGAGAAATATGGTGCTACGATTAGGGATATTGTAAACAAGGCGTTCCAGAATGGTGCTATTGATGCTCGTGAGTACACAAAGCAAATGAAGCAGATTAATGACCAAATGGAGAAGCTCAATAATCGTCAGTCTGACTTCATAACCTATCTACAGGGTGGCCTTGATGCCGTTATACAAAAATATAAGGAGCAAGGCGATGAAATGCAAAATAGGTCCTCAAACGATTACGAGCAAGCAAGCAAGTATTTTCAGAACGCAAAGCTAAATGGTGACACTTCTGGAATGCAAATAGCGCAAAATCAGATGGGCAATGCCAAAATCATGGGTCAACAAGGCGAAGCAATGTCTAAGATGGCTGGCGGAATGAAAGGCACTGTTAGCATGATAGATGCTATCGTCAACGGTATAAATAACGCCGTGCAGAGCATGAAGAAATTTGTTGACCAGTTAGCAGAGGACTTTGATACGCTTGGTAAGGGTGGCGATGGTATTCGTGACAGTAAAGGTTATCAGTTCGTTAGTGGGTTCAGTGAAGCTTCGCAAGGTGCAGCAGACGGGTGGAACTCTCTCAAAAGCGGAAACGTTATGGGGGCGGTTACTGGAGTGTATCGTTCTTTTGCTGGTTGGTTCACGGGAACAGCACGTGCAAGAGATGCAAAACTCGACCGTCAAATACAGCTTGCAGAAAGACAATTAAAGGCTCTTGGAAACCTCCAAAGCTCTATTGAGCGGAATTTAAAGAAAACACTCGGTGGCGTTTACGGATACAAGGCCGATCCGGATGATGTCAAGAAGCTCAAAGAGGGTCTTGATAACTACTCCATGGCAAAAAGAGGTATTGAGTACGGACATGACACTCGTCTTGCAAGCAAGGCAATTGGCACTGGCGCAGGTATTGCTGTAGGTGCTGGCTCTGCCGCTTTATCAGGGGCGTTGTTAGGTTCTGCCGTTGGTCCAATTGGAGCTGCGGTCGGTGCCGTTGCGGGTGCTATCGTTGGTTTTATAGTCGGAGGTCTTTTTGGACACAAGAAGAAGAAGCATACTACTGTTTATAGAGAAGAAACAAACGCCGCTATGGAAAAAGCGTATCGCACGCAAACTTACTACGACCAACAGTTTGCAGTAATGAATATGCAACTTGATCAAACCAATGCAAAGATAGAAAGTGAGAAGAAAAAGAAGAAATCAGACGAAGGGAAGATTAACGACTACGAAAGCCAAGTAGCAGAATTAAATTCTAACATCGCAACCTTTGCAATGGATATGGCAAAAAGTATCTATGATATTGATTTGAAATCATGGGCAAAGGAACTTACAAACGCTATCGTTGAAGCATGGAGCAAGGGTGAGGATGCAGCAAAAGCGTATCATGATAAGGTGAGAGATTTAATGAAAAATCTTACGACAAATATACTGACAACGAAAGTGATGGAGGCTGCACTAAGCAAGACACAAGAACTCATAAAGAAAAAGATGGTAGACAAAAGTGGTTTACTCGATGAAAGCGATATATTAGACCTTGCGGACATTATTGAAAAGGATGGTAAATCTGCGATTGAGAATATTACCAAAGTCTTTGAGGTGTTGAAATCAAAGGGGATGGACTTAACTCAAAATGGTTCAAGTTCTGTGGGTAATGGCATTAAGTCTATTACAGAGGAGACTGCCGACATACTCGCCTCATATATTAATGCTATAAGGCTTGATGTGTCGGTGGATAGAGTGAATATACAAAGGATTGCCGATGCAATGGCTTCAATGCCACAAATGAGCGATATTGCAAATTCGCAACTTGCCGAGTTAAGGATTATCTCTATTAACACGCAAAAAAACGCTGAAAACACAGAGCGTATTTTGTCCTTATTCAGGGACATAACAACTCCGGGTTTAAAGAAAGTAAATATTCATTAATAGTATTGGTTATGTTTAGAAGGAAAAACAAGTTGTCATGTGAGTTGAAAGACGAGGGTCGTCAGCTGGGCATGTGTGATGATATTTATAACATTTGGAGTGGGTACGAGTCGGTTGACGACTTGTGCCAACTCTATGCCGACAACATGGAGTTTATTATAAATCACCCAAATTGGAGATTGAATAAAACATTAAAAAAGTATGCAAGCGAAGAGATATTACACCGACACGGAATCTACATTGACGAGAAGTCTACATTGAAAAATGTTGGCGATATGATTATCAATGGAAAATCAGATATATCACTTGAAATCAGCGATGGGAGTGCGGTTGAGATTTATGTACGTGAAGATAGTAAGCTTAATGTCAAGCTAAGCAATGGTTCTGCCGCCTACATCAACGTGTATGACAATGCAGTCCTTGTTGTTAAGTCAGAAGGTCAATCAAAGTGTTTCGTATACAAGTATGGCGGAACAGTAATACCTTCGGAGGGCAATATTACAATCAGAGGTAGAGATAAACATTAAAACAAAAGGAGAGGACATGTTCTACACGTGCCCTCTCCTTTTTATACTTGTTGCTAAGTTAATTTCTTCTGTATCTATATTCTGGTGTACCTGTAAGTCCTCTCTCGTAATCATATAGGTAGAGTTTTCCATCACTTTTTATGTCACAAACGTATTTATTATTGTCATATTCCAATAGGACGATACCCCTTTTGTAAATATATTGATAATCATCCAATGATGGTTTGTACGTAAAAGTAGTGTAGTCTTTGTCTATTGTAATTGTATAAGGTAGGGTGTATCCTTCGTTGTTATTAACGGAGTTATTGGAGAAGGATAATTTGTAGTCCTTATCATTGCTCCAATATGCCTCTTCTGCATCGTTCCATCCGATTTTTATGTACGGATTAGTACTTTGTCCTCTGTAATATGATTCCAATATCCAATTCCCGATGATTTGGGATTTGACTCTATTATAGGAAGCCACGAGGAGTTCACTTTCTCTATTGCTATCATCATCGTTGTCTGATGAGCATGAAGTGAATACTGTTGCCATTGATAGTATGGCAAGAAATAAAAATAAATACTTTCTCATACTTTACAGTTTTTAGTCTTATGTTAATATCTGCACAAAGATAACGATAATCTGTCACCTTTGCAAACGTTTATTAGGTAGTTTTGTGAATTACATTGATTTTTCTACATCTACCACTCAATAACCGAATATTTATTCACTAATTATTGTATATTTATGTGGTATTTTGTATATTTGCACAATAAGTTTGTAAATATATGAATTACGATAAAGTATATATTCAGAAAACGAAAGAGGGGGCGGTTGTGAAAGAAACAGTTGCCGACTTTGATATTTACTGTGCGGATATTCCTTTTAAGCTGCTTGTGGAAGCGAAAGATCTCTCCAAGCAAGACTGGAATGATGAGCATGGAGATGACGAATATATACCTATTGGTGGACTAAAACTTAAAGCCTATACAATGGATGTTAAATTTTGTTGTAAGGGCGACAAGTATTCTGCAAATGCGAAAGTACAAAAATTTCTAAAGTACTTGTTAGGGCTTGATGGAACAGGTGCGGAAATGATGATGTATTGCACTTGGACGCAGATAGGCCGTGCAGGGATTCGATTTGACAAATTAAACGATAAAGCTGAACTTGTAAGAGATTCGGATGGTGATACACTCGTTTTTACAATAACTTTCAAGGTGAACGATCCTTTAAGCGACGTGTCGCCTTCTTACGATGCTAATAACGCGGTAATAGGGTTAAGAAAAAATTAAAAGATATGGGAGAGTGGCTGATACGACATATAGATGGTAGTGTCTTAAAAGACGAGGCTAATAATGATATTACCACAAGGAGTATAGAGTATAATGGCTCATGGATGGGTGAATGTTATGTAACGATAACATTAAAGAGTGCATCTCCTATTCTTTTTAAGATAGGCGATTATTTGACGTATCGTGGGGAAATCTTTGAGATAAATTACGACCCAAGTATTATAAAGCAATCACGACGCAACGAGTATGGTGAATCTTTTGTTTACGAAAATGTTAAATTCAACGCAAAACAGGATGAGTTAGCGAGAACGGAGTTTTTAGACATAGTATTACATGATAATCAGCTTCATTATACATCGTTAGCCAAATTTGCCTTTTACGTCTCTTCTCTTGATGATTTACTTGATAGAATACAAGCTAATCTTAACGAGCAATGGGGAGATGGCGAATGGAAATTATATAGCAGAAACAGATTGCGTTCTGGGCAGAGAGGATGTGACTTATCTGTTTGGGACAAAACATACGGCAATGAGATTACTGATAATGTTATAGACTCAACGTCTATCACGGCAGATAGCCTAAGCTGCTGGAGTGCTCTTGCGCTGGTGAATAGTCAGTTTGACGTGAATTTTATCACACGAGGAAGAAATGTGTTTGTAGGGACGGCAGGGTTGCCTACGTCTCACATATTTGAATACGGGAAAGGGTGTGGACTACGCAGAATAGAGAAAAATGCGGATAGCGAACAAGCTATTACGACTCGGTTGCGTGCTTATGGTTCAACTAAGAATATTCCTAACAGGTACTATGCTACGTTAAACTTGCAAGTCTATGGAACTATTACAAAGATAAAGACAAAACAGACGGGACTGTATAATAATACAGAGTTTGAGCTGGACCTACCTTTCAAAGATTATTATTTCTTTAACGAACTCACGGCGTACAGTTCGAGCACTAATAGAATCTATTATGCTAAAATAAAGATAGGGGATAAGATTGTTAACGCACGTATGTTCAATAACAATGGGAAAACTCAAATATATTCCGAATACGTGCCAAACTCTACGGATCCGGATGATAATACGGATAAGACCGCAATGCAACAGTTTATCAACTCTGTTGTTGTCGGTGCTAAGGTGTATTTTTTATCTGGAGTAAAGAAAGAGAGTTTCCCCGTGACGAGCAAAGATTACGCCACCGATAATCTGCCCAACAACATGGCGATTGACCGCCTTATGTTGCCCGGGTTTCCAAATAAGTCCTTAAAACAATGGTGGAGTGAACAAAGTGAAGAAACAAAAAAGAGAATCTACCAAGGGGATAAATCTCACCTTTTCTCTGAAAACAAATACCGCCCTTTTATAGATTCCACTAACGTTAGCACAATAGGAGTTCGTCCAAACTCTGTCTATTTCGACACCAAGGACATTCAGAAAGGTATTGAGGAAATATATCCAACAATCGAAAAGGTTGAAATCAACGGCGTAAGGATTGACGAAGTTCTCTCCGCTAAGCAAATTGAGGACAATGGCGTTTTCAAGGATGGAGCAACAATACCAAACTTTAGTATATTCCTTAAAAAGGAGATAAATTTCGACATCAACGACCTTCTGAAAAACTCCACGGAGCAACCATATATCTGTATGAAAAACGGTATGTGTGGGGGGCGTCAGTTTAAGATTGCATCGGCGAGGAAGCACGATGATAATACTTGGGAGTTAACTTGCGAAAGGGTGTTGGATGATAGCCTTAGCCTGTATTTCCCTTATAACGATTACCAAATTAAGCCAAATGATAGGTTTGTACTGATTGGTATTCCTTTGCCTGATTCTTATGTGGAAGCGGCTTCGATTCGATTGTTGAAATATGCTCTTGCGTTTCTCGATAAGAACGATTATACTCGTTATGTCTATTCTCCTAAGATTGATGAGCTATATATGCAGCGTCAGCATGACAAAGCGATCTCTGATCAAACGGGCTCTATATCATCTCTCCACGACACTATAAAAGAGGGAGACATATTGCAGTTTGAAGATGCCGACCTACATATTGAAGGCAAGATTTCTATTGATCAGTTAACAATTAGAGAGGAAGATGGGAAGATACCAACCTATGAGGTAACTCTCCGTGAAGACAAATCGGTAGGTACGATACAAAAGCTACAAGAGAAAATAAATTCTCTTGAAAGTGGCAATGGAGGGACTGTTGCTGAAAATAGAGGAAATAATCTTACTGTTCCACAAATACAACGACTTATAGAAAGTTATGGTGGTCAAAAATTTCTTGATAAATTAAAGCCCGACACAGCTCAAGAGGTTATTACATTCTTAAAGGGTATCGAGTTTGGCGATGATTTCGTAAAGGATAACTCAGGTGCTGGCATTTATAAGGATGACAATGGGCAGTGGCACGTTGATACCGACTATATTCACGCACGAAAGAAACTGACGGCAGAGGAGGTGGAGGTGATGAAAACATCTCACATTAAGGGTAAGGTCGTCAACTCTGCTGGTGGCTTTGTTGTCTCACGAATAGAGAAGATTAATGGTGCTTGGCGGTGTTACTTTGTTCAACAGAATAGTGATGGGCGAAGAGTTTACAACTCTATGCGTAAGAATGACCTCGCTCTGTGCGAGACATTCAACTTGATAGATGCTGGCGGTCAGCTGTCTAACCACTACTGGCATAGGCGTGTCAGCGATGTCGGTACTGATTACGTAGACATTGCAGATAACACGAATGCGGATGACTATGCGAGTGGTAGCGATGTTCCTCAAGTGGGTGACGAGGTTGTGCAGTTAGGTAACCTCACTGATGAAGCTCGTCAGAGTGCTATTATTCAATCAGCAGCTGGTGAGGGTAGTCCGTACTTTAAGATTATAAAGGGTATCAATAGCTTTACCCTTCCTCATCCTATCTTTCTCTTCGACAAACAGAAGTTCGAGATACGTGTCGAGAATCCTGCTGAACGTGGCAAATATATCTCCTTGCAAGATTTCTTAGATTCCATGCAGGGACGTATCAATGCTGTTCAGCAGCAATCAGATAAACAGCTTGTGATTTGGTTTGGTGACGTGGTACCAACACTCACCACCGAACCTGCTAACGAATGGGCGGACGATGCTACGAAGGAATTGCATGAGCATGACATCTACTACAATCGCTCATACGTAGAGACTGGTGGTGGTCGTGCTTATTCATTCGAGCGAAACCCTGATGGGTCTTTCTCTTGGCACGAGATTACAGATGCTGATGTTCTTAAGTCGCTTGAAGCTGCTAAGCACGCACAGGACACAGCAGATGGTAAGCGTAGGATGTTCGTGCAAGAGCAGCCTGTACCTCCGTATGATAAGGGCGACCAATGGAGTAATGCTACTTATAAAGATAAGTACCGCAACGACTTGCTCGTATGTGTTTGTCCGAAAGCTGCAGGCGAAGAGTTCAGTATCGAGGATTGGCAATCAGCACAAGAGTTTACATCCAATAAGTTCAAGGCGGAGATGAAAACAACCGCTGATAATATCACAGCGACCGTTACCAACCTTAAGAATGGACTTGAGACGGTTGGTATGCACTTGGATGGTAAGAATAGCACTTTTGATATTATTGCAGACCGTTTCAAGGTAAGAACAACAACTGGCAATGTTCCTTTCTTTACTGATGGTGAAAAGCTTAATGCATCTTTTATCGACGCTAAGAAGATTGTTACGAAAGGATTGCAGGCTGGAGATATTGACGCTAATAATGCCACGATAAAGAACCTTGTTGTAGAAGGGGATAGTACCTTTAATGGAACGATAAAGACAGAAGATGGTACTATTGCTGGATGGAAGATTAAACATGGATCGATAGGGTATGGAGCGGATTTTGACGGATTGTCTCTTCTTGATACATGTTTGATTTATAATTACAGAAACAGAAAAAGACAAGTAATAGTTGGAGAAGACCCAAAAACTAAAATATCGTATGGTGCTGACACTATGCTTGCATTAAGAAACGACACACGTGCGTCGGCGAGGAATATAGGAGTATTTATTGATGTTGCCCCTGATAAAGATTTCGTTTTCAGGGATAACTTCGCTATACTCGCATTGCGTGGTACTTATGCTGGATTTAGACGCAAGCTGGAGGTCGTAAGTGATGACTACACAATAAAGAAAGAAGACTCTTCTATTCTTTTTACAGGCAGAGTCAAAAAGCTTTTTACCTTGCCATCTGACCCCGAAGATGGCGAGGAATTTACGATTTATTCTGCTTATGGTCAAGACATAGACTTAACAACTAATGATGGAACGTCTATAGAAGGTGATGCCACTGCTCCAAGAATCAGGGAGAGCGGACATGTGTCAGAATTAAGGTGCACGTATCGTATAGTCTTTTCGATGACTCGTAAGACGTGGTTCGTCTTTGTACAATAGTCATTAATGATAACTTAATAGTGTTCAATTATTAATTAAAATAAAAGGATAACAAAATGAAAAAAGCATTAGATTGTATTTACAGGATTTTCGGAAGGCTCGCTGCTATCGGTAGCGACAAGTACTTACACCTCATTGCAGGTCTTATCGTAGCATTCGTGCTTGGCAGGCTGTTGGCAAACGTTGAAGCGTGGGCGTTTCCTGCAATTACGGGTGTCTTGCTACTGATGGTAGCGAAGGAGTGTGTTGATTATTACATCCGCAAGGAGCAGTTCGACTTGAAGGACGTAGCTGCTGGTCTGGTGGGTGCTGTTGTCGGAGTAATACTTTGTTTAGTATGAATTACCTTGAACAATTCAAATACGTAATGTGTAGCGTAATCAGCGGAATGCTGAGTTTGTTTTTCCCGATACGTGATTTCATGTATGCAATGTTGATTGTGTTCGGTGTCAACTATATCTTTGGATTGGTTGCAGGACTGAAACACGGTGAGGAGTGGAATCTGAAAAAGTCAATGGTGTTCTTCTACCATTGTTGTTTATTCTTTGTAATGTCAGCTTCTATCTTCATTACAGGCTATTTTCTTCACGCTGGAGAAGAGACGCTCGGAGTTGTCAAGGCGTTATGCGGTGTGGCTATCTGGTTTTACTCCACGAATATTGTCCGAAATTGGAGGATGATGCTCATTGAGAATACTACGATGTGGAAAGTAGCCGGCTTTGTATATTACGTTCTGACACTGAAAGCGATAGACAAAGTGCCGTTCCTTAGCGAGTATCTTAAGAGTTCGCACGTGAATGTAGATGATGATAAACCAAAATTTGATTAGTTATGGCAAATTTCTCAGTAGCGGAGCTGGTTCAATCCAGCACCGCTGAACAATTAAAGATAAACAATAACCCTCCTACTATTGTGATGGTTCACCTAACGGAGACTATTACGCTCTTAGAGTGTATCCGTGCAGAGTGGGCAGAATATTGCGAGCGTCACGACCTCGGTACTCCTGCTATCCGCATCACAAGCGGTTATCGCTCACCAGAGTTGAACAAGGCGGTAGGCGGAGTGAAAAACTCTGCTCATGTCGTTGGCTATGCAGCTGACTTGCAACCTGTCAATGGTAAGCAGGCTGAGTTTGAACGCTTCTTTGCGACAGAGTTCTCTCGGATGGGGTATGCTTACGACCAAATCATCATCGAGAGTTCTAAATCCGCACGCTGGGTGCATGTAGGCTATAAGCGTGCTGATGGAAAGCAAAGAAGGCAATGTTTCGCATTAAAAGTATAATAGTATGGAAGATAAGGATATTAAGTACTACGTGTACACGATGTTAATCATCATTGGTTTACTTGCTCTTACGTCACTCTGCTTCACAAGCTGCTCGCATAGAGTGTATGTACCTGTGCAGTCTATCCGCACAGACACTATCTACATGTCAAGGAAAGACAGCGTACATATCAAGGACAGCCTTATCACTCGGCAGGTGATAACCACCCGTGATAGTGTCGCTATTCATGACAGCGTGGTAATCGTCAAGGACGAGCAAGGCAACATCAAGGAGAAATTGATAGTTCGTTATCGTGACCGCTGGCATGCTACACAGGATAATCTAACGCTTCAAAGATTGATTGACAGGTATAAGGTGAGCAATGACAGCTTGCGTGCAACTATGAAGGAACACATCGAGGTCCCTAAGGTAGTTGAGCGAGAGTTAAGCAGGTGGCAGAAAATCAAGATGGATGTTGGCGGATGGGCAATAGGCGCACTCTCTGCAACTATGTTAGCTTCTATTGCTTATATCATTATTTGGCTTCTGAAAAAGTATAGGCGGATTTAATGAAGCACATCAAGGTATATATCACAGAAAGTCGCACAAAGGATAATCGCTTCGTACAGGCCTCTGTTCGTGGCATCGAAGACAATACGGGTGAGAGTTTCAAGAGTTCTCACCCTAAACTCCTTCAAGACATCATTTGTCATGCGCTATCTCTTGCGCACGGTGTCGAGATAGAAGGCAATAACGGTTTTACTTACATATTCCCATTCAAACTATCATAACATGGCGATAGAGAAGTTATACTTAGAGCATAAACAGACAGGCGGACGACTGACCGCTGATGAGTTTAACAAGTTGCCTGAAAAGGTCAACGAGTTAATCGACGCACAGAACTCTGAGGAGGAACGTGTGAAGAGGACGATTGCAAAGAACCGTCCTACGCTTGGGCAGCTCTCAAACGTAAATAGCGAAACGGACGAACTCACGTCTGAAACGTGTGTACTCGTGTGGAATGGTGATCAGTGGGTCCCTATGAAGCTGTCTGAACTCCCTATTGGGCAAGGTGGCGGTGGCGGTCAGCAGACTATTCTCTATTATCTCCGAGCCGTCAATCAGTCGCCATCTACCACGCTCTCTGCCTCTAAGTCAGCAGGCGAGTGTGCAATTCGATTTATGTTCGTATCTCGCACTAAGGACGTCGGACAGAGTGATTTTATCGACACAGGAGAATGGGGTACTTACGAAATCTTCGCTAAGGCTGGCGATGGTACATTCGTAAGTAAGGCACGTGGTCGCTGTCAGTCGAATACGATTACCACTGTTGATGTGTTCAAGTTCTTAGAGAGCGGTCAAAACAATATCATGGTAAAGATTACAGGTGAGGTGACGGGGCAAACCTCTCCTGCGTTAGTATATTCAATCACGTTGTCTGCGCTCTTCCTTTCTATCTCCGAGTTTAATTGGTGGAAAGCCTACCAGGGCGATATTGTGCTTCCGTGCTACATCAGCGGTAATATCTCTAAGACGCTGCACGTGAAGATTACAGGTGAAGGTTACGAGCAGACGTATGAGCGTCAGTTTGGTACGGCTACTTACACATCTTCGCCAGTGGCTTATACCGTTCCATTCACGAACAAGACAGGTCTTTTCCATTTGTCTGCTTGGCTATCGAATGAAGACAACACTGTTCAGACTACTCCAGTAGGCTACGACTTTATGGCGGTAGCTAATAACGAAGCTGTGAAGATGGTTGTCGTGAACAACAAGGCGGAGAAGCTGCTTAACTGGTATGAAAACAAGGTATTGGAATATGCTGTATATGACGGCAAGGCTGTTACGACACCACTATCAATCTTGATGAAGAAGGATAACGAGGTCCTTCAAGAGAATGTATCTGAGAATACGCTGACACAGACAAAGATGCAATACACGCTTTCGCTTGAGGTCGAGACAATCGACAACTCTGACTTTACAGCGTTAATCGGTTTCAGAACTCACCCAACAGACGAGGTGCGTCTCCGTGACGCTATCCCATTCCCAGTGGATAACTCACAAGGTTACTCTGCAACAGCAGGTGCGGTGTTCTATCTGAATGCAAAGAACAGAAACAACACCGATACCGATCGCAATGTCCTCCGCAATCTCATCAACTCCGAGCATATCGGTGCTGAATGGCAGAACGTAGCCTTCTCACGTGACGGCTGGGTGACAGACGACGAGGGCGCACGCACATTGCGCTTGCTCGCTGGCTCTCGATTGACGATTGATTACAAGCCGTTCGCTAAGGAGGCAGCACAGAGTGGAAAAACCATTGAGATAGACTATCAGATTAATAACACTTCTGATTACGATGCAGAGTGTATCTCTATCGCTATGCCTTATCAGAAGGGTTATATTGGATTAAAGGTGAAGCCTTCTTCTATTATGTTCGCCACACGAAGCGAGCGTAATGCTGATGTGCAGGCTATGAGTACTGACGATGGTGTGCGCATTCGCCTGGCACTCGTAATTAGTCCTAAGAAGTACACCTACGTCTTGAATGGCAACACGTATTACCTTAATCTCGTTTATCTCTACATTGACGGTGTCGAAGCTCGTAAGTTTGCTTACCTGCTTACAGACTCTATGCAGATAGGTTCAGGAGGCGGTATAGTCATTGGTTCTGATAAGGCTGATGTCGATTTGTATTCTATTCGTGTGTATGACAGCGCAATGGATGCCGCTAACGTGCATCAGGATTATATCAATGCGCTTGCAACTGTTGGCGAAAAGAGTGCAGAGAAATTAGATAACGACATCTATGATACGCTCGGCACTACGGTCGACTTTGACAAGGTGCGTGGCAAAGTGAATGTATTTACTTTCGATAAGCCATTGCCGGCTTATGAATACGGCAAATCATATCGTCCAAAAGGCACGTTGGAAATCTATCCGAAAGATGGAAATACCAACCTTAACCGCCTGACGATTACCAATCTTCAACTGCAAGGTCAGGGTACATCTTCTATGCTTTATTACCTATGGAACTGGAAGGCAAAGGTAGCTAAAGATACTACTATCGTATATGAGGACGGACTAACGGAACAGAAGAAATTTGAGCTGTTCAAAAACCTGCCTAAAATCTCTAAGCTGACAGGAAAGAAGAATATAGCGTCTTCAATGCAATACCACAAGATGGGCTCTGTAAATTCATTTACCGACCTATGGAAAGCGGTAGGCTTAACTAACGAGGGTATCGAACAGAACAGCGAAGCAAGAGTATCTATTTATCAAGAGACATTCGTGGGCTTCGAGAAACAGACAGCAGAGGACGGAACTGTAACGTACAAGTTTGTCGGTCTGTTTACGATTGGACCAGACAAAGGTGATGCTGCAACCTTCGGTTACGATAAAGACCTTTTCCCTGACCTCTTGTCAATCGAAGGCTCTGATAACTCTCCACGCCTTACCTTGTATCAAGTACCTTGGGACAAGCGAAGAATCCGCTACAACACGGAGGAGGAAGCATTTCAGTACCAAGTATCAGAATCCTCTTGGGAAAATTGCTGGGACTTAGACTATGCCGACCTCCCTGCGGATGATAAGACTACAGCAGACAATGAGACACGACAGCGTGCAGAGCAACTCGTTGAGTCGTATATCACGGCTTACAATATTGTATATTCGTGTAATACATTTATTGAGCCTTTCAATGGTACACTTGAAGAACTGAACGCTGACCCACATTCAACACATATAGAGTATTGGATAGCAAAGGATGGTGATCCAAACCAATACAACCTATACTATTACGATAGCTTGTATAAGAAGTTCTGCCCATCGACGCTTGATAGTGGTGTGTCAGTGGTGAATCTCCGCCAGCAGTTGGTCGGTGATAAGTACGGATTGACAGAATCTGTGTTCAACTCGATTAGTGACGCAGCCCAGCTCAATGAGTTATTCAAGTCCGCACGTATTCAGAAGTTCCGTGCCGAGCAGTCACAGTACTGGGATATCATGGACCTACTTTATCATCAACTATATGTTGAAGCGGTGGCAGCGACCGACAACTGCGCAAAGAACATATATCCGTATAATTTCAATGCAGAACAAAATGGCTAATAGTAAGTGGAAATTCAGACAGGATGACCTTGATACAATCTTAACGGTCATCAACCAAGGCTTAATGAAAAAGCCTTACCATGTAGAGTATCACGATACATACGATGACGGCACACCTGTCTGGAATGGAGAAAAGTCCGTGTTGTGGAACTTAATGGAGCAGGCATACCCAGAGGAACGTGCGCAGATGATGCGTCGTATGCTTGCGAAAATGGAAGAACTGGGCGGATTGCAGAAAGGCACGCACCAGCAGAAACTCTTTGCATACTTTGAGAAGTATTACTTCTCAGTAATTGATAACTTCTCATCAATGCTCTACAATGAGGATGGCAAGATGTATGAGAAGATGAAACTCGCAATGCTTCAAGGTAAATATACGAACGATACCGACCCGCTGGGTCAGTCGCTCGGTGATGGAAAGTCTCCTGAAGTAGCGTGGGTAAAGAAACGCATCCAATACCTTATGTCTAAGTATTCCTTTGGTGACTACGACGCAAAGACGGCTGAAGGTGCGATTACTGTGCGTACCTCTGCACAGGCTGATGCAACAACGAACTCAATCGTTTTGCGATTAACGCCTGCAATGAAATTATATCCAACCATTGCGTATGGTACCACAATTATGCGTGGTGCTCGCACTGATGCAGGTAAGCCTTGCGAGATAGTTGTCGATATCAACGGCACGTCCGACCAGCAGCTATCTGTCAAGTCAGCTGACTACCTGCTCGACATTGGTGATTGGAGTTCGTATGTAATTAATGGTGCGCTGTCAATCATTGGTAAGCGACTCAAGCGATTGAAACTCGGTGATGAGAACGAACAGAAGGTGAAGATACTTATCGCTTCTCTTACATTGGGTAATACTACATCCTTAGAGGAGATTGATGTTCAGAATATATCTACGCTTGGAGGCTCGCTCGATATGCGTGCTAACTACCGATTGCGTAAGTTCCTCGCTGGTGGTTCATCGCTCACCGAAGCACACTTTGCTGATGGTGGTGCACTCGAAGAAGTCGACTATCCTGCTTCCACATCATACGTGGAATTAAAGAATCTCGACAAGCTCACCAATGAGAAATGTAACACCGAAGGTTGCGCTCCTAACGTTATGAGTTACTTTGTAAGTGGCTGTGATAACCTCCAACCTGTCAAGAAACTCATCGACATCATGGATGCGCAGGTAGGACAAGTGCCTCACTCCCTGCGTTACGTGCGCTGTGTTGGCTTCAACGAGACCTTCACGGACGGAAGAACATTCGATAAGCTTTCCCAGCTTGTAGACGGTACTTACCAAGGCATCGACGCAGAGGGTCAGTACGGCAACGACCCTTACCCTGTTCTCGACGGCACTATCAACCTCTCCACAGGTGCATACCGTGACACCTATGATGCTTTGATGATCCACTATCCTAAGCTCAAGCTGAACATCGCTAAGTGGTGGATTCGCTTCGAGGACCCAGAGGTGAAGCGTATCTGCGTGGAAAACTGGGATAAAGACGGTGATGGTGAGCTCTCTATGGAGGAAGCAGCTGCTGTTAGTTCCATCGGGACTATATTTAGCGATAACATGAAGATTAGAGATTTCTCCTCATTCAGATACTTCACAAAGGTAAGTATAAATGAAAATGGCTCTTTTGATGGATGTAAGAATCTTGAAAAAATAGTAATGCCAAAAGACAGTATGCTACAACATACGATGTTCTCTAATTGTGTTCGTCTGAAAGAAATAGTATTCCCTGTCAATATGAAGCCCTCACCAGTCTTATACAGGACATTTTCTGATTGTATCGCTCTTAAAGTTCTTGATTTTCCTGAAACATATACAGGTGTCATAGAATCATCTACGTTTACAAATGTAACTGCGATACTTATTTTTCGATCTAAAAAGGTTGTTGAGTTTAGGAAATATTATGGGTGGAATTTATACTACAATGGTAACGCTATCTATGTCCCTGATGATTTGGTAGAACAATATAAACATGCCTATGGTTGGAAAGACAAAGCAGAACTCATCAAGCCTTTAAGCGAGTATCACCCTTGATACTCGCTGAGAGGATGCAATCGAGACAGATAAGGAAATTCTTTCCAATGTTTGCAATATTTGAAAGAATTTGCATAAATTCGTTGAATAAATATTTCCTTTTCTCTTGCATTTTTCACAATAATTCGCTAAATTTGTAGAAGATAATTTTTGCAGTAGATTTTATAGGTTTTTAGTTATTTAAGGTAAGATTATTTTTAGGATAACCCTGCAATCCGAGAGGAAAAGCAGGGTTTTTCGTATAAACAAAAAAGGGAGTACCTACTTGGCACTCCCTTTGTAAATCCTAAACTTTTGAATAACGATGTTTAATGGAACGTTCATAAGGTCATTAGCCCTTGCAAAATCCATCAGTTCTTGAAAATCTCTCTTTCCCATATTATCTTTTGATTGTTAATATTTTACCTACGATTGCTTTGTCGAATGTCACCCAATCAACGGCAATTTTTTCTTTTCTATTGCGAAATGAAAGAGTGACGAAATACTGAGCATTAATGTATTTCTGCTCATAAGGTAAGACACCCTTATCTATCGTTTCGTAGTGTTCGGGTATTTCCGATTTTTCGATAACTATACCCCTTGTAAGTCTATCGCTACTATGCACATAAACAGCAAGCCCAAATGTAGCAAGGGTTACGACAGCTATCAAACAAAACTTTGTTCTACTCATGCTACTTTCTTTTTAGTTAAACCTAATTCCTTTGCGAACTCACGCAATTTTGTCAAGCCGCATCCGATAAAGGCAGCGAGTTCCTTGTTTGTTTTCAAATGATAATTCTCACGCAGGTAGTCTGCTTGTCTATCAGTGAGTTCATATTTCTTATGGTTTTTCTTGTCCCATTCCATCATGTGGCGGTCTGCTTCCATTCTTGCATCGGGGTTCAGCGAAAGTGCTTCTTCTCCGCTTTCATTGATATACTTTTCTGAAACAAGGTGTATCTCAATCACATCAAGGGAACGTCTGCAATTCTCATCTTTATTGAGGTCGATGCTAACACAATCCTTACAGAGTATTTCCTCAACCTGCCCCCATGCTTGGCGGACAGAGTGAAGTCGTGCAGGCTTAAAGGTAAGTCCGAAGTTTACAGGAGGACACGATGGGCATCCTTCGATGAACTTATCGAACAATTCTACCGAGTAGTTGATAAGTTCGTATGCAAGGATAATATATGACTTTAAGTCACTATCCTTTATCATATTCCTGTCAAGCACTCTTTTTATTGCTTGCCGGAATAGAAAGATATGAGGCTTTAGTCTTTCATCGACACTATCGAGAAAGTCCATGTAAAGCTGCCGTTTGTCTATTTCTGCATTCTGCATATCCTGCATATTAAGTTTCTCAAAAACATCATATCGGGACATAGCATCTTTGCACGCTTTCTTTATTCTTTGTCGATACAAGCCTGCTTCTTTGATTTTCTCTATCGCATCTAACATATAGGTATGTGCAACATCGTTTGCACCGCCTATAATAGTATGGAATAAAGAAGAAACGTGATTAAACGTTTCTCTATGTTTCTCCGTAACCTTCATGAAATCAACTATCTCTTTCTTAGCTAACTTCTTTGCGTTAAATTCGTTCATGTGCGTATTTACCTGTTTTAATTATTCTGTCGGCTGCCTCAGAGCCGTAAACCTGCCATAATCCACTTTCATATTGGCAAATATGATCGCCAATTCTGGCTATTGTCCGTCCTTTGGTGTGTGTCTTCTTGAGGATAACAGCTGGCTTTCCTCCTGCATCTTTCGTCACTGCCATCACACACGGCAGGTTGTAAATATCATTGATGTTCTTCCCATCAAATGAAATGTCTAAAATTACCTCCATTGTTAGTTAAACCATTCGTTGTAAAGTTCATTCTTGCGAGTTTCGTAATCAGCACCACGATACTCATTTTCTAATTGTGCAATCTGTCTGAGTTTTGCCTTGACACAGCGAGGAAAGAATTTTCTGTTTATCTTCATCGCCTGTCCAACAAGTGCAGCTCGTCTTTCTGTGTATTCCTTTGCTGTCATAGTTATGCCCGTATCAGAGAACGTTAGCGCATACTCATTCGTTTTTTAATGTGTTAGTATCTAAACCTTATATGGTATCAAGTCTTTCGCTTCTTCCTCCCACATGTCACCCTCGTTCCCCTCGAAATCAAGGGAAACTGTTCCGTTCTTAACCTTTACGCCTTCTGCATAAAAGCCTATTGATGCTCTTTTTACACCCTCACGCAAACATTCTTTATCAGAGATGTCTTGTAAGTGTTCTACCTTAACATCTGTAATTCTGATGTGATGAGGGAGTAGGTCAGCCCTAACGAACATTCTGTTAGTCCACCCTGCCTTATATTCTCTATTTATAGAACCATCTACATTTATCATAATATCGCTGTACTCCGCCATACATTCGATAATATCTTTGTATGGCTGTGCAATCGCAACTATATCACCGACCTTATAAGGCAGGCACTTTGCCGTTTCTTCCCAATTACCAAGCGGTGTACCCTCTTTCAGTACTCGCCTTGTCATGGTCTTAGTACCATTCAGCACCGCCTGCGTGAGGCAGTACTTGTCATTAAAAAGAATCTTCTCCATACTTCATTCTTGTTTATAACATTCACAATTTGCATATGGACACTCCTTAAATCTTTCATTAAGGAACGAGAAGCACACTACCGTATCTATGTCGTCCGCGCAATGATAAACTGGCAACGTGCAGTGTTTAGGGATTATTTTCTTCATACGCTTTACTTCATTAATTCGGGATTGTCTATTACGTTGCCCAATACTTCTATGTCGCTTGCCCAATAGGTTAGACCTATGTAACTACTTGTGCCAATCTGCTTTGCACAAAATCCATCATTACGCCACATTGTTAGATATTTAATATTTGGCTCTCCAAGAGAAATTATATCTCCCTCAAATATTTTAACCCCATTTTTATCTGTTAGTCCTGTATACTGCCCAAAGCTTTCAGGAAAGATAGCATCAAACGTAGGTGTCTTACTGCCTTCTCTATAGTAGGCAATAGCTATATCATCATTTGCGTATGAATGGAAAAGGTCTCCGTAAACCCATTCTTTCTGAAAATTTATTCCTCTAAACAATATATCTCTTTTCATGTTACTTACTTAATAAAAAATGATACAAAATAACTGCGGTCGCAACTCCCCATCCGCTAAATGCTATTGTGTATATAATCCATCTTACTATAGAAAATGTCTTCAATGCTTTAGCATAGCTATTTTTGAATTTAATAGCATCACCAAATTTATTCTCAAAGGTTTCTGTGCAAGCATCGGACAATATCCGTTCTATCTTCCTGCGACCTTTCTCGGTGATGATATGACTAAATTCGTCGTTCTTATACAAGCCGTTCTCGTGTGAGAAAACATTGTTATAGTAAACTGTATCTCCGTTATATTTATCTTTAAGACCTACATTAATATCTATCCGATACACACCACGTTCTTGGTAATATTTTTCTGCCAATTCACGGATTTTACTGTCGTTCAACTCAGCTTTTTCTTGAAGCTGGTTATAATCATACTCACTTAATTGAATAATTTTTTCTTTCATTACTTTTCTTCTTTTAGTTCCTTAAACACTCCGTACCCGCCACGTCCATGTATTAACTCATTAAAATCAACACACAAAGCATTACATGATAAAGAGTATCCATCTTTGTTTAAATCACACTTGGTGCAGTCAATGCAATCGTCTTCCTCGCTTGTTTCGAGAAAGATGTACTGCTTGTCGTTTATTGTTATTCCGTTCATAACTAATTATCTTTACCCTCCAAATAAACTGCTGAAAACATAAGAAAGAATGACACAAAAAGCAAGATAAAAGCCCATCTCGCAATCGCATCTACGTGTGCTACCCATGCTATATCCCAATTTGCAAAGACAAATACCATGTAAAGGACTATAAAGAAAATGGCACACATTTGTAATAATATTTTAATCATTTTGCAATCCTCCAATTACCTTGTTTATACTTCGCATACGGACGTGAAATCCATATTGGCTCTGACTTGATAAACCAACCACCCTGCAACAACTCCGCACGTGACATTGGATCGCTCTCTTCAAAGGATATATTCTTCCCACAACGAGCGCAATTACATTCCTTAATTACCACGTATCTGCATTCTTTGTCAATGAGTGGAGCTGCGTACATTTCCTCGATATGTACGTGTCCGAATAGTCTGCAAATTAGCTTCTTAATCATAATTCTTCCTTTTACTCTGTTGGTAACTCTGGTATTTCCATCCAATAGTCGACTTCGTTAATGTCGAGCATTGGAGAAAACTCATCTTCAAAGTGTAACGCTCCGTCCTCGTACATAGACCCTTTATATAGCTTCCCTTGATAGCTAAAGATACAGTTCTTTCCTGCTTGTGGCAACTCTCCTTCTTTAACAGAGTGCCAAAGGGTTACAGGATATTGTTTGTAAAACTGCAACATATCTCGGCACTTATATTTAATTGTAGCAATATTATGAGATACATTGCCAGATGTTGTTTTGTCACATATCTGAGAGATGTTTTCTAAAAGTCCGATAAACATTTCTTCTATTTCTTTTTGTGTAGTCATAATCCCAATGCTTGTTTAATTTGTTTCTTATAGTGTTTGTTAGCTGCCTGCTTGGCTTCTAAAAGTGAGAGATAACGACTGATAAAATAGCTATTACAGAATAAATTAAATTCGTTGTAAGCAAATTCTATCCTGTAGAACCAGTTAAAAACTGTTACGGCAAGGTATGGTCCATATTCGTAAACTCTTTGCCACTTCAACTCTGGCATATTCTCCACCACGCTCTCACGCCCTGCGTTGAAAGCAGCCTTGATGTCGTCAAGAGTAAAGCACCTATCATATTCAATGATAGGACCGCCTTTCCCATTTACTCTGGCATACTCTTTCAAAGCGTACACCAGAGATAAGTATTTCTTTTCCATATTGATTTTTGTTTTAGTTATTTACTTTGGAAATGAATACACTTTACAATTCCTCCCATCCACTTGGCACGAAATAGTCATTGTCTTGTTCCTCTGAGAGGCCAATCAGATTGCATCCAATCACAAATTTATCTACCGATATACTTTCATCTTGTATCGCACGTGTTATTAAATCAGCGTGAAAGATGTTATACTTCGTCATCAATAAGCTGTTCACTTTGTCGATTTCTTTCTGTGTCATTCTATTCCTCAACTACCTTAAATTCACCATTAACCAGTTTATAGAATGTATCAGCCTTGATACGTTCGCCATCTACTTGCTCTGTTTTTACACAGATAGGAATCCAATCTCCATTAATGCAATCCCATTCGGCAAGTGTTATCCAGCTTCCTATCTTAGCTTTGGCAACAGAATTGTTACCAGCTGCCATAACAACAGAGTGATTACCTGTACTCTCAATCTTAGCATAGTCACCACTTGAGCCAATCTTAGCATAGTCACCACTTGAGCCAATCTGAGCAGAGTAACCACTTGAACCAATCTTAGCATAGTCACCACTTGAACCAATCTGAGCATAGTCACCACTTGAACCAATCTGAGCAGAGTCACCACTTGAACCAATCTTAGCAGAGTCACCACTTGAACCAATCTTAGCAGAGTCACCACTTGAACCAATCTTAGCATAGTCACCACTTGAACCAATCTTAGCATAGTCACCACTTGAACCAATCTGAGCATAGTCACCACTTGAACCAATCTGAGCATAGTCACCACTTGAACCAATCTTAGCAGAGTCACCACTTGAACCAATCTGAGCAGAGTCACCACTTGAACCAATCTGAGCATAGTCACCACTTGAACCAATCTGAGCAGAGTAACCACTTGAACCAATCTTAGCAGAGTTGTTACCATTATCATTTAAGTCCGTCTCTTTTTTTAGCTTTGCTGGTGAAGTGACATCTTTTATCCATTCAACTCCAAGGTTAATAATGTCTGCTAATTTCAGCTCAGCCTTTACCTTAATCCTTGAAGAACAAACTTTCGTTGTGTTTTCTTCTTTGTCAATTTCTCCAGACTGCTCTACCACTGCAAAACGAGAGTTGAGCATATCGTAGTGGTCAAACACCTCTAATGGAGACTCGCAAGCGTGAAATCCTCTCTCACAGCACGCAATTCCTCCGTCCATCTCATACTCTTTACCGACCTTGTACTGAAATCCTCTGCACTTTAAGGATTTATCAAAGCCTTTATAGGCAATAATTTTCTTTTCCATATTGATTTTTTTGGTTTAGTTATCTTTATAATTCTCCTCGAAATAAGGGCATATCCCTTTTTCCTTTTGGAACTTCTCTTGAACCCACCACATATAAGCATCGGGAGGGTCTGGAAGATACCGCTTGCAGTAGTTGCTTAATTCGCATCCCACGCCCCTGCAATAGGCATAGTCAGCGTTGAGGTTGTTCGACATAGCTATCTTCTATTTGAATCGCCCGTTATTGTTACTCTTCTTGTGATAGCGTGAAGTCTGTCAACCACCCTATCGCCATATTTAGCTTTCAAATGTTCTTCGTCTAAATTGGTAGAGAACATCAATAGTTTTCCGTCACGTTCAGCTGCATCAACGAGTTCGGCAAATGGCACTCGCTTGTTTCCGTAGATATTTGACACATCCTCCGTTCCCACATCGTCAATGTAGATGATATGATTTCGGATAATCTCATCGGGAGATTTGTTGAGTTCGTTTGCCGTGCAGATTGTTACCACTTTTCTGCAATAGTGGTTAAGTAATAAAGGAATAATTCTCATACCGATTAGCGTTTTACCAACACCGCAATTTCCAACTAATATTAATCCCCTTCCCTTGTTATCAGCAAGCCACTGAACTATCTTCTCATAATCAGCGTTCCACTTTGCAGCATCACCGCAAAAATACCTTAATCCCTCTTTGAGGTGTGTTCCTGCATTTGGAATACTGATTTGCACCTTGTCGGGTAACGGCTTGTACGTTGTGTCTCGTAACCGCTCAATGGCGGATTTGAAGTCTATTTGTTCCATTTACCAATCACTATCTTTGTCGTAATTCATTTCAGATGATTTAAGGGCAGTGGTACTCTTTGGCACTTTCTCTCTGCTTGCCCACGTCTGCAATCGCTTTGATGTTTCCCACGTCTTTTCAAGTTCAAACCGCATATAGTTTCCTGTTTTGCTCTTTTCACTCCAATAGTTGAAGAAAGCACGTATTGTTTCTTTTGAGTATTTTTCGACATAAGGAATGAGGCTTGCGCCAAATTCGTGTTCTCTTTCTTTAAGACTTTTTTTACTCTTTGAAAGAGTTGTTTTATCTTGGGTTACTTGCTGGGTTATCTGTTGGGTTGCATGCTGGGTTACTTTTCTTTTCCCAACTTTGTAAGTATCAAAATTACAGATAGTTACAAATGTTAATCTTGGGTTACTTGTTGGGTTACTTGTTGGTGTTGCATTAATTATAAGATCACCCTTTTTGCTCAAATTTGTTAATATCGAGCGGATATTCTGACGTGTTAATCCACATAACTCGGCAAGTTTACGTGTTGAGAATCCCACAACTCCATCTTCGTTTGCAAAGAGAAGTAATCGTAACATTACAAGCTGCTCTCGTGGCGTAAAATCTTCAAGGAATCTTTCATTGAGTTTAATCATAGTTTGATGATTTCATTCGCATTTATCGTTTCAAGTGGAGACCATAACAAATCTACCTCTTTGCCAAATTCATAATCATCGCCCTCCGAATCGTCCCAACACTGAAAATGCTGATTCCAAACATTTACTCTAAACAAGCCATTTGAAAAAGTAAGACAAGCAACGCTATCATCATTATCTTTAAGAGACGGTAATTCCTTTTTTGAATCGTGCCAATTAAATGTTGTACCATTTTTAATAATAGTTCTTCCCATATTATTGTTATTTTAGATTTATCATCTGGTGTGTCACCGCTTCTCCTATTCTCGGTTTGAAGTGTTCACATCTGATAAGACTACTTGCCACTTCTCTTACACCACTTCTCTCACATAGAGATACTACAGGGTTGATTGATGACGACCTCATTAAATACGCAAACCTGCAATCAAAACACCTAACTGCTTCTAACTTTCTTGATTTACCCATGCTTCTGTACATCTTAAATAACCTTCCTTAAAAGCTTCTGCTAATGTAGATTTTGGGTTTTTCTTAACCCATTCATTAGCTAATCTATCAAGTTTTCCTTCCATGCTAAATAATTTTAGTTTGTTATGTCAATGTAGGCGGATTCGAACCACCACTGACAGAACCAAAATCTGTTGTGCTACCATTACACCATACATCGAAATGAGACCTTTGTTAATCTAAGGAAAAGCCTTGCAAGTAAATCATAGACCTGTTCTGTTTAACAGTGTTTTTACGTGTTTCCTACTCACCGTTCTATGATACCTCTACTTAGATTGTTGGAGTTTGGTCTCGTTTGCATTTCTCTGAATACTCTTCGTCATTTGCATCACCGAGTTAATTCTCAATTAAGCACCCACCTAAGTTTGCACCTTAGATAGATACGATGGGTGTCTGACTTTCTTTTCAGATTTAGCTTGGTATTGTTTAAGCCTGTTTCTCACGCAGGAACTATTATCGGAATAGCAAGGCCATTCTCCTTACAAGGGTTTCATTATCTGTTATCCCAATGGGTAGTCCCACCACCTTTCTCTTTGACAATATCCCTAAGTTACTTCTTAAACTTTACCAATTAGCCAACTATTTTCCTCTTTGTGCCTTGGGCAGGATTCGAATCTGCAACCGCAAGACACTCCTGTCTCGAAACGTTTTATTATTTAACGTGGAGTTCCGTTACACTCCATTGTAGTTAATTTAGCGTCTACCAATTCCGCCACCAAAGCAAGTGTGGGGACGCTTCCCCACATTCTAAACTATTAAAACCTTACTGAAAATCATTTCTCAATGAATGGAATCTCTGGCGCAATTTCTCTGATGGCAGCAATCTGTTCATCAATGATAGTATCCAAAGTCTGGTCAACCACCTCCTGCGCACCGGGCGACACGAGTTGCACCGTCACATCGTGCCCATCAATAGTGGCATACGTCTCTATCTCGATAGTCTTTGCCGCTGTTCCCTTGAAAATCGGCAGCACAACAGAGAAACGGTCGGGCATGTTAGAATCCACTATCTGCGAGTAGTTGTCCGTAAAAGAGCCATTTTCTTTGCGGTCTCGCTCGTAGTCGGTGTTCACCTTTGCCTTGAAGTTCTTAAAGACTGACACCAATTTCATGTTGGTATCACGCTCGGCAAAGTAAGCACGGTTCATCTTGATGAACTGGCTGAGCGCAAGAGGCTCCCAAGCGTAACCGTCGTTGATGTGGAACGCTTCAAACTGACGAGACAGCTGCAAATGTCCTGTAACGATAATTCTGTTACGTTTGTCTGTCTCGTTGCAAACAAGCACCATTGTTAGGTTATCTCGGTCTACAATGATATGCGTGTGTTCGCGGTCTATCTGACCATCGCACCCCCAGCGTTTCTCGAGGAATGAGAAAATAGCCCCAATAGTACCTCTTATGTTGATGTTTTCGGGTTCAAGCACAGGAAGCTCGTTCACTTTGTCCACTTCACGAATGACAACCTCTGCCTTTTGGCAGTCTTTGTCAAGATTGATTTGCATTTTTTCGTTCTGCATAATTGATTTTGTTAAATAGTTATTACTCCGCCTTGCGTATCTCCTTAAAGATTGTTGGGGATAATTCTTCTTTCGTCGCAGGGCGGCTTGACACAAGCACACCCTCAGCGTTGTAGAAGCAAGCCATACGCTCGTCCTCGTCCACAATCTTGTAACACTTCTCGGTAACAACACGACTCTTTGCCTTGATGTCGCCAAGGAGCACTTTCACCTCCTCTTTGAGAGGCTTCAATTCGAGATTCACCTCTTCCTTGTAGTCTTTGATAGCTTCCTTAAGGTCATTTACCTTGATTGACTTCTCTGCAAGCTCTGTCTTTTTCTTTGCCAGTTCGTCGGCATCGAATGCCTTACTGTAATCCATTTCGACCACTTCGTCTGCGTTGTCAAGGAGGAACTGCTTGCGCTCGTCCAAGTCCTTGATGTCCTGTCCTAATACTTTCTGCATAATTTTGTTTGTTTATAGTTTCCGAGAATGTGTTTTACTTCTCATTTCTTACCTGTTTACAAATGTATTTCCGTTTAACCGCCCCTCGTATGCGGTTTATACGAGGGGCTTATTTTTACTATTTGCGCATACCAAGCTTTATGATAAAGCTAATGATTAAAACTACTAACGCAAAGGCTACAGGTCCCCAAATGGGGCAAAGAACCCACCACCACGACCATGCGATAACCTTTGTAAGTTTAAGAACAATGAAAACTATCGCAAGGATTCCTGTAAACCCTATTCCTGTTGCTGAATTTTCCATATTTATTTGTTTTACGATTATAACCTACTAAAAGGGCAAATCATCTGATTGTCCTTGTTGTTGCGGTGCTGTTTGCTGCGGAGCAGCTTGTTGTGGCGTAGGCTGACTACTTACAGAAGCAGGTTGCGTTTGTTGCGTAGTCTTTGCACCTTCATGTATTACGTTAAAACACGTTACACGATTATAGAACTTACCTTGCCATTCGTTCGTGTTGAAGTCAAGTTGAACAGTCACCATAAGTCCTTCCGCAAGCTGAAACGAGTCGATTCTCTCTTGCCCAAAGACATTAAATACTATTGATTGATTGTAGCGTTGCCCGACTTCTTCAATAACAAAGTCTTGGCTAACCCAGCTCTTCCCATTTTTCGTTCCAGAATTAGCAGGGAGTACCTTTTTTATTACACCTTTGAAATCCATTTGTTTTATATTATTGCTTTCGCATTACTGATTTGATTGATTCTATCTTTGAAATACTCAACCGCCAACTGTGTGCGTTCGAGTAATTGATGTTGTATTTCTTCGTCCTTTGGTATGCGGAGGACTTTTAGTTGCTTGCTTCTTGATGTTCGTGGGTCGTATGAAACGAAATCTCCAAACGGCACCTCAATACCCATTTCTCGTTCAACACAAATCATGTTGTATTGAATTTGGCAGTAATATTGAAGATTGTCCTCCTTTAGGTCATCTGCCTTTTCATACAGAAAGTGTTTCAGATGTACGGCAGGGTTGAACGGACACTTAATTTCAATTATTCCGCCCGAACGGATAATGCCGTCTGGACTGCCACCTGCAAACCTCTCAAATTCCTTAAGAGGAACAAATGGCGCATCAAGTACTTCATTCTCTGTTTCCTCTTGATAGCGAGTGCGAGCTGAATCCTCCATAAGCGTTCCCCAATCCATAGCACGTGAACGCGGTGCGCTATCCTCCATATATTCAAGGAAAGCATCGTTTGGCATAAACTGCTCAGCAATCTTTCCGTCAAGATAAGAGAATGTTCCTTGCGAAAAGGGTACTTCCTTTGTGCGTACTCTTGACTTTGGGTTATCTTTTTTGAATTGTTCAAGTTCTTCCTCAGTCATATCCTCCTTGTGATTAGCAAGGAGGATATATATTTCAGATGCAGTTAGCTTGCCTTTACGTGAAAGATACCAATCTGATGTTCTTTGGAGGTCGTTCATTATTTCTTATCCTCCTTTTTCTTCTCGGCCTTTCCCTCTTTTTCTTCTCCGAATAGGTCTTTTGAAGGGTCAACCTCCTCTGCCACCGCTTCAACAGGCTGCGCTTCGTTATCAACATACTCTGCATCGAATACATCAATATTGAGCTCCTCAACATTATCTGAGTTTGTTTTAACTTTCGCTTGATCAAACTTAATAGCCGTTTGCATTGCAACCGACTTAGGAGCATACTTTGAAAGAAGAGCCTTGACGACTGTCTTTTTTGCCATTGAAAGGTAGTCAGTCTTCCATGGGCTATTGTAGCCGGAGCGATATGCTTGCGAGAATTTTTTTGCGTGTGCTTCAATTTCTTCCATGGTCCAGAAGATGGTCTTACTGAAACCATTAACAAGGTCAAAGCGAGCCATAACACCGATAGGCTTGTCAGACTTCTTTGCATCTTCATCGAAGACGTATTCGCCAGTAAAGCGGTTTTTACTCACAAGCTGTCCTTCATACACCACCTCATCAATGATATTCTGAAACTCTCCGCTTCGCATAGCAAGTTCAAGAATACCCTTGTACCCTATCTGAAAGGTTGCCGTGTTTTTGTATGGAAGGATATAAGCCATACCGAGCGTTGGAACGACTGGAAGGTCGAGTGTTGCCGCAATCATTGCCGATGAAAGGATAGACATTGGCTGACACATTCGGAGTTGCTTATTTCCGTTTGCCACCGAAATAACGCTGGAAATGAATGCGGAGGCTTTCTTTTCGCTTCCGAGAACCTCATTAAGTTTCTTTGCTACTGCACTTGAACTCATTAAGGTTTGTAGTGTTTGCGGTTGTTGGGTTGTTGTTACTTGATTTTCCATTATTTTATTTATTCTTTTAATTATTAATACCTTTGTCCGATTGATACATAGCCTTCCTTTATCGTTGAAGAAAGGAAAAACTTTCCGTTTCCAGGTCGACTATTAGCAATATCATTCTGCCTTGTTCTTTCTGCTGCCAAAGCGTTGTAATTATACAAACCTTCCTTAACGTGCAGATACTTTCCACCTCCTCCAACCATTTCAAATAGTTGGCGATAGGTGTAAATTCTTTCTCTAATAATTTTCTCCTTCATTTATATTCTGTTTCAATTCCTGTTTTATATCGTTATAAACTGTCTTAAAACTTTCCTTTTCTCTCCAAATATACTTGACAATAATAGCGGTGCAAACAACTGCGCCAACCACGAAAAATATATGTATCACCATATTTTTTTTGTTAAGAGCCATACGCCCATTTTTCAAAATCTCCTTGACGAGGAAAAGCGGGGTCGCAACCCGAATCAACGCCTCGCCACTCATCATTATCACAAGCAGCTTGCCAAGACGACGAGGGATCAGCATTTGCTGATAAGAAATCCTCTATCGCTTTCTCTATATTGGGATATTCTTTGCCCCGTTCTTCATAAATAGCAACCTCGTATTTATAACCTCCTAAAGCTGACACTTCAATAAAAACCTTATCGTTAAAATCAAAGCTATATTTGCAATCCTCAAAACAATTGGGATTATCACCATTGTAGTAGCTTTCATAGGCAGTTTCTTCGATGCCTTCTTTACATTTTTCCGCTAAATCAGCTAAGCACTTTCTCATAATTAAAAAGTTTATAAACATTGTACGCACGCCCTAATCGAATAGAAACAACCGTATTTCAGTTGTAGCGTGCGTTATTGTATAAAACATGTAGCTTAGCGGCTTCCGTTGCCCAATCGGACTACTCACTGCGTTAATGGACGTTTCGCACTATTACTACACATTCAAAAATCATTCACATATTAGCCACCTAATCAGTCCACTATGGGGTTACGGCACTTCTGCTACCCATAGCACCTTTCGGTTTATCGTTTTCAATATGTCAAAGAACACCGTTCAATAATCGTGGACGGTAAGGGGTCGAACCTTAATAGCCCTAACTTTGCTCCGTCCATTGGTGGAATGCTCATCACGAGTTTACCACCACCTGAAACTTAATCTACAATCCTAACTCTATAACTAATATCAAAACACTACACAACTTTATTTTTAATAACAAGCTTATCAAGATCGTTAACTTCGTAAAGAATATGCCCTCCGACCTTATAAAATCGCAATTGACCTGTTTGGCGAAGGTTTCTCAAAAACCTTTCCTTACAACCAAGATACTTTTCAGCTTCATGATTGTTGAGCCATCTTTTTGAAACCTCGGTTACTATTGTATGTACATTTTTTGCCATTTTACTTGCTTTATTTATATATTATATATACCTTTGCGGAAAACGTATATCATATACGTTTGCAAAGATAGTATATTTTTTATATACTCACAAATAAAATACACAATTAATGTACGCTTTAACGTTTATTAATAATATACTTATAATGATAGACAAAAAGAATTTTTACATGATGGTAGGGGTGTAATAGGAAGCAAAGACACCTTATCTTAATAGCTGTCAGCAAAGAAAAGTTGAAATCTAAGTTCTGTATATTAGTTAGCTACAAAAAGTTACTTTTAGGAGATGTGCGATATATAAATAGTAATTATAAACAGCAATTGTACTTATAATGTTAGACGTTAGCGTTTATACATTATATACAAACCCTTCTGAACACACGTACATATTAATGCAAAAACAAACAATAGATAATATGAAAGAAAGGTTCAATGCAATTTCAGAACGCTTTATAGAGCAACTGGAATCAAAGAATATATCCTCTTCTCAAATGATGAAAGACGGGGTTATAAAGTCAAGATCGTCAATCACAAACATACGTTTCGGACGACAAGGAGTTAGCATGAAAATGTTGGAAGATTGCGCAAGAGTTTATGGCATTGATAAGACGTATGTGTTGCTTGGGGATAGTGGAGACGATGTTAATAGTGGTGGTGGGCCGATAATGATGAATACGTCAAATTCTACAATTATTGGTTCAAACAATAACGGGAACTCTAATACAAAGATTTCGACTGTACAGCCAGTCGGTTCTTACTATAGAGAAGAGCTTATCAATGTTCCTTTTGTGCAACAGGATGCAGCAGCTTCTTTTATAGAGCATTTCGGCGACACAGAACACTCTTGCACAGAGTTTTATGGGGTGATGCCGGAGGAAGGAGAAGATATATCAAATGGTAAGTACGTAGTATTTCAGATAAAAGGAGATAGTATGTTGCCGAACATTCCAGATAATGCAAAAGTTCTTGCACGAATGATTGATGCGTCAAAATGGGAAGAAGTCAATGGTGTTATATTTGTGGCATACGGCAAAACACTGACAATAAAAAGGGTTTTGAAAAACGCTTTATATATAAATAACACAATTACATTAAAAGCAGATAATCCTATCTACGGACAGCTGGATATTGCAAGAAAGGAAATTAGGGGGATATGGAAAGCTGAAAGGATTGTTAGTCAAAAAATAAAATAGAAAATGATAGACGAAACAGTTTTAGCACAATCTGTATCAGCAGATAGAAGTGCAATTATGGATTCAAACAACAGGGGTAACGCTGGGCGTGACATTATTAATAATTATAGCACAAATGATTTTTACAAAGGGAAAGCTCCAAGGCAGATTGATATTATCAAAAGCCAGCGTGCTGTAATAGAGAAGTTGCAACGTCAAATTGATAGAATGCAGGATCAAATGGAAGAGTATCAGCATCAGTTTTCAAAAGCGCAGCAGATTAAAGAGCAACTAATGCAGATGCTTCTTGACGATAGAGACATGCTCCGTGAGCGTTTTATCAACGAGAATAGTACGAATAATAGTACCCATAAGGAAAAATGATATAAAAAACCTATGATTATCAGTGTTTTATAGATTTATAAAAGGGCTTCCCAAGCCTGTGAGGCGGGTTCGACTCCCGTATTCCGCTCACAGATTATAAAATTAAAGGCATCCTTTCGGATGCCTTAAATTTTATCTACAGAAAGTATTCATCTATTATAAAAGAATAGAAAAGAACTAATCAAAACTCCTGCTTTCTACAATATTGTAATCGGCATATTTTTTATCAACTACAATTAGAAAGAAAGGTTGAGTAAAATAAGTTTGTACTTTTCCTTGTTCTAATTTGTAAAGCAAATCAAGCTGTTTGCCTTTAAGAGTTAAAGAAAGAGGTTCTAAGACCGTCTTTCGATTAGTTTGTGGAAGGATAAAAGCTATTGCAAATTTCTTATTAAAATCAATCTTTGTCGGTTCACCTCCCTTACCCATGAATGTAGCTTCACCAAATTCCTTTTCAAGAGATGCTCGTGACAATATCTTCTTTATAGTCGGTCTCTTTTCAGTACCAACATGGAAATAATTGCGGGCTTCCATAAAATTAATTTCCCTTGAACTATTAACTACTGCCTTATTACTGCCACAGGATGATAACAACATAATAACGGCAGCAAGAGCTAATATAATTCGTTTCATAATATACTCTCTTATCAAATAAATTTATATGTACAACTTTCTAATTTGATATGCTAAAGACTTGTAAGCATAAACAACACCATTTTGACAGTCTGACCATCAATAAAATATGTCATCGTGCACAAAATTAATTAAATTATATCATTCTAAGACTTTTGATGAGTTAAAGATAGTTAACCGCGTGTGTGGCACAACTTTTGCAGCTTATAGAATATATTTATTGAGATTCAATATAATAAATTATCAACTAAAATAAGAATATATGGCACATGGACATGATGTACTCCACATGATGGAGGGCAACACTTACGCAACAAAAGAAGACTTGGTAAAGGCTATCATTGCTCGTTTTGGGACAGAAGAACGATTCCATACTTGCTCAGCAGAGGGTATGGATGCTAATGAGATTGTTGATTTCTTGGCAGAGCGTAGCAAGTTTACCTTGGTTCAAGGAGGTTTCACAGTTGATACAAGTAAAATTTGCAACCATTAAGATTAAAGATTATTAGAAAAATTAAATTCATTGCTCTATACATTAGAGCTTAATAAAGTCAATAGATTATGATTAAAATTTATGGAATGAAAACTTGTCCAGACTGTATTGCTGTAGACAAGCATGTAGAAGGTGATAATCGATACGAAATAATTGATATTGGTTCACATATAAAGTATTTGAAAGAGTTTCTCCACCTTCGTGATAATAATTCAGTCTTTGATGATGCTAAGAAACATGGATATGCTGGCATCCCCTGCTTCGTACTTGAGGATGGTACTGTAACATTATCACCAAAAGAAGCTGGAATTAACCTAAATGAAACACCTGCAGCATCTTGTCGCCTTGATGGTTCAGGTTGCTAATAAATAATGAAATCCTTGTCGTCTTGAAAAGCTGTTTAAACTAAGATGACAAGGATTCATTTCTTCTGTCATCGTTTATAACATTGAAATACTTTATTATTTGCACTTTACAGACAATATAAAAAGGTTCTTCCATTAAATGCGTAGGTTGGAAAAAGAATAAAGGCTTATGCACTTGCAGGGTATGACTGTACCAAATCAGATGGTCTTACATTGGAAAATAAACTACAAGATAAGATGCAGAAAAGGCAAATTGATGCTATGTCTGTTCATTAGCATGTCTTTCTGCCTATACATATAAATTATTACCATAACAT
>ERZ773074.40-NODE-40-length-69267-cov-24.817965_pt1 | contig 69267 bp, 59 predicted proteins | sample MGYA00580615_ERZ773074 | MGnify/ENA primary metagenome ERZ773074 (study PRJEB29015, sample SAMEA2738126) | human oral metagenome | biome: human oral; feature: human-associated habitat; material: saliva | place: China | collected 2160 ...
CGTACTTTGATAGAAGCGGGATGAGAAGCTCAGCTATTTTGATACAGCCTCCCTCAACATCACTTTCAAAGTTTAGTGGCATGATAGGTTCATGCAGGGATTTTCTCAGGAGCATCCAGCCTTTAATCGATGAATTGTTAAAGTTAATTCGTACGCCCTCGTAATTTGGTTCTTCAAGACTGCACTCAGAAAGCTCGCCTGAAGAGATTAGCGTGCGCAAATCTTCTATTATACTATCGCCTACAGCACCGAAATCACTTCCTATGATTGGCAAGCGAACTTCTAGGCTTTCTAGCGGTTCGGATAAATCGCTTATCAGCGATGCGATTCCTTTGCCTTCTTTTTTGCACTTTGCAGCAGCGATTACTATCTTTGTTGCAAGATATGCACCGTCGTCTAGGAAGAAGTTTTCCTTATATGCTGCGTGTCCAGATGTCTCTATCGCAAGATCACTTTCTATGCCCTGCTCGTTAAGCTCTATAGACTTGTTTATCACATTCTTATAGCCTCTCTTAAAGCGAAGATGCTTAAGGCCTAGGCTTCCTTCGAGAAAGGCGGTCAGACCACGAGAAGTTACACTGTCTGTAACAACTGTTGAGCCTGGGTGTGAATCTGCTATGAGTGCAGCGGCTAGTGCTACAATAGCGTTTCTGTTTATCTCCTTGCCGCTCTCGTCAACTGCAGAGACTCTGTCTACATCTGTATCAAAAATTAAACCTAAATCGGTCTTTGCTTCGCGAACCTTTGCACAAATGGATTCTATCGCGTCCTTATCCTCTGGATTAGGAATGTGATTTGGGAAGCTTCCGTCTGGTTCTAGGAACTGTGAGCTGCTGACATCAGCACCGAGCGGCGAGAGAACCTTTTCGGCATAGAAACCACCAGCGCCGTTTCCGGCATCAACTGTAATAGATAATCCTGAGAGAGGAGTTTCTCCAGAATCAAGAGCATCTACGATTTTCTTTCTTAGGTGTGCACTGTAAACGTCCATCAAATTAGCTTTGATTGGATCAGAAGCAGCTTTTGGAATCAATCTACCTAGGACTGAACTAGATTCAGCAAATGTGATTATGTCAGCAATGTCACCCTTATCTAGGCCACCGTCCACATCAAAGAACTTCATTCCGTTTCGGTTTGAAGGCATGTGGCTTGCTGTAACCATGATGGCGCCGTCACACTTAAACTCTTCAAAGACTGTGGACATGAACATAGCGGGTGTAGATGAAAGTCCTGAGTCCAAAACCTTAGCTCCGTATGGAGTGAGTGCGGAGACTATATCTCGCACTAGCTCAGGACCTGAAATTCTGGAATCTCGTCCAACTGCTATGCAAAGCTCGTTTGGTTCTTTATCGGTGTTATGTGATAGAAGATACAGAAAGCCTTTAGCTAGGCGCGAAACCGCTTCAGAATCGAGATTTACCGGTTCTGCAGGGCTTCCGGTAGCTATACCTCGTATATCGCTTCCGTTTTGCAATTTTGAGTAGTCGTAAGCCATTTGTTCTCCTTATGTACTATTACTCTTTGATTGAGCCATCTGCATTGAATAGAGGTAGCTTCTCAAGATACTTGATATCATCTCTATCTGCGGCTTCTCCTTCAGCTAGAACTGCCATACGGCATACTATGTTTCCGCCAGCAGCATCTACGAGCTTCTCCATGGAGCGGAGAGACTCACCAGTGCTGATAACATCGTCTACAATGAGGACTCTTCTGCCTTTAATTAGGCTAGCTTCCTTCTCGCCTATGCATAGTGTCTGCACGTGGTCAGTTGTAATTGAATCAACGCTTGTCTCTATTATGTTCTGCATGTATAGCTTTGCGGCCTTTCTAAATACGACATAGTCCTTGCCACCGCTAAGTCTTGCCATCTCGTAAGCCAAAGGAATTCCCTTAGATTCTGCTGTTACGATAACATCAAATTCAGGTGCCTTAGCTAGGAGCTCCTTTGCGGATGCTTCTGTTATAGCAACATCTCCAAACATTACAAAGGCTGCGATATAAAGCTCATCGTTTATCGGACAAAGTGGTAGCTGTCTTGTTAGACCAGCAATCTTCATTTCATAATGCATTTTGCTTTCCTCTTTTTTACATGATTTTTATGCTTGAACACGCTCAAGCATACGCTTATATTATACCTTTGACGCAAAATACTTGCAAGGTAAAAGGCGCGCCTTGAGGCACGCCTTGATATCAAATTTATTTGTTTTTTATTCTTGTAATTCCTAGGCTTTACTAGAATGTAAGCCCATGTGCAAGTGTGTAGAATCTGAATGCGAATAGCACCGCTGATACCCACATAACTAATGGAACCTTCTTAGCGTTTCCTGTTAGAACCTTTAGGATTACCCATGCTAGCATTCCGAACATGATTCCGTTAGCGATTGAGTATGTGAATGGCATCATGACTATTGCAAGGAAACCACCGAGTACGTCTGCGATGTCTCCGTCAAATGACATCTTCTTAACTGTGCTCATCATCAAAAGTCCAACCCATACAAGAGCAGGAGTTGTTGCAAATCCTGGAATTGCTAGGAAGATTGGTGAGAAGAATAGAGCTATGATGAAGAGTACTGCAGCTGTAAGAGCTGTCATACCTGTACGTCCACCTACTGCAACACCTGCTGATGACTCAACATAGCTTGTTACTGTTGATGTACCTAGGCATGCACCTGCAACTGTACCAACAGCGTCTGCAAGAAGTGCGCCCTTAGCGTTTGGAAGCTTGCCATTCTCATCTAGGAGATCACCCTTTGATGCAACACCGATAAGTGTTCCTACTGTATCAAAAATATCAACAAATAGGAATGAGAATACGATTGTAGCAAAGCTTACTATGTGCTGGCCAATCCATGCGAAGTCAAATGCGAATAGCTCAGGTGCCTTAGGGATGAAGCTGCTTCCCTCAAAGCTTGGATATAGTGAGAATGCACCTGCTTCTGGATTTACAACATACCAGCCTGCAGCCTGTGCAATCATGCCTAGAATCCATGTTCCGAGAATACCGATAAGAATGTCACCCTTAATCTTGAAGTGGTGCATTACTGCGATCATTAGAAGTCCAACAAGTGCTAGAATGAACTGAGGTGTGTTTACTGCACCAAGTTCAACGAGTGTTTCAGAGTTTGAAACTGTGATTCCAGCACCCTTTAGGCCGATGATTGTGATAAATAGACCTATACCTGCTGTAATTCCGTACTTGAGGCTTTCTGGAATATCGTTAACGAGCTTTTCTCTGAAGTTTGTCAGAGATAGAAGGATGAATATGATACCTTCAACCAATACTGCTGCAAGAGCGATTGTCCATGGATTCTTGATTCCTGCCCCTGCCATCGGGATACAAACCGAGTAAGCGAAGTATGCGTTTAGTCCCATTCCTGAAGCAAGTGCAACTGGATAGTTAGCAAAGAATGCCATGCAAAGTGTTGCGAATGCTGCAGAAACTGCTGTAGCAGTAAAGATTCCTGCGCGGTCCATTCCAGCCGCTGAAAGAATGTTAGGGTTAACTGCCAAGATGTAAACCATTGACAGGAAGGTGGTAAAGCCGGCGATGACCTCAGTACGTGGATCAGTGCCGTGTTCCTTCAATTTGAAAAGCTTTTCCATAATTGATTGTTCTCCTTTAATACATCAACTTAATAGTTAAAATAAATACACTGTAATTATAATGTAGTAAAGTTACAATTGACTATAAAAATAATTTCCTGAAATGCAAAAAAACAAATGTTTTGACACATTTTATTGAGATTTTGGCAAAAATACGAATATATCAAAGTAGTTTTGCTCTAAATGTTCGTATTATCTTTCTCCGGAAGTTGAGCTAGGATAACGGCAATAAATATCACTATGCATCCGAGAATTTCATAGCCTGTCATTCTCTCACCTAGAAGAATTGCACCAGAGATAACCGCAAACACAGATTCAAGGCTGAGAATCAAAGATGCAGCTGTAGGCTCTGCGTTCTTTTGGGCAACAACCTGAAGCGTATAGGCAATACCGCAGGAGAAAACACCGGCATAAATGATAGGGAACCAGCAGTCGAGAATCTGGTTTATGTCAGGTGATTCAAATATGAGCATCATGATGAAGCTAAGACCTCCTGCAACAAAGAACTGAAGGCAGGAAAGCTTAACACCGTCGCACTTAGGCGAGAAGTTGTCGATTGCAAGAATGTGGCAGGAGAACAAAACTGCACAGAGCAAAACAAATAGATCTCCTTTTTCGATTGTAAGTCCAACGCCCTTGCCTGCAATAGTTAAAAGGTAGAATCCACATGCTCCTAGAAGCACGCAGAACCACACTAGAGGACGTACTCTCTTGCCGAGAAACATTCCTAAAATTGGAACTATCATTATATATAGCGCGGTTATAAAGCCGGCCTTACCAGCATCGGCATCAAAGTACATGCCAAACTGCTGAAGATTTGAGGCAATCGCCAAAAATGTACCACAGACTATACCGCCAAGTATTAGTGATTTCTTGTCTTTAGGTGGAGCTTCGTCTGCCTTGCCTTTGCTGAGCTTTGATAGAATCAGGATAACTGGGACTAGAGAAATTCCGCCAACTAGTGTACGGATACCGTTATATGTAAACGGCTCCAACGCCGTACCCGCCTTCTGGGCAACGAAGGACGAACCCCAGATCAGTGCTGTGACTAGCAATAGAATATTGCTGATGATTCGTTTGTTCATAAATAATTCCCTTTCATAATCAAAATAATAAATCGCTTTACCTTGTAAAAATATTATATATTTGAATCTTTGCTGAGGCAATAAGGCCTTCTTTTATTCAACACAAAGATATGATAAAATTATTGTATATTTTACAACGAAACTTTGAAAAATGAGGTCTAAAGTAATGAATAAATGGATTTGCTCTGCAGATGAATCAAAGCTCAGGGAGCGCCTAGCAGAAATCAAGCCTCTAGATGAGCAGGCGATGAAGGCTGCAAAGGAGAGACAGGATTACAGACTCAAGGTTCCAACAAGCCTAGGAAGGCTAGAGGAGATGAGCATTAGGCTTGCGGGTATTACCGGAAAAGTCTATGGGAACATGGTGGATGATCAGGCTATAGTTTTGATGTGCGCAGATAATGGTGTTGTCGAGGAAGGTGTGGCATCGGCTCCTCAGACTGTTACTTTGATGCAGACTATTAACTTCACAAAGCGTATTACAGGTGTAGGTGCACAGGCCAAGTACTTTGGAATAGACATTTTAGATATAGACGTTGGCGTTAGACTTCCGATACCAGCTGACGTACTCGCAGATGACATGCTAGTTGATGGAAAGATTCAGAGACTTGTCGTAGACAGAAGAATTGCTGATGGAAGCAGAAACCTAGCAAAGGAACCGGCTTTGACTAAAACGGAAGCTATCGCTGCAATACTGACTGGAATCGAGGCTTCCGATGCGGTTTGTGAGGCCGGAAAGAATATCTACGGCGTCGGCGAGATGGGTATAGGAAACTCAACAACTGCAGCCTGCATAATAAGCTCGTTTACAGGAATGAGTGCAGAGGAGGTTGTCGGAAGAGGCGGTGGCCTAAACGATGAATCCCTGAGCAAAAAGTGCAAGATTGTTGCAGAGGCTGTATCAAAATATGACATGCCTGATCCTATAGACCGCGCAGCAGCTTTTGGTGGCTACGATATCTGTGCCATGGCAGGCGCCTTCCTAGGTGCAGCGATTAACAGAATTCCAGTTGTTGTGGACGGATATATTTCTATTGCGGCAGCGCTTCTTGCAGCTGAGATTGATCCTAGGGTCAAGGATTTCATGTTTACATCGCATTTTTCGCAGGAACCAGGATATAAGGCAGCGGTGAAAAAGCTTGGAATTAGACCGATGTTTGACCTTGAAATGAAGCTCGGTGAGGCTAGCGGATGCCCTATAGCATTTAAGATTATGGAAGCGGCTTGTGCTGTTATGAATGAGATGAAGAGTCTAGATGAAGGACAGATAGATTCGGAATATCTTGATGAGCTGAGAGAAAAGAGTTTGTTTTAATATGAATGTTTTTGTAAGCGGAGGCGCAAAGAATGGCAAGTCCTCCTTTGCTCAGAGATATGCGTTTGACATGGCAAAGGGGAAAAAGCTATACTATCTTGCTACCATGGTCGCAACGGACGATGAGGATGAACTTAGAATCCAAAGGCATGTAGAAGACCGTGACGGAATGGGCTTTATCACGGTTGAGAAGCCTATGAACATGTGTGAGCTCTTTGATGCACCATATAATTTAGATAGGGACGGAGTTTTCCTTCTGGACAGCGTTACAGCACAGCTTGCTAACGCTATGTTCGGGATGGGAGATTTTGATGAGCGTGCGGCTGAGAAGGTTTCAGAGGATCTTTTGAGATTTGCTGAGCTTAGCGGCAATGTAGTTTTTGTTTCTGATTACATATATTCTGAGGCTAGAATTTTTGATGATTTTACGGAGAACTATAGGCGTGGGCTTGCTTTGATAGATAGGGCTTTAGCGAATAAATGCGAGCTTGCATGCGAGGTTATTTGTGGTAATGTCATCGCGCGCAAGGGTCATTTATAGTTTTGAATTGATTTAGAGAGTATGTTATGAAGGATTTTGTTATTGGGTTTTTCATGGCTTGGGGTAATTTTTTAACCTTGCCTTGTCCGTACAAGAGATGGGATAGCGGGCTTAAGAACATGATGCTGGCCTTTCTGCCTGGCGTAGGAATGGTTGCAGGTTTTATCTGGTTTATCCTAGGATGTATTTTGCTAAGAATTGCGGTTTATCCACTACTTTCCGCGCTGTTAATCTGCTTTTTTATCTATGCGATATGTGGCTTTATGCATATGGATGGCTTTATGGATGTCAATGACGCGATTATGTCGCGCAGACCTTTGGAGGATAGACTTAGGATTCTCAAGGATTCGACGGTTGGAGCTTTTGCCGTTATAACTTTGGTATTCCTAGTTCTTGCTATGTATGTGGCGAGCTTTAGCTTTTTTATAAAGCCGATGGATATAAGTGGGCTCTTTCCTCTTTTGACAATTCCAGTTATTTCCCGTGGTACGGCAGGTGCTTGTGTGCTCAGTTTTAAGCCGCTTACGACAAGCCAGTATCTAGAGGATCACGAAAAACCTAGAGATAAGTATATTAAGATGGTAGCCTTGATTACATGTGCCTACTTTTTGTTAATTCTCATCTTTGCAATCATATTTGCAAGGCCAGAGGCTATAGCTAGATTTGTTGTTTCATCCCTTGGAACTTCATGCGTTACGCTTCTTTCTTGTCTTTATGCACGACATAACCTGGGCGGCATGAATGGCGATATTGCAGGGTATAGCATCTGCATGGGTGAGCTTGGCGGAATGATTTTGGCAGCGCTGATAATAGTATAGGAATGATGAGCGAAAGGAGAGCCAATGATTTTGATATATGCGGGAGCGTATCAGGGCAAGCTTGATTTTGCCAGAAAAAACTTCGGAATCAAAGATGAGGATATTTGCTATTGCAATAGCGATATGGAGTCTATCGACTTTGGGAAAAAAGTCATCTACGGTTTGGAAAAATTTATATATGGGTATGAGAAGAGGGGGCAAAGCGCTGATGAATACATAAGGGCGCAGCTTCCTTTGATGAAGGATAAGATAATAATCTGTGAGGATATATCTCGTGGTCTTGTTCCTATGGACAAGCTTGAGAGAGCTTGGCGTGAGACAAACGGAAGGGTTGTCAATGCTGTAGCCGCAGAGGCTGACGAGGTATATACGGTTTTCTGCGGAATTGAAAGTAGGATAAAATAGTTGGAATCTAAGATTTTGATCATAAGACATGGTATAACTGAGGGGAATAAGAAGAAGTGGTTCTACGGAGCGACGGATATAGGCCTTTGCGAAGAGGGCGTTTCAGAGCTTATTGAACAAAGGAATAGCGGTTTCTATCCTGATATTCCTGAGGGAGCGCAGTTCTTTACAACTGGGATGAAGCGCACAGAGGAGACTCTTGAGATTCTGTTTGGAGATGTTGAACACGGTAGAATCACGGATATGAAAGAGATGAACTTCGGAGACTACGAGTGCAGAGCCTTTGATTCTCTTAAGGACGATGAGGTTTTCCTAGAGTGGGGATACGACCAGATTGGTGAGGTCAAGCTTCCAAACGGTGAATCCAGAAACGAATTTCGTGAGAGAACAAGGCGAGGTGGTCAGTTTTTGATAGATGAACACATTGCAAAGAATGCGCCTATGACTGTGATGATATGTCACGGTGGTGTAATTTCTAGCTTTATGGATCATCTTTTCGGTGACGAAAGGTCTATGTGGGACTGGATGCCTGAGCCTGGATGCGGATATGAGATAACTTTGATGGACGGTAAACCTGTGAGGTATGAGGCTATCGGAAGAATTGGTGATAAGCTTCAGACGATGATAGATGAGTATGAGTCCGAGAATGGGGAAGATTAAGGACAAGAGGTTGATATGAGCAAAAAGGAAAAGAAAAAAGCAGGGCTAGGAACATGGCTTTACAGACTCGTAATGCTTGCACTGCTTTGCGTTATGATTTTCAGTGGATATAAGGTTTTCACGATTTATATGGAATATCACAAGGGCACAGTTGCCTACGATGATCTTGCAAAGATTGCTGGTGCTGGTGAATCAGCCGATAAGGAAGAAAAGGACCTCACAATCGACTGGGATGCTTTGACAAAAATTAGCAAGAATGTCAAGGGATGGATCAGATCTAAGGGTACGGTTATCAACTATCCTATCATGCAGGGAAGTGACAACGATTACTATCTCTACCACATCATGACAGGAGAGTACAGCCGTAAGGGCTCTATTTTCATCGATAGCAACAATAGGGATCCGTTCAATAGTTTTTTGACCATTGTTTACGGACACAGAATGCTTGACGATAGCATGTTCAACAGCCTCGGAAATTATTTTGAGGATGCGAAGTACTATAAGAAGCACAAGGTTATCGACATTTATACGCCTGAGAAGAACTATAAGCTTGAGATTTTCGGTGCAGCAAATGTAAATGCAACAAATGAGAGCATATATAATCTCAATATTGCAGAGGATGATGTATCAACTAAAGAAGCCTACATCAATAATGTACTCAGCAAAAATGAACTCGCTGGCTACAAGGGAACCGTAGATGTAACGGCAAATGACAAGATAGTTATGCTAAGTACCTGTACTTATGACCCAGGCGATGACAGAATTGTCGTATGGGGAAAACTTGTAGAAAAGACTCCTGAAAGCAAGTAATCACGCGAAGATATATGGTAAATCAAAAGACCGATTTTTAGAAATCGGTCTTTATAGTTATCTTATTTTGTTGTAATTATAAGGCTTATAAGAATCGTCTATTTACGATGTAACCTATATGTAGATTTACAATCTATAGCTTGCGAAGGATTTGCAAGACTATTGCCTGATGGAAACTTCACCCGAAGATAGGGTCTCGATTTCTCTCATTCTGACACCTTCCATGTACTCAACAACGAGGCCTCCCTTGTCATCGATATCTAGGGCGCGTGCTTTGATGCGTTTGCCATCTGCGATGGTATGAACGTAGATGTCTTTGCCGAGTATGAAGCATTTTCTTCTGTACTCAGGAAGGAAGTTTGTGCTTGGGAATTCCTTAATCATGGCGAGAATATTATCAGCTACTGCCCCAGCTAGTGTGCTTCTCGAAAACGCACCGTTTTCGTCCGCTACGCTCCCTGCAATGTCAGCAATTTCCTCAGGGAATTTACTTGGGAAGCAGTTGATACCAATTCCGATAATCAACTTATCAATTCTGCCAGTCTCAAGATTGGTCTGAGCTTCTGTCAAGATTCCGCAAACTTTCTTGTTCTTATAGAAAATATCGTTGACCCATTTAATCTTAGGGTTTATATCGCATACACTCTCAAGTGCCTTGCAAACTGCTAGTGCAGATGCCATGGTTATGAAAGGTGATTTGTTTAAATCAAAGTTTGGTCTGAAGGCAACGGTCAGATAAATTCCGTTGTCCGATGGGGACATGAAGCTTCTTCCGAGCCTTCCCTTACCTGCAGTCTGGCTGTTTGCAACGATTACCTGTGGTACATCTGATGATGGCAGGGAATGTGCGAAGTTATTTGTTGAGTCAATCTCATCAAAAACCATGAGCTTGCAAGCCTCATTTATCTTGGAACCGATGGATTCCTCGGTGAGAATATCGATTTTCTCAAGTAGCTTATAGCCTTGGCTTGGCCTACTCAGTATCTTGTAGCCTGACTTTTTGAGCGCAGAGGCAGCCTTGTTCACCGCAGCTCGAGAAACACCCAAGGTCTGGGCTAGGCATTCGCCTGAAACAAAGGAACCGTAGTTCTCGTCTAAAAATTTTAGAAGTTCTATCTTAGTAGACATGCTGACCTCCATACAGATAAGTTAAATTTGATTAAACCTATTATACAATGTTTTGAGCTTTTTGAAAACACATTGATTTTTAGGGCTATCTCCTTTATTTTTTCACATTTATATGATAAAATTATCGGGTAAATTGGGTAAATAGGCTCACTTTGAGATTTAGGGAGACAAAATATATGGAAAGTCACAGTATAACGTCATCAGTCATACAAATTTTAGTATTACTGCTCTGCTCCGCTTTCTTTTCAGCGACGGAAACGGCGTTTACTTCACTCAACAGAATAAGAATTAAGAATAAGGCTGACGCAGGTAACCCTAGAGCTAAGAGAGTTTTAGCTCTCGAGCAAAACTACGACAACCTGCTTTCGACGATATTGGTCGGAAACAACCTTGTAAATATCGCAAGTACAGCAGTAGCAACGGTTTTGTTTATGAACCTATATGGGCAGTACGGTGCTACGATTTCGACAATAGTTACAACGGTTATCGTTTTGACCTTCGGTGAAATTACTCCGAAGAGCCTTGCTAAGGAGCATCCAGAGACCTTTGCTTCCTTTGCCGCACCAGTTATAAACCTGCTGAGAATTATTCTCACGCCGATAAACTGGATATTTGCACAGTGGAAAAAGCTACTTTCAGTTATCTTCAAGACTGAGGTTGTACCTAGCATAACAGAGGACGAACTCGTAACAATAGTTGACGAGGCCTTCGTTACAGGCGGTATCGACAAAGAGCAAAACGAGATGATCCAGAATGCAATAAGCTTTAGGGAGCTCGAGGCTCAGGATATTTTGACACCACGTGTAAACATAGAGGCCGTCGAGGTTGAAACTCCTGAAGAAGAGGTTGATGAGATCTTCCGAAAGACAGGATTTTCACGGCTTCCAGTCTACGAGGATGAGCTTGACCGAATAATAGGAGTACTCAATCAAAAGGATTTCCACAACTACGTATATAAGCGTGGTGCTAGCATAGCAAACCTAGTTAAGCCAGTAATTTACGTTGCGGGCTCGATGAAGGCGATAGATCTGCTAAGAAAGCTACAGGAAAACAAGTGCAGAATGGCAATCATCGTTGATGAATACGGTGGAACTGAGGGTATAGTAACCTCTGAGGATATCATCGAGGAGCTTGTTGGTGAGATATACGACGAGAGCGACACGGTTGCGATGAGAGAGATAACCTTACAGCAGAACGGAAGCTACAGGGTGCTCGGATCAGCGAACTTTGAGAAGATGATGGACTACTTTGGCGAAGAAGCCGAGATAGATGCGACAACGGTAAACGGATGGGCTGCTATACAGCTTGACAAGTTGCCACGCAGAGGGGACCGATTCGAATATGTGGTCGGCAAAAAGAAATTTAAAGCAATAGTAACAAAAGCAGATGATAGAAAGGCGCTAGAGCTCACGATTAGAGTCGAGAAACTCGATGAAGGCGCCGGAGAAGGGGAAAAGAAATGAGCCTAATGGAAAAAATATTTGGCAACCTCAACGCTAAGGAAGTCAAGAAACTCGAGAAAATAGCGGAGAAGGTCGAGGCCTTAGATGAGGAAACTGCCAAGCTTAGCGACGATGAACTTCGTGCTAAGACAGATGAATTTAAGGGAAGACTTGCAGAGGGTGAAACGCTAGACGACCTTTTGCCTGAGGCCTTTGCAGTCTGCCGAGAGGCTGCAGTTCGAAGCCTAGGAATGAAGCACTTCCACGTGCAGATTATAGGTGGTATCGTTCTTCACCAGGGCCGTATAGCCGAGATGAAGACTGGTGAAGGTAAGACTTTGATGGCTACACTTCCTGTATACCTAAATGCGCTTTCTGGCGACGGTGTGCACGTAGTTACTGTCAACGATTATCTAGCAAAGCGTGACGCGGAGTGGATGGGTAAGCTCTATACTTTCCTTGGACTCACAGTTGGTTGCGTTATCAACAGCATTACGGGTGAGGAGAGAAAGCAGGCGTATCGCTGCGACATCACTTACGGAACAAATAATGAGTTCGGTTTTGACTACCTGAGAGATAACATGGTTATCTACAAGGAAGAGCTCTTACAGCGCGAGCTAAACTACGCGATTATAGACGAGGTCGACTCCATCCTAATCGATGAGGCGAGAACTCCTTTGATTATTTCTGGACAGGGCGACAAGTCAACAGACCTATATCAAAAGGCGGACCGTTTTGTTAAGACTCTCACAAGAGGTGAGCAGATTGACGAAAAGGATACAAATCCTACGGGCGACTTTATCGTAGACGAAAAGGATAAGCAGGTTTCTTTGACAGACGCCGGCGTAAGCAAGGCTGAAGCTTTCTTTGGTGTCGAAAACTTCGGTGACCCTGAGAATATGGAAATCAACCACCACGTTCTTCAGGCTTTGAAGGCTCACAACATCATGGAAAGAGACGTCGACTACATCGTTAGCGACGGAGAAATTTTGATTGTCGATGAGTTCACTGGTCGCCTGATGGTCGGAAGAAGATTCAGCAACGGCTTGCACCAGGCTATCGAGGCTAAGGAGCATGTATCGGTTAGATCTGAATCAAAGACAATGGCAACTATAACGCTTCAGAACTACTTCCGTATGTACAATAAGCTATCAGGTATGACTGGTACTGCTAAGACTGAGGAAGAGGAATTCCGTGATATCTACAATATGGATGTAGTTGTTGTTCCAACAAATAAACCTCCTAAGAGAGAGGACCTTCCAGATTCTGTTTACCTAAAGGAGAGCGGAAAGTACAAGGCTCTTGCTAATAAGGTTGCAGAGGTTCATGCAACTGGACAGCCGGTGCTTGTAGGTACAATTTCAATCGAAAAATCTGAGCTCTTAAGCAATCTTCTAACAAAGAAGGGCGTTAAGCACAATGTCCTAAATGCTAAGCAGCATGAGCGCGAAGCAGAGATTGTTGCTGAAGCAGGTAGACTAGGACAGGTAACCATCGCAACCAATATGGCTGGTAGAGGTACCGATATTATCCTAGGTGGTAACCCTGAGTTTGAGGCAAAACGCGAGATGAAGAAGCTCGGATATACAGAAGAGCAGATTCTATTTGCAACAAGCTTTGTAAAGAGCGATGACGAGGAGCTAAATGCAGCTAGACAGAAGTTTGCTGAGCTTCATGACAAATATAAGGCTGAGAGACAGCCTGAACACGAGCAGGTAGTTGAGCTTGGTGGTCTTTGCATTTTAGGTAGTGAAAGACACGAGTCAAGACGTATAGACAACCAGCTACGAGGAAGAGCTGGTAGACAGGGTGACCCTGGTACAACACAGTTCTTTATCTCACTCGAGGACGATTTGATGCGCCGCTTCGGTGGAGAAATGATGCAAAACATCGTTAGCAGATTCGGACTTGCAGACGACGAACCTCTAGAAGCAAACGTTCTTTCAAGAAGAATTGAGAATGCTCAGAAGAAGGTCGAGGGTAAAAACTTCGGTATCAGAAAATACGTTCTCCAGTACGATAATGTAATGAATAAGCAGAGAACTATCATCTACGGTGAGAGAAGAAAGGTTCTCTTTGGTGAAGATATCCGTAGCGATATCATGAACATGAAGGACAGCCTAGTTGCTGCAATCATTGGACCTTCAACTATGGATAGCAAATTCCCTGAGGAGTGGAATTTCGCTGAGATGAGACGTAATCTAAACAAGCTAATTCCTAGCTATGAGATGAGAGTAGACTACAGCGCTGACGAGCTCAGAGACATGACTCAGGAATCATTAATTCAGGACATCTGTGCAGAGCTAGACGAACTCTACACCAAGAAGGAAGAGGAAGTCGGCGTAGAGCAGATGCGTGAAATTGAGCGTGTTATCCTTCTCAGAGTTGTTGACAGCCTCTGGATGGATCACATCGATGCGATGGATCAGCTAAAGTCAGGTATTGGCCTAAGAGCTATAGGTCAGCAGGATCCTGCCGCTGAATACGGTAAGGAAGGCTTTGATATGTTCGAGCAGATGATTGGAGCTATTCAGGAGGATACAGTAAGATACTGCTACAATGTCTCTGTTGATACTAAGGCTGAGCGTAAGTCAGTTACAGGCGGTAGCATGACTGCAAGCAAGTCAGAATATCATGACGAAGAACCTCAGAGCGGGGAGCCAGCTCAGCACAAAGAGGAACGAGAGCATAGGCAGGAGACTGTGAGAAGAGAAAGTCCAAAGATAGGCAGAAATGATCCTTGCCCATGCGGAAGCGGTAAGAAGTATAAGAACTGCTGTATGAAGAAGGATATGGCTGACGCAGAATAGGATTTTAAACATATTCCAACACAGAGGGGAGATGATTTGATGTTGATGCTTGATCCGGTAAAGATGGATTTACCGAAGGCTGAAGCAAGACTCAAAGAGGCAGGTGAGTCCCTTTGACCTTGCAGGTCTTAGGGCGAAGATAGATTCGATGAATAAACAAAGCGAGCAAAGCGACTTTTGGGATGACCCCGAAAAGGCGCAAAGCTTGCTCAAAAAGAAAAAGGCTCTCGAGAGCACCGTAAATGAATATGACAGACTGAGCTCAGGCTTTAAAGATATCTCTGAAATGATTGAAATTGCAGAGGAACTTGAGGATGAAGACGAGGCGATGACGGTGGTCGAGAACTTTGATGAGCTGTGCAAGGATGCTGAGACATTTAGGCTCAAACTCCTTCTAGACGGCAAGTACGATAGCAACAGCGCGATTCTTTCAATTCACGCTGGAACTGGTGGTGTCGACGCTATGGACTGGGCTCAGATGCTGATGCGCATGTACACTAGATGGGCAGATAAGCACGGATACACGGTCAAAGTAGTAGACCTCCAGGACGATGCAGAGGCAGGTATTAAAAGCTGCACGATGATAATTGATGGTGAAAATGCCTACGGCTATCTCAGAAGAGAGCATGGAGTGCATAGACTCGTTAGAATTTCACCATTTAACGCGGCAGGAAAGAGGCAGACCTCTTTTTCATCAGTCGAGGTTATGCCGGAAATGGACGAGGATTTCAATATCGAAATAAATCCTCAGGATCTGAGAATAGACACATATAGGTCGACTGGTGCAGGCGGACAGCACGTCAATACGACAGATTCTGCGATAAGAATTACGCATCTGCCTACAAACATAGTCGTTACATGCCAAAACGAGAGAAGCCAGCATCAGAACCGTGAGGTTGCGATGAGAATTCTCGCATCAAAATTAGCTGAACTCGCCGAAAGGGAGCACAAGGAAAATCTTGCTGAATTAAAAGGGGATTTTTCACAGATAACTTGGGGTTCCCAGATAAGATCCTACGTCTTCCAACCATATACAATGGTTAAAGATCACCGTACTGGCGCCGAAGTAGGAAATGTCGCATCCGTAATGGATGGTGACATAGATTACTTTATAAATGAGGAACTAAAGGCTAGAATCTAAAGAATAAAATTTGATTAGTAGGATTTGCTCGGATTGAGGAAATGGGGTTCGTGCAAATCGGCAATGATGACTTTTTGTAAATCGTCTGACCAGAGTCTTCTAAAATCGACTCTGAAAATCTCAGACAGTTTGATTGCGTGGTAGAGGCCAAGGGGCTGTCTACCCGCTTCAATCGCACAATAGCTTGAGCGACTTATTCCCAGTGATGATGCTATTGCATGCTGGGACATGTTCGTGGCTGACCTAAGCAGCCGCAGGTTTTTGCTAACTTTAAAGTTGAAATTTAAATAGTCCATAGATACTCCTTATAGTATTGATTTTTCGCATTGTATCAAATGTATAATTACATCAGAGACTTAACTGTTAGAATTATACAATAATATGTACGCAATGAAAAGGAAGTTAAACTTCCAGGACAGGAAACCCAGCTTCCTTTAAGATGGATTTCAATAACCATAAAATAAAAGTAATACTATTTTATGGGGAGAATGCCTGATGAGCGAAAGATTCAAAGAAATCAACAATGCAGAGGTTGGTAAAAGAATTAGGGACCTGCGAGAAAAACGCGATATCACACGTGAGAAGCTCGGCGAGCTCCTTGAGATTTCAGATAAGACGATGAGAAATATTGAGTCGGGTATTTATGGAACAAAGCTGAGCAACCTGTACAATATCGCTCAGTATTTTGATGTAGGACTTGATTATCTAGTAGATGGCTATAATCATAGCTCAAAGAGCGTGGTCGAGGAAAATACTGGATATATAAGCGGTCAAGTCACTAGAGATATAGATGGAAATGCTAATCGTCTAAAGAGTCGCAAGCTGTTAGAAACAGAACTGATGGAACTTGCGGATGGGCTGAATGACGTGCAGCTAAGCAACTTACTTGACGCGGTAAGTTCCATGATGAAAATGACAAAATAAAAGCTCCAAAAAACTCTTTGGAGTGGAGGGAAAGAATGAGAATAAACATTAAGAATAACAAGACATATACTTCAGAGGATTTGAAACACGCTAACGACATCGCAAGTCCAGCACTCGACAAAATCTGGGCAATGCAATGGCTTAACGACTGCATCCATAAGAAGGATGTAAATAAGATTAATGGATTTAATGAGTATGTATCAAATCTCAATCAGATATACGATACAATTCTTGTAGTGGCAGGAAGAGAGGAAAGAGCATCAATCAAAGCTGTTACAGATCTTTTTGAGAAAAAGGAAGGATGTGCAGAGATTGTTTTCATGCCCCTAGATTTTTCTGTAAGAGAATACACAGCGCTTCTCCGAAAACTAGAGAATAAGAAGATTGCACTTCTTGCAGTTTCAATCGTTGAAGAGAGTTTAGAACTCCGCTGTGCGTACAGCGTTGCAAAGCATTTTGTTATCGCTCAGGCAAACAAGGCCAAGGTGAGCCCGGAAATTTGTGTCATATACGGAAAGGGAAGCAGAATAATCAAAGAGGATGCTTCCGAAAATGAGTACACAAAGATTGAACTTCCAGATGGTGTAGATCCTTCATATCTTGCGAATTCAGATGCGGTTATTTTACTTTTGATATTCATGGGTGTCGATGTAGAAGCATATTTGACAGGTTTCTACGACTGCGTTTCCGCGCCTGAATGGGATACGCATCTTCCTTTGATGGCTTCAAGAATGCTCGCTGCTGAGGACAAGGGCATTATCGTAGAGAGCTGGCAGAGTGACTATGAGGAAATCGCAAAGTGGTTTGCAAGAACTGATATAAGAGCTACGCACAAGCATCTTCAGATGCCAGCGCTTGACTTTGATAGAGAAAGTCTTAGAATCTGCGTGGCTGGAAGAGAAGCTTATGAGGATTTGATGACTCCTTCTTTTGAGGGATGTGATGAGGATGGCTCGCTTCAGCTTCTTCTGAACAGGGAGAGAGATGAGCATTTTGCAGGTCTTGAGTGCGAAGGCTTGACAATTGAACTAGATACAAACGACGCTGAAGATATTGGTGAACTTGTGGCATTTTTGCAGATGACACAATCAATCGAGTTTTTAATATAAAAATTAAAGAAGATGAGATTTTGAAAGCTTATTTGTAAATTTTAAGGTTTACATTATTTTCGAGTGTGTTATAATATACTGTATAAAGGTTAATTTTTTAACAAAATTACCAAGTGAGTGAATTATATTATTTCAATATCCACACAGGAGGGTTACAATGAAAAAGATTGGTGTTTTAGGTACAGGCACAATGGGTGCTGGCATTATTCAGGTACTTGCACAGAACGGCTACGAAGTAGTAATGAGAGCTAGACGTCAGAGCTCAATCGACAAGGGAATGGCAACTGTAGAGAAGAACCTTGCTAAGATGGTAGCTAAGGAAAAGATCACAGAAGAAGAGAAAGCAGCTATTCTTGGACGTATCACAGGAGCTACAGAGCTAGAGGTTATCAAGGATGCTGACCTTATCATCGAAGCTGCTACAGAGGATATGGAAGCTAAGAAGGCTCTATTCGCTGAGCTAGATGAGCTTGTAAAGCCAGAGTGCATCATCGCAACAAACACATCATCACTTTCAATCACAGAAATCGCAGCAGCAACAAAGAGAGCTGACAAGGTTATCGGAATGCACTTCTTTAACCCAGTTCCAGCAATGAAGCTTGTTGAGATTATCAACGGACTAACAACATCAGCTGAGACAAACAAGACAATCGTTGAGCTAGCTGAGAAGCTTGGCAAGACAGCTGTTGAGGTTGCAGAAGCTCCAGGATTTGTTGTTAACAGAATTCTTATCCCAATGATCAACGAAGGTATCGGAATCCTAGCTGACGGCGTTGCTGATGCAAAGGGTATCGACGCTGCTATGAAGCTTGGTGCAAACCACCCAATGGGACCTCTAGAACTAGGTGACCTAATCGGACTAGATGTTTGCCTAGCAATCATGGAAGTTCTTTACACAGAGTTCGGCGATACAAAGTACAGACCACACCCACTTCTAAAGAAGATGGTAAGAGGCGGCAAGCTTGGTCGCAAGAGCGGAGAAGGTTTCTACGACTACAGCAAGTAGTCAGAAGCAGGTGCTATTCAGTAGTACCGAAATACAAGATTATAACAGCAATCGACTGAATAGCGGGTGACTGTTGAATTTCAAGGACTATGCGAGGCGTTCACGCTGGGCGTAGTCCTTTTTGTTTGATATCAAAGCGATATATTTGTTAAAAATATATTACAAGAAACTTAAAAAGCTTAAGGAAGCTTTAAATTTACATTTAAAGGTGAATTTACCATTAAAAATCACATCTCTTATGATATAATAGACAAAGATTTTAAAAAGTGAGTATCTTAGGTAGAAGATTAAGATTAATATTAAGAAGGAGAACTATAATGGAAAACAACATGAACCCAAATAACGGCCAGTTCAATGCTAACAACGGCCAGTTCAATCAGAACAATGGTCAGTTTAACGCTAACAACGGCCAGTTTAATCAGAACAACGGCCAGTTTGGCGGAAATGGATTCAATCAGTATAGAGCACCAATTAGAAGAAGAGAAATTGCTCTTTGCATCATTTTTACCTTGCTAACATGCGGAATCTATGGCATCTACTGGATGATCGTGCTCAACGATGAAGTTAATTCACTGTCAGGTGAAATAGGAGCTACAACAGGTGGAATGGTATTCCTATTTTCAATACTGACATGCGGAATCTACGGTATCTACTGGATCTACAAGATGGGTGAAAGACTTGATAGAGTTACAGGTAAGTCAAACACAGGAATTTTATACATCGTGCTTAGCTTCCTAGGACTTGGCATCGTATCATATTCATTAATACAGGACACACTAAATAACTATGCAGATATGTAATAAGCGAGACGGTGGATTTCTACGCTATTTGCTGAAGAAAACGACTCCATTTATAATATTGGGAGTCATTTACTATATATGGCTTAGAATGACGAATATATATGTGCCATGTGTTTTCAGGCACTTCACGGGATATAAATGTCCAGGATGCGGCGTGACGACAATGTGCGTCAATATTTTGATGCTTAGGTTTCCGCAGGCTTTCTACGCTAATCCGTTCATCTTCACAACCATTCCGTTTATACTTTTTGAAATACTATATAACGCATACCTTGGCTATAAGCAAAAGGCAATGCCTAGATGGAATAAGATTTTGCTTGTAATTTACTGCACTGCACTCATAGTGTTTGCGATAATCAGAAACATAATCTAGCATCAGAAATCAAGGCTATAATCTGGAGGACAAATTGGAAAAGCTTTTAGTAATATTCGGTGGGCTATCGCCAGAGCACGATGTCTCCTGCCTTTCGGCAGCATCCCTTACATCAAATATAGATAGAAGCAGATTTGAGCTTAAATGTCTCGGTATAACGAGAGAGGGCAGATGGCTTTTGACGGAAGCGACTAGCGAAGAGATAAAATCGGGTGAGTGGAAGAATAGAGAAGATAATATAGCTGTATTTTTGTCAACGGATATGTCGAGGAAGGGTCTTTATCGCTGGGATGATGCGAGCGAGCCTATCTATATCCCGGATTGCCTATTACCGATACTACATGGTGAATACGGCGAAGACGGCTCAATTCAGGGCATTTTCAAGTATGCGGACATTCCGTATATAGGTCCAGGAATTATGTCATCGGCAGTTGCAATTGACAAAGCGGTAACCAAAAGGCTGGTCGGAGGCTTAGACCTTATGCAGGCTGATTATCTAGAGTTTAAGCTCGAAACTGGCGATGTCAAAGCGCAGTGCGAGGAGATAGCAAGCTACTTCAGTAACAGATACCCTATATTTGTCAAACCAGCTAATGCAGGTTCATCCATAGGTGTAAGTAAGGTGAGCAGTGCTTCAGAGATTAGAGATGCAGTTTCTGAGGCATATAAGCACCATAATAAAATAGTTGTCGAGGAGGGCATATCGGGTCGTGAAATTGAGGTAGCTGTTTTAGACTGCGGGAATGGTGAGCTAATTGCTTCGAGGATAGGTGAGATTGTCAGCGATGATAGGTTTTACTCCTTTGATGAGAAGTACAAGGATTCGGTTAAGACCAAGGTTGGCATCTGCGATGACCTAAGCGATGAAATAGTCTGTAAGATTCAGGAGCAGGCTAAGGCAGTATTCAGGGTTCTTGAATGCAAGGGGCTTTCTAGGGTGGACTTCTTCTATACAGATGATGGCGAGATTTGCTTTAACGAGATAAATACAATGCCAGGATTCACTGAGCACAGTATGTATCCTAAACTTATAATGGACAAGGGAATTAGCTATTCAGAGCTGATTACTACGCTCGTGGATGGTGCGATTAAACAATTTAAATAACGGCAGGCCTTTGGCCGTGCAAAAAATAAAAAACTGCTGTTCATTGACAGCAGTTTTCGTCTTATTTTGATAGCTTTTCGTTGATTGCTGCTATAAGAGCATCTGAGCTGATGCCGTGAACAGCGCAAGCATCTGAAAGTGACTCCATCTGTGATGATGGGCAGCCTAGGCAGTGCATTCCTGCTCCCATTAGAATTTCGATTGTCTCTGGGTACTTTGATACAACCTCACCGATTAGCATGTCCTTAGTTACTTTATTTTCCATCTTTATATCCTCCATTTATTGTTCATCTGTTTAATATAAACATATTTTAACATATATTTAGGGCCTCGTAGGTAACAAATGTTACATGCGGACTAGATTAAATCCGCTAGGCCATCAAAATCAACTCCGTAGATTTTCTTGCCGTCAACGTTTATGAGACCTTCGTCGTGCATTTTCATAAGCTCGCGTGAAACGGATGGTCTTGCTGCGCCAAGAAGCTCAGAAAGGTTTTCTCGCCCTATTGTGAGTGGGATCTTTGGATCGCAGTTTGTCTCGTTGACTATGAGGTAAGCAATCTTGGATCTAAGCGTTGAACCGAGAAGAAGCCTAACTCTGCCATTAAGATAGAAAGCCTTCTGCGCCAAAATGTTGATCATATTTGACGAAAGAATCTGGTGAGTCCTGAGACCAATTCCTATATCGCTTAGAATGTATTTTTTTGGAACCATCAAAATCTCTGAACGTGCAATCGCCTCGCCGAAGTGATCGTAGCTATCCTTGTTCAAAAACAGCAAAACCTCTCCGAATATCTCACCAGGCTCATCAAAATGAGTGACTATACTTCGTCTTCCATCAAGGAAAATCTTGCCTATGTCGACAGAACCTTTAATCAGAATTAGAAGATCTTTCGGCTCATCGTCCATGTCAAATATCAGCTCGCCCTTCTCAAAACTGCAGAGCTTGGAATTACTGTTTTCTAGGTATTGCGAAATCTCATCACGGCTTAGAGTCTTAAAAAGTGGACAGCAACATAGCGCGTCCAAAGCCTGTGCCGATATATTTTTGATAGTTGCCACATTAGCCTCCTTTGCGAAGAAAAACGAACAGCCCAAATTACATTTTATTAATACCCCAATTGAGATATTTCTACCATATAAATAGACATCAAAGGGATATCGTGGTAAAGTAATATAGGATAATTATACGAAAAATTACAGTGCACGAGAGGGAAAATATGAAGATAAAGGCAGCGATATTTGATGCCGACGGCACGCTTCTCGACTCGATGGGACAGTGGAATTTGGTGCCGTATAAATACATAAAATCACTCGGTGTAGATGCAGATGAAAACATAGCCGAAAAGCTTTTTACTATGACGATTTCTGAGGCAGCCGAGTACATAATAGATGAATATGATCTTACTGTAACGGCAGAGGAAGCTGTTGAAGGGATGGATGCCATAATTAGAGAGTTTTATCAGAATGAGGTTGAACTTAAGGAAGGCGCTAGGGAGCTTTTAGAGTATTTTAAGATGCGTGAGATTCCTATGGTTATCGGAACTTCGACTGATAGGGACTGCATCGAGGTAGGCCTTGAGCGCACGGGACTTTCTTCCTATTTTGATAGAATTTACACCTCGACAGAGGTCGGAAAATCAAAGGCGGAGCCGGATTTGTTCCTTCAGGCCATGGATTTTATGGCTAGCGCTCCAGAGGAGACCATAGTTTTTGAGGATGGGCTCTACTCGCTCAAAACAGCAGCAGCGCTTGGAATGAAGACAGTTGGAATCTTTGATGATGTGAGCCACGCTAACCAAAAGGAACTCAAGGAACTTGCGGACCTATATGTTGGCGAGGGCGAGAGCCTAGTGTGCTTAATAGAAGGATTGGAAGGCTAGATATGGAAAAGAAACTGAACTTCCTTTACTCATCGGTACACGGTGCATACTGGGTTTACTATGGTGTTATTTCGAGCTTTTCGTCGGTGTTTTTGCTGGCAAGAGGCTTTTCAAATTCGCAGATTGGAATCATCATAGCGCTGGCGAATATACTTGCGGTAATAATACAGCCATATCTTGCTGACTATGTGGATAGATCTAGACGAACTGCGATATTTAGCGTTATGGCGAGCATGTGCATAGCACTTGTTTTGTTTACAAATATAATTCTTGTGGCTAAGAATCATGTTGTGCTAGGAGTTTTTTATGTAGCAGCCTTCATGCTTCAGTCGGTTATGCAGCCGTTTTGCAATGGACTTAACCGCGTGCTCGAGGATGGCGGAAACAAAATTTATTTCGGATTTTGCAGAAGTATAGGCTCTCTGGTTTACAGCATTGTTGTTGTAGCGCTTGGATACATGGTAGATTCATATACAGTTGACATTATTCCAAAGGCTGGAATTCTAACGACTCTAGTGCTTTTAATAGTCGTTTGGTTCTCGTATAGGGCACATAGACAAAACACTTTGATGGCAGGGGAAAAGCATGTGGAGCATGAGACTCCTGCAGAGAAGATAAACCTAAGGGAATTCCTCAAAGATCACAGGATGTTCTTTATGGTGAATCTAGGTGTTTTAGGTCTTTATGTTGGAAATGCGACTGTAAACACTTTTATGGCTCAGATTGTAAGGGCTGTCGGAGGAAATAATGGTGAGGTAGGGCTAGTTCTATCGGTTCTAGCGTTTCTCGAGGTTCCTGCGATGATGACCTTTGATAAATATAGCAAGAGAATACAGTGCAGCACGCTTCTGAAGTTTTCAGCAGTTGTGTTCTGTATATGGCTTGTCGGATGCACGCTTTCACCGAATGTAACCATGCTTCTCATAGTTCAGTTAACTCAGCTTTGCTCACTAGCGGTATTTTTACCAGCCATGGTTAAGTATATCGATGAGAATATGAGAAAAGGCGAGGAGATAAAGGGACACATGCTGTTCACGACTATGACAACTACGGCAGGCGTTGTAACTAGCTTGATGGGCGGCTTTATATTGGATATTTTTTCAGCAAAGATTCTTCTTTGCGCATCATCTGCGCTCACCATCATAGGTGCTATATTCATTTTTATGTATATAGATAAGGCGACAGAGGAAAACAAGGAAAGGGATTAAAAATGGCACAGAATAAGATTTTGGTTGTTGATGATGATCAAGATATTAGAGAGGTAGTCTCCATTTTGCTTGGAAGTGAGGGATACAATGTTCTTCAAGCGGGTAATGGTGGTGATGCTGTTGAGATGGTATATGCCGACAAGGAGATAAATCTCGTAATTCTTGACATAATGATGCCTGGCCTTACGGGCGTTGAAACCTGCGAGATGATTCGCCGAAGATCCAACGTGCCTATCATGTTTTTGACGGCAAAATCGCAGGAGAAGGATAAGATAGATGCCTATTCGGAGGGCGGTGATGACTACCTAGTTAAGCCTTTCTCTCAGGCAGAGCTTTTGATGAAGGTGAAATCGCTTCTGAGAAGATATACGGAGTATCAGAGAGTGGTATCTCAGGCTTCGGGCGTTACAGCGCTGAATGAGAGCATTAGGCTCGATTCTAAGAAGCGTTGTGTCATCAAAGAAGGAAAGCGTATCTCTTTGACAGATAAGGAATATGCGATAATGAGATATTTTGTTGAACACCGTGGTGAAATCGTCGGCAATAAGGACCTTTATGAGGGCGTTTGGAACGGTGAGTATCGTCCATCTGATGGGAATACGGTAATGGTTCACGTGCTTAACCTGCGCAAGAAGCTCGAGGATGATGCTAACCACCCTAAGCTGATAAAGACCATCTGGGGAAAGGGGTACAAGGTTGAGTAAGAAGAAGTTTATTTCGCTTAACCTTATGCTCACCATTGTCGTACTCGCAACCATTGTGCTTGCCATCTCGCTTTATGGAGTCTCAGATTGGCTAGAGAATATACTGATTGAGAAATTCTACAAGAGCGATGCTGCAATCGAAAAGAATGTCGGCAAGGCATACAGCGGGCTTGAGGAGTATATAGCGAATAATAATGTCAAGGGGACCGACACCGAAAAGCTTCAGAAATGGGTAAAGAAAAACGATTACACTTATCTCACGGTTTCTGATGATACGAATACAGTATTTGACGGAGGCTGGTCATACTCGCCAACGACGGACAATAAAACCAAGAGCGACAAGAAGTTAACGACTAACAATCAAATAAAACAGCAAACAACAACTTTAGACGAGAATTTTAAGACAAACTTTAAGAATAGGATTGTTAAATTCGCTGATAAAAAATATTACGTATTTATAGATGTGTACAAGGAAGAGCATTTTTCCAAGATTATGCTTTTTGTCAAGATATTCGTCTGTGGTCTTGCTATTTTCGGAAGTCTTTTGATATATAACAGTAGGGTTCTGAAGAGGATGATTAGGCTATCAAAGGAAGTTCAGGAGGTTATCGACGGAAACCTTGAGGCAGAGATTAATCCTATGTCAAATGACGAGATTGGAAGGCTTGCAGTCAATGTCGACAATATGCGTAACTCTATAGTTGAAAGACTTCAGAGTGAGAAGGCTGCTTGGGATGCAAACACCCAGCTCATAACCGCTATGTCGCATGATATCAGGACTCCGCTCACATCGTTAATAGGCTATTTGGACATTATTGAGAGTCATAAGTATAATTCTGAAGAGGAAATGCTTAAGTACATTGTTTCGAGCAGAGAGAAGGCTTTCCAGCTAAAGGATTTGTCTGATAAGCTATTCCAATATTTCCTTGTATTCGGAAGCCACAAGGAGAAGGAGCTTGAGGTCTACAATGCCGGTATCCTTTTGCAGCAGCTTATATCTGAGCATGCAGCTGAGCTGATAAACTACGGATATCAAATTGACTTTGAGTACTCAGTTCCTGAGATTGATATAAAGGCCGATGTTTCAGGTCTTAAGAGACTCTTTGATAATGTTTCATCAAATATACTGAAGTATGCTGATAAGACTTATCACGTGCGCATAAGTGCAGTGCAGGAGCTTTCGGAGATTATAATCAGAATCATAAATAGATCGCGTCCAGATTCGCGCGATGTAGAGAGTAACAAGATTGGACTCAAGACTTGTGAGAGAATTTGCCGTAATATGGGCGGAAGATTTTCATATAAAGATGAGGGAACTCTATTTACGGTAAAAATAAATCTCCCGGTATTCGAGGGAACGCCGGAAGGTGAAATCAAAGCTGATGAAGCTGAATCACAGGATTCAGCCGAGACAGATATGACGGAAAAGCATCAATAGAAATCTATTATTTTCCGTTTTTGGCAGCTTCTTCGAGTGCGTGAACAAGCTGGTCGGCACAAGAGGTGTCTTTGAAACCGCAGGTAATTCCCTGAAGTCTTTCTCTTACCTCTTCGAGGGTCATTCCCTTTACAAGGTTTGAGATTGCTTTGAGGTTACCGTTGCAACCGCCGGTGAAATTGACCTCTTTGATCTTGTCGCCGTCCATCTCAACGTCGATAAATGAAGCGCATGTTCCATGAGTTTTGAATTTATATGACATTTTACACCTCCAAATATTGCATTTCTTATCGCATTATAGCATAATTTTGCTGTTTTGACTAAGGACAATCTTTGATGGATGGTGAAAAGTGTGAAACCAGAATCAAAAGCACGCGTGTCGTGCGTTATATAAAACTAAGATTGGAGTGATATGATGAACAAAAAAGACATTCCACGCCTAAATGGAACCTTAAGATCACACAGCTTACAGATTCCAGAAAACATTTGGAAGGCAAAGGGCATAGTTGTGCTCGGCCGAAGAATAAAGTCAGTTATATTTACAACGGACCTTGCCATAATCAGAAACTGCAATGCCGATGCGGTGCTAGCGGTGTATCCTTTTACGCCACAGCAGATTATTTCGCAGACCATAGTAAATGCGTCGTCTATTCCTGTATTTGCAGGTGTTGGCGGAGGAACCACAACGGGACTTCGTTCTGTTTTGATAGCAAGAGATGCTGAAGCACACGGAGCTTTTGGTGTAGTTGTAAATGCCCCAACTCAGAATGATACTATCATGATGATAAAGAAGACTATTGATATTCCAATCATTGTAACCGTACTAAACAGCGATACGGATATTCAGGCAAGACTAGATGCAGGTGCATCGATTTTGAATGTTTCTGCTGCGGCAAAGACGCCTCAGGTGGTTCGCGAAATCCGAAAGAAATTCCCAACGATTCCAATTATCGCAACGGGTGGTCCTACGGAGGAATCCATAGCTGAGACAATTGAAGCTGGTGCAAACACGATAAGCTATACACCGCCTTCAACAGCGGATATATTTGCAAGCATGATGGAAAACTATAGAAATAGTCCAGGTGATGCATCAAAGGAAGGTAGTAACCTTGAGGCAATCGAGAAAGAACTCAAAGCGTCAATGGATATAATATAGTTCGTTTAGAAAAGGAAAAGTATGCAGGGATTAACAAAGCAAGAAGTAAAAGATAGAGAACAGGCCGGGAAGGTAAATGTAAAGGTAAGTTCATCGACGAGAACGGTGAAGCAGATAGTGAAGGACAATGTCTTCACCTACTTCAACCTTATCTTTACGGTGCTCGCACTTCTGCTCGTTATCGCAGGCTCGCTTAAGGATTTGACCTTTATGCTCATAGTCTTTGCGAATACAGCGATAGGAATACTGCAGGAGATTAGATCAAAGCGCACCCTCGACAGCCTGAAAATCCTCAAGATGCCAAAGGTTGAGGTCTTGAGAGATGGCAAGAGAACCGAGGTCGCTACAGAAAAACTCGTCATCGATGATGTGATTATTTTGCGCTCTGGAAACCAGATTCCAGCAGATGCAGAGGTTGTAGAGGGCGCGATTCAGGTAAATGAGTCTCTTTTGACGGGTGAAGCCGATGAGATTGGAAAATCTCAGGGCGATGCATTGCTTTCTGGAAGCTATGTAGTTTCTGGAGAGTGTATGGCAGTTCTTACAGCGGTCGGAGCTAGCTCATATATATCGAAGCTAACAAAGGAAGCAACCAAGGACAAGCAGGAAGAGTCCGAGATGATAAAGTCGCTCGACAAGCTCGTAAAAGTCATAGGTGTCCTTATTATTCCAATGGGACTTACGCTTGTATTCCAGGAGTGGTACATACTCGATGGAACCTTTAGAAGCAGTGTAACTTCAATGGTTGCAGCTATTCTGGGAATGATTCCAGAAGGTCTATACATGACGGCGAGCATTGCCATGGTGGTTTCGGCTTTGAGACTAGCAAAGAAGGATGTTCTTGTCCAGAACATGAAGTGTATAGAAGCTCTAGCGCGTGTAGACGTGCTTTGCGTTGATAAAACCGGTACGATAACAGGCCCAGACATGAAGGTTGATGGCTTTGTAAAGATGGATGAGGGTATTAGCGATGATACCTTAGAGACTCTAGTGGGCGACATCGTGAGATATCAAAGCAAGGATAATTCGACTATGGCCGCACTTCAAGAACACTTTACTAAGCTGAGCGGAAGGGAAGCTACATCGGTTTGCGGATTTTCATCTAAATATAAGTACAGCGCAACCTGCTTTGTTGAAGGTAATTTTGTAATCGGAGCACCTGAGTTTGTGCTGAGAAGCGATTTCGCAAGGTACGAAGACTATATAAGTAATATAAGCAATAAGGGATACAGAGTTCTTGCAATTGCACAGACTAGCGAGGTCCCTAATGGCGGAAGGCTTGAGGCACCAGCGAGACTACTTGGACTTGTGTTCCTAGATAATCCAGTAAGAGATTCGGCGAAGGAAACTTTTGAGTATTTCGCAGCAAATGGTGTAGAGATCAAAGTTATTTCGGGAGATAACCCTGAGACGGTATCGCATGTAGCCATGGAAGCTGGAATCATAGGTGGAGACCACTATGTAGATGCTAGAGATTTAACGGATGAGCAGTCAATTTATGAGGCTGTTGAGAGATTTACGGTATTTGGTAGAGTTACACCTGAGCAGAAACTTGCATTTGTCAAGGCGCTTAAGAAGCAGGGCAAGACTGTAGGTATGACGGGTGATGGTGTAAACGATGTCCTCGCCTTAAGAGATGCAGACTGTTCGGTTGCGATGGCTTCCGGAAGCGAGGCAGCGTCAAATGCATCTATGCTCGTTTTGATGGACTCAGACTTCTCTAAGATGCCATCTGTAGTTTCTGAAGGTAGAAGAGTTGTAAATAACATCCAAAAGGCAGCATCGCTTTACTTAACAAAGAATATTTTCTCACTGCTTCTTGCAGTGTTCTCGGTGATCAATGTGCTTAAGTACCCACTAAAGCCTTCGCAGATTACTTTGATAAGCATGTTCACGATTGGCGTTCCGTCGTTTATCCTTTCGCTAGAGCCAAATTTTGATAGAATCAAAGGAAGGTTCCTATCGAATGTGTTCAAGATGGCCCTGCCGGCGGGTATTACGATGTTCATAAGTGTAAGCTCTCTGGTTGTATTTGGTCAGGTGTTCAACATCACAGCGGAGTGTATTTCGACTTCAAGTACTATGCTTGTTGCGCTAGTTGGCTTCCTATACTTAGGTAAGGTAGCTCAGCCGATAAATAGACTGCACCTTGGAATGATGGCGATTTTGATAGCGGGTATGGCTTACAGCGTTATGTTTATGCCTAAGCTCTTTGGTATTAACAGCATTACGACTGAGGCAGCTATGCTTCTCGTAGTATTTTTGATTGCTACAGAAGGTCTATTCAGATATATCCATAAGGGTGTGGGTATCGGAAAATGGATTTCAGAGAGGCGTAAAGCTCGCAAGCTAGAAAAGCGAAGAGGAAGAAGACGTAAGAGCGCGGAATAGAAATGTGAAATTTATTGAGATATGCATATTTTACGTTGATATTTGATTGGAGATGAGCTAATATAAAAAGGTGGTAAGTTTAACTATACGTTAGACTGCATATAAAAACATAATATAGTACCTAAGTGGGGAGAAAAAGAATGAGTGTATTTTATGGCAAGAGAGGAAAGACCCGAAGACTAATAATGCAGAACTCTAAGGCATTACTAGAAACTCATGGAATTGAGCATGTCACAATGCAGGACATTGCAGATGCTGCGAATGTTTCCAGGACAACGGTTTTCAACTACTTTGGGAGTGTTAAAGGTGTGCTAGACGCACTTTGCGAGGATGAGGTTAACGCAGTAAGGGAATACTGCGAAAGAAAAGAGAAAAGGGAAGACAATCGTCCAGATGTAAGACATGTCTTCGAGCAGCTGATAAAAGATGCAGCTGTCTTCCCGGCGCTGATTATCAGGGTAATTTCAGCATCAATAGTCGAACCGGGCGGCTGCAATCCAATTTTAGAAATAGAGCAGATGATATTAGATAGAGTCGGCGGAGACGAGACAAAGCTAACATTTTTAACTGGCGGTTTTTACGCGGTTCTAAATCACACATACCTGCACGATGGCAAAATCGACGAGAATAAGATGATGGACAAGATGGATGGCATTATTCAGCAGGTAGAGTGCATGGGCTAGTTTAAGGGGAAAGGATTAGTTGATGAAATCAGATGAGCTTTCAAAGTATATCAAAAAGATAAGAGAGCTTGAATACAATTTACAAGTAGAAGACAGATTACTCGTTAAGCTGGACGGCAAATGCCTTATATCAAAAGCAGGAACCGAACTTTACAAGCTAGGAACTGAAGATTTTTCCGAAGTTACAGACGAGTATATGACAGAAGCTGAAATACTAATGAGCCTCAAAAATTATGAGGCTCTTATGCTTAGCGCACCTAAATACTGTAAGGAGTGCATCAAAGCAGGTACGCCAGTAACCGCAGTGCTCGACGACTTTGCGCAGATTGTTGGTCACAGGGCTCCAATACTAGATAGAGATGTGCATAAAATTGCAAGTTCTCTTAGGAGGGATTCAGCAGTACTTGTAGATCCACAAGGAGAGCTATCGCATGCTTATGCAATAACCATTGGCAGAAATCCATATGAGGCTGTTGTTGCCATGACTGTACTAGAAAAATCGGCAGAAATAGTCCTCAAAGCTTCGGTAATAGGTGGTGCAAAGGAACTTGGCTTTTTTACTGTGAATACAAACAGAAGAAAGTATTTGAACAAGTACTCTAGGGCAGAGAGGAGGATTGCAGATGAGAAAAAATGATGAATGGCAATCCAGACGCTCCATGGCTGAATACGGACGCAAGCTTCTTGAACTTGGACTAGTTCAGGGCACTTGGGGAAATATATCTGTGAGACTTTCCGCAAACTACATGCTTGTAACTCCATCAGGACTAGATTACAAGATGATAGATGGTAGCGATATGGTAAAGGTCGCAATTAAAACTTTGACATGTGGAGACGGAAATGTTCCAACAACAGAGAAGGGCTTACATGCAGGAATCTACGAGAGTAGAAGCGACATTGGAGCAATAATTCATACGCATTCTAGATACTGCTCAATCTTTGCGGCAGCGAGAAAGCCACTTCAGGTTTTGGATGAAGAGCTAGCAAAGATTACAGGCGAGCTGATCTACATAAGCGACTATGCCTATGCTGGAAGCCGAAAGCTTACAAAAAATGTCGTAAAGGCACTTGGCGACCGCTCTGGATGCATAATATCAAACCACGGCATGATTGCTTGTGGCAAGGACCTAAAGGAGGCACTAGATATCTGTCTAGCTATGGAAAAGGCTGCAGAGCAGTACATAGAGGCAAGGATTAGTAAGTAAATATGAGAAATAGCAAAGGGACTAGATTGAATCTAGTCCCTTTAATCGTTTATGTTTGAATATTTATGAGAATCGTCTATTAACGATTCAATCTAAACCCTTACAGTTCCTCAATTAGCTCAAGATTGTGCTCGATATTCATCTCATTACACATCTCTATGAACTTATCTAGTGGAACATTCTGAATCTGCTTGTTGCTTCCGCGAACATTTACTGAAACAGTGTTTTCGCTAGCTTCCTTATCGCCGAGAACGATAATATATGGAGCTTTACAGTTCTTATAAGCCTTAATCTTTTCCTTCATGTTGCGGTTCTCGTAGTCAACCTCAAATCTGATGCGGTTCTTACGAAGAAGCTTAGCAACTTTCTCAGCATACTCGTTGTGCTCAGGACGAATAGGAACTATGCCTACCTGAACAGGTGAGAGCCAGAATGGGAATGCACCCTTGAAGTTCTCGATTAGGATACCGATGAAACGCTCAAAGGAACCGAAGATTGCACGGTGAATCATAACTGGACGCTGCTGGCTTCCGTCAGCTGCAGTGTACTTAAGATCAAAGTTCAAAGGTAGCTGGAAGTCAAGCTGGATTGTTCCCATCTGCCATTCACGACCTAGAGCATCTGTCATCTGAAGGTCAATCTTAGGACCGTAGAAAGCACCATCGCCTTCATTAACTTCGTAGTTGCCTTCTCCGTACTGATTATCAAGGATTGCCTTTAGACCTGCCTCAGCCTTGTTCCATGACTCGATGTCTCCCATGTAGTCATCAGGTCTTGTTGAAAGCTCTGCGCGGTACTTTAGACCTAGTGTTCCGTAAATCTCATCAGCTATCTTCATGATATCGGCGATTTCATCAGCTACCTGATTCTCAGCTAGGATTGTGTGTGCATCGTCCTGACGGAACATCTGAACGCGGAACAGACCGTTAAGCTCACCTGACTTCTCCTTACGGTGTATTGTATCTGTCTGGCTGATTCTAATTGGAAGATCCTTGTAGCTGTGAAGACTTCTCTTATATGTAAGTATAGCATTAGGGCAGTTCATTGGTTTAAGAGCATAAATCTTATCACCATCGTTTGCTGGAGGAACTACAAACATATTCTCTTTGTAATGACCCCAGTGTCCGCTGACTTCCCAGAGCTCACTGCTGCTTAGAACAGGACCAGAAATCTCCTGATATCCGTGTTCTTCGTGTATACTTGACCAGAATCCCTTGAGTGCATTGAAGAGCTTCCATCCTCTTGGTAGCCAGTAAGGCATACCAGGTGCACTTGGCTGGAACATAAATAAATCTAGTGCTGGGCCAATCTTCTTGTGGTCACGCTCCATAGCTTCCTTAACGAGCTTTAGATGCTCCTTGAGATCCTGCTTGTTTAGGAAGGCGTAAACGTAGATACGCTGAAGCTGCTCACGATTTTCGTCGCCTCTCCAATATGAGCCAGAAGCTGATTTAATCTGGAATGCACAGTTCATCAATTCCTGAGAATTGCTAATGTGCGGTCCACGACATAGGTCAACAAAGTCATCTCCTGTGTAGTAAACTGTGAGTCTCTCGTCCTCAGGTAGCTCGTTGATCAGTTCAACCTTGAATATCTGGTCCTTGAATACCTCTAGAGCCTCGCTCTTAGAGAGCTCCTTACATACCCAATCTTCTCTGCGCTTGATAATCTCGCGCATCTTTTCCTCTATTGCAGGGAAGTCGTCATTTGTCACATTCTTAGGCAATACGAAATCGTAGTAAAATCCGTCGGCAATTTCTGGGCCGATGGCTATCTGAACATTCTCCTTGCCATAAATCTCCATAACAGCTTTAGCTAGGATATGTGCAAGGGAATGGCGATATACTTTTGCAAATTCTTCTTTATTCATAAAACTATCCCCCATATAAAATTTAGCATTAATTAGTATTAAAAAGGTAATTTAATTGTACCCCTTATACTAACATATTATCCATTTATTGTAAAATAAAACCAATAAATTAATATAAATTTATTGGTTTTACTAATTTTATTTATCCTTTTTTGCTAAATCTCTCAAAATTTCCTCATGTGCACGTTTTGTTATCGGATAAAGGTAGATTGATATAGCCGCAACAGCTAGAAACATTACAGGAATTATAGTTGTAGAGCTCTCTATTCGTGCCAAAGTCTCTGCATTTTGCATAGTTGCATTTCCATCAAAGCCAGATACCTTAAGAAGTGTACCGAGTATCAGCGAGCCAGCGCCTACAGCAACTGCCTCGATTAAGCCCTGGAAGGAAACTATAGTTCCCTGTCTTGATTTACCGCTATGGAGCTGGTCGTAGTCGCACACATCGTAGTAAATCGCAGGCATTAGCTGCCAGTAGATACATGTGCAGAGCATCAAAGCTAGGACATATAGAGCGATGGTAAACTTGCTTTCGATACCGATGAAGTGAAGTAATACCATCAAAGCGATACCAAGAGAGTAAAATGCAATTATCGCCAGACGCTTGTCTGTTTTGATAGCGATTCTTCCCACAAGCGGGATGAAAGCTACTGCAATCAGCGGTCTGAACAAAAGTAAAAGTGCAATAAGCTTAGGTGAAAATCTTAGGTTATATGTCATAAAGTAGAGCATATCCGACATCAAAATCGCATAGCAGATAAGCGATGTGAGGCTGGCAATTGTCAAGTATATCATAGGCTTTAGCTTTGCAACTGCAATGTATTCCTTGAATATACCTAGGATTCCATTACTGTCATCCTTTGCTGGGGCATCTGCCTTAGAACATGGAAGATCCTTACTCTTTGATAGATGAACCGTTATAAATATTACGCTCATTATAATAAGTCCAAGCATGCCTGCAGTTAGCGACCATGCGTGGCTGGTTTCCATTCCCTTTGATTTTAGAAAGTCTATCAAAAGTGTAGGCGAGAACATGCAGATTAGGATACCCATCATATTGAAGAATGATGCATAAAGCCTTAGCACGATTCTATCATCGTAGTTTGTTGTATATTCTGCGCCAAGCGCTAGATAAGGGACAAAGAAGCCAGTGTATGATGTCCAAAAAAGCATGAGAATCAGACCGTAGTAGATTGCTTTTAGGGTTTCGGGTAGTGGAACAACGGTGTAAAGCAAGAAGAGCGAAACTCCTAGCGGAATTGAAAACGCGAGCATTACAGGTCTACGCTTACCAAAGCGAGTTCTTACTTTGTCCGAAAAATACCCCATAAATGGGTTAAAGATGGCATTCCAAATAGCACCGACAGCACTGATTACGCCAGCCTTTGCTGGATCAATCTTTGCCACGGTGGTAAGAAAGAACATCAAAAAAGTACCTATAAATGTATAGGCAATTGCATCTCCGGTTGAAGCAATGCTGTAGCCGAGTTTATCTGATCTTTTCATACTTATAAGCTATCTGCTTTCTGACTCCAGCTCAGAGCTAACTGCTTCGTCCTTGCGAACTGGCGCTAGGGCAATTACTGAAAGTCCAACAAGTGTTGTCAGAGTTAAGGCTGTAGCTATATTGAGAAATACGTTTCTCTGACGCTGTTTCTCTCTAGCGAGGATTTCCTCAGCTTTTTTTAGTTTCATTCTATTCTTTTTACGCATTTTATCTCCTTTCTGCCAAGAGGCCTTTGCTATTATTTCATATTTTGATTGTCATATGATTGTATCACTAAAACCCAGAGGATGGAATAGTTTCACTATTGATAATAAAAGATATTAATTTAATTGTAGTTATCCTGTGTATGTCAGTTTTGTTTTGAGCAGATGAGATGGTATAATATAATGGTTATTAAAAGAATATAAATACGCTAGGAGATGAATATATGAACGGTTTTGAGGATTTGATGATAGCTGAGGGCGCAGTTGTCAGCGGAAATGTAAGATGTGGCAAGGATTGCTCTATTTGGTATAATGCAACGGTTCGAGGAGACTCAGCTGAGCTCAAAATGGGCTCGAGAGTTAATGTCCAGGAATCTGCAGTTCTGCATCTTGATGCTGGATATCCTATGCATATAGGCGATGATGTGACGATTGGCCATGGTGCAATAGTTCATGGTGCAGTAATTGAGGATAACTGCATGATAGGCATGGGCTCAATTTTGATGAATGGATGTCATATAGGAAAGAATTCCCTAGTGGCAGCAGGAAGCCTAATTCCCCAGAACAAGAAATTTCCAGAGGGTGTGCTCATAGTAGGAAGCCCAGCAAAGGTAGTAAGAGAGTTAACTAAAGAGGAGATAATCGGCAATCAAAAGGCGGCAGAGCACTATGTCGCGTCAGCCAAGGCACACTTTGGAAAGACATCTGAGAAGACTGCTATAACAAAGGTAGGCGGTCTAAATTTTTCCGGAGAATCAAAGATGAATCTCCAGGAATTGCTAGATGGATGCAGGACATATAGAAGGTTTAAACAAGTCGAAATTCCTAGGGAAGAGCTTGCTGAAATAGTTTCTATGGCAGCAAGGAGAAGTTGCGGCAGAAATGCTCAGGAGCTTCGTTTTGTTGTCGTAACAAATATGGAGAAAGTCAGAACGCTTTGCGAGAATGCAAAGTGGGCTGCGTCCTTGCCAAGCGAACTAGGAACCCCAAAAGAGGATGAGATGCCTACAGCTTTTATAGTGATTTACTATGCAGGAAGCCCATCGATGATAAAGGATATAGATACCGGAATTGCATCAGATACTATAGCTATAGCTAGTGCCGAAAAGGGTTACGGAAGCTGCATACTCGCATCAATTAATGCCAAGGCTTTTGCAAAGGAGCTAGGGCTTGATGATGATATCACCATGCACCTTGCAATAGCGATTGGAAAGCCAGCTCATACGAGCACATTGGTCAAAGGCAAGGCGGGTGAACTTAGCTACTATATAGATGAAGAAAGAAACTACTACGTCCCTAAGCTTCCTTTGGATGAAGTTCTTAGTTTTGATGAGTAGGTAGGGGGATTTGATGAAATATAAATTAGCTATTTTTGATATGGACGGAACCATTCTATCGACGCTCGACGACCTTGCAAACGGTGTAGACTATGCACTAAGTGAGAATGGGCTTCCAGCAAGAAGTAAGCAGGAGACGAGGGCAGCGCTCGGCAGGGGCGTTAGATTTTTGATAGAACAAAGCGTGCCAGCTGGACTAAGCGATGCTGAAATATCAAAGGTTGAAGAGGATTTTCTGAAATACTATAAGGTTCATAGCATGGATAATACTAGGCCTTACGATGGAATAGTTGAACTAATCAAAGAGGTGAGGGCTAGTGGCATCAAGACAGCTGTTGTTTCCAACAAGATTGACAGTGCTGTTAAGGAACTTTGTGTGAATTTCTTTGAGGGTGCCTTTGATGTAGCTTATGGTGAGAGACCTGGAATACCAAGAAAGCCAGATCCAAAGCCTATAAATGCTATAATTGATGAGTTTGGCTTGAGCAAGGACGAGGTTGTATATATTGGTGATTCGGAGGTTGATTTGCTCACGGCAAACAATGCGGGGATTAATCACATAATAGTCACATGGGGGTTTAGAGACAGAAATTTTTTGGTGCAAAATGGGGCGAAGACTCTTGTGGAAAACATGGACGAGCTCAAAGAGCAAATCTGCAAATAAAAGCTCAGATGGCTTGAAATATGCACATGAGGTTTATCGCTTTAGCAAAGTAAAAGGTCAAGTCTTAATTTCTAATGGAAGAGCCTTATTTCTATTACCGAATTTCATAACGAAATAATCAAAAAATAGTAGATATGTGATGGATTTGTGTTATAATACAGGAAAGTTACGACTGCATTTGTTGTGCAGTCCAAATACCACCTAATAAATCTAAACGCTAGTAAGACGAATGTTTGTAGGAGGCAAAAGAATGAAGAAAAAGATTTTTGTGACGCTAGTCAGCGTACTTCTTGTAGCTGGCGTGCTGACCGCTTGTGGAGGCGGAAGCAACGATTCAGGAAAAACTGAATTCAGATCACTGTATTCATCTGACGTAACAACGCTGAACTACCTCAACACAACACTTACCGGAGATATGGGTATCCCGGCAAACACGCAGGAATGGTTGATTCAGTATGACTCAACAGGACATATTCAGCCAGCACTTGCAGAGAAGTGGGAAACATCTAAGGACGGAAAGACTTGGACATTTAAGCTTCGTAAGGGCGTTAAGTGGTATAATTCTGCACACGAGGAAATGGGTGAAGTTAAGGCTCAGGACTTTGTAAACTCAGCAGAATATGCACTAAAGTGTGATGCGGCAGCAGCATACATGTTCCCATCAGCAAAGATTAAGAACACAGACGCAGGTTCTGAGGCATTGCTAAACGGAACAGTTAAGTGGAAGGACGTAGGAATCAAGGCTAAGGATGACTACACTCTAGTATTTACACTAGATGCAGAGTGCCCATATTTCCTATCATGCTTAACATATGGATGCTTTGCACCAGCTTCATCAGATATGCTAAAGCAGTTTGGTGATTGGAATAAGCGTGAAAAGTGGACAGCAGAGGATTGGAACAAGTTCTCAGAGGCTCTTGACGGTGTAAGTGCTGAGCAGCTTTGGTACTGTGGTGCATACTATTTAAGCGAATACAGCGCAGGTGAGAAGTATGTAATGCAGAAGAATCCAGACTACTTTGAGGCTGATCAGGTTTACATTGAGACAATCACAGATACATATAATGCAGAAGCTGCAACACTTTCAGGTGAGATGTATCAGAGAGGCGAGCTCGAGCAGGCAACAATTACAAATACAATGGCTAAGAGCTGGTCACAGAATGATAAGACAAAGGATTTATTCCACCCTACAAGAGTAACTCCAGACTACAGCTACTTCTTCTCATTCCAGTTTGATCCTAAGTTTGATGAGAAATACGAGCCAGAGAATTGGAAGATAGCAGTAAATAATGAAAACTTCCGTAAGTCATTGTTCTACGGAATGAATAGACTCGGTGCTAAGAAGATTTCGAACGAGAATAATGCAGAGGCTTTGGTACTAAATACAATTACACCAGCAAACTTCGTCTCAGCTGACGGAACAGACTATACACAGCAGAAGGAATTTAAGGACCTAGCAGTTAATAAGGATGGCGTTGATGCATACTTTAACGAAGATAAGGCTAAGGAATATGCAGCAAAGGCAAAGAAGGAGCTACAAGCTTCAGGTGCTACACTTCCAGTTAAGGTTCTAATGGTATACAATCCAGCAGTTGCTGACTGGGATTCAGAATGCACATACTTAGAAAAGCAACTTGAAGGGCTACTTGGAACAGACTATATAGATGTAGTTCTTGAGCAGGGTCCTACACAGAGCTTCCTAACAAACATTAGAAGAAGCAACAAGTTCGGATTCATGAAGAACAACTACGGATGCGACTATGCGGATCCGCTAACATATGCAGATCCTTTCGGTAAGGATAACTCATACGGACGCGAATACATGAGTACAGATGCATCAACAAAGGCAATCATGGATGAGTACTACAAGCAGATAGATACTGCCAATAAGATTACAGATCCAAACAAGCTTGCCGAAAGATATGAGGCATTTGCAAAGGCAGAAGCTATTTTGATAGACCATGCTATGGTAGTCCCTTATGGACTAGATGCAGGATATACAGCATCTTATCTAGATCCATTTGAAGGCGCTTATGCACCTTATGGTGTAGCATCGCTCAGATACAAGGGCATGCACATCCTAGAGAAACCTCTCAATACTAAGGAATTTGAGAAGAAGCTAAAGACATGGGAAAAAGAGCTTACTGAAAAAGAGTAATTTATTGAGAGAGCTTTCAAAATGAATTAGCGTGATTATTGGTGTTAATATAGCCAGAGGGATTGTGTCTCTCTGGCTATTATTAGATGTAAAAATTGACATAATAAACTGACACAAATTTAAAGGATGGGAGGCTTATAAATGGCTTCATATTTGACAAAACGAATCCTACGTTCCTTTATAACTCTATTTATCGTATGTACGATAGTATTCTGTTTGTTAAGGCTCATGCCAATCGAAGGATATTTTAATAACTTTGACAAGCTTACAGAATCACAAGTACAGAGACAGCTAGAGATGAAGGGCCTAAAGGATCCACTACCTGTACAACTTGGACACTTCTATAAGGATTTGATTCATGGTGATTTGGGAAAATCAAACCGTTATCGTCCTGGTGTAGAAATCACAAAGATTCTGGCAGATAAGATTCCAGTATCAATGTGGCTTGGTGCGATTTCTCTTGTTATCTCACTTTTGCTAGGTATTCCACTAGGAAGGGTTATGGCACGATACAAGGGAAGAATTCCTGACCATCTTGGAACTATATTTATCGTGCTTATTAACGCGGTTCCAGCGGTGGTATACTACTTGTTCATTCAAATGTATGGAACAAGTATTTTAGGAATCCCAATATTATTTACACGAGGTAAATGGATTACATATATATTGCCTGTATTCTCTTTGGCCTTAGGAAATATCTCATACTATGCGATGTGGCTCAGAAGATATATGATAGACGAGAGCAATAAGGATTATGTGAAACTTGCAGTTGCAAAGGGTATGAAATCTAGGGATGTTATGAATAAGCAGATTTTCAGAAATGCCTTTGTTCCACTTATCCAATATATACCGACATCATTTTTATTGACACTGGTAGGATCAATCTATATCGAGTCTCTATATTCGATTCCAGGTATGGGTGGACTTCTTGTAAAGAGCATTCAGGGTCAGGACAATACCATTGTCCAAGCGTTAGTTTTGATTTACTCAGCACTAAGTATCGCTGGACTAATCATAGGTGATATAATGATGACTATGATTGACCCAAGAATTTCATTTAGCAAGAAGGGAGGTGCTCGTTAATGAACAAGTTTTCAATTAAGGATCATATGTCCAAGAATTTAGAAGACAAAGCTTCGGAGGCCCTTGCTAAGGAACTTGACCGTATCGAGAGTGGTGGACTAGGCGATGCACCTGTCACGGAAGGAAAGATAGATAGAGCTAAGATGTCAGACGCTGAAAAATTCAGCTTTGCAGTACATGACCTTAGAGATTCGGAGAGACTGGGCTTTAAGGGCTACTCTTACTGGCGTTCGACATTTAATACGTTCTTACACAGAAAGGTAGCTGTTGCATTTTTGATTATAATGTTTGCACTATTGGCATTCACATTTATTCAGCCACTACTACCTGGACAGGCAAAGCCAAATGATGTATTTTTCTATCCTAACGGAAGTGCTATGAGTAACCAGCAGCCTGGTGCAAAGTTCATATTTGGTACTAACAACGCAGGTCAAGACCTGTGGTCACGTATATGGGCAGGAACTAGGACCTCGCTATTTATAGGATTTGTTGTAGCATTAGTTGAAGCAGTTGTGGGTATTACAATTGGACTACTTTGGGGTTATGTCAGAAAGCTCGATTTCTTCTTTACAGAGCTATGGAATATCTTTGATAACGTGCCTCAGACCATAGTGCTAGTTCTACTTGCATACGTAATGGATAGAAGCATATTCACTTTGATATTTGCAATGAGTATCACTGGATGGCTTTCCATGGCGCTATTTATCAGAAACCAGATTTTGATGATTCGAGATCGTGATTATAACCTAGCTTCAAGATGTCTGGGAACTCCTATTTATAGGATTATCCTAAAGAATCTGTTGCCATACATTGTTTCGGTTATCATGCTGAGAATGGCTTTGACAATTCCTGGAGCCATCAGCAACGAAGTGTTCGTAACGTACATAGGTCTTGGACTTCCAGCAGATGTGCCTTCGCTAGGTAACTTAGTTAACTCGGGTCGTACGCTTATGATGAGTCCAAATCTAAGATATCAGCTCATCTTCCCAACAGCAGTTCTGTCGCTAATCACTATTGCATTCTATGTTATAGGTAATGCGTTCTCAGACTCTGCAGACCCAAGAAATCACAGGTAGGAGGTGGATTTGATGGATAATATGGATAACAACGTAGTATTGTCAATTGACGATCTCCATGTAAAATTCAGCCTCAGAGGTGATACTCTCAATGTAATTAGAGGTATTAGCCTTGATATTCACAGAGGTGAGAGCATTGCAATAGTAGGAGAGTCTGGCTCAGGTAAATCTGTATTTACAAAGACCTTCCTAGGAATGCTGGATTCAAATGGTAGAATAGATTCAGGACATATCTATTTTAGGGATAAGGACAAGGACGGAAACGAAAAGGTCGTTGACCTTGCTACATATGCAACAGAGAAGGAGTGGCTGACAATCAGAGGAAAGCAGATTGCAATGATTATGCAAGACCCAATGACCTCGCTCAATCCACTTAAGACTATAGGACATCAGCTCGAGGAGACGGTACTTCTTCACCGAGACGTAAGCAAGGAAGAGGCGCACAAGAGGGCGGTAGAGCTTTTGACGGACGTTGGTATAAATGATCCTGAGAGACGATGCAAGCAGTATCCTCACGAGTTTTCGGGTGGTATGAGACAGCGTGTAGTAATCGCTATTGCGCTTGCCTGTGACCCAAGAGTTTTGATTTGTGACGAGCCTACAACAGCGCTTGACGTAACAATTCAAGCTCAGATACTTAAGCTTATACGCACACTTCAGCAGAAGCTTGAGCTAACAACTATTTATATTACTCACGACCTTGGTGTGGTTGCTAATGTTGCCGATAGAATTGCTGTAATGTATGCTGGTGATATAATTGAAGTTGGAAAGTGTGAGGAAATTTTCTATAATGCAAAGCACCCATACACATGGGCATTGCTAAGCTCACTGCCTCAACTAGGAATCAAAGGAGAGGACCTCTATTCAATCACAGGCACGCCTCCTAATCTGTTGCAGGAAATCAAAGGTGATGCTTTTGCACCTCGTAATCCTTATGCTTTGAATATTGACTTTATTGAGAGGCCGCCATTTTTTGATGTCAGCCCAACTCATAAAGCTAGGACATGGCTGTTGGACCCACGAGCACCTAAGATAGATCCACCTGAAGCTGTGCAAAGACTTGCAGAGAGGAGGCTGTAATATGAGCGAAAAAGAGAAGAAAGACAAAAAGGTTCTCGTTGACGTTCGTGACCTAACAGTTCAGTTCGGATCACGCAAGAATCCATTTACGGCTGTAGATAAGGCGAGCTTCCAGATATACAAGGGTGAGACTTTTGGTTTGGTTGGTGAGTCTGGCTCTGGTAAGACGACAATTGGACGTGCCATCATACGCATTAATCCTACGGCTAGTGGAGAGATTATCTATGATGGGGAGCGCATAAGTGGTAAGATTTCTAAAGCAAAGGACAAAGAGGTAACTCGCAGGATTCAGATGATTTTCCAGGATCCTATGGCTTCACTGAACGAGCGTGCAAAGGTTGACTATATCATTGCAGAAGGACTTCTAAACCTACCTAAGAAGCTCAGCAAGCAAGAGCGTAACAGAATAATCTCAGAGGCTTTAGATTCGGTAGGACTACTGCCTGAGTTTGCAAGCAGATTTCCACACGAATTTTCAGGTGGGCAGAGACAGCGTATAGGTATCGCAAGAGCCATGGTTATGAACCCTGAGTTTATAATTGCGGACGAGCCTATCTCAGCGCTTGACGTATCAATCAGAGCACAGGTTCTAAACCTGATGGCGAAGTTGCAGAGGGAGATGGGTCTCACATATCTGTTCATTTCACATGACCTCTCAGTTATGAGATTTATATGCGACAGAATATGTGTAATCCACAAGGGAGTTCTCGTTGAACTTGCAGAGACTGAGGAGCTTTTCGCACACCCTATGCACCCTTATACGCAGGCACTGCTATCGGCGATACCAATGCCAGACCCAGAGCGTGAGAAAAAGAAGGTGCTAAAGGTTTACGATCCTTCACAGCACGACTACTCAACCGATAAGCCAAAGTGGATGGAAATTAGACCTGATCACTTTGTTTGGGCTAACGAAGCTGAGTTTGCAAAGTATCAAGAGGAGCTAAACAAATAAAAGTTATTTAAGGAGTCGGTTTGACCGGCTCCTATTTTGATGTAAAAAAAGAACATATGTTGCAAAAAATATGTTAAAGATTTATAATCAAAGCTATGAAATTGGTGTATAAGTACTTAGTGCACTTTAGATAGATGAAAGGAATTTAGCTTTATGTCAGGGTTTAAGCTCGTTTCGGAATTTGCTCCGACTGGGGATCAGCCACAGGCGATAGAAAAATTGGTAAAGGCTTTCAGAAGCGGCAAGAAGGCGCAGACTCTTCTTGGTGTCACTGGATCAGGAAAGACTTTTACTATGGCGAATGTCATCAAGGAACTAAATCGTCCTACTTTGATAATCAGCCATAATAAGACGCTTGCAGCTCAGCTTCACGGGGAGTTTAAGGAATTCTTCCCTGAGAATGCGGTTGAGTACTTCGTCTCATACTACGATTACTACCAGCCAGAGGCCTATGTTCCTTCGACAGACACATATATAGAGAAGGATTCAGATATCAATGCAGAGATTGAGAAGCTAAGGCATAGTGCAACTGCAGCACTTTCAGAGAGACGCGATGTCATCATAGTTGCCAGCGTTTCTTGTATATATGGTTTGGGTAGTCCGCTTGATTACGAGAATCAGGTTCTTTCGCTGCGCCCAGGTATGGAAAAATCGCGCAAGGATATTTTGATGAAGCTAGTCGACATTCAGTACATGCGTAACGATGTTGATTTCGACCGAGGAACATTCCGCGTTAGAGGTGATATCATAGATATTTTTCCTGCTGGTGCTGACCATGCAGTGAGAATTGAGCTTTTTGGCGATGAGATAGAGGCTATCAAAGAGATGAATCCTCTGACTGGTGAAATTGTTGGACTCAGAAAGCATGTAGCGATTTATCCTGCATCTCACTACGTTACATCAAAGGAGAATATGGAGAGGGCTCTTGTCACGATTGAGGAGGAGCTCGAGGATAGAATCAAGTGGTTCAAGGATAGGGGAAAGCTTCTTGAGGCTCAGAGAATTGAGCAGAGAACAAGGTATGATATGGAGATGCTTAGAGAGGTCGGAACCTGTAAAGGTATAGAGAACTATTCAAGGCATATAAACGGCCTTGAGGCAGGTGCTAGGCCATATACTTTGATAGACTATTTCCCAGATGACTTCATTACGATTATCGATGAATCTCACGTCATGCTTCCACAGCTTAGGGCGATGTATGCCGGTGACCGCTCGAGAAAGAGCTCGCTTGTAGAGTACGGCTTCCGCCTTCCTTCGGCGCTGGACAACAGACCCTTACAGTTTGATGAGTGGGAAGGACTAATTCATCAGATAATGTTCTGCAGCGCAACTCCTGCAGCTTACGAAAAGGAGCAGTCCGGTGGAATTACAGCTGAGCAGGTTATTAGGCCGACGGGACTTCTTGATCCACCTATAGATATTAGGCCTACTGAGAATCAGATTGACGATATCATAGGTGAATTAAACGCTGTTGTGAAGAAGGGTGAGAGAGCATTCATCACCACTTTGACGAAGAAGATGGCAGAGGGTCTAACGGAGTACCTACAGAAGGCAGGCATCAAAGTGAGGTATCTGCACTCGGAGATTGATACGCTTGAGCGTCTTGAGATTATCAGGGATTTGAGACTTGGTGTTTTTGATGTATTGGTTGGAATCAATCTTCTCAGAGAGGGTCTTGATATTCCTGAGGTATCGCTTGTGGCGATTTTGGATGCTGATAAGGAAGGTTTCCTGAGAACAGAGACTTCTTTGATCCAGACCATAGGGCGCGCTGCGAGAAATGTGGACGGCAGAGTTATCATGTACGCTGATCATATTAGCAGGGCTATGCAGGCAGCAATTGACGAAACGGATAGACGTAGAGGAATCCAGTCGGCATATAATGAAGAGCATGGAATCACGCCTAAGAGCGTTTCTAAGTCAGTTAGAGATGTTATTGAGGCGACCAAGCAGGCTGATGGCGAGGAGAACTACAAGGGTAAGAAGGCTTCTGAGCTTACGACTAAGGAACTTAAGGCTCTGGTTAAGAAGCTTGAGGCAGAGATGAAGCAGGCTGCTAAGGATTTGCAATTTGAACGTGCAGCCGAGCTTAGAGATATTGTATTTGAGTACAAGTCAAGGCTATAGGCATTGATGTAGATTAAAGATATTTACGGGATGGAAGGGATTTTGTAAATGCAAAACGAGATATATATAAAGGGTGCAAGAGCGAACAACCTTAGAAATATAGATTTGAAGATTCCGCGCGACAAGATGGTTGTGCTTACGGGTCTTTCAGGCTCCGGAAAGTCATCGCTAGCCTTTGATACGATTTATGCGGAGGGACAGCGCCGTTATGTTGAGAGCCTTTCTTCATACGCAAGACAGTTCCTCGGACAGATGGAAAAACCAGATGTCGAGTTCATTGAGGGGCTTTCGCCAGCGATTTCCATAGACCAAAAAACGACGAGCAAGAACCCGCGCTCAACTGTTGGTACAGTTACGGAGATTCATGACTATTTGAGACTTCTTTATGCTAGGGTTGGAGTTCCACACTGTCACATTTGTGGACGTGAGATTAGCAGTCAAAGCGTGGACCAGATTGTCGATGCTTTGATGGAATACGAAGAGGGAACCAAGCTGATTCTTCTCGCTCCTGTTGTGAGAGGCAGAAAAGGCCAGCACGAGAAACTCATAGATAGAATAAGGCGTGAAGGTTTCACGAGAGTTAGAATTGACGGCGAGCTATACCAAATCAATGAAGAGGAAATCAAGCTCGAAAAGAACAACAAGCACAATATTGAAATTGTCATAGATAGAATTGTAATCAAGGATGGACAGCAGGGAAGAATCTCAGAGGCTGTGGAACTTGCCATTAAAGAGGGTGAGGGCCTTGTACTAGCACAACTGGGAACTGGTGAGGACAGCAAGGAGAGAATGTTTTCAACAAAGCTAGCCTGCCCAGACCACGGTATTGGAATCGAGGAGCTAGAGCCTAGAACCTTCTCGTTTAACAATCCATTTGGCGCATGTCCTGTTTGTAATGGTATCGGATTTACCGAAAAGGTAGACGAAAAGGCGATTATCAAAGAGGATGAGAGCATAGAAGAAGGTGCTTTGAGCCGTATTTTTGCAACGATGCAGTTCACAAAGTACTACTGGGACGTCATCAGAATTTTAGCAGATATGCATAAGGTTGACCTAAGCACGCCTTTCAAGGATCTACCTAAGAAGTTCAAGGAAGAGCTTCTCTACGGAACGGGTGACCGCAAGCTGAAGTATGAGCTGACAAGTAATCGAGGCAAGATTCAGCAGAGGGAACATACCTTTGAGGGACTTATTGTAAATCTTGAGAGACGCTATCGTGAATCGAATTCTGATTTGATGAAGGAGTGGATGGGCAAGTTCATGACCGTTCACAAGTGTGAGGCATGTCACGGCAAGAGGCTTAGACCTGAGGTTTTGGCAGTCACTGTCGGAGGAATGAATATAGCGGAGCTTTCGGATTTACCGGTACGCGATGCACTCAGCTTTATCGAAAATCTTGAGCTCAGCGAAAAGGACATGCTGATCGCAAGGCAGATTGTAAAGGAGATTAAAGAGAGACTTTCATTTCTCGTCAATGTAGGTCTAGACTATTTGACACTATCTCGCTCGGCGGGAACCCTATCGGGCGGTGAGTCTCAGAGAATAAGACTTGCGACCCAGATAGGCTCTAGTCTTGTCGGCGTGCTATATATACTAGATGAACCTAGCATAGGGTTACATCAAAGGGATAACGACAAGCTTTTAGCGACGCTAAGGCGGCTTACTGATATCGGAAATACTTTGATTGTTGTAGAGCACGATGAGGATACTATGTATGCGGCTGACCAGATTGTAGATATTGGGCCAGGAGCAGGAATTCATGGCGGTGAGGTCGTGGCGCAGGGAACTGCAGAGGAAATCAAAGCAAATCCGAACTCTATCACAGGGCAGTATCTGTCAGGAGCAAAGAAAATAGAGTTGCCAGAGCATCGAAGAGAGGGTAGTGGCAAATTAATTACAATTAAGGGCGCACGTGCAAACAATTTAAAGAATCTCGATGTAGATATTCCTTTAGGAGAGCTTGTTTGTGTGACTGGTGTTTCGGGATCAGGCAAGAGCAGCCTAATTAACGAAATCCTCAACAAAGGAGCTTCAGCGATAATCAACCGCACTCATGCAAATGCGGGCGAGCACGAGGCTATCTTGGGTCTTGAGAACATAGATAAGGTCATAGACATAGACCAAAGCCCGATTGGAAGAACTCCACGCTCAAATCCAGCTACATACACTGGAATGTTTACCAAGATAAGAGATCTATTTGCAGCATTGCCAGAGGCAAAGATGCGAGGCTTTGGCAAAGGCAGATTCAGCTTCAATGTAAAGGGCGGACGTTGTGAGGCGTGTAGTGGCGATGGAATAATCAAGATAGAGATGCACTTCTTGCCAGATGTCTATGTTCCTTGTGAGGTCTGTGGTGGAAAGAGGTATAACAGAGAGACCCTTGAGGTAAAATACAAGGGAAAGAGTATCTTTGATGTGCTAAATATGAGCGTAGATGAGGGAGTAGAGTTCTTCAAAAACATTCCAAGCATAATGCGTCACCTAAAGACGCTTCAAGACGTGGGGCTAGGATATATCAAAATCGGGCAGCCTTCGACACAGCTTTCAGGTGGAGAGGCACAGCGAATAAAGCTTGCTACAGAGCTATCAAAGAGAAGCACCGGAAACACACTTTATATATTGGATGAGCCGACAACAGGACTTCATTTTGCCGATGTTGATAAACTGGTATCAGTGCTCCAGCAGCTAGTCGATGCCGGAAACACAGTAGTTGTAATTGAACACAATCTAGAAGTAATCAAGTGTGCTGACCACATAATCGACCTTGGACCAGAGGGTGGTGACAAGGGTGGACAGATAGTTTTCAGCGGAACGCCTGAAGAAATAGTAAACTGCAAGCAAAGTTATACGGGGCACTATCTAAAGCCACTTTTGAACAAAAATGGGGATTAAGGTTGAAATAACGACTATTTTTGTTACAATATATCTGACTAACTAATGTAATTGTTAAACGTAGAGGTATCAAAATGTTTAAAACAATGAATCTGACAATGCTTACAGACTTTTATGAAATAACCATGGCTAATGGTTATTTGGAGGCAGGAATAGAGGACGAAATCGCGTATTTCGACATGTTTTTCCGCAAGGTGCCAGACGGTGGCGGATTCGCTATCATGGCCGGCATTGAGCAGGTTGTAGATTATCTTGATAATCTAAAATTCACAGAAGAAGATATAGAGTACCTTAGATCTAAAGGTAGTTTCTGCGAGGAGTTCCTCGAGTATCTTCGTAACTTCAAGTTCAGCTGCGATGTGTGGGCAGTTCCAGAGGGAACACCAATTTTTCCACATGAGCCGATCTTGACAGTAAGAGGTCCTGTTATGCAGGCACAGTTCGTAGAGACTATGATACTACTGATTGTAAACCACCAGAGCCTCGTTGCAACAAAGGCAAGTAGAATTGTTAGAGCAGCGCAGGGAAGACCGGTTCTAGAGTTTGGTACAAGAAGATCTCACGGTCCTTCAGCAGCAGTATACGGGGCAAGAGCCGCTTATATAGGTGGATGTGCAGGTACAGCATGTACGATAGCTGACAGAGACTATGGCATCAAAGCGCTCGGAACAATGGCGCATAGCTGGGTTCAGATGTTCCCATCTGAGTACGAAGCATTCAAGAAATACGCTGAGATTTATCCAGAAAATTGCGTTCTTCTTGTAGACACATATAATGTCCTCAAGTCTGGTGTCCCAAATGCAATTAAGGTATTCAAAGAGATAAAGCCAGCTAAGATGGGCATCAGAATCGATAGTGGTGATATGACATATCTTACAAAGCATGCACGCAAGATGCTTGACGACGCAGGCTTGCAAGATTGCCAGATTACCGTAAGTAACTCTTTAGACGAGTATATCATTAGAGATGTAATACTTGAAGGAGCACAGATTGACGCCTTTGGTGTTGGAGAAAGACTAATAACATCAAAGTCTGAACCAGTCTTTGGTGGAGTATATAAGCTCGTAGCACTAGAGAAAAACGGAGTTACAATACCTAAGATTAAGGTATCTGAGAATGTTGAGAAAATCACAAATCCGGGATTTAAGACTCTTTATCGTTTGACAGACAAGACAAGCGGTAAAGTGCTAGCAGACGTTATGACTGTTGACGGGGAGACTATTGAAGAAGTTGATGGATACGAGATCTTTGACCCTAAGGCTGTTTGGAAGCGCAAGAAGTTAAGCAACTTCGAGGCTAAGAATCTTCGTGTTCAGCTCTTTGACAAGGGTAAGAATGTGCATAAGTCACGCAGTGTGGAAGAAATCAAGGAATATTGCATGAATCAGGTTGACACACTTTGGGATGAGATGCTTAGATTTGAAAATCCACAGACATACTACGTTGACCTTTCACAGAAGCTATACGATATGAAGCAAGAACTAATTAAGGAGCTTCACCTAGAAGGCTAGGATGCTTTGACAAGTGAATACAAGAAAAATACCCTTTGACCGAGATTAACTGGTCAAAGGGTTTTCTAGTGTAAAAGCAAATATTCAAATTTACTTATTAGAGAATTGATGTCAAAACAGCAAGGAATCCAAACACGATTCCTGGTGCGTTTGCAACCATGATAGGGTAATCTCTCTTCTCCTTAAAAAATCCGTAGGCAAACCATACGATACAGTTAAATGTTGCAGCTAGGGGCTGAACAAATCCACTCTTATTTCCATCTAGATTTCCCATGATTACGAAGACATATGAAACGTACATTACTATTGATAGGCAAGTTCCCATCCAGCCTAGAATTGCAACTTTCTTCTGATCCATATCATTTACTCCTTTTCTATTCTTATCAAAATATACCTAATTTGATTTACAACAAAGATTGGACAATTATATTAAAAAGCTAATCACCTGTCAATATTTACAGATAAAAAAACAAGGAGAAAATTTCCCCTTGTTTAATGTCTATTAAAAAGTTCTAAACTATCTCTGGTTGCTTGCGTTTAGCACATTCTTAATCTTATGCTGAACCATCTTTGTAATCGCATCGCGTCCAGGTCCTAGATACTTACGTGGGTCAAACTCTGCAGGATTCTCTATCAAAACGCGACGAATCTCAGCTGTCATAGCAAGTCTCAAATCTGTATCGATGTTAACCTTGCAGATTCCGTACTTAGTGGATTCTCTAATCATCTCCTCAGGTACACCCTGTGCTCCTGGAATCTGTCCACCAAACTCATTGCAACGGTCCACGAATTCCTTCAAAACTGAAGATGCTCCGTGTAGAACAAGTGGTGTGTCTGGAAGAAGGCTGTGAATCTTCTTTAGTCTCTCGTAGTCGAGGTAAGGCTCGCCTGTGAACTTGTAAGCACCGTGGCTTGTACCGATTGCGATAGCAAGTGAATCAACACCTGTGCGCTCTACGAATTCAACTGCTTCGTCAGGGTCGGTAAATGTAGCGGAGCGTGCATCAACTTTGATGTTATCTTCTACTCCAGCTAGCTTGCCGAGCTCAGCCTCTACTACAACACCGTGAGCGTGTGCGTACTCAACAACCTGCTTTGTCAAAGCAATATTCTCTTCGAATGGGTGCTTTGATCCGTCAATCATAACAGATGTGAAACCGTCGTCGATGCACTTCTTGCATATATCAAAATCTTCTCCGTGGTCGAGGTGCAGTGCGATATCAAGACCTGTGTCTTCGATAGCAGCCTCTACAAGCTTTAGCAGGTATGCAGGCTTTGCGTACTTACGTGCGCCAGCAGAAACCTGAAGAATCAAAGGTGCGTTCTCTATGCTTGCCGCATCTACGATCCCCTGAATGATTTCCATGTTGTTGACATTGAATGCGCCTACTGCATAGTCGTTCACTAATGCTTTCTTAAACATCTCTTTTGTTGTTATAAGTGCCATTGTACTCCTCCCTTAAAATAACCGCGTGCCAATGGCGACGCGGAGACTTGAGCCTGAACTGAGGCTATTTAGATAACACTGCTTTTATGATGTCAGACTGTGATTCGCCTGCATCGAATTTGTAGGTTCCTGGGATAATTGATGTAGGGTCTAGACCAAGCTGCTCTGACAAAGCAGCAAAATCGTCATACGACTTAAAAAGACCTGCCTCAACTAGTCCGGCAACTGCATCTGTAGCTGTTCCTGATGGAACCTTAACTGACATATTGTTCTTAAGGACTCCGTCCTTCCAAATAGTTCCGTCATCTACGGTACTCTTTTCGGATTTATTTTTATCGTTGTCCTTCTTATCCTTTTCGGATTTCTCGTTCTTCTTGTCCTTATCCTTGGATGTGTCCTTAGATTTGCTATCCTCTGTCTTCTGGCTAGTCTGAACGGTCTGAGCAGCGACTGTCTTTGGATAACGCATTATTATATCGACGCGCCACAGAATCAAAAAAGCTGCAATAGCTAGAATGCCGAGCACGATGACTATGTCATTAAAATTATAGAAAAAATCCTTTAACCTTTTCAAAATGCTTGCCTCCTAAAATTCTTAGAGTTACTTATAATTTATCATATTTCACAGTTTTACACAAATACATTTTGCATAAGGTTTGGGGATGGTATATAATTATTTTGTGAAGATAATAGGAATAAATGATAACGAATCCGGCCAAAGACTGGACCGTTTTTTACGAAAATATTTGAATAATGCACCGCTTTCTCGAATATATAAGGCGATACGAAAGGACATCAAGATCAACGGCAAAAGATGTAAGGAAGACTATATCTTACAGGTTGGAGACGAGATGTCACTTTACATATCAGACGATGAGCTGGCTTCCTTAACCAAGGAAAAACCACGCAATAGAGCAAAGCGACAGTTTACTGTAGTCTATGAGGATGCGCATATCATCGCTGTAAGCAAGCCTTTTGGACTTCTTACTCATGGAGACAGTTTTGAGAAGAAAAACCATTTGGCAAACCAGGTCGTAGACTATTTGATAGAAAAGGGTGATTATGACCCACGCGTGGAGAAATCCTTTACTCCAGCACCTGTTAATCGCCTTGACAGAAATACGACCGGCATAGTGCTCTTTGGCAAAAATGCACAGTCCCTAAGGGAGTTAAACAAGCATATTAGGGAACGAGGAAGCATAGAGAAGTTCTACATGACGATAGTCAAGGGTGAACTTAGAGAGAAGCTCCACTTGCAGGATTTCATGGTCAAGGATAGGGAGAAAAACCTTGCTTCTATCGTGAGTGAGAAGCAGGCTGCTCGCATGGGAGGCAAGGCTCTCAGCATGGAGACCTTTGTCGAACCAGTGGAGTCGTGCAATGGCTACACATTAGTGAAGGTGCAGATAGTAACCGGAAGAACACACCAGATAAGACTTCATATGTCCAAGGCAGGTTATCCTGTAATCGGCGATGTTAAGTACGGTGACAAGAAGGTAAATCAGTTTGTGTCACGTAAATTTTCACTAAACACACAGTTACTTCACGCATATGAGTTAAAATTTTTGATAGAGGATGGGACTTTGTCATATATGAATGGCAAGGTTTTGACATGTGAATTGCCTGAAGAATTTCAGAGGATATATAGAGGGTTACTTAGGGAGAAAGATGGAAAAAGAATCCAAAATCGAGAACAAATTTAATACTCAGGAAGTGCCAGATCTCAAGGAATACCTGAAGAATGAGCCTCCGCTAATAGATAAATCTAAAAGCGAAGAATCATCTGAAGATGGCTTGAGCCAGGAGGCCGGTAGCAATCCAAGTCAGACTAAGCAGGATGTAGCTGATGCAGACTCAGAGCCTGCCGTAACTGAGGAAGTCGCAGAAAGGTCCGAAAAAGCCGCAGCTCTTTCGGGAGAAACAGCAGGTGCAACTGCAGGCTTAGCGCCTAGAGCATCGCGAAGAGCTAGGTCAGAAAGTTCTTCACAAGCAGTAAGCTCAGGAGAGCAGACACCTTCAAGACGTCGTAGAAGACGCAATCAGAAGGCAGAGCCAGCGAAGAAGACAACGGGTGGGTTCATCAAAGAGTGGGGCAAGGACGTTGCAATTGCGGTTGTAATTGCCATCCTTGTGATGCAGTTCATCAAGCCAACAATTGTAAAGCAACGCTCCATGCAGCCTAACTTCTATACGAACGATTATCTGTTTATCAGTAAACAGTCCTACAAGCTATTTGGGGGACAGCCTGAGAGAGGCGACGTAATCGTATTCAAATCCAAGCTAGAGGACGCCGAGGGCGAAACCAAGATGCTCATCAAGAGAGTAATAGGTGTGCCTGGCGACGTTATTAACATTCACGATGGCAAGGTTTATATAAATGGCAAGGAAACCGACGATAATTACACAATGGATAACTATACCACTGGAGATATTACAGATCTAGTGGTTCCAGCCGATCACCTGTTCTGCATGGGAGACAACAGAGCCGTGAGCATCGATAGCAGATCCGATAGTGTAGGTCTTGTTTCATACAATGACATTGTAGGCAAGGTCGTATTTAGGGTATTCCCACTACGTAAGTTCGGCACAATTCACAATCCGTACAAGAATTAGAGGATTGAAATGGCAAATAAACAAAGAAAAATGATAGCTAACAATAAGAAGGCGCGTCATGACTATTTCATAGAGGAGACCTACGAGGCGGGAATTGTACTCACGGGTACCGAAATCAAGTCAGCACGTCTTGGCAAGGTCAGCATCAAAGAAAGCTACGCGCGAATCGAAAAAGAAGAGATGATGATATACGGAATGAATATCAGCCCTTATGAGCAGGGAAATCGCTTCAATGTAGATCCGCTCAGACCGCGAAAACTTCTTCTTCACAAGAGGGAGATTCGCAAGCTAATTGGTGCAACCAAGCTAAAGGGTCTCACGCTAGTTCCTTTGACCATGTATATAAACGAGGCAGGCCTAGCGAAGCTAGAGATAGCTCTTGCTCGAGGCAAGAAGAACTACGATAAGAGAGACGCTATAGCAAAGCGCGATGCTTCAAGAAACATGGAGCGCGCAATGAAGCAGAGATAGATTCCTTAGCTGCAGGACGGGAGGACTTGAGCCTGCGTAATCCTGCATTTGCTAGGGTATATCATATATAAGTAAGGCGAAGCTTTGACTCATGAACATGGGGATGTAAAGGTTTCGACGGGGGTGTAGAAGCCCGATAAGCGAGCCGTGGTTCCGGATCCACGTAAAAAGTCGGACGTTAAATATAAACGCTAAAAATAACAACAAACTCGCATTTGCTGCGTAATTAGCAGCCCGCGTGCCTATTCAGGTTCACCTACAGGCCTGATGTCGGCATCGACTATGTAGGAAAACTTTGCGGTGAGGCCCGTAACCGTAAGGGACTAACGGGATAACTGTGGTAGTAGTCTGCTGATGAGCGGCTGCCACGGCGAAAATTTATTCATCAGCTGCGCTCGGAGAAAATCGAGTGGAAATGCTTTCGGACGCGAGTTCGACTCTCGCCATCTCCACCAAAACAAGCTGCCCCACGACTGGATTAACCAGAGTGGTTAGGCAGCTTTTTCGCTAGGGATGCCTGCGACTGATGAAACTTGTTGAAATCAGAGCAGCTGCAGCCCGAACGTGAATTTTGAACAAAGAAAGTAATACTAATATAATAAAGAAGAAAGGAAAAAACATGAAAATCAAAGTGACAAAAAGACCGACAACTACAAAAGAAAAAGTTATTGGAGGAATAGGGTGGATAGCAGTGATTGGGTGCATTGCTTATCTAATTATAAAATAGAACTGAATTTGACGAATGAAAGTATATCATATATACGAAACTCGACCAAACAAGGTGAAATTCATGACCCAAGGAGTAAATTCTGGGTTTAATTTTAAGAAAATATAAAAACTCCTAATACATAATTATTCTGAGTGTAATTTCAAAAAGGAAGGGATACCATTATGGTAAGATTGACTTCGTTGAAAAAAAATAATTACTGCAAAGATGATAAAGTATTAAACCCACGAACAAAGAGCTCAGACAGGATAGTTTGTGACTCTTGTGGAAAAGGCATTTGGATACCACTTAATCCTGATTATGATATAAATCACGGTTTTACTTGTAGTAATTGTGGTGCACATGCAAATTTTGATTTTGGAGATGTTATTGTTGACTAATTATACTCGAATGCCATTCAGCTTGGTTTCTTTTTATGGCGAAACGCAATATATTGCTATTAATCATCGCAAATAAGCGATGTTTTTTATTGATATAAATAACTTTAAACTTACAATCAAAAAGGCATTATAAGGGTAGACAAACTAGCTCAGCTCTACTGGAGCAATTAGAGGGTATAGGCAACTTTTTCGATGGGAGTATCTACGACTGATGAAAAGATAATACTGGGAGTTTGAGGATGTTTTTTGAATACTGAACTTTATATAACAAAGGCTTCAATGTAATAAACAAAGGTTATATAGATAGCGCAGTCGATAGCATGAAAAGTAGCTATCGTAATTTGTGGTGACATTGTTGCAAATAAGCAAGAATGTCGATTTTTGGGTGAATATTATTTATTTAAAACGAGAATCCACGTTAGAGATAATTGAGATACATTCATTCATTAAATAGACTTTTGATTCAATACGAGACACGGGACAGGCAGTGCTGTCCTTTTTTATATAGTACATTGTAAAGATTGGAATTTGTTATATTCGGTACATTACAATATGATCTAAATTTTGTAATTATTGGAATTTAAATGTTGTTGATCAGAAGATTAAGAATGTGGAAAATAATTTTTAAATATATTATGATATAGACAGATTGTGTCACTGTGAAAAGATATAATATAGTTGTTTAATAAGTACGGAGTGGGAAATGGATAAGCTTAGCCACAGCAAGATTACACGTATCTTAGATATATACGGGAAGCTAAATAATGGACACCTTATAATAAAAGCTGAGGAAGCAAAGCGTTATGGAGTAAACGAGAGAAGCATTCAGCGTGATATTGATGACATTAGAAACTATTTAAGTGATATTGCACTAGAGCATGGAAATGTCAACTCGGTTATATACGATCGAGAGAAGAAAGGATATAGACTCGACCACGTGTATACAATGAGGCTTACAAATAGCGAAATTCTAGCTATATGCAAGATTATTTTAGATAGTCGAGCATTTACCAAAAGCGAGATGAAAAGCATATTAAATCGCTTAGTAGATTGCTGTGCACCACAGACAAATCATAAGCTAGTTAGTGAGCTTATCAAAAATGAGGAATTTCACTATGTTGAGCCACGCCACAAGAAACCATTTATAGATACAATGTGGGAGATTGGCTTAGCAATACAAAAGCATAGCTACATAGAAATTTTATACGAAAGATTAAAAGATAGGAAAAAAGTTACAAGAAAGCTTAAGCCAGTTTCAATCATGTTCTCTGAGTATTATTTTTATGTAACAGCATTCCTCGATGATGAAGATGAATCGCGTAAGGATTTTGACATAATAAATGACTCTTTTCCAACTGTCTATAGAATAGATAGAATACAGAGGCTAAGGACGCTGGATGAAAAGTTCAATATTCCATATTCTAATAGATTTGAAGAAGGAGAGTTTCGTAAGCGAGTACAGTTTATGTATGCGGGTAAGTTACAGAAGGTCAAGTTTAAGTATATGGGACCTGATATAGATGCAGTGCTTGATAGGCTACCGACCGCAGAGATATTGGATGAAGATAAAGAAGGTTATATTATCGAAGCCGAAGTTTTCGGCAAAGGTATAGCTATGTGGATTAGAAGCCAGGGTGAATATATTTGTATGCTTTGATGGAGGACAAAATTGATAGGAGCAATCATAGGTGATATTTCAGGATCTCGTTTTAAGAGTGCTGATAAAAGGCCAAATAACTTTGATTTATTTGATAGAAGTTGTAGGCCAACAAATGCTAGTAATATGTCTTTAGCGGTTGCAAAGGCAATTCTAGAGAGTGAGCCTGATCCTGACTTACTGTCAAAAAACACTATTAGATTTATGAAGGAAATTGGCAGAATGCATAGAAATACGAGCTATAGCGACATATTCAAATCATTGATTGGACCATATAATTCAAGATTGAATACTAGCTCTGGGTATGGGGTGATTACGGCGGTAGGGCTTTGTGGAATTGTGGCTCAAAGCGTAGAAAATGCAAGGTATCTCTCTGCAGAGATTACAAAAGCAAGCCATAATAGTCTTGAACCGGATAGGTCTGCAGTGGCGATTGCTGTTGCAGTCTATATGGCCAGGAATGGTAGAAGCAAAGATGCGATTCGAAGATATATCGAGGATAACTACCCTGATTTCAACTTCACGATGGATCAGATACGTAAAAAATATAGACTTAGTATCTCTAGCAAGGATGCAGTTCCTGTTGCTATTGAATCATTCCTTGAGTCAACAAGCTTTGAGGATGCGATAAGAACAGCTATATCTGTAGGTGGTGAAAGCAACGAGATAGCTTCCATGACAGGTATTATAGCAGGGGCGTATTATGGGGTTCCGAAATATACAGTAGAAGTAGCAACTCGTTTTCTAAATGATATACAAATAGAGATAATTTATTACTTTGAGAAGAGGTATCCATCAAAAGTTTTTGATGAGAATTGCAATGTTGAGGGAACAGTTTCCGACTGCTTAGATGAATTGATTGGGGATTTTGAACCTAAAGGACTTGATAAAATGGAAAATGAAATGAAAGACACAATAGAAGTAATAACACAGGTTGGTACTGAAGCTCAAAAGTTAGCTAAGAAAGCTGGAGGGAGATTGTTTAATGCTGCAAAAGCGGCAAGAGATAGTCTAACAGAAACTGTTAGCTCAGGTGTGGAGCAACCAAAGCCTGAGCAAGAGTATTGCTACGAAATTGTACCGGAAGATAGAAATGATACAGAGAGCTTGATTAATGTAGTTGAGAAGCTAGATGATAAGGAATACACAACATACAGTAAAATTTCCAATGGAGATATGTACGCATATTTATTTTTAAAGGAAAAACAGCGTGACTATGTAGAAAAGCATTTAATAGTGTCAGAGAAGGGTTTTCTCAAGCTTCGCCAATTAGATGAGAAAGATTCAAGGATGATAAAAAAACATTTGAAAGGGAAGAAGTGATATGTCATTCAAAATAGGCTCGTTTAATGTCAGAAATTTATCGGATAACTCAAGTAAGGCGCGAGATTTAGATAAAATTGCAAATATGATAAGGAAATTTGACATAATAGTGCTTCAAGAGGCCCTAAGTGGATTTCAAACGTTTGAGGCTTCATTGGGAGGACGACTAGGAAATCGTTGGGATATGGCTTGGGTAGATGCAAAGTCGGAGAGCAATGACTCAAGAGGAGAGGGATATTTATTTATTTGGAGGAAAGACAAGTTTAAATGCCCCAAAGATAAAAAAGGGGAAGATATCAAGCCATGTACAATAGAAAACTATCATATAAATGAATTTGAAAAAAAACTCGCTAGAGCTCCAGGATATGGCCGATTTCAACACGTTTATATGTCAAACTTGGAAATACGCCTGATTACTACGCATATTATATTTAGTAAACAAGCTGGAGTAAGTGAGGAGGGAGCTATAAGTCTAAGAAAAAAAGAATTTGAAGTGCTTGCTAGAAGTATCTACACATCAATAAATGATAAACACGATGATATTGATTGTAAGGTACCGTATACTATTCTGCTTGGTGATTATAATCTAAATCTAAAGGAAAGTGGAGCTGGATTGCCATATGTTTTTGAAATTACACTTATTGATAAGAATAAAAAATTCCTGGGTGGCTATGAGACAATAAATAAATACGAATCGCTTGCCGGAGATTTGAAGAGAAGAGCTGTTTACAAATTACATACTGTGCAGACGGATAAAACTACGATTAATACGGATGGAAAGGAACTTGCTAGTAACTATGACCATTTTACATATGATGAACATACAGAGAGAGTAGTAAAAGGGAGGGCGCACAGTTTAAATATTATTAAAGCTGATCTTGGTAAATATAAGGAAGAAGTTTCAGATCACATCCCTGTAATGGTTGAATTAGATTTTGGCTAGCAAGTAGTACCAACTAGCATTGTCATATACAATAATCATTCGCAAAATAGAGTGTAATAAGTTTAGGAGAATAAGAATGAGTGATAAAAAATACGAAATACAAGACAAACTAAAGGCTGCGTATGCACTTAATATGTGCACAGTATCGGTATCACAAATTATTGACTATAACGACGAGTATATCTTGGAACAGGAGTACGAAGCGATACTTAATAACCTTAATTTAGAACAGATACCAAAAGATGAAGCTCTACTTGATATTCTAGTTAAGCTACTAAATGTAATAACATTTTTCAGGATAGATAAACTCAAGAAAGAGCGAATCGAAAAGAAGTACCAAAGACAAGTTAAAAATGCTATTTGGTCAGCGATTCCTAATATAGCAGTTATTGTTTCGGGTAATCCTGTATCCATCGCCCAGTCTTTAGCTACACAGGTAGGTATAGGATATATGAACTACCGCAAAGAGAAGGCTAATGCCTTGGTCGCCAAGGAAGACGCAGAATTTGAACTTAGGATTACTTTGATGGAGCAGATAAATGCGCTTAGGCGTGAGCTGTTTACAACTGCTTGGAGACTTGCTGATGAATATGAGTTTCCGGATAGATACCGCCTTACAGAGAGACAGATAGCTCAATATAATAAGATTCTTATGGATACAAATGAAATAAGAAAGTATGAACGTCTAATGTCTGTTCACGATAAGTTTGAAGCCTATTTACCATTTTGGTATTTTGTTGGACATACAGCAAAATACATTGCTGAGGACAAATCAAACGGCTTAGATGGAGAAAGTAGAAAAGTATACCTAGAGCTTGCAAGAGAGCATTTTGATAAATATCACAGCCTAAACTCATTCAATATTCTAAGAGAAGATGAAATTGCAGCTTCATTTGCACTAGAATATGTAGATTTACTACTCATAGATGAAAGTCCAAATATGGATTTAGTTATGGAGCTTCTTGAAACTGCGGTTAGAATGGCTGGAAATGCGAATGACATTCTTGACCTTTGTGCTATGTCATACCTTAAGATAGGTAAAACTGAAGAGGCCGAGAGACTTCTTAGAATGCTTGTTAACGAAAACTATAATACGCCAACAAACACTAAGTTGCTTAGCAGAATCTATGTGAGCCAGTACCTGAACGGAACAAATCCTCTAGCAAAGCTACAATATCATACACTTGCAGCAAGAGTTGCACATGCATGGCTTTTCCCTATGCCTAAGGAAAGAAGTGCGAATTTACTTCTTCAGGATAAGGAGCTTAGTCATCAATATATATCGGATCAGAGGGATGACTTGCAGAGTGCTTACAACGATATCATAGAACAGTTCATAGATAAGTACATTGTGCTATTTAATAAAATAATTCCAATTCCCGTTAATGATGTTTCGGATGATTACTTCAGAAATACGGAGTCTTCGATTAAGCGTAGACGTCAGGATGTTTACGAAGCTTTAGAAAATGATTCTAGAAATGAGTATAGGCAACTAATTAGGGAATCGGGATTTAGATTCAGGTATATAGAGTTGCTCAACAATATGCTCAGCGCACTTGACACAATCTCGCTATTCCGTGAATCAGAATTCAAAGATGATTTAATTCAAATGATAAGATATAATTTAGAAGAGGCAAGTGTAGATTTAAAAAAGATTCAAAACAATCTTAATGTCGAAAACGGCTTCTCTTTCATGGACTATGAAAAGCTTCAGAGACGTTTTTCCTTTGAAAATTTAACAAAGGAGTTCTTTGACAAGCTCAAAGAAGTAATAGATAAAGGAATTATGAGCATAGAATCACTAGATTTACTTGATAACATAGAACTTGACTTGTCTGTATTCTGCAAAGAACAGAATTTGAGTGAAAACACTCCAGCCCAAATTGGTAAAATTGATGTTCAAGATGAAGATGGAGAAAATGAGTACATTTCAGTTGATGTGCTAGGAGAAAATGAAAAAGATGAGCGTTTTGATGAGAGAAAACAAATAGAGATGCTCGCAGCCGTTGAGAAAGTAGCAAGTTCTATAGTAAATGAGAAGGGCAAAACGGAGATCTTATTACAGGGGACCGAGAAGTTCGAGATGTATTTCAAGAATGTTAAGCTTAAGGGTGATGCTTTCAAGTCGAAGACACTTGCTGTTATTGATAGTCAAAGCATACTTAACCATGATCTATTTATAACAAACGAAGGAATTGTACCTGTAAAATTCGGCAAGGCGAGCAAGCTACATAAATTCACAGAAATCGAATATGCTGAAAAGTGCTTGAAACTCGGTTGGCCAGACTCATATTCTAATAGTGATGTAAATATTAGCAATCTATATAGATTGTTAGAAACTCTTAAAAAGATAAGAAAAGGCATAGTGATATAAGTAATGCATTTTGAATGTGTTAATCATATAAAAGGAGACGACTGTATTATGTCTGTAGAAATCATTGAAGATATACTGATGGAAGTTAAAAATGATAATATAGAAACAGGACGAAGAATTATATTAGAAGAATATCCTTTTCAGCCAGCGATTATTCATAAAAGACAATATAGTGAAAAACAGAAAATGGAACAGTTTAAGAGAGACGGTTTCATCGATAGATATACGGGTGAAAAGTTAGTAAATCCAGGCGTACTAAAAATGATATCTTTTTTCTATCCTAAAGAATTTCCGTATCATGCACATTGGAAGATGACTGACACACATGTGGCATATATGGAACTTATACCAACAATAGATCACATTGTTCCTATTTCCAAAGGAGGAAGTGACAGCATAGAAAATTGGGCAACGACATCAATGAATAAAAATGCTAAAAAAAGCAATTGGACCCTTGATGAGATTGGATGGAAGCTATACCCAGCCGGCAATATAGATGATTGGGATGGATTGACTAAACTATTTATTTCATTAGTCGAGAAATATCCTCATGTTCTAACAGATAACTATATTGCTAAATGGTATAGAGTTTCACTATAAGGATGGTTCCAATATAGCACTTAAACTAACTACACAAGGAGCAAACTATGCAAAACATTATAATCCGAGAAGCAACTCCCGCCGATGCGGCAGCCTGCATGAAGCATTCAAGAAGAGTGGGCTCTGAAACTGATAACCTTTCCTTTGGAGCAGATGGATTTCCGATATCGCTTGAAGGCGAGAAGGAATATATAGAGATGATGCATGAAGCTCCTCGCTCTGTTCTTTATGTTGCTATCAAAGATGGAGAGGTCGTGGGTACGGTCAGCCTAAATGGTCTTCCGAGGAGGATGAGCCATCGTGCTGAGCTGGGGATTACCGTTTTGATGTCTGAATGGGGCAAGGGTCTTGGCAGTAGGCTCATGGAAACGGTGATTGACTTTGCCGAAAAAAGTGGCATTGAAATCATTGAACTTGCTGTTAGGAGTGACAATGAGAGGGCGATTAGACTCTATAAGAAACACGGTTTTGAGAGTATTGGGGTGTATAAATCATATTTCAAAATAGATGAAAAATATGTTGATTTCAAGCTAATGAATCTATATTTCAATTAGCTCAATTCATTTGACGGTGGGTAAAAATTTATTATATAATTATATTATATAAGGGAAACAGGTGCGAATCCTGTGCGGTCCCGCCACTGTAAGTCTAATCTTATTATGACAAGCCAGATACCTTAGACTCCATCTTGCGATGTACATGGGAGTTATGTTTTTTGGTGCGTAAATACGGTCGCATATTGGCGACTTTTTTATTTAAAAAAATAAACTATTTTTATGAAAGGAAATGCAAATGAAACAAGCAAGCAGAACTAGAAAATTATTGGCATTTGTTTTACTTGTTGCGATGACGCTTAGCAGTGTTCAATTCGCCTTTGCGAATACTGGAGAGACTCCAGAAAACACGGCTAATAGTGATAGCCAGGTAAGCGAAAGAGCAGCGCAGCCACGTGCAGCAGCTGATAAGCCTTCGACGGTCGATGAGACCAAGAATAAGCTTGATGAGCCACATTTCGCTGTGGTTGCAATGAACAAAGAGGACGGACTCATCTTTGAGCCGCACAATGTTTGGGTGCTAGACAATGAACCAATCTGGGTTGCACTCAAGAACAGTGGACACAAATTTGAGAACCTAGAGACAGAGATTAAGAAAATTGACGGCAAGGTTGGAAACTACGTCAGATACTATAACGGAGAAAAGTACGATCTTAGCGGACTAGGCAAGGACGCTGGAGCACTCGTTTTCACAGAGAGACTCGATGCTGATGTTAAAACAAAGGAATATCAGACACTTGTTGCTCTCCTAGCTGACCACAAGAGCAAGCCCGAAGAGGAGAGACAGTTTGACGATGTCAAGGCTGCATATGACAAGGCGCTAAGCGAGCTTCCAAAGGCCGATAAGGAGAAGGCTGTTGCTTTGACGAATGAGCTTAAGGATGCCTATAAGAAGTACAAGGACTGGAATTCGCAGGAAAAGGCAAAAGTAAGCTTTAATGTGACTATGGATGGCAGGGCTGTTAGCGGTGCTAGTGTTTCTGCTGTCAATAAATACGGCAAGGAATTTAAGGGAACAAATGGAGCTGCACTTGCTTTAAACAGCGGTGAATACAAGTTTGTTGTGACCTATGGGCAGAACGAAGTCAGTGGAACATTTACAGTGGCTGCAGGGGAGAAGAAGGTAATCGATACTCCTTTGATGCTTGATAACATGATTGCTGACATGAAGTTCATGTCGGGAAATCCAGCTAAGACAGAACTTCACACAGTTAAGAGTGGATATAATGTCACAGCAAAGCCATACGATGCAGACTCAGATCTCTATGTAAACATTAAGGCAAATGATGGTGCCCCAAAGGGATATTCATGGAAGTACAAACTCTATGCTGTTTACAAGGGCGTATACGATGGCAGGGACTATGGAGATGAGAGTGAATCAAAGAATGTAATTCCATGGGCTAGCAATAACAGAAAACTCAAGAATGTAATCAATTACGGAATGTCGGCAGATAGCTTTAAGATTAAAGTGGTTCACCAGCTAGAGAACGGCTACATTCAGAGACAGTACTATCAGGTTGATACTCAGAGGCTACCGACCCTGAGCAAGCTTGCGGTGACTGATAAGAATGGAAATTCTATACCAATTAATTTTGATCCTGAGACTATGAGCTATGGATTTGATACTACGGATGATAAGCTTACATTTGATTTAGCAACACAGAGAAAGAACGCAAATGCAAGCTTCGGAAGTGCAGCAGAAGGATATCTGATCCGAATAAATGATAATTTTGTTGAAGCAGGCAAGCACGAAGTTAATGCAAGTCAGGGCTCTTTAACTATTTCGGTAATGAACACAAATACATATACCGAGAATTCGTACAGAGTAGATATCAATAAGGTGCCTAGCTATAAGGTTACGGTCAAGAAAGCAAAGGGCGTTGACGTAAAGCTTGTAAATCAGATGGGTGGCGAAATTAAGGCTGATCAGGTTAAGGACACAGAGGCTATCTTTAATGTCGGAGCTGGTAACTACGAGTGGATTTCAACCTTAGATAAGGATTACCACGCAAAGGCATCTATCAAAGTTGAAGCTGGTAAAGCAAATACTTTTGAGGCAAAGACTCCAGTCAAGGAAGCTTTGATAAATTCGCTTTCAACTGCAAGAAACTTCAATATAAATAAGCCTGTTCCATTTAAGGAAGCTAATGGTAAGAGCTTTGATTGGAAGGATCATAGCTATAAGTATGTCGTTCCAGATTACTCGGAAATTTTTGATGTAAAGATTGAAAAAGCTGGCGAAGATGTCACGATTTCTAGGGGTGAATACACTACATACGATGGAGTAAAAACTAAGGCTGAAAAATGGCTAAAGGGTGTGAGCTCACAGAAAATTAATAAGTTAGTTAATGTCGGCGGACTCAATAATTCCGTGAATATGATAGTATCCAAGACTTCAGACAATGTCACATACTATCAGGAATACAAAATTAGCACGGCGAGAAGCACGACACTTCATTCGCTTGACATTACAGATAACTTTGGAAATGCTGTAGATCTTTATGCAAATGGAGAGACTGGCTATATCGACACAGTAAACAAGTATCAGGCCGAAGTTTCTAGCGATGTAAGTTCAATTGACCTAAATCTTACATTCCCAGGTGGAGATGAAAGCGAAGAGGTTTTAGGTAAATATGTTGCAAAGATCCGTGGAAAGGAATATGTACGAACTCAGGATGGCAAGGCTATCAAAGCAAACCTAGAACTTGATGCAAGCAAGTCAGAAGAAGATGTTGAAATTGAAGTTATAAATGCAGAAACAGGAAATGTGAGTAACAAGTACACTGTGAAGGTAACAAAAGCTCAGCCTGTAAGCGTGAGATTTAACACAAATCCTAAAGATTCACGCATAAGCCTAAAGAACGAGAAGAGTGGAAAAGCTGTAAGCCCAGAGGCAGACGGAAGCTTCCTTCTTGTTAAGGGAACATCATATACTTACACGGTTACACATGCTGACTATATTGCTCAGTCAAAGACCTTTAAACAGGAAAATCAGACATCAATAAATGTTGCCCTTGTAAAGGCTCCAGTAAATTCTAAGCTGAACAAGGATCTAAAGGCGGAGTGGCCAAATTTCAGATACGACACAAATAACAACGGAGTACTGAACTATCCACTTCCAAGAAATGCCTCGGAAACTACTCTATATTGGGCTACAAAGTTTGGATCTGCCGACATGTACGGCTCGCTTGGATGCCCAATTATGGTAGATGGATACATATATAACTATGCAGGGACAACAATTTTGAAGTTCGACTCCATGACAGGAGAAGTCGTAAAAACTGCTCAGATGAAGAAGAAATCTTCATTTGCGATTAACGCGCCTACCTATGCAGAGGGTATGATTTTTGTGGGTCTAGAAGATGGAACAATTCAGGCCTTTGATGCCGAGACTCTAGAGTCACTTTGGATCTATGAAGCACCTCGTGGAGGACAGCCAAACTGCCCAATTGCCTACAAGGATGGATATATCTACACAGGTTTCTGGGTTGGTGAGGAAAGCCGTGCAGAATTTGTTTGCCTATCTGTTACAGATGAGGACCCAACAAGAACTGATGAAGTTAAATCAGCTTCATGGGTTCACGAAGGAAGTGGTTACTACTGGGCAGGTGCTTATGTAGGAAACGGAAATGCTGGTGCGATAGAAGTTGCATCAAAGCAGGCTAGAACCTATATCGTTGTCGGATCAGATGACGGAAAGAGCACAGGAACAGCTTATGGCGAGCTTCTTTCACTCGACCCTATAAACGGAAGAGTAATTGATTCAATCAAGGATACCTTTGTTGGCGATATCAGAAGCACAATAATGTTTGATAAGGAGACAGCAAGGTACTACTTTGTTACAAAGGGTGGATACTTCTGCTCAGTCAAACTAAATGAGGATGGAAGTTTTGATAGAGATTCAATCAAAACGCTCTCGCTCCTTCCAAAGAACTACCAGAAATACCTATCAAGTAGCTCAAAGTCATACATTCCTTTTAGTGCATCAACTCCTGTAGTTTATAAGGGAAGAGCATATATTGGCGTAGGAGGAAGTGGTAACTTTGCTCCGTATAGTGGACATAATATCTCAGTAATCGACCTTAAGAGTAACACTATTGCATACTCAATTGAAACTAGAGGATATCCACAGGCAAGCAGCTTGCTTACAACAGCATACGAGAAGGATGACCAGAGCGTATACGTATACTTTTTTGAGAACTTGACACCAGGAAAGATGAGAGTTATCAAGGATAAACCAGGTCAAACTGCGCCGTCTGAGGTAGAGATTGAAACAGATAACAGGCAGAATCAGCATATAGTTGCGCCTACACTCTTCACTCCATCAGGTGCCCATGCTCAGTATGTAATTTGTAGCCCTATTGCTGATGAATACGGAAATATATACTTCAAAAACGATTCATCGCATATGTTCATGATAGGACCTACAATCAAAGAGATTAGGATTACGCAGAAGCCTAAGAAAACTGAGTACACAGTTGGAGAAACTTTTGATCCAACAGGGCTTAAAGTTGAGGCGGTATACAGCACTGGTAAGACTAGGGATATAACAAAGTACATAGGTTACAACACAAACCCGCTTAGCCTGGATGATGAGGACTTTGAAATCAGACTCAATACAGGGTCAAGAATGTACCAGGATAAGAATGGAAAGACAGATGTCACATACATTCCTCCTACTGCATTCCTCGACCTAACAATCAAGCTAAAGCAGAAAGAAGAGCCTGCAAAGGAACCTTTGAGACTTGCGGGAGAAGATAGATATGAGACTGCTATAAAGATTGCAGATGCCTTAAAAAAGGAGCAAGGTAAGGATAAGTTTGACACAGCAGTTGTAGCATATGGAGACAACTATGCTGATGCACTTTCAGGAGCATATCTAGCAAAGGTAAATAATGCACCACTTCTACTAGTAAATAGAAACAACACAGAACAGACTATAAAGTACATTCAGGCAAATCTAAGGCCAGGCAAGTCAAGCAAGGTCTACTTGCTCGGAGAATCTGATGTTGTTCCAGAGGTTGTTAGAACTAGACTTGATGGAAACTTTACAGTTAAGAGATTAGCTGGAGAAGACCGTTTTGCAACAAACTTAGCAATTCTAAAAGAAGCTAAGGTGAATAATGAAGAAATTTTAGTTTGCTCAGGATACGGATTCGCAGATAGCCTCTCTGCTTCAGCGACAGGTCGTCCGCTACTACTTGTTGGAAAGACTCTTACAGCAGAGCAAATAGCATATCTAAAGAGCATTAGATCCAGAAATTACACTCTAATAGGAGATAGTGGAACTGTAAGCAGTGCAGTCGAAACAAGTTTAAGAGGGCTTGGAAAAGTAGGTAGAGTTTTCGGTGCTGATCGCTTTGAAACTTCGGTTGCAGTAGCAAAACATTTCTTCAAGAATCCTAAAAGTGTTGTTATAGGTTATGGAGGTAATTTCCCTGACGGTCTTTGCGGAGGTGTGCTTGCGGAAAAACGTGGGGCACCATTGCTTTTGATCAATGAGAGAAATACAGAATTTGCAAAGCAATATGTAAAAGAAAACTCGATAAAGGATCAGATTGTTCTTGGGGACAGCGATCTAATATCAAATAGGGCAATTGATGCCATTGTAAAATAGGGGCTATAGGACAAAAAGTGTTGATAAAAATCGCCATACACATTGATAATTCAATGTCTGTGGCGATTTAATCTTTTTTGAAAGAAGATTAAGGGTGGACAAAAAGTGTTGATGAAAAGTTTCTAATCTATTCAAATTTCAACGTTAAAACGTGGTATATCTTCCTTAGAATTAATGTTCTTGGAGGAATATATTATGAAGCAGGTTAATTGTCCCATTTGTGGATCTAAATGTGTCAAAAATGGAAAACTAAAATCGGGAAACCAAAGATGGCTATGTAAGTCATGCAAAAATGTATTTACACCAAAGATAGACAATGATACTAAACAGCTTCAGCAGTTCCTAGCTTGGTTATTCA
>ERZ773074.43-NODE-43-length-64389-cov-4.381136_pt1 | contig 64389 bp, 48 predicted proteins | sample MGYA00580615_ERZ773074 | MGnify/ENA primary metagenome ERZ773074 (study PRJEB29015, sample SAMEA2738126) | human oral metagenome | biome: human oral; feature: human-associated habitat; material: saliva | place: China | collected 2160 ...
TCGATGGTATCGTCTACCAGAGGTACGACGAAGACAGAGGCAAAGCTCGTCATGCGCTTCCCCTGTGCGTTGTAGGGGGAGATACGTACGAGGCGGTGTACACCTGTCTCGCTTTTGAGGAAGCCATAAGCTTGATCACCCTCGACCTGCATGGTCATGGTCTTGATGCCAGCTTCATCGCCGTCCTGCCAGTTGGTGATCGTGGTCTTATATCCTTGCTTGTCGCACCAGCGGCCATACATACGGGCAAGCATTGAAGCCCAGTCTTGGCTTTCGGTACCGCCAGCTCCAGCGTTGATCTTCAGTACGGCTCCAAGGTTGTCTTCCTCGGCACGGAGCATATTCTTAAGCTCGACCTCTTCGAAGAGGTGAATGGCACGCCCGTAGGCATCATCAACTTCCTCTTCGGTGGTGATCTCCTCCTTATAATACTCAAGGGCGAGTGCTACCTCCTCGACGAGGCGCTCAGCTTCGTCATAGTAGGCGATCCACTTGCGAAGATCCTTGACCTTGCGCATCTGGGCTTCGGCGCGGGTGCGATCTTCCCAGAAGGAAGGGTCTGCCGTACGAAGCTCTTCTTCTTCTAATTGGATACGTCGGCTATCGACGTCAAAGATACCTCCTCAGCGCAGTCTTGCGCTCCAGCAGGGCATTGAGCTGGTCTGTCGTTATCATAGACTTCTATGTGATTAGTGAATAAATAGTCGGGGGTATGTTAGGCCTCCTTCTCCTCCAGCTCGAGCTGGCGCAGGGTAAGCAGGTCCATCTCTTCGATGAGCTCGCCTATACGCTCCGAGGCCTTCATCAGGTCTTCGTGTGAGAGCGTGCCTGTAGAGAGCTTGGCTTCAAGGCCCGTCTTCTCCTTATCCAGCTGGGGAATACGTGCGGTGATCTCCTCGAGCTCTCGTCGCTCAGCATAGGTGAGGCGTGCGGGGCGGTTTGCCGTACGACGTGATTCTGCTGGCTGGGGAGCTGCTTTACGGGGCTGTGAAGCCTCAGCCTTTTGACGCTCTTCCTCCTCACGCTTCATGCGGTAGAGGGTGTAGCTCCCTGGGAAGTCACGTACGACGCCTGCTCCCTCGAAGGTGAAGAGGTGGTTCACGACCTTGTCCATGAAGAAGCGGTCGTGGCTGACAATGAGCACGCAACCTGCGAAGTCCGCGAGGTACTCCTCGAGTGCCTGTAGCGTGAGGATATCGAGGTCGTTCGTTGGTTCGTCAAGGACGAGGAAGTTCGGGCACGTGACGAGCACGGTGCACAGATAGAGTCTGCGCAGCTCGCCACCACTGAGTTTCTCGACGGGGGTATATTGGCGCTCGGGAGGGAAGAGGAAGCGCGTAAGTATCTGGGAGGCGGAGAGGCGTTCTACTTGGGTGCTTCCTGCGGGAAGCTCGAAGTTCTCAGCGATCTCCTGCACGATGTCGATGACGCGCTTCTCGGGAGCGAAGGTCGGAGGCTCCTGGCTGTAGTAGCCGAAGCGTATAGTCTCTCCGATGTCGAAGTGCCCCGAGTCTGGCTCGATCTCACCGAGGAGCATACGGAGGAAGGTGGTCTTCCCAACACCGTTCTCTCCGATGATACCGACCTTGTCATAGCGGCTGAAGACGTAGTTGAAGTCCCGCAGAAGCACCTTGTCGCCAAAGCGCTTATTGACGTGGTGCGCCTCGAAGATCTTCTTCCCGATGCGGGTCGATGAGGCACCGAGCTGTACTTCGTCCGTGCGCTGAGCAGGGCGGGTCTTAGCCTCTAATTCGTGGAAGGCATCGATGCGGTACTGTGCCTTCGTCCCGCGAGCTTGGGGCTGACGGCGCATCCACTCGAGCTCTCGTCGGTAGAGGTTGAGTGCACGCTGACGGGACTGCTCCTCCTGCTCGTGACGCTCTTCGCGCTTGGCGAGGTAGTAGTCGTAGTTCCCCTTATAACGGTAGAGATGCCCGCCGTCAAGCTCGATGATCTGGTTGCAGACGCGGTCGAGGAAGTAGCGGTCGTGAGTGATGAGTAAGAGCCCCATCGTGGAGCGGGCAAGGTAGCTCTCGAGCCACTCGATGCTCTTGAGGTCAAGGTGGTTCGTCGGCTCATCGAGGAAGAGGAGGTCGGGCTGGCTGATGAGCGTGCTCCCGAGGGCGATACGCTTAGCTTCTCCACCAGAGAGCCCCTTGACGGAGCGCTGGTAGTCGTGGATGCCGAGTGCACCCAGGATCTCCTTTGCACGCTGCTCATAGTGCCATGCCCCCTTGGCCTCCATCTCGGGCAGGAGACGCTCCATCGTCTGGCTATCTCCCGACTCCACGGCTATCTCCCAAGCGAGGGTGAGCTGTGCTACGGGATCGTAGGGGCTGAAGCACGCCTCGAGTACCGTCCCCGTCTCGGGGAGATCGGGGAGCTGTGGCAGGAAGGCTTGCTTGATGTCACGCTCGTAGGTGATGGTGCCAGAGTCCTGAGGCTCTCTGCCGAGCAGGATACGCATAAGAGTGGACTTACCTGTACCGTTGGGTGCGATGAGTCCGACCTTCTGCCCACGCTCGATGGAAAAGGAAATGTCTGAGAAGAGGACGCGGTCCCCGAAGCTCTTGGTGAGTTGCTCGACCTGAAGCATACTTAGTCTAAGGCATCAGGGGCCATGGGGACACCCTTCCAGTGCTCCTTGACTTCGGGTAGACGGCCAGCACCTACATAGCGTGATGTGTAGTAGGCGTTGTTGTTGAAGTTCTCGATGACGATACCGCGGCTACAGCTACTGTGCATCATCTTGATGTTGCCGTCCTCATTGCTGACGACCATAGCCACATGACCTACACGGTTGGCACTACGGTTACGCCCCTTGAAGAAGAGGAGGTCGCCGGGCTGAGGGTCCTTGATGTTATTTGCATAGACAGCGAGACCACTCGAGGAGCGGGGGATCTTGATGCCTTCGAGGGAATAGATGTAGCTGACGAAGCCAGAGCAGTCGAGGGGCCACTTAGCGACGCCTGAGGTGCGATAGCGTAGACCTAAGAGCTTCTGTCCGTGGTCTACGACGGACTTGATGATAGCAGGGGTAGAGGAGGCTATCTCCATCTTCTCATAGGAGAAGCCACTACCACCACTGCGGCGGCGATAGTGTGAGCCATAGCTACGGCTTCGTCCTGCGGAGTAGCTTCTGCTGGAGCGCTTATATCGATGTCTTCTGGGAGCAGGGGCTGGAGCAGGGGCTTGTAGCTCAGTGGTGAGCTCTAAGAGTGAAGCCTCCGTATGCTGGGTGTGTGTCTCTGTGGTCAGAGCTCCGTCGTGGGTGGAGCTGAGGTCGGTGGCTCCTGCGGGTAGGGCAAGGAGGGTAGTGAGGGCTGCTACTACGAGTGTAGTGCATGACTTCTTGAATCGAATCATCCTGTCTTAACTTAGGTGAGGCAGGCTATCTCCCCCGTGTGGGAAGGACCTTAAACACCCGAGGTGGAGGGAGTCAGTACTTGACTTTGACTCCCTCCACGTCGGATGGGCTGTAGGCAAAAGATGCCTACAAGCAGAGAACGCTTTCACCAGCAAAGATAGTATAATCTGCTGAAATAGACTTTGTTCGCTGCTTGAGGTGCGTGGAGAAGTGCCCTATCGGCGCTTGCTGATGATGATGGAGAAGTAGGGGAACTCCCGCTGGAGAATCTCATCCGTAGAGGAGGTGATGTACTCCTTCGGCATGCCTACGAATTCGAAGTAGTGCCACTTACGATCGGGGTGCTGGGCGACGGCTGACTTGATCTCCGCTTCACAGAGCGAGCCCTTCATCACGACGATGGTATGACGGCTCTGCCAAGCGCGATCCCACTCCTCACGAGTGGCTTCGCCTGGGATGACTGTGCACTGCTCCTCGAGCTGCACGAGCTGACCACCGAGGCGGCCATTGCAGGCGATGAAGGCAGGTACTCCGCAGATCTGCTCTGTGGTGAAGCCCTCTTGCTCGATATGCTCTCCGATATAGGCGGAGGAGGAGTAGAAGCCACAGTCGCCCTCAGCGACGATGGCGATACGGGCACTGGGCTCGACCTTCTGCTTCTCACAGGCCTCTCGGGCTACGATCTCGTAGGCCTCGAGGGCACCATCGCGGTCCTTGCTCATCGGGAGGTCGTAGAGCTGGATCTGCTCCTCGCGTATGCCGAGTGAGAGCATCATCTCGGCAGCTTTCGAGGCATGACGGCCCTTGCGTGAGACAGGGACGGGCGTGTAGATATAGTCGGCCTCGCGTAGGGTGCGAAGGGCCTTGAGGGTGATGAGCTCTGGATCTCCAGGGCCCAGCGATACGAAGTGAATCATAGTTGGGGTAATGGGATACTATTGTCTGTAAGTAATCCAGCGCCATACCTCACGCATTGATGGCTTCTTGCCATACATGAGGATGCCGGTACGATAAATCTTCCCTGCGAGGGCACTCGTCAGGAAGACGGTGATATATAGTATAGCGAGGCTCAGAAGGGGCTGCCAGAGAGGTACATCGTAAGGCAGTCGTACCATCATCACCACGGGGGACGTTAAGGGGCAGAATGAAGCCCAGAAGGCGAGGGTGCCATCAGGATTGTCTACACTCCCCATACCTGCATACATAGAGAGGATAAGGAGGAGGACGACAGGCATCATCATCTGTGATGCCTCTTCATCTGAGCTTACCAGCGAACTCAGAGCCGCGAGGATGGATGCGTAGAAGAGGTAGCCACCCATGAAGAAGAGGATGAAGAATATCAGAATCTTTGCGAAGTTCACACCCTGCAGTACAGCGAAGAAGGTCGTGGCCTGGCTAAGGAATGAAGTTCCTCCTATGGCTTCTGATTGGAAGAAAGCCTGGGCGATCTGTGCTCCTACAAAGAATAAGATGGCCCAAATGGCGATCTGTACGATACCCAAGAGACCTATCCCGATGATCTTGCCCAGCATAAGCTCTTGAGGGCGTACCGAGGAGATGATGACCTCGACGATACGGTTCTTCTTCTCCTCCAGGACTCCCTGTAGCACCATACCTCCATAGGTCATCATAAAGAGGTAACTGAAGAATGAAAGGGCGACGCCGATGATGCTGGCTACAGTACTGGACGACGCATCGACATCACCAGATTCGCCCCACTTATACGTGGAGACACGGAGCTGGACTTGGCTCTCCTGTATAGCTTCTTGGAGCTGGGGGATGTTGTACGAGCGGATCTTTTCCTCGGTGAGGTGTCGAGAGAGCACCTCATTGATATAAGTTTCCAGCCCTTGTGGTAGCTGCTTGAAAGAGAAGAGGCTGATAGCTTTCGGGTCCTTCAAGAGATCGTCTCGGATCTCGAGTATAGCGGTAATGGACTCTTGGGAGGCCTCGCTGCGTAGACTGTCTAAGGGACGGTCCGAATTGACGAAGCTATAGTTGCCATTGTCTTGGAAGAGGGCTGCATAGCGACCCGTATGGTCGAGGATAGCCACCTGCTGCTGGTCCACCTCATTGACAGAGGATACTAAGACGGGTACAAAGCCAATGAAGAGCATCAGGAGAGGCATGACGAAGGTCATCACCCAGAAGGACTTCTTGCGGAGGCGCGTGGTGAATTCGCGCTCGATGACGAGGTGTAGCTTATTCATACCCGATACTATTTAGCTTGGACTGTTTCGAGGAAGATCTCATGCATTGAGGGGTATTCCAGCTCGACACTCTGGAGCTGGATGGTAGAGGGGAGCTGGGCGATGATCGAGCGAAGCTCCTCCTCGGGCTGCAGCTGTACTCGCAGGATCTTGGAGTACTCGCGCTCTTCATGCTCCAGTATATTCAGACGAGATAGGTCAGTAGGGGAGATCTCGCCCTCATAGACGACACGTGCGGTATGAGAGCCGTGTGCTCGGCGTATCTCAGCTGTCTGACCCGAGAGGACGACTTCGGCACGGTTGATGAGCGTGATGTCATCACAGAGCTCCTCGACGCTCTGCATATTGTGGGTGGAGAGCATGAGGGTCGTTCCCTTGGCCTTGAGGGCAAGGATCTCACGCTTGAGTACCTCGGCATTTACGGGGTCAAAGCCACTGAATGGCTCATCGAAGATCAGCAGGCGGGGCTCATGCACGACGGTCGTGACGAACTGGACCTTCTGCTGCATCCCCTTCGAGAGCTCTTCGACGCGCTTGTCCCACCATGAAGTGATCTCCAGACGCTCAAACCATTCCTTGACTCGCTGCTGAGCATCTGCCTTGCTAAGCCCCTTGAGGCGTGCTAAGTAAATGGCCTGTTCTCCGACCTTCATCTTGGGGTAGAGACCACGCTCCTCGGGGAGGTATCCGATATGGAAGAGGTCTTCCTCTTGCAGGGGGCGACCTTCGAGACGCACCTCTCCACTGTCGGGGGCTGTGATGCGATTGATGACACGGATGAGCGAACTCTTGCCTGCACCATTCGGCCCTAATAGCCCGAAGATGCGTCCTTCGTGGGCACTCAGCGAGACTTCATTGAGGGCGGTATGCTCACTGTAGCGCTTCGTCACATGATCTACTTCTAAGTATGCCATGAGTATACTGGGTTGTGTGTAAGATGGGGAGCTTTGAATCCTCGAGGCTCCATGATCCGATAGCAAAGATACGATATCTCAATATATGCTATAGAGAGAAGGTCGAGAAGATCATAGCAGGGGTGCTCATGTTGGGATCGCACTCCGTGGTGTAGCTCTTTCGTCGTGTGGTAGCAGCTTCATATAGTGACATCTCTCTCCTATGATAGCATGAGCCCTCACTCCAGCACGGGGATTTTTCTTATTCAGCAGAGGGAAGGATGTCCTTTCTGTGAACAAAGCGCAGCCACCCGTAGTGGTTTTCCTCCGTCCACGTATGTAGTCTTAAAGACCACGTGTGTAAATCCAAATGTCCACGTACGTAGATATTATGTCCACGCACGTAGATCGAACTTATCAGCTATTTGTCCGCAACTCATTCTCGTACGCATAGGAGGTCATACCACTACTGCTTTCAGCTTTTCACTCCGAAGGGATGATCCTCTCACAGCCCCAATAGGGGGTAGGGATTTCGAGGCGGTAGCTTCGTCCGCCTATTCTAATCGGTGATTAGCGCGCTAATAATTCGTATTTTTGTAAGAATAGTTAAGCGTCCTTTGCGAGGGGTAGAAGCCCCTCCTTCGCCCCGTATATTGCCTATTACTCAGCTTCGATGGCTCGTAAACTAAATAAGAAGACTTCTCCCACCACACCCGCCGACCGCCAAGATACGGCCGAGCATATCCTCCTGCACCACGTACGTGTCAATAATCTCAAGGATATAGACCTCGAGATCCCTCGCGGGCAGCTTGTCGTCGTCACAGGCGTGAGTGGCTCGGGGAAGAGTTCGCTGGCCTTCGATACACTCTATGCCGAGGGGCAGCGCCGCTATGTCGAGAGCCTCTCCTCGTACGCACGTCAGTTCGTCGGGCGTATGGCAAAGCCCGAGGCCGACTGGATACGTGGTCTGCCACCCGCAATCGCTATCGAGCAGCGTGTCGTCAGCCGTAACCCCCGCTCGACCGTAGCTACCTCGACGGAGATCTACGAATATCTCCGTCTGCTCTATGCTCGCGTAGGGCATACAATCTCCCCCACGACAGGAGAAGAGGTGCGCAAGCATACGGTGAAGGACGTGCTGACCTACATCAAGTCGCTCCCCATAGGGAGTCGCGTCTATCTCATCGTCCCTCTGCATATCCCCTCAGGGCGCTCTCTCGCGGCTCATCTGGAGATCCAGCTGCAGCAGGGGTATAGTCGTCTCTGGACGGAAGACGGCATCGTAGCTATTGAGGATGCGCTGCTGTGGAAGGATGATCGTGCCGAAGGGCTTTACCTGCTCATCGATCGCTTGGCTCTCAGTGAAGAGCTGGAGGCCGTGGATCGCCTTGGCGAATCCGTAGAGACCGCTTTCTTCGAGGGGCGAGGCATCTGCTCTCTGGCTATCGAGGAGATGAAGGATGGAGCGCGCCAACCCGTGCGCTTGCAGGAGTTCAGCAATATCTTCGAAGCTGACGGGCGGGTCTTCCAAGAGCCCAGCCCCGAGATGTTCAGCTTCAACAATCCTATCGGTGCTTGCCCCGAGTGCGAAGGCTTCGGGAAGGTCGTGGGTATTGACCACCGCTTAGTAATTCCCGACCCTACACTCTCGGTCTATGATGATGCCGTCGCCTGCTGGCGTGGGGTCGTCTCGTCGGAGTGGAAGCAGTTCTTCATTCGCTATGCTGAGAAGCTACACTTCCCCATCCATCGCCCCTATGAGGAGCTGACAGAGGAGCAGAAGACCCAGCTGTGGGAGGGCATCCCTTCGAAGGAGTATGGTCCTATTGGGATCACTCCCTACTTTGACTACCTGCGTAGCCAGCTCCATAAGATTCAGAATCGCGTGCGTATCGCGCACTTCACGGGGAAGACGGTCTGCCCCTCTTGCCGTGGTGGCCGACTCAAGCCCGATGCTCTTTGTGTCCAGGTCGGAGGGAAGAATATCTCCGAGGTCGTCTCAATGACCCTCTGGGAAGCCCGTGATTTCTTCGATAATCTCCAGCTCCCCGAAGGAGACGCTTTCATAGCAAAGCGCCTACTTCATGAGATCCGCTCTCGCTTGACCTTCCTCGATGAGGTCGGCTTGGGTTATCTGACCCTTGACCGACTCTCCAGCACCCTCTCCGGTGGGGAGAGCCAGCGAGTGACCCTCGCGACGCAGCTCGGAAGTAGCCTCGTAGGCTCGCTCTACGTCTTGGACGAACCGAGTATCGGTCTGCACCAGCGTGATACCGAGCGCCTCATCCGTGTCGTTCACCGTCTGAGAGACTTGGGCAACACAGTTGTCGTCGTCGAGCATGATGAGGAGATGATGCGTGCTGCCGACTACATCATCGACATCGGGCCCGATGCAGGGCGCTATGGCGGTGAGGTCGTCTATGCTGGCCCTGCCTCCGAAATAACTAAGGAAACACCAGGCTATACGGCTGCCTACCTCACGGGGCGTGAGACCATTCCTCTGCCCTCGGTGCGCCGTCCATGGAATAGCTATATCGAGGTCGAGGGTGCGACGATGCACAACCTCAAGGACCTCACTGTGCGCTTCCCCCTACATACACTCACTGTCGTCAGTGGGGTCAGTGGCTCGGGGAAGAGTACCCTGATGCGTGAGCTCTTCTACGAAGGTGTCTCTCGCCTGCTAAACAAGGAGCCGATGGACAACCTCGAGCTTCGTGGTATCTCGGGAGACCTCGGTGCCATCAGTCAGATCGAGTACGTCGACCAGAATAATATCGGCCGTAGCTCCCGCTCCAACCCCGTCACTTACGTCGGTGCCTTTGATACGATTCGTGAGCTGTATGCAAGCCTTCCCCTCTCGAAGCAGATGGGCTTCAAGCCCTATTACTTCTCCTTCAATAAGGAAGGCGGACGATGTGAGACGTGCCAAGGGGCAGGCGTCATCACCATCGAGATGCAGTTCATGGCAGACATCACCTTGCCCTGTGAGGCCTGTCGCGGCTTGCGCTTCCGCAAGGAGCTCTTGGAAGCCGAGTACTGTGGTGTGAATATCTCCCAGCTCCTGGATATGAGCGTCGATGAGGCGGTAGAGTTCTTCGAGGCGAATAGTGCGTCCTCCAAGCTGACGTCGAAGATCATTGACCAGCTTCGCCCCCTGCAGCGTGTAGGCTTGGGTTATATCAAGCTGGGGCAGTCGGGCTCTACGCTCTCTGGTGGGGAGAACCAGCGTGTCAAGCTCGCTTACTATCTCGGGAAGGGGAAGAAGCTCCCCACGCTCTTCATCTTCGACGAACCGACGACAGGGCTACACTTCCACGATATCCGTACCCTGCTGGATGCTCTGCAAGCCCTCATCGATCAGGGGCACTCGGTGATCGTCGTCGAGCACAACCTTGAGGTCATCCAAGCTGCCGACTGGGTCATCGATATGGGCCCTGAGGGAGGTAAGGCGGGTGGCTACATCGTCGCCGAAGGCACACCCGAGGAGGTCGCCTCTTGCGCTGAGTCCGCTACGGGTATGTACCTCAAGGAGCTCCTCAAGCAGAAGGTGAAGCAACACACTCGCAAGAAGTAGCGCTCCGCTCCGTAAAGACAAAGAAAAGGCTCGCCCCCTATCTCAGGTCACCGCATGGGTGCCTCAGATAGGGGGCGAGCCTTTATGGATATGTGATTACTTAGAGCTTGCCGCCCATAGATCTCGCAAGCTTTTCGAGGGTATCCTCGGCATCCTCTCGGGGTACATTGGTATTGATGCAGTTCCCCTTCGGGTCGAAGAGGATCAGGCGTGGGATATACTTGACCCCGTCTACACGCTGATACTTATCGAGGAATACTTGAGGCCACAGGATAGCTTGGCGCTCCGCTTCGTTGCAGAGGGCAGTATAGTCATCGTTCATGCCTACGCCTACGATCTGCAGTCCCTGCCGGCCGTAGGTGATGTAGTATGCTCGGAGCTCAGCCATCTCTTCTCTACAAGGAGGACACCATGAGGCCCAGAAGTGCACGAGGGTATAGTGCCCCTTGCCGAGGTAGTCACGGAGTGCGGCGGGCTGTCCCTTCATGTCCGTTCCTCGTAGCATATAGATAGATGGATCAAGATCTGAGCCTGGAGGGGTGGCATTCTTCTGAATGCGCTGCAGATGTTCCTTGACTTCCTCATCTTGTGTAAGCTTCTTGGAGACCTGAGATACAAGATTCTTGGTCGCTTGAGTATCGTCGTCTATCGTGCGTAGTACGGCTCGGAGACAGAAGAGTCCTACGGCATCGTCGGGATGCTCCTTGAGCTGGGACGCATAGACGGCTGCCAGCGAGGCATCGTAGTCGGAGAGCAGGCTGTCGGCCAGCATGGCAAACTCCAGCTGGGAGATACTCTTGTCTCTGCTCAATGTACGCTCCTTCTCCTCTCGGCGCTTAAGCAGCTCATTCTTCTTGTCCATCAGTTGGGCGAACTTATCATTGAGGGGAGTGCCTAAGGCCACCTCACGCTCAAAGGATATCTTGAGTGCACCTGGCTCTGGGAAGAGATAGACGCGACTGCCTGCATCGGTGCATAGCTCATAGTAAGGCTCACTGGTCGAGAGGCGTAGGACCTTCTCAAAGCGACGCGCCTTGAGAGGTACGCTATCTATGACAACTCCATCAGAGACGCGTATGAGGCGCATCTGCTGGTCTTTATCGAACTCTGTGGCTTCTCCCGTGATCTTGAGTTCGATGATCTCGCTTTGCTGTGCAAGGAGATGCTGAGGAATGAATGTGAGTAGAAGAAGGGCAGAGTAGAGTAGTAGTCTTGTCATCATATATCGGTACCTAACGTGGTAGGTGTGAGGTGTGCTTCATACAGGGGTATATAGCAAAAACCCCCAGCTACGTCTCCAAAGAGATATAGCTGGGGGCTTCTGCTTAGAGGTCTGGTGCCAAGCGCTTAGAGCTTGCCGCCATTATCCTGGAGTGCCTTGTCGAGGAGCTTATTGATCTCCTCACCACGGAGGTCACGAGCGACGATCTTACCTGCGGGATCGAAGAGGATGATCTGAGGAATCCCTGAGATACCATAGAGCTCCGTAGCCTCGGTCTTATTGAAGATCTGAGGCCAAGTGATCTCGAGCTCCTTCATAGCCTTGAGGTGATCTTCCATCTCGTCCCATACGACCGTACCGAGGATGACGAGCCCCTTGTCGGTGTAAGCATCGCGTACCTTCTTCAGGTGACCGATTTCACGACGGCAAGGACCGCACCACGAAGCCCAGAAGTCAACGAGGACATAGTGACCCTTGCCCACGTAGTCGCTAAGGCGAACGGCCTTGTTAGCGTCATCTACTCCCTCGAAGTCTACGAACTGTGCACCTGCCTGCGTAGCTTCTACACGGCGAAGGCGTGCGACCATCTTCGTAATGCTTTCTTCTGCACGGAGGCGATCACCAGCCTGCTGCAGGAGTGCTTCTGCCTTAGCGACGTTCACGTCTTCCATCCCGAGGAGGGTCTGAAGAGCAATGAGACCGATAGCATTGTTGGAGTGCTCCTTGAGGTCAGCTTCGGCGAGGGGCTTGATCTTGCCGTAGAATTCATTGACGATCTTCTCTTGGGCTTCTTCCTTAGCCTTGTCGTCCAGGTTCTTGTCTGCACGGATAGCCTTGAGCCGTCCTCTGGTCTCTGTCTCGAGGGCTTCGCGTGCCTTGGCCTTCTGTGCGTGCAGGTCATTCAGTGCCGTCCCTGTAGCAGCGATCGCAGCGAGGTCAGCCTTGATGATCCCTTCTTCGGGGATGAAGGAGAGGTTGTAAGATCTGGGGATGACCAGATGTGCGATGAGACCGTCTTCAGCTACAGCACGCTCCAGCGTGAAGCGGCCATTAGCGATCTGGACGCTATCCGAAGCACCCTGACCGCTGGGCTTATAGAGGTAGACCCACTGACCATTGGCATCTGCGGGAGCGATCCCATCGATGCGGTAGTTACCAGCCTTAGGCTGTGCGATGACGACCTTAGCGACCTTTCCCTTAGCGGGGCGCTTACGTTGAGCTACGGCGGGTAGGGCGACAGTCGTAGCCAGGGCAAAGAGCCCGAGGCGTATCCATTGATTTGTCTTCATATACTTGAGATTTGTCTTGTATTAAAGGGAATGATTTTGCTCTTATCCTTAGGCTAAGATAGCGATAATCCTGCTATGTACGCAGGGTGTCTTCACAGGGATGTGTACTGATTTTGCTATCGGCGGACCTTGACAATGAGCTTACTGATGGGACTTCCGTCCCCGATGAAGGGAGCATGACCATCCTCGGGGAAGAGGATGACGAAGTCTCCTGGGAGCAAGTCGACGTAGCTCGTCGGCTGATCATGGTAGAAGATGATGTCCTTCGACTCATCATAGGGGGCACGGGGGCTAAGGCATTTAGCACGGGGGAGCCAGCCGATGCGCTCGCGGCCCTCAAGGAGGACCTGGATGTCGATGTAGGATTCGTGCGCTTCGATCGGCTGCTCATCTTGGGGATTGGATGGGGCGTCTATTCGGTTGATGAAGAGTTCTTCGCCTCGGAGCTCCAAGCGCTGGGGCTCCATAGCCCGTAGGTCGTGACTCTTGATGTAGTCGAAGACCTCCTTAAAGCGAGGATGAAGGGACTCGTAGCAAGCGGACTCGTCGAGGGTACTGTGGATCATAGGGTGATTAATAATGTATGTGTTGTTGCTTGGCGTGTGGTCTTATCCCGCGTGGGGAGTGGGAGCTCGCGTCATCAAGCTCACAGCAAAGGTAGAAACTTCCCATTACTTCATCAAGCACCGTTTGTGTCCGATTTGGGGGAAGACTACTTTCTATTTATTGTGCAGAAGGCTCGTAGAAGGCTGGGCGTGATTCCCTCCGAAAGGGAAGAATGTGAGGGCGCTGGACAGAACGTATACCCTTGCTGAGCGTAACGTATACCTATCGCGGGCAAAACGTATACGTTTTGATCAGGGAACGTATGCGTTCTCTTGCTGCAGGCCTTTCGCTTCGTAACTACATGGTACTTTGAAGGCATAGGGACATTGCCCAAGAGTCTTCGCCAGCCACTACATAACGAAGCCACCCGACGTGATGCTATCGGCATCGCGTCGGGTGGCTTCATCTTGGGGGGAGGCTAATAGCGCTCGCTGGCGCTGGCTGAGAGGCAGAGGACGGGTAGGCTGATGCGGAAGGCGACGTGTGGTCGTGTCTTCTGCCAGTCATACCCAGCGAAGAGACCAAAGCGTGCTATGTCGCCCCAGCCGATGGAGTAGCCGACCTCGCTGAAGGCACGACCATCTCCGGTGAGGAGGTTGCGGGCGTGGAGCGCATCGTCCATGCGGAAGAAGCCCCCGAAGCCCTTGGTGCGTGAGAGGAGGAAGCGATTTGAATAGAAGTTGACTTCCTGCGTCGTCCAGCTCTTTCCCCCAGTGAAGAAGGGGGGCAGGGTCGCCCAGTTGTCCTTGAAGGGTGTGCGGTCAATGACAGGAGCCAGGGCGAAGTACTTCTCATCGCTTGGGGAGAGATATTCCCGAGAGAGGTATGTGCCCGCATTGATCTTCAGGTCGATCTTATTGTCCTCGTTCAATGGGATCGTGCCACGGACGAAGGCTTCGAGCTGCTGGAAGCGGCTGTAAGGGACGGCCGAAGCGGACTGCGTGCTCCCATTTGGGTTGAAGGCCTGCTTATAGATGACCCCCAGCTCACGGCGATGGCCGATGGGAATGGGTATGCCCGACTCGCTACGATTGAGGAAGTAGGGGGCCCAAAGTATCTGTCCCGAAGCGAGCAGGGCACGATGGTGCTCCAAGGGGATACCTACCTGAGGCTTGCGATCCTCGAAGAGTAGGGAGGTCGAGAGGTCGAGGCTTTCGGTGAGCTTAATGCGATTGCGTAGCTGGAGATAGTCCTTGACAAACGATGCGACGGGGCTATTTGCCGCAGGGAGTGCTCCGTAGTATCCGCGGTAGATCTCCTCGGGAGTGAGGTGGAAGGTCTCTCGTGAGGTGTGTCCACCAGAGAGTACCATGAGCCCGTTGAGCTGAGGCGCATAGTAGAGGAGTAGGTTATGCTCGTGATACCAGTTGCGACTCTTGAGCGCATAGTTGATAGAGGAGCGCAGGCGTATCGATCGACCTTCTCCCAGCTTGCGAGCTACGAGGATGCCATAGCCGAACCACTGGCCATCAATAGCGTTCTTGGCGGTCAAGAGGTCAATGACCCCATCAATGCCAATGCGCCACTCGAAGTCAAAGTCTTTCCCGGCCCCGATCTCAATGAGCGTCTTGAGGGGCCCGCCTGTACTGCTTGAGGACTTTTGATTGCGCGCCATACTCGCTGCGACGGCATGGAGGAACTGATAGCCACGATTCTGATTGTAGGGGGCTACAGGCTCGTAGCGGAAGAAGCGGTCTATCATCGGGATGCCATACTTCGGGCGAGCCTCGTTGGCACGAACAAGCTCTCGACGGAGTCCGTCAAGGGAGTCCAGACGCAAGCTATCCTGAGGGGTGAGTCCCGTCTGAGCTCTTAGCGGAGCCAGCGCGATGAGACTCAGAGCAAGAGCACCAAGCCAAGTGCAGTGTCGGTGGGGCATAGTGGGCGTATCGGGATTATGCTTGGAGGAAGAGCTCACCGAAGAACTGTGGACGATGGAAGGCGGGCTGAGCGTCTTCGATAGGTGTCCAGCTGAGGAAGTGAGGATGTGGGGTCTTGTCACCGCACTTGTATAGGTTAGCACGCAGTGATGTGGGGAGCTTACCAGCTTCGTAGCTCATCGTCGTCCAGGGGATGGCGACGGTGACTTCCCATGTATGAGCACCCGTCAGTTCCAGCCCGTGCTGCCCGAGATGAGTAGCCCAGCGCTCGATGCTGGCGAACTCTTCCGAGCTGAGAAGTTCAGCTTCAGATGGGGACTGGTGGTGTGCAGCGTAGCATACCCCAGCTGCATTGAACTCGAAGTTAATATAGGCCTCACCAGCTTCGCGCTGCATGAAGAACTCGACGCAGCTGTCTTCGTGGACATAGTTCCCATCTCCAGGAGAGAGCGTGCGGAGGTCTTGGCCATCGACAACGTAGGTGATGTAGAGCGCCTTGGCATCATAGCCAAGATAAGCAGCTACGAGTGGGCGGTGAGGGAAGTCTGCACGCCAGTTCAGCGTATCGATATAGAGCACTTCACCTTGCTCTCGCAGGATGGGAGTGAACTCAGATAGGGTGTGTGCACCGCGCTCGATGCGGGGGATATAAGCTTGCTTCATAAGTTTTGTACAAGGATAAAAAGAGGGAGGGCTACGCAGGGGCTACTCAAAGAGTGAGGTGTAGATCCCTACGAGAGCTAAGATGATGAGTACGAGGGCTACGATGCGGTTGATCCATTCGAGACTCTTCATGCCAAAGCGGACAGAGAGCTTCTTGACGATATAGGTCAGGATGACCCACCAGAGGAGGCAACCGATACCGATGCCCGCCATAGCTACAAAGAGCTCGACGAATTGGAGCTTCACAGCTCGTACGAACTCGAGTCGTGCGTACAGTGGGAGGAAGAGGAGGATGATGAAGGGGTTGGAGAGCGTAAGGGCGAAGGCTCCAGATACCTTCTTTACACTGTAGGCAGACTTGAGGCGATGTGGGGGAGCGGGCGTGTCGTCTTCGCTCGTCGAGACGTGTCGTGTGAGGAGGATGATACAGAAGCCTAAGATGAAGATACTCCCACCGAGCCTGAGTGAGCTGCTGTACTGATCAAGGAGATTCAGTACGATCCCTACGCCCCAGTAGGCGATAAGGCCATAGACTAAGTCACTGAGGGTCGCTCCGAGACCTACCAGCATCCCATCGCGACGTCTGCCACGTGTCGTCTCTCTCATACAAAGGAGACCCGTCGGCCCCATGGGAGCAGACACTAAGAGACCGATAAGTATACCTTTTGCGAATGTAAGGAGTAGCTCTAGGAGAAGCATAGGCAGATGATACTAATGGGATGGGGCACCGGCACGTAGTGTCCTTAGAAGCTCGGCAAGATCACTGTCGCTCTTGGCGGGGGGGAGTGTCGATAGAGCTCCGCAGAGATAATGGAGGAGGAAGTCCAGGGTAGCCTGTTGTTGCTCCTGTAAAGGTGCTGATAGGAGGAGGGCAGCTGTATGAAGCTGGGGGAATACCTTCATCAGTTCGGCTCGGCCCTGTGGGGTGATGGTGACGAGGACACTACGGCGGTCTCGCTCGTCAGGGCGCTCTTCAGCCAGACCCTTAGCTACCAAGCGACGGATGATCTCAGCACCCGAGGTTTTCTCCATCGCATTGAGTGCATTCAGCTCGGTCTTGGTCTGGGGCTTGCCACTTATGAGACTTGCCAAATAGGAGTACTCCTCTTCACTCTGTAGGAGGTCGGAGGCCATAAGCGCACGCTTGATGTAGCCCTTAGAGTAGCGATGTAGAAGGCTTAGGTGGCGGGCGATGGATACCTCGCGCTGCTGTCCTATGTTCGCTGGGCGCATCGCAGACGTGGGGCTTGCTTCCGCCCCCTCTTGCATGCTCTGCACGAAGATGAGGAAGCTCTTCATACTGAGCTCCTCATCGTTGGGGAAGGACTGCTCAAAAAGCTCGATGTAGTCCAGCAGTTCCGTTAGTAGTCGCTTACTCTTCATCACGGGCATGGAGGTAAGTAGCGATCTTGGGGATGGAGGTGTTACGGAGAAGAACGGTCTTCTTCGCATCTAAGAGGTAAAGCGCACTACCGTGGCTCAAGTCGTAGCGTCGCTGAGCTGTGATGAGCTGTGCAGAGTCGTACCCCAGTGTCGCCCCAGACCAAAGACTTCTAAGAGCTGAGTCTGGGCGTGTCGCTCCCGTATAGACGACCAACGGGCGTAGGTACTTCTCCTGTACGAGGCGATAAAGAGCCTTGTGCCCGTGGAGTGCTTCTGCCCATTGCTGATTTCTCTTATCTGAGTCGACGGAGAGGACGAGTAGGGTATAGGGAGCACTGAAGTGTGATAGACGTCGGCTCACCGTACCCGTAGTGTCGCTCGTATGGTAGAGGAAGTCTTGGGCAGTGCGACCTACAGCATTGTGCTGAAGGCGTACGCGCTGTAGATATGCTGCCACCTTTTGAGCTGAGTCTACCTTCATGGAGGACTCCTCCCACGCTAAGACGAGGCTATAGAGCCCTTCATTGTAGTGAGGACTCTCGGGATTATATAGCTGCGAGCGGTAGGTGGAGAGGGCTGTTTGGAGAGCTTCGCCAGAGAGGAAGTTCAGGGAGCGGGAGATACTACGGCGAGCAGTCCCGAGGGGTGCTCCGTGTAGGAGGCCACAGAAGTCTTCGATTTGGCGTGTAATAAGCGCTTGCGAGGTGTCGGGCTGTGCCTCCATCTTGTCCCAGTAGTGGTCGATGAGGTAGCCGAGACGCTCACGTGGGGAGGTGAGATGGTCGGGTAGGTAGACTTCGCCGAGGGATGAGGTCGCTACCTTTGGACGGCAAGCGCCCAAGGTCAAAGGTAGGAATACTACGATCCCATAGGTACGAATGTAGCTAACCCAGCCCTTACTCATAGAAGTTATCCTTGAAGGCAATGAACTCCTTACTGCGAAGGATGTACTTCCCCCACCAAGCACGAAGGAATCCTGAGCCATAGCCCCATAGCTGGATGAAGCATGCGGGTACAGCGAGGAGGGCAACTTCCACCGATCGTCCTGCTCGATGATAAGCATCGATAAAGAAGATGACGGCAAGAGCCAATAGCCCTAGCCGACCGATCCAAAGGAAGAGGGCGATAACAGAGGCTATGGTGAAGAGGGCGGGAAGGAGGTGCACTAAGCGTGTACTCCCAGGATGGCGCGTCTCCAGGTGGATACGTGCGATACCTGAGTTATGGACCTGCTTGAAGAACTTGCAGAAGTCCACTCTGCGCTTGTGGTACACGAAAGCTTCTTGGATGAGTGCCGTACTATACCCTCCCTCGATGAGGCGAAGGCTGAAGTCAATATCCTCACCGAAGCGCATCGCTTCATTGAATCCTCCAAGCTGCAAGTAGACGGAGCGGCGACAACCGAGGTTGAAGCTACGAGGCTTGAACTTCTCCATCCCGTCAGCGCTCCCTCCGCGAATTCCCCCAGTCGTCAGGGGAGAGGTCATCGCATAGTTGATAGCCTTCTGTACCGTGGTAAAGTCGTCCGATGCAGCATCAGGTCCGCCGAAGGCATCCACGGGGTGCTGCTCCAAGTAGTCATCTACTGCAGTGAGATAGCCTGGGGGTAGGACGACATCCGAGTCAAGGATGATAAGGTACTCACCAGAGGCTTCACGAGCTCCGAGGTTACGTGCTCGTGAGGGGCCTCCATTGGATACAGCGATATAGCGTAGGGCAGGGAAGCTCCCACGATAGCTCTCGACGATGCCTTCCGAACTCACGGAGCTGCCGTCCTCGATGATGACTATCTCGAAGTCAAAGAGCTCCTGATGAGTCAGGCTCTCCAGTAGCTCCCGCACCTCATCGGGGCGGTTGTATACGGGGATGACGAAGCTATATCGCATAAGGGCTTAGAGGGACCACTCGGTACCTTCCTTCGTGTCCTTAATCGTGAATCCGAGGGCAGACAGTTCATCACGTATGCGGTCAGAGGTCGCCCAGTCCTTGTTGCTCTTGGCCTCAGCTCGGATGGAGAGGAGAAGATCTACTGCGCCTGAGAAGGCTTCGCTGGCACCTCCTTCGCCTAAGCGCTCGTCACGGAGTCCCAGCAGGTCGAAGAGGAAGAGACGATATACACGACGGAGCTCATCAAGATCCTCTGCTGTGATCGTGGCTTGCTTATGATGAATGGAGTTGATAGCACGTGCAGCCTCAAAGAGCTCAGCGATGGCAATCGGTGTATTGAGGTCATCATTGAGAGCCGCATGGCAGCGCTCTGAGAGACCCTGTATCCCCTCGATGGAGGTGGTGCTTCCAGCCTGTAGCCCATCAAGTAGAGCGGCTGCGTCAAGCAGACGAGCCAAGCCCTTCTCTGCAGCCTTCAGAGCTTCGTTGCTGAAGTCTACCGTACCGCGGTAGTGAGCGCTGAGGATGAAGAAGCGGATCGTCATCGGCGAATAGGCTTGCTCCAGCTGATCGTGTTCGCCAGTGAAGAACTGATCTAGTGTGATGAAGTTCCCAAGGGACTTCCCCATCTTCTGTCCATTGATGGTGATCATGTTGTTGTGCATCCAGTAGCGCACCATGGGTTCACCATCTTGAGAGGCCTTGGCCTGAGCGATCTCACACTCGTGATGGGGGAAGATCAGGTCCATGCCACCGCCGTGGATGTCAAACTGTTCGCCGAGATACTTTCGTCCCATGGCAGTGCACTCTGCATGCCAGCCTGGGAAGCCTTCGCCCCAAGGGCTGGGCCAGCGCATGATGTGCTCGGGCTGCGCCTTCTTCCAGAGGGCAAAGTCCAGTGGGCCACGCTTCTCATCCTGTCCATCAAGCGTGCGCGTATTGCTCAGCATGTCTTCAATGCGACGTCCGCTCAGCTCTCCATAGTTAAAGCTCTTATCATACTTCTCTACATCGAAGTAGACCGATCCATTGCTCTCATAGGCAAAGCCTGCATCGAGGATTTGCTTCGTCAAGGCAATCTGCTCAATGATGTGTCCTGAGGCCATAGGCTCAATGCTTGGAGGGAGTACCCCAAGGCGCTCCATCGCATGATGGTAGCGGATCAGGTAGTACTGCACCACTTCCATGGGCTCGAGCTGCTCGAGGCGTGCCTTCTTAGCGATCTTATCCTCTCCCTCATCAGCGTCGTGCTCGAGATGCCCGACGTCAGTGATGTTGCGTACATAGCGCACCTTGTAGCCTAAGTGGCTCAGGTAGCGGAAGAGTATATCGAAGGTAATCGCAGGGCGGGCATGCCCGAGGTGGGCATCCCCATAGACGGTAGGCCCACAGACGTAGAGCCCCACGTGAGGAGCCTGTGTAGGGACGAAGGCTTCTTTGCGACGGTGGAGCGTGTTATAGATAGATAGCGGATGCTGCATCTCGTATATGATTATTTACCACAAAGATAATAGTTCTTGCTGGCTTACCCGCCCTTTGATCGCCTTTGTATAGGGCTTCTACACCCGAATGAAGGTAGACTTTGTTCGGCTGCTTAGTCTTCCTCTACAGAGTGGGAAGGACAAGTGCCTCGACTGGATAGTGGTATGAACCTATATTGGTCAACGGGTGAACCTATATAGGTCGTGAAGACAACCAATATAGGTCGCGAAACTGACCTATATAGGTTCACCCGTTGACCAATATAGGTTGCTATCAGCCTTCTCTATAGGTGTGGAGTTCACCTTGGTATAGAGATACGGTCAAAGCGTCTCTTGATAAGGAAGCCCAAGAGTAGAAGGCTCACGGGGAAGGCAGACCAAACAGCTGTGAGCTGGATGCCTCCACCTTCAAGTCCAAGACCAAAGCCGAAAAGTAGGCAGAGAGCTGGTGCTACGATGAGGTGTACCCCACAGGCATAGAGGGCCATGTGCTTCACGTCCTCCATCCCGCGGAGCGCATTGCTATAGATGACCTGAAGGGCATCTGCCGGTTGGTATAGTGCCATAGGGAGTATGGCCAGTGCCGTCATCGCGATGATACCTGGGTCATTACTGAAGATGTAGCCGAGGTAATGTCGTCCGAGGATAAGTCCTACGAGAACGAGTAGTGCCACAGCTTCTGCTAAGATGAGGGCTATTCCCACGGTATGTCGCACCTGTTTATGATCCCCCTTGCTATGGGCACCGCTCACGAGGATAGTCGCTGCAGCCCCAATGCCATAGTAGACCAAGAAGCCCAGTGCTGTCAGTGTGCATAGGATCTGATGGACAGCCAGTGGATGCTCTCCCAATGGGGTAACGATAATAATAGCAAAGGTCCAAGCTGCAGTCTCGACCCCCGTCTGTATGCTGATAGGTGTCCCCAGGCGGAAGAGGCGAGTAAAATAGGCTGGTAGGATGCTACGCTCAAGGGTAGCTCGACAGATGACCTTGAATGAGCGGCTATAGCGCAGTACGAGTGTGAGCGCTACAAGCATATAGATGCGTGAGAGGAGCGTGGAGAGTCCAGCACCATAAAGCCCAAGCTCAGGGCATCCCCACTTACCGAAGATCAAGAGATAGTTCCCAACGACATTGAGTAGGTTGGAGCTAAGGATAATCCACATGGGTACCTGCGTGCGTCCCATACCATCGAAGAATTGCTTCAGCGCAGCTGAAGCCATGTACACGCCGAAGGAGACCATCTGCAGGATGAAGTATGGCCGGATGAGTGGCAGTAGATCGGAGGGTACGCGGAAGAGCTCGAGGAAGATATATACCCCTACAAGTAGCAGGGTAAGAGCGATGGTAATGGATAGATTCAGCAGGGTACTATGGCGAAGAAGTCTTCCGAGTCGAAGCTCATCACCACGGGTATGTGCCTTCGCTACCAAGGGGGTAAGCCCATAGCTGAAGCCTAGTCCGAGGACAAAGAAGAGGGCAAAGATATTGTTGACGAAGGAGGCGGCTGCCAGAGCATCGGTGCTATACTTGCCGACCATGATGGTGTCAGCGAAATTCACCGAGATAATGCCCAATTGCCCAAGGATGATGGGCGTGCCGATATGGAGGAGTTGGCGTAGCGTGTGAGACTGCTCACGGAGGTAGCTACGAAGTCGTTTGATAGGAGTCATCTGCATCTTTTGTGGGACAAAGATACGATACTCTCTTGGCTTGCTCCCTGCATAGACGGACAAGAGGCCCCCTCCCAGAGCTGGGAGGGGGCCTCTTGACGATGGGGTTTATAAGCGCTTGCTTATGGTGCAGTGCAGGTCTGTGTGGGAGCCGTGCACTGCTCCTTCTCGAGGGCGGTGATGACCTGACGGATCTGGCGACCCAGACCGATGGTATAGCCCTGCGATACGAAGACCACGCGGTTGAAGGTGTCAGCGATGACGAAGACAGGGAGGTTGCCTGCACGGAGCTTCATATTCGTGACGAGCTCGGAGAGGATCGTGCCCTTGTCGTCGAGACCGAAGACTGTCCCCTTGGGAAGACCTGCGAAGTCCTCTGGACGGTAGCGGCTCTGGCTCGTCTTGTCCTTGAAGAGGAGGACGAGGCTACGCCCCCAGTGCTCGAAGACTTCACGCTCTGCGATGATGTCCTTCAGCGCATGGTTTGTTGGCTCTTCGCCAGCCCCGAGGACGCCGAGGATATAGTAGCCTCGGCCTGTCGTCGTGAGGATGGACTGCTCCTTGCCTGCGGGAGCTGCGAACTGCTCAGTCTTCGTCAGATCCTTAGCTTCTCCATAGTAGGTGTAGAGGTTCTCAGCATTGAAGCTGCCGAGGACTGCTACAGCCGTGGTGTCACGACGCATGAGAAGCTCCTCATCAGTCGTCTGTCCAGCCTTGATCTCGAAGGTGCGCATATTCACCAGGATGCTGCCGCTCGCCAGACGTGAGCCCGTGACAAGCAGGTAATGCCCTGCATCCATCGGAGCGCCATCCTTGAAGGTCTTAGCCCACGAGGTCCCTTGCTCCAGCCCGTTGTCTCCTTCGTCATAGGCAAGTAGGCGAGTCTGCCCCTTGTCGTCGAACTTGGAGATCGTGAACTGGTAGTAGTACTTCGGATTGTCGATGATACCATTGTCCTTATAGCTCAAGCGAAGGGTACCCTGCTTAGCCGCTGTCTGGGGAAGTCCCTTGTCGAGGATGACATCGTGCCATCCGTCCTTCTCATAGACCTGTACCTTACCCGTCACCCCGTCAATCTGTGCAGGCCAGCCCATAGCACGTGCCAGCGAGACGAAGAAGATATTACGAGAGTGGGTATCAGCTTTCTGACTCTTCCACACCCCGATAGGCTCAATGGGATAGGTCAGCGGGTTGTAGCTATTATCTATCTGGATGGTAGCGACGCACCACTGGCGTAGGGCTTCGAGGGAGGAGCGGAACTTGCTCTGCAGCTCTTGTGGAACTGCTTCGGCAAAGTATTTCTTATAGGGAACCAAGGGCTCGTTGGCTACACGAGGATTGTAGATGTAGCTCATAGCAAGCTCCTTGTTCGCTGCGAACTGGGGGAGGGGCTTCGTGTTATCCAGATGGTCACGCAGCACTTCGAGAGGAATGTCACGGCGGTCCTTAGCGGAGATAACTCGGAGGAGTGCCTTCGCCTGCTCTTGGTCCTTAGAACCCTCGACGAATTCGTGCAAGGTCTTCCAGTTGCCACGAGCATCGAGACCCTCGAGCTGCTTCCCGACGAAGGAGGCTACGTATTGTCCGCGGATAGAGTCTTCGACAGCCATACGGCGATTGTTCTCAGCGCGCTGGGCTTCGGTGACGTTGGGGTACTTCGCATCTTCACGTGGAGGCGTGATGAGGAGATCTTCGTTGATGCGGTCTCCTGGGCGGTATTTCAGCTGGAGGCGTACCTGCTTGTCGGTGCCGAAGGTGACCTTCTGCATGCCGAAGCGGTAGCTTGTCCCCTCTGGCTTGCTGGCATAGACGAGCATATCCCCTTGCCCTGCGGTGAGTGAGACACGACCAGCGGCATCACTGACCTTGGTAGCTACGGTATAGAACTCCCCATAGTTGTACACGCGGAAGGAGACGGGTACACCAGCGAGTGGGCGACCCGTAGCATCGGTGACCTGTACACTGACCTTGCCTACGTGAGCATAGTTGTCAATGACATTGATCTCGGTGTAGGTAGGAGTATTCCCGATGACTTCCTCTGGCCCGTCATAGCGACCAAAGGCCTTCGTGTGGACGAGCATGGCGCGGGAAACGGGAGCGTTGAACCATGCGAGATTGAGTACAGGCTCGGGCTCGCAGGCTCCGAGGAAGAGCCACTTGCCATCTACCCAAGCTTCTACCCAAGCATGGTTGTCATCGGTGTGTGCCCAGCGAGGGGTATATACCTGACGTGCGGGGATACCGACTGCACGCAGAGCTGCGACCAAGAGCGTGGACTCTTCGCCGCAGCGCCCATAGGCCGAGCGTATGGTAGCCAGCGGAGAGGAGGTGCGGGAGTCACTTGGGGTATAGACGACGTGCTCGTGGCACCAGCGGTTGACCTCGAGTACCGCATCATGTAGGGAGAGTCCCTTGACGCGATCCTTCAGAGCATCAAAGAATACCATGCGTGAGGCATCAAGCGCCTCATTATTGACACGGATCGGGAGGACAAAGTGCTTCCACTCACGCTCAGGGATGGACTTCCCCCAGGGCAGCTCCTTACGAGCGCGTAGTGAGGCGCGGACATTCTCGAGGTAGAAGTCCCCATCTCTATCGATGAGGTCATTCGTAGGCATGTACGCGTAGAGGAAGGTCATAGCGTCACGCTCCTCGGGGGTCATCTGCTGCTTGAAGATTCGGAAGAAGTCACCCTTGGGGAAGGCCTTCTGCTTGGCAAGGAAATCTTGCTGGAGCTTAGAGGCTGCGGGGCGGCTGGTTTGTACCTTGCGGGTCGGCTTCTGGGGGAGAGCACTGAGCTCTGTGATCCCACCGAGGAGCCCTAGGGCAAGGGAAAGGGTGATGATTCGTGAATTCATGCGGATGTGTATAGTATCTGTATGTCGTGCGGATGAGTATCGAGTAGACTTACTCGAGTGCTTGTAGGGCCTCTACAGCCTGACGTATCTTCTTGGGGTCAGTGAAGAGGTAGGCATATTCGTCGATGGTCACAGTGCCTCCCATCGAGACGCCTTCATGGCGGTAGCGCATGGGGCTGGGCTCGGCAGTTCGGCCTGAGAAGTGGAACTCTCGAGCACCTGTCTTACGAGCAAGGTCTGCTACATTCTCAGGGGTGACACCAGCGCCAGGCATGATGATGATGCGACCTGCAGCCTGCTTGACGAGGGCAGCGATGGCGTCTGCTCCCTCGGGTGCTGAGGCGGCCCCTCCTGAGGTCAGTACGCGGGCGCAACCAGCTTCGATGATGTCCTCCAGTGCCTGGGCGCGATCCTGACAGACGTCAATGGCACGATGGAAGGTCACGGGGAGGCCTTCTGCGGCCTCTACAAAGCGACGAAGGAGGGGCTTGTCTACGGCTCCGTCAGCTGTAAGACAGCCGACGACGATGCCGTCAGCGCCCAGCTCGCGAGCCATGCGAATGTCGGCAAGCATAGCCTCTACCTCAATAGGAGTATAGAGGAAGTCTCCGCTGCGTGGGCGGATGATGACGTTGAGCTTGATATTGATAGCTCGGCGTGCGGTGAGGATCTCACCATAGGAGGGGGTCGTACCCCCCTCGGGGAGACCAGCGCAGAGCTCGACTCGATAGGCTCCACCCAGCTCAGCTCGGCGGGCGCTCTCGGCACTCCCTGCGCAGTTCTCTATCCGATAGGTACTCATTATTGTCTTAGTGGAGGGTGACCTCTACGATATAGTCAATAGCATTGGCTTCTGATGGAGCCTTGTCAAAGGAGAGCGTCAGCCCGAGCTTCGTCTGCTGGAAGGGGATGGGGCGACGGGTATCGTAGGCTACCACGCTCTTCACCTTCTCGGTCAAGGGCAGTGAGAGCATACGGCTCTTCCAGTCGAGGATATGCAGGTAGAGGGTCTTACCCTTCTGGGTCGATACCCCCCATTCCTGCGGAGGAATGAGGCCTTCGCGTACACCGTCCTTGACGGTCTTGCCGTAGGTCTTCATCCACTTACCGATCTTCTCGAGGCGGTCGATGGCCGTAGCAGGCAGAGCACCTGTAGCTTCAGGGCCGATGTTGAGGAGGAGGTTCGCATTGCGACCTGCGGTCTGGACGAGCAGGCGAATGAGGGTCGTATCAGACTTGTAGGTCTGGTCGATGATCTTGTAGCCCCACATACCATTCATCGTCTGGCAGGTCTCGATGGGGAGCTTACTGATAGCCTGACCGGAGAGCCCAGCGGTGTTGGCACCGGGGACATCACGCTCAAACATCTGGAAGTCTTCGCCTGGGTGTACTTCACCGTGGTGGTTATTCCCGATAAGGCAGGCGGGGTTGAGCTTGTGGATCCCAGCGTACATCTTATCGAAGTTCCACTGGAAGCCTGGGTTGATATCCTGGTCCCATTCACCGTCGAACCAAATAGCTTCGGCGTTGTAGTCGCGGACGAGTTCGGCGAGCTGGGCATTCATGAAGGCGTCATACGTCTTCCACTTCCCGTGCTTGGTGCGACCCGTACCCTGGCCTGTGCGCCCGAGGGGATAGTAGTCATCGCGGTGCCAGTCAAGGAGTGAGTAATAGATGTGGAAGCCCAGCCCCTGCTTACGACACTCGTCGCGGAGCTCAGCGAGGATGTCTCGCTTGAAGGGCGTTGACTTGATGATATTGTAGTCGCTCTGCTTGGTGTCCCACATAGAGAAGCCTTCGTGATGACGGGACGTGATCGTCAGATAGCCTGCACCAGAGGCCTTGATAGCAGCGACCCACTTAGCGGCATCAAACTGTGCGGGGTAGAAGGCTCCTGCGACCTTGGAGTACTCATCACGATTGAGATTGGCATTGGTCATATACCACTCGCCCTGACCGAAGATGCTATAGAGCCCCCAGTGGAGGAAGATCCCGAAGCCACGGTCGCGGAATTTCTCGCGCGCAGCGAGATTCTCCTTCGTGGGCTTATAGTTCTTTTGCGCATGGGAGATAAGGGGTGAGGATATGGCTAAGCCAAGGGCCAAAGCGGCCACACGTGTAGTAGTTAATAGGCTCTTCATTCTGATGTTTTAGTTCGTCAAATATGTGTATCGTCTACAGACGTACCAAAGATACTCAATTCAGCGCATACTGCCGAGAAAAAGCGCCTGAATTTAAGGGCTTCTTTCGAGGTTGATAAAATAGCCCTTTGAGTAGGATTGGTAAGGGGTGCGTATGGGGTCAGTAGGATCTACTGATATGGGCAAGAAAATAGACCAGTACTGGTTGACGATTTGACCAGTACTGGTCAGAGCGGTGACCAGTACTGCTTCATATAGGTGATCAGTACTGGTTCACTCACCGACCAGTACTGGTCGCAGCAAGCACCTCATAGAACTATTGCTAAGGAGCTGTATATGATCGCCCCCCACGGTGGGTTAGTTGATGGGCTAACCTGCTGTGAGGGGCTAATTTAAGTGGACGGTGTGGAGGAAACTACTTCTTCGCTCGCGAGAAAGAGTAGGGGCGAGCGGAGGCGTGTGTACCCCATGAGGAGGCCTTAGCCCCGAGGGTGAAGGTCATCGAGCCTCCACGTCGTAGCGTCTCATAGTCGATATAGCTCTTCTCCCAGGGCTTGCCATTGAGCTGTGCCGACTGGATGTAGGGGACCCTGGGATCGGAGGCACGGATGACGAAGCTCTTCCCCTCGGGCATGGATAGGCGGACCTCTCGGAAGTAAGGTGTACCGATAGCATACTGCCCGAGTGCTGGTGTCACGGGATAGAAGCCCAGAGCGGAGAAGACATACCATGCCGAGGTCTGCCCATTGTCCTCGTCTCCGCAGTAGCCATCGGGGCGGTCAGAGTAGAGGCGTCGCATGACTTCGCGCACCCAGTACTGGGTCTTGGCGGGCTCCCCTGCATAGTCGTAGAGGTAGATCATGTGCTGTATGGGCTGGTTACCATGGGCGTAGTTGCCCATATCCATGATCTGCATCTCACGGATCTCGTGGATGACGAAGCCATAGTAGCTGTCGTCGAAGACAGGAGGGAGGGTAAAAATGCTGTCGAGCTTGCGAGTGAAAGCCTTATCTCCGCCCATGAGATCAATGAGTCCCTGCACGTCATGGAAGACGGACCAGCTATAGTGGAGAGAATTGCCTTCAGTGAAGGCATCTCCCCACTTGTAGATGGAGAAGGGGGACTGGAAGGAGCCATCCTGCCGGCGCCCGCGCATCCAGCCGATGCTGGGGTCGTAGAGCTTGCGGTAGTTCATCGCTCGCTCAGCATAGAGCTGCTGCAGGTCAGCTGAGGCTCCTGCCTTCTGAAGGGCCTGGAGAATACACCAGTCGTCGTAGGCATACTCAAGGCTTCGGGCAGCATGCTCATTGATCCCTACATCGGAGGGGACATAGCCAAGTTTGTTGTAGTACTTGTACCCGAGGCGTCCGGTGGAGCGGATGTTTGGGTGCTCGTTGTTGGCTCCGTGGAGGAGTGCCGTGGTGAGCTCCTTCGGATCAATACGTCCCAGCCCCTTGACGAAGGCATCAGCTATGACCGAAGCGGAGTTGTTGCCGACCATACAGTCTCGGTGTCCGGGGCTCGCCCATTCGGGGAAGAAGCCACTCTCACGGTAGGCATTCATCATCCCCTCAGCCATCTTCGTTCCCTCCTCAGGGTATACGAGGTGAATCAGTGGCATGAGGGCTCGGAAGGTATCCCAGTAGCCGGTGTCGGTATAGAGGTAGCCAGGGAGTATCTGCCCATTGTATGGGCTGTAGTGGACGACCTCCCCCTTGCCATTAATCTCATAGAAGCGTCGGGGGAAGAGGAGTGATCGATAGAGGCAGCTGTAGAAAGTGCTCATCCGATCAGGGCTGTCGGTGACAGCTATACGACTCAGCTGCTTTTCCCACTCAGCTTTGCCTTCCTCGCGGACTTGTTGGTAGCTCCGAGGGGCTACTTCTCTTAGGTTAAGCTCGGCTTGCTCACGGCTGATGAACGAGGAGGCAACATAGAAGGTCGTTGGAGAGCTTACCTTCTCGCCTGCAAGATTCACAGCAACAAGGGCGTGTCGTCCATCCTTGCCTTTGCGCTCCTCACGCACGAGACGCTGGATAGGATCGGTGAACCGCGCGATGAAGTAGTTCGCGAATCCCTTAGGTACTCCGCCACTATTCTTACGGCTGATGCCAGCTATGGTATAGCGGTCCAGCTGCTGAATCTCGGAGCCTGAGTCAAAGGCATCCACCACGATCCAGCGCTCCTCGGGGCGTGCCATACGGGAGAACTCGACCTCAAAGACAGCGGCACGCTCACTCGGTGCCATACGGACGCGTGTATCGTAGTCAGCCAGATAAACCTCGTAAGCATAGGGGCGAGCCTCCTCCGCCTTATGGCTGAACCATGAGGCTCGCTTCTCCTCGTCAAAGACAGGCGCTTTCCCCGTCATCGGTAGTAGGGAGAACTGGCCGTAGTCGTTGATCCATGGACTGGGCTGGTGCGTCTGCTTGAGCCCGCGTAGCTTGGTAGCCTGGTAGCTGTACTGCCAGCCATCGCCCATCTTCCCCGTTTGGGGCGTCCAGCTATTTATCCCCCAAGGGCGGGAGATGACGGGGTAGGTGTTGCCCGAGCTGAGGTCGAAGGTGCTTTGAGTACCGACGAGGGGATTGACCAGGTCGACATAGCTCGTAGGGCTGGTGCTACTCGCCTGAAGCGATAGGCTGCCAGCAAGGAGCAGCAAGCAGAGTGAGAGGAGTCGGAGTAATTTCATCGAGGATAAGTGAGGTAAAAGAGAAGGGGGCGGGAAGACCAGTGCTTCCCGCCCCCTCGATGTTGTAGAGGATGACGGAGGATTACTTTGTTCGGCTGAGGTAGCCGTGGTAGCGGGAGACGACCTCGTCGACGTAGCGTGCGACGCCCTTACCTCTGAGATAGCCTGCTCGGCAGACTGGATCGTTGTAGTACTTCGCTTCGCTCTTCAATCGTAGAGCCGTCTCGATGCCACCCTCCCAGCGAGTAGAGGAGTAGCCGTACTTCTCTGCCAGTCGGATAGCATCCTGCAGGTGTGCAGGACCAGCGTTGTAGGCTGCGAGGGTGACCTTGATACGCTCCTCTGGGTCGGTGAGTTGCTTTTGGAAGAGTGCATCAATGGACTTTAGACAGTCCACTGCTACACGTACAGACACCGCTGGATCAAGGAGCTGCTTGACCGAAGCACCATAGATCTTACCCGTTCGGGGCATAATACCCATTAGTCCGCGAGCGCCTGACCAGCCAACGACCTCGGGGTGGAAGTTCGACTCCTGATAGGCGATGGAGGCCAATACCTGCCAAGGCCAGCCGATGCGTCGTGCCTCCTTCTCGAAGAGCTTGTCGAAGCGTGAGATACCGTAGCCACCACTGGGAGTCGGTTCGTGTGTAGCGGTTTCCTTGGGCTGCTTCTCTGTGGTAGAGGGAGGCGATGGGTGAGCTGGCTGAGTCCCATACGCAGGTATATCCTCCTTTTTCGGGGGATTGAGGAGGGGAGCTTCCTCTCCATCGTCAGACTTACTAAGCTCGAAGTAGCGCTTATAGATCTCATGGAAGCCTCGGTCTTCGGGGATATCCTTCGCCCACTTATCCAGGGCATCAGCGAGTCCAATAGCCTTGCGGGAGACGAACCAGCGAAGGCGCTGTGCAAAGCCAACCTCCAGCGAGATGTCCAGCTGAGGGTAGTAGGTCTTGCTGAGCTTAGCCAAGTCAGCATCAGCGATCGTATAGTTGATCTCTCGGCTGGCGACTTGAGCGATGAGGTCTTCCGTACTAATGGTGTCGGCTGTGATCTCACGCATGAGGATCTTGCCTCCAAGCTGCTCCTCGAGGCGCTTGATGCGCTCCTCAGCGCGTGAGCCAGCCATGACAGTCAGCTCTTTACCGAGGAGAGCTGCTACATCTTGGATGTAGGGAATGCTATCTCCGGCTTTGGCCCTACGCTGAACAAGTACCAGTCCCGTCATCGTTTCAGGCCCAGCAAAGCGTAGGCGCTCCTTAGCGGAGTGGGTCATAGCCTGAGGGGTGATACAGAGATCGACACGCCCTTGCTCAACCATTGCTTCAGCCTCCTCCATGCTGTGAGTGACGTAGAGCTTCAGTGGGAGCTTGTGACTTTCAGCAAAGAGGCGTACCAGTTCGTACTGATAACCCATCGGCTCATCGCGGTAGATGAAGAAGGTCGTAGCACCTGAGAGCGTGACGACTCGGAGTGTATCGGGGAGGCGTAGCTGCTCAGCTTGGAGCTCTCTCGCTGTCGCTTGCCGAGCCCTATGCCGCAGGAAGACAGCCGTAGCTATGGCAATAGCGATGCCGACAAGTAGGAAGAGCACTGTCGGGCGACGCAGGGATGCAAGGATCTTCTGAAGCATAGTTTGGGGAATTAGGGGAGAGGGCTAGCGTCGTACAAGCTGTATGACGTTCTCGATATGATGCGTGTGCGGGAACATATCCACTGCACGGGACTTCGTCACACTGTACTCGCCCGTTGCGGTGAGTAGCTGAAGGTCACGAGCCTGCGTGGCGGGATTGCAGCTGACGTACACGATGCGACGGGGAGCTGCACGCAAGATCGTAGTGACGACATCTTCATGCATGCCAGCACGTGGGGGGTCGGTGATGATGACGTCAGGCTCACCATGCTCGCTGATGAAGTCTGTGGTGAGGATATCCTTCATGTCGCCTGCGTAGAAGAGAGTGTTGTCAATGCCGTTAACCTCGCTATTGACGCGTGCATCTTCAATTGCCTCGGGTACATATTCGATGCCTACGACGGAAGCGCACTGCCTGGCGACGAAGTTGGCTATCGTCCCCGTCCCCGTGTAGAGGTCATAGACACGCTCCGAGCCAGTTAGCTCTGCGAACTCACGAGCTACTTTATAGAGCTCATAGGCCTGACGGCTATTCGTCTGGTAGAAGGACTTGGGCCCGATACGGAAACGTAGACCCTCCATCTCCTCCTCGATGTACTCGCGTCCGTAGAAGCAATGGATCTCTTGGTCGCCAATGGTGTCATTGCACTTACCATTGATGACGTAGAGTAGGGCTGTGATCTGGGGAAAGCGCTCCTGTAGAGCCGTGAGTAATGCGATGCGCGCAGCTTCATTCTCTCGGTAGAAGACGACCACAACCATGATCTCTCCTGTAGAGGTCGTACGGAGCATTAGGGTACGCATCAGTCCCTCCTGCTTGCGGAGGTCAAAGTAAGGATACTCCTCGGGACGAGCGGAGCAGTAGTCTCGGACGAAGAGACGGATTTCATCCATGACTTCGGCTCCGAGGTAGCAGGTGTCAATGTTGAGGACCTTGTCAAACATCCCAGGGAGATGGTAGCCGAGGCCTGAGAGTTCGTAGGGCTCTGGTGGTGTGGAGTGTGCGTTGAGTACGTCAAGCTCCTCTGGGAAGAGCCAGCGCTTGTGGCTAAAGGTGAACTCGAGCTTGTTGCGATAGCGCTCGGTCTCAGCAGAGCCTAAGATGGGAAGGTATTCGCCTACCTCGATCTTGCCGATACGCTGGAGGGCATCGCGGACGACCTGATCCTTGCTCTGTAGCTGGAGGGAGTAGGGGAGGTGCTGCCACTTGCACCCCCCGCAGATGGTGAAGTGTGAGCAGATGGGCTGGGTACGCTCAGGGGAGGGAGTGACGATACGTGCAATCTTCCCTTCCATAAAACTGCTCTTCTTTTTTGTGATCTGGATATCGCAGACATCGCCAGGAGCAGCGAAGGGAACAAAGAGTACCTTGCCGTCTATATGGGTGAGCGCCTTGCCTTCCCCAGCAAGACCAGTGATCGTGATGCCTTCTAAAAGAGGGAGGTCTTTCTTCTTACGTGCCAATTGTCGTGTAAACCGTGAGTGATATGATAAGTACAAACACCAAGCCTCACGATACGGGGAGTCACAATGGAGCTTCCCTGCATAGTGAGGCTTGGTGTGTTGCTTAGTTGAGGTAAGAGAGGAGGACGGCCTTGAATTCGTCTGCGAGACGCTGGGCCTCCTCAGCTGTAGGAGCTTCGGTGTAGATGCGGATGATGGGTTCGGTATTGCTGCGACGCACATGTACCCACTCTGTCGGGAGGTCAATCTTCACCCCGTCAATGAGGTTGATATCTCCCTTGTCGCTGTATTCCTTGGCTAAGCGCTCCAAGAGAGCACCTGCATCTACGTCCGAGGGGAGGTCTACTCGCTGCTTGCTCATCGCATAGTTGGGGTAGGTGGCTCGGAGTTCGCTGACCTTCTTGCCGCTCTTTGCGAGGAGGGTGAGGAAGAGAGCGATACCTACGAGAGCATCACGTCCATAGTGGAGTTCGGGGTAAATCACACCACCGTTCCCTTCTCCACCAATGAGTGCACCCGTCTCCTTCATCTTTGTGACTACGTTGACTTCGCCTACTGCTGCTGCCGTGTAGCTGCCGCCATGGCGCTCTGTGACGTCACGCAGAGCACGGGTCGAGCTGAGGTTGGAGACTGTATTTCCCCCTCCATTCAGCTGGAGTAGGTAGTCAGATACTGCGACCAGTGTGTATTCTTCGCCGAAGAAAGCGCCACGCTCATCAATGATGGCTAAGCGGTCTACGTCGGGGTCTACAACGAAGCCTACATCGACCTTGCTGGATCCGATAGCAGCACAGATCTCTGTGAGGTGCTCAGGGAGTGGCTCGGGGTTATGAGCAAAGTGTCCCGTAGGCTCAGCATTGAGAGCGGTGACGTGCTTGACTCCAAGGGCCTCGAAGAGTGCTGGAAGAGCAATGCCACCCACAGAGTTGACGCTGTCAAAGGCTACAAGGAAGTCTGCCTGGCGGATAGCCTCGACATCAACTGATGGTAGAGCAAGTACAGCTTGGATATGCTCATCCAAATAGCTCTCCTCGCTCAGAATGCCTCCGATGTTGTCGACATCAGCGAAGTCAAAGCCTTCGCTCTCGGCGATACGCAGGATTTCTTTCCCTTCAGCATCGCTTAAGAATTCGCCACGGCTATTGAGTAGCTTGAGGGCATTCCACTGCTTGGGGTTGTGGCTTGCCGTGAGGATGATCCCTCCGTCAGCCTGCTTCCCTGTGACTGCCATCTCGGTCGTAGGCGTTGTGGCGAGCCCGATGTCGATGACATCACATCCCATTCCGAGGAGTGTCCCCGTGACGATGCGGTTGACCATAATGCCAGAGATGCGGGCATCTCTTCCCACGATGATCAGGGGGCGAGCCTTCTTGGTTTGCTGGCGGATGAAGGAGGCATAGGCAGCTGTGAACTGCGCCGTGCTAACTGGGTTGAGGCCATCGGAGACGTGTCCACCGATAGTCCCTCGTATACCCGAGATGGACTTGATGAGTGTCATAAGGCGGGGAGAAGAAGGTTATTGCTGGGGCTTCGTATAGAAGGTATAGACCGCCTTCTCTACGAAGAGGCTGTTACCAGCGGTATAGTTCTGTGAGGGACCGAGGTCGAAGGGGATGATGAGCTGTACGATAGCCCCGTCACCGAGCAGCGACATAGGGAAAGCAACTCCTTCGCAGATAAGGTCTTCATAGACACCACTTTCATTGAGAGAACTGTAGTGGATCTTCCCTTCGCTGGTCTCCCATGAGGCATATCGGAAGAAGAGAGGACGGACATTGGTCTCTGTGAGGTTGTCGAAGATTGCCCCCTTGGACTGAGATACATTGAAGAAGTAGCCCTTCAGCTGTACCGAGACAGTGGTCTTATTTGCTTCAGGGCGGGTCGTCCCCTTGTCAAGTACTCGTATATATAGTCCATTGGATAGACGATAGAATACATCGGGGTCAATGGTCGAGGGTAGTGTCTCGCTATTGAGCTCCTTCACTGTGAATGATGATTCCTTGATCAGTCGGTCAATCGCTTGGCGCTGCTCTCTCTTGAGCTGGGAGAGAGGCTTAATGGAGCGATTCTTCTTGCAACTTCCCAGTGCCAACACGGGGATGAGAAGCAGTAGGAGCAGGGCGATGCGATGGGTGATAAGTCTATTCATTATTTCTGTCTATGCTTGCTGGACGGTGGTGATGAGCTTAGATGGCTTCTTGAGCTCTCAGTTTCCTTAGTTCACAAAGGTAGATATTTTTAGCCTCTTGGATAGAGCCTTGGTGCTCAGCTCCTGCGGCATTGAGGTGTCCTCCTCCTCCAAAGCCTGCGCTGGCAAGTTGGTTGACGGGAAAGGTACCCGTGGATCGGAAGGAGAGCTTGACTTGAGTCTTATCCTCTCGGATGAAGCAGCAGCAGTCAATTCCCTCGATAGTCAAGGGGATATTTACCAGCCCCTCCGTATCACCCTTTGTTGCCCCGAAGCGCTGAAGTTCCTCTTGAGTAAGGATGATACAGGCCGCACGGAGTTCGGGATAGAGCTCGAGCTTCTGATCGAGGACGTAGCCTTGGAGGCGAACTTGTATCTCGGGATTATGGTAGGTAAGGCGATCGATGATATGTAGGTAGTCTGCTCCACGAGCCAAGAGGTCTGAAGTCGTGACGAAGAGCTCTGGTGAGAGGTGGCTATACATGAAGCGTCCCGTATCGGTGATGATCCCAGTAAGCAGGAGGGTTGCAACTTCGGATGTGATATGCTGCTCCCAGCCTAGAGATAGGGTAAGGGCGTGGATCAGCTCACAAGTTGCAGAGGCTTCAGGATAGCTGAAGTTCAGAGTAAACGTGGGGTCAGGGTCGAGGTGGTGGTCAATGAGGATGTGGGGAGCTTTGGACTGCTCTGTGGCCTCAATGAGTGGGGTATAGCGCAGGCGGCTTGGCTGGTTGTGGTCAAGATGGAAGATGAGGTCAGCGGTAGAGATCGCTCTGATACATTCTTCCTCAGCGTCAGGATAGATCAGAAGCTCATCAAGGAGAGGAAGCCAGCTGAGGTAGTTCTCGATACGGTCAGGGCTGAGGACACGGATGGTAGCCTCTGGATGTACTGTCTGAAGGACCTTTGCCCAAGCTAAGGTACTTCCCAAAGCATCACCATCGGGAGCCGTGTGGGGAAGGATAATGATATTGCGATGGCTGAGTATGAGTTGGCGCAGCTGCTCTACGCGCTCTATAGACCAGTGGTATTTACCCATATTACTATGTACGAGGATTGTGGTAGCCCCATGCTATGAGTGTTCTTCGCTCATAGTATGGGGCTCTTCTATGAATTGTTGATAGGAAGTCCTTTCTACTATCTGTTGTTGAGGTAGTTTGCTACGTCGCTAGCACGTACACTACGCGCGTTGCTCTGACGACGAGACTGGCTGGACGATCCCGAGTAGCTACTTGCAGGTGCGCTACCCTGGCCCTTGTAATATTGGAGAGCAGTGGGCAGGTAGGCTTCGATTGCCTTGATGCGGTTGGCATCACTGGGGTGAGTGCTTAGGAGTTCACTCTGCTGACCGCCACCCTTTGACTGGGCCATCTTCTGCCAGAAGTTCACTGCGCAGCGGGGATCATAGCCTGCAATAGCCATAAGTACAAGCCCCATCTTGTCGGCTTCATATTCCTGCTTACGACCGAAGGGGAGGAGTACGCCGACCTGAGCACCGAGACCATAGGCTTGGTTTAGGATCCCACTCAGCATCCCTGAGCGCGAGCCTACAGTAGCTCCGAGGAGCTGTCCGCCAGCTTGCATGAGCATCTGGTTGCTGATACGTTCATTGGCGTGCTTAGCCAGGGCATGGCTCAGCTCGTGACCCATAACGGCTGCGAGCTCATCGTCAGAATGGCTACCATTACCGACGAGGTTCAGAAGTCCTGTATAGACAACGATCTTTCCGCCAGGCATACAGAAGGCATTAACCTGCTTGCTATCGACTACATTGAATTCCCAGCTCAGTGTCGAGAGCATAGATTCGTAGCCATTCTGCTTGAGATAGATGTTAGTAGCAGCAGCCAGACGACGGCCCACCTGAGTGACCTTGTTGTTGTACGTGCTATTGTGGCTGAGCTGAGACTTGCTGATGAACTGGCGATACTGCGTCGCACTGGCGGCGAGGATCTCACCATCAGAGACGAGGTTGAGCTGGCGACGGCCCGTGATGGGTACCGTACCGCAGCTGTTGAAGATAAGGAGGCCGATACCGAAGAGGGTAGTCAGAGCTATGCTAAGTTTCTTCATATTCATTAAGAGTTGGAGTCGTAATTAAGTGATACAATACAATAGGGAGCTACTTGACGAGAGGGATCATCTTATAGTAGCGCTGGAAGGCCTTCAGGTCGCTGGCTTCTTTTGGGGCCATACCTTCGGGTATTGAGTCTAAGTCTACGGGACGAAGACGATAGATCGCCTGTCCGTTGGGTGAGCGCTTCTCGACGAAAATATACTGGTAGTGTGGCTTGGTCGTCCAAGCTGCATTCTTGCTTTGTCGGGTCAGCGTCAAGGAGAGGAGCATCCCACCGCGAGTAGCTGGTGGAGTGATTTGGTTGCTAATGAAGTTCCCCATCGAGTAGATAACGAAGGTCTCTCCACGCTGCGTATCTTGTCCCTGGAGGCGCGTGCTCTCTTGCACGACGTGAGGGTGGCTACCGATGACGGCATCTACACCTTGGTCTGCGAGCCATTGCGCGAGCTCTCGCTGGGCTCGGTTCGGGGACTTCTCGTACTCGTTACCCCAGTGGATCTGTACGATCTTGTACTCTGCCCCGAGGCTATCTGCACGGCGTAGGTCTGCCGCGATGTGCTCTTTGCTTATCGTGTCTATGACAGTTGGGGGGGGAATTGGAAGCCCATTGGTGCCATAGGTGTAGGCAAGGATAGCCAGCTTGATCCCACGTACTGATTGTATGAGGGGAGTGCGTGCTGGGCGCTCACTGAGGTTGCGATAGCTCCCTGTGGTGGCTATCCCAAGGCTGTCGAGTACATCGATGGTATGGGTAATACCATAGCCTCGGCGATCACAGCTGTGATTGTTGGATGTCGTGAGGACATCAAAGCCAGCTTCACGGAGGGCTACTGCGAGGGCTTCGGGGGAGGAGAACATGGGATAACCGCTGTAAGGCTTACCTCCAAAGGTCGTCTCCAGATTGCCTATCGCTAGGTCTGCTCGCTCAATGGCGGGGCGTACAAGACCAAAGCTTTGAGCGAAATCATAGCTCCCATCTGCCTGGATAGCTGCACGTATCTGCGGCCCATGAGTCATAATGTCTCCAGCAAAGATAAGCTCGAGCGTATCGCCACGTAGGGTCGTACTATCGATGTGTGCAGATGCAGCCTGGTTCTGTGTGCTACTCTGCCCATGGCAGGATAGTGCGAGTAGGCAGGCTGAGAGCGCTGTAGTAGATACGAGTGAGCGACGTAGCCCCCTCAAGAAATGAAGGTGGAGCATATTTATTTACTTGTATTCGGGGCGGTACTTCCCACTCTCCTTGTCCTCGAGGATGCCGAGATAGCTAATGTAGCGGGAAGAAGCTATACGCCCAGCCTCGACGGCTTCGCGTACGGCGCATCCAGGCTCATGGGTGTGTGTACAGTTGCCAAAGCGGCAAGCAGTACTCTCCTCGAAGAGCTCTGGGAAGTAATGGGATACCTCAGCATCCTCCATCTCGAGCATACCGAAGCCCTTGATACCTGGAGTGTCGATGAGATAGCCTCCCTCGGAGTAGGGGAGTGGGACCATCTGTGAGAAGGTCGTGGTGTGCATCCCCTTGAAGTGAGCTAATGAGATAGATCCTGTGCGTAGCTCTACGCCTGGGATCAGCTGATTGATGAGGGTACTCTTCCCCACACCAGAGTGTCCACTGAAGAGCGTGATCTTTCCCTTGAGGTGGTCAATGAGGGCTTCGACACCCTCTCCCGTCGTCGCTGAGACTCGGTGACAGGGATAGCCAATCCCTTCGTAGAGGGCGATGAGCTCCTCCATATAGTCGATAGCCTCTGGAGTATAGAGGTCTATCTTATTAAAGATAAGTTCCGTGGGGACTCGGTAGGCCTCTGCTGTGGCGAGGAAGCGGTCGATGAAGGTCGTACTGGTCTCAGGTGCTGCGATGGTGCAGACGAGGAAGGACGCATCGATGTTTGCTGCCAGGATGTGGGACTCCTTGGAGAGGTTTGCAGCCCGACGGATGATGTAGTTCTTGCGGGGGAGGATATCCTTGATGTAGAGGGTCTCTTCCTCCGCTTGGCCTGAGGTCTGCTCTACGACGACGTGGTCTCCGACGACGATAGGGTTGGTCGAGCGGAAGCCACGTAGACGAAGGTTCCCCTTGGCTAGACACGGGCGCTCTACACCATCCTCAGTGAGGACGATGTAGTGGCTACCTGTGTTCTTGATGACTAAGCCTGTCAATGCGTTGATAACGTGGATGGCGGTCTCGCGCGGAGCTTAGACCGTCATGATCTCCTTCTCCTTAGCTGCGAAGAGCTCGTCGATCTTCTTGATGAAGCGGTCGTGGAGCTTCTGTACTTCGCCTTCGGCGTCCTTAGCTACGTCCTCTGGAGTGTTGTCTGCCTTGATACTCTTCTTGATAGCATCGTTGGTGTCACGGCGCGCATTGCGTACGCTTACCTTGGCATTCTCTGCGTCGGCCTTGACCTGCTTGACGAGTTCGCGACGGCGATCCTCGGTGAGCGGGGGGATGCCGAGGCGGATCAGCTCACCATTGTTCTCTGGGGTGATGCCGAGAGGGGAGTTGATGATAGCACGCTCGATGTCACGGATGATACCCTTTTCCCAAGGAGTGATGACAATGCTCTTAGCATCGGGTATGGTGACAGTACCTACCTGCGTCAGAGGGACGGGGCTACCATAGTACTCGACCATGATACCGTCGAGGATCTTGACGTTGGCCTTACCGGCACGTACACGAGCGAGCGCCTCCTCGAGGTGCTCTACGGTCTTCTCCATCTGGCTGGCGGCTTGTGCTATCAGCCCTTTCAGTTCGCTCATAGAGTTTATTTAGTCGTTGTTGATAGGATGGTTGCTTGTTCTTAGAAGCCCACGTAGGTGCCGATAGGCTCGCCACTGAGGACCTTGAGGAGGTTGCCTGGAGTGTCCATGTCAAAGACGATGATGGGTAGATTGTTCTCCATGCACATGGTGGTAGCTGTGAGGTCCATGACCTTCAGCCCACGATGGTAGATCTCATCATAGGTGATGCGATCAAACTTCGTAGCCGTAGGATCCTTCTCGGGGTCAGCGGTATAGATGCCGTCGACACGTGTACCCTTGAGCATGACATCAGCCTCGAGCTCGATACCGCGGAGGGACGAACCTGTATCGGTCGTGAAGAAGGGATTCCCCGTTCCGCCCGAGAGGATGACGACTTCGCCTGCCTCAAGGGCGTCGATGGCGCGACGCTTGGAGTAGAATTCGCCGATAGGCTCCATTCGGATTGCGGTGAGTACTCTGTTCTTCACACCACGAGAGGTGAGTGCTGAGCCGAGGGCTAAGCTATTGATGACGGTGGCCAGCATACCCATTTGGTCGCCTTGCACACGGTCGAAGCCTTGGGCGGCACCACTTAATCCGCGGAAGATGTTGCCACCACCGATGACGATGGCCACTTGTATGCCGCGCTTGACTGCCGCTTCGATGTCTTGTGCATAGTCAGCGAGGCGGTCGTTGTCGATGCCGTATTGCTTCGCTCCCATGAGCGATTCGCCACTGAGCTTGAGGAGTACTCGTCTGAAGTTATTCATTTCGTTCTCTTTGAATATAGCTACTACTATGGTGCAAAGAAACGACTTTTACGCCTAATCTCCACGCAGGTGCGCTCTGCTCCGAGTTTAATACTCAGCTTGCGCTGGGGGAGAGCCTTTGCAGAGGGGGATAAATGAACCAGTACTGGTCAGCGATCCAACCAGTACTGGTCGCCCCTACCTACCAGTACTGGTCACGACGCGAAGTAGTACTGGTCACGATGCCGACCAGTACTGGTTTGTTTTTCTCTCCTTTAGAGGTGGCCCTCCCACCCGTATAAGCAGGGGGAAGTTCGTATCTTTGTCCTCCATAAAATAAGTAGATAAGATATGTCTCGACTCAATAGCTGGATGAGCTGCTTTGCGCTGGTGCTTCTCTCCCTCTCTTTCGCTGCTTGCTCGCAGAAAGAGGAGAAAGAGGAGACCCCCCCCGTACAGCTCCTCCTGATCCAAGCCCAAAGCCTCTCACGCCTCGAGCTGGCTACGACACAGGTACGTATTGTCCTCAAGATCGATCCTCACCGCGACGGCTTCTTAGGATTTAAGAAGCTCTTCGGATCGAAGGAGACCCGTGTGGAACTCCTCAGCCAAGCCTCCGCCTACTGCGATCTCTCGCTACTCACGGAGAAAAGCATCGTACAGCAGGCCGATAGCACGGTAGACCTCTATCTACCGCCAATCGAGGTCAAGCGAGAGCTGGATAACCTGAACCACAACGTCCTGCAGGAGCCTACGGGCTTGCGTCGCCGCCTATCGACCAACGAACTTGATGAGATCATTCGCTCTCGCCAGACGATGATCGACGGGCTCGTTGCCAAAGCTTTGGAGCAAGAGCGGGGTGCACTAATCCGCACGGCATCGGCTACGCTAACGAATAAGCTACAGCCGATCTTCCGTGACCTCCGCCTTACGGTGCGTGTCCACTTGGACGAAGCCGATGAATCCCTCATTCAGTCCTCTAAGTCTGCAGCACAATGATAAAGCTCTCTTGGCGGATCCTTCGCCCGATCCTACTCCTTATTATATGTATAGCTGCGGGGCTCTTCATCTACCATAAGTTCTTCCGCAAGGCACCCCAGCCAGAGGTGACGACTGAGGAGCTGCAGATGAAGGTCAGTCAGCGCCTGCGCCTCATCACCGAAGAGATCAGCTACCGGCAGGATGTCAATCTCTATGAAGCGGGGCAGCATGCTGTGGGCACCGCCGACCTCGTCGCCTACGTCAAGTATGACCTCGAGAAGCTCCACTTCACGACGGCAGGCGATACAGTCTACGTGAGCCTTCCTGCACCCGAGCTTGAGCTGGGGCGCCGGCCAGGCGGAAATCACTCCGTGCGCTACTATCTGGATCGTGGTGGGCGCCTTGGAGAAGCCAGCGCTGACCGCGTAGCGATACGCCACTTCGACGAACGCATCCTTCGCGATGCGGAGCTGGATATACGCACCAGCCCTCGCTACCTCCCCGCCGCACAGCTGCGTGCCGAGGAGCAGCTCCAGCGCTTCCTCTCCGCCTTAGCTCCCCAGCGCGTCATCCTTGTTGTCCCCGAGATCCGTATACCCCAAGGTGATCTCCCCGCCGCTTCCTCCACCTCTATTCCTCATGATCAGCGTCAATAACGTATCGGTATATTTCAGGGCTAAGCCCCTCTTCGAAGACCTCTCGTTCGTCATCTCCGCCAAGGAACGTATCGCTCTGGTGGGAAAGAATGGGGCAGGGAAGTCCACCCTCCTCAAGCTCTTGGCTGGAATCGCTGAGCCTACGGAGGGCGTCATTAGCCGTCCGAAGGGGATCAGCATCGGCTACCTGCCGCAGGTGATGAAGACGAGCGATGAGCGCACCGTCCTCGGTGAGTGCCAGCAGGTCTTCAGCCACATCACGGAGCTGGAGTCCGAAGTCGAGCGCCTCGCCGAAGAGATGGCGACGCGTACCGACTACGATAGCACGGATTATATGGAGCTTATCGAGCGTCATGCTCAGCGCTCCGACCAGCTCCTCATGCATAGCACGGGGAGCATCGAGGCTAATATCGAGAAGACGCTCCTTGGCTTGGGCTTCGAGCGCTCGGACTTCGATCGCCCCACGGCAGAATTCTCTGGTGGCTGGCGAATGCGTATCGAGCTGGCGAAGATCCTCCTGCAGCGTCCTGACGTCTTGCTCCTCGACGAGCCTACGAACCATCTGGATATCGAGTCTATTCGTTGGCTGGAGCGCTTCATTGCTTCGGGATCGGCAGCTCTGGTGCTGATCTCGCACGACCGCGCCTTCATCGACGCTACGACGAATCGCACGCTGGAGATCGAGCTTGGGCGCCTGCACGACTACAAGACGAACTACAGCCATTACCTTGTCCTACGTGAGGAGCGCCTCGAGCAGCAGCGCCGCGCCTACGAGAATCAGCAGAAGGAGATCCAGGCGACCGAAGACTTCATCGAGCGCTTCCGCTACAAGGCGACTAAGGCTGTACAGGTGCAGAGCCGCATCAAGCAGCTCTCGAAGATTGACCGTATCGAGGTGGAGGACATTGACCGCGCGGCGATGCACTTCTCCTTCCTCCCCGCGGTGACGTCGGGTGCTTACCCCGTGATCATCGATAGCCTCACGAAGCGCTACGGCGAGCACACCGTCTTCTCGGATGTGAATATGACCATCGAGCGCGGAGAGAAGGTCGCTTTCGTCGGGAAGAATGGCTCGGGGAAGTCCACCCTCATCAAGTGTATCATGGGAGAAGTCAGCGACTACACGGGCACGCTCAAGCTCGGGCACAACGTCGAGATCGGCTACTTCGCCCAGACGCAGAGCCAAGAGTTGGACGGGAACTACACCGTCTACGAGACTATCGACCGCGAAGCGCAGGGGGATATCCGCTTACGCATCAATGACCTCCTCGGGGCCTTTATGTTCGGCGGTGAGGAGTCGGAGAAGAAGGTCTCCGTCCTCAGTGGGGGCGAGCGTGGTCGTGTAGCCCTTATCAAGCTCCTCCTTCGCCCCGCAAACCTCCTCATCCTCGACGAGCCGACGAACCACCTTGACATCCGCTCGAAGAACGTCCTGAAGGAAGCCATCCTTAACTTCACGGGCACGGTCATCATCGTCTCGCACGACCGCGAGTTCCTCGACGGCTTGGTGTCGCGTGTCTACGAGTTCCGCTCGGGCCATGTGACCGAGCACATCGGTGGTATCTACGATTGGCTGGAGAAGCGCGACCGTGAGGACGGCACTTCGGTCAGCAACCCACGAGCCGCCACTCCCGTGCAGCGGGAGACGAAGGCACCTGAGTCCACGACGGGAGCGCAGGACTACCAGCGCCAGAAGGAGGCGGCTAAGGAGCGCCGTGCCCTCGAGCGCGAGCTGAAGGCACAGGAGGAGCGCAGCGAAGCCATTGATGCCGAGCTGAGTGCTCTGGAGGAGAAGCTCGCCGATCCCGCCCATGCCACGGACGCCAAGCTCTTCGAGCAGTACAGCCAGCTGAAGAAGGAGCAGGAGCAAGTCCTCGCCCGCTGGGAAGAGCTCAGTATGCAGCTCGAAGGCTAAGCCGTTTCCCCGAAGAAAAATCCCCTCTTTTTGTACGGCGGGCGAGAGCCGTATATACGGCGGGAAATTTCGGTATATAGGGAAATAAATTTTCGTATATGCAGAAATATTTTTTCGTATATACACAAATATATTTTCGCATATACGGAAATTTAGCCCCCTTTGCACCGCAGGAAATATCCCTTTGCAAGGCGCTCTATATGAGTGCGTAATCGTGGATGTTTTCTTGCCGATTAGAAGCCGCTTTTTTACCCCTATTTTTAAGGCGCTTTGGGCAGCGTTTTATCCCCAGATGCGGGCTGCGAAATGGCTCCCTCGTGGCGAAGATTTGACTCCCCGCGCAGGGCCTCGCCCTTGGGAGCGCGCTGAGGTGCTTCTTTTCGCGCTCTTGCCGCACTCGGAGAGGGGACGAAGCTGCAGAAAATAGTACTTTTGCACCTGTATGGAATCAAATGTAAGAGAGGCGGAGAGCCTCTATACGAAAGAGATCTTAGAGTTCGCTGCAGTCGGCGTCCGCTATGCCGCGCTCTTGGAGCAGGCTTCCGAGCGTGACGCTCTCGTCGAGCAACTGGTGGCACTCCTGCCCCAGCTCTACTCGGTGACACTGCACCTTCCCTCCTATTTCTACAGTCCCGAAGCCGATTATATCGAAGAATATATCACCGAAGGCGCCTATGAGGCGGTGCGTAGCCGCATCTCTTCGCTCCTCGGTGAGGACGACGCGTACCTCTCGGCGCAGTCCGAAGAGATGACCTACAGCGACACGCCGATAGCTGCCTTCGTCTCCGAGGGCCTCTCGGATGTCTATCAGCAGGTAGGCAATCTCCTCGGGATCCTACGCGACGAGAACGAAGAGGCGCTCCCCGCAGCTGTCGGGCGCTGCCGCCACTACTTCCACGAATATTGGGGGCAGGCACTCCTCGAGTCGCTCACAGCCCTTCATCGTATCTACACCTCCCAGTTACAGACACAGGATGACGACAAAGACGAGCCCGAAGAGTCCTTCGGGGAAGAAGACGGTGAAGAAGCCCTCTTCGACCTCCGCTTCTAAAAAGCGCACCGCTGTCGAGAAGGCAGCGCCCCAAGAGAAGGAGCGTCCTGTACGCCGCTCGAGCGCCAAGCCCTCAGCCTTCGCTCCGGTCTACTCTTATCCCCCTTCGATTACGGACGAGGAGTTGCAGTCGCTTGCCTTGGCACGCTGCCCCGCTCCCATCACCATCATAGAGACCCGCGAAGAAGCACGTCGTGTCGCGATGCGCCTGCGTCGTGCTGGCATCCTCGGTATTGACACCGAGACGCGCCCAAGCTTCACAGCTGGCGTTCGCTACGAGGTCTCCCTCCTTCAGATAGCTACCGAAGAGGAGTGCTTCCTCTTCCGCCTCAATAAGATGGGCTTGCCCAAGAGCCTCATCTCCTTGCTCGAAGATCCTGCGATCATCAAGGTAGGGCTTAGCCTGCGCGATGACATCACCGCCCTCTCACGTCGTGAAGCCTTCACCCCAGGCTCCTTCGTCGAGCTCCAGAAGCTCTGCGGTGGCTACGGTATCCGCGAGCTCGGCCTGCAGAAGATCTATGCGATCCTCTTCGCTGAGCGTATGAGCAAGTCGCAGCGTATGAGCGACTGGGAAGCGAAGAAGCTTAGCCCAGCGCAGGCGCACTATGCCGCCCTCGACGCTTGGGCATCCCTGCGGATCTACACGACCCTTATGGCGCTCCCCGCTCCATCACCTACTCAATTTGCCCTGATATAAATGAGCTATCCTACGCTACGCCTACATCCTCGCAAGGAGGAGTCCGTCCTGCGCTTCCACCCCTGGATCTTCTCGGGTGCCATCGCTTCCTTCTCCGTCCCTGTGGAAGATGGCGACTTAGTCTCCGTCGTCGATAGCAAGGACCGTCCCTTAGGTACGGGCCACTTCGGTGGGGGAAGTATCGCAGTGCGCCTGCTGAGCTTCGACGCTGAGGAAGTCATTGACCGTGCCTTCTACAAGCGTCGCCTGGAGGCTGCGCTTCGTCTGCGCCTCTCGTGCGACCTCGTTCGCCCCGTCGGCTCCAGCGATAGCCCCAATACGACCTATCGCCTCGTACACGGCGAAGGAGATAGTCTCCCTGGGCTCATCATCGATATCTATGACCGCACGGCCGTAGTCCAAGCGCACAGCCTCGGGATGCATCAGGCACGCCAGACCATCGCAGAAGTGCTGTGGGAGGTCTTCGCTGAGGCAGGTGACCCCGTCCTCCCTCTCGAGGGCGTCTACTACAAGTCTGAGACAACGCTGCCCACTCGTGATATGCGCGAGCTCGCTTCGGACGGCTTCCTCATCGGGCATACCGAGGCAGCGCCTATCTATGAGAACGGCGTGCGCTTCACTCCCGACTGGCTTAAGGGCCAGAAGACGGGCTTCTTCATCGACCAGCGTGACAACCGCGCTCTTGTAGCTCACTACGCTAAGGGGCGCACCGTCCTCAATGCTTTCTGCTACACGGGGGGCTTCTCGATTTATGCCCTCCACGCAGGAGCAAAGCGTGTTGATTCGTTGGATAGCTCGGCCAAGGCGATGTACCTCACCGAGCAGCATGTGGCCCTGAACTTCGGGGCAGATTGCCCCCGCCACCACTCCGTCACGGAGGATGCTTTCGACTACTTAGAGCGTATGCCCGAGGGCAAGTATGACCTGATCATCCTCGATCCGCCTGCCTTCGCTAAGCACCGCAAGGTCCTGCGTAATGCCCTCATAGGTTATCGTAAGATCAATAGCATCGCTTTCAAGAAGATCGCCCCAGGTGGGATTGTCTTTACCTTCAGCTGCTCACAGGCAGTATCGAAGGAAGAATTCCGCTTGGCGGTCTTCACCGCAGCGGCGGCATCAGGGCGTAAGGTGCGTATCCTGCACCAGCTCACTCAGCCCGTTGACCACCCCATCAATATCTACCATCCCGAAGGCGAATACCTCAAAGGCCTCGTTCTCTACGTTGAATAGGAGAGCCTGAAGGTATATTTCCCCTTCCCAAAGCTTCATCATCAATGAAAGTAAAGCACCTCATCGAGGAGAATTCTCTCCTTTGCCACTTCGTCGCAGAGATGCGCGATATAGAGATACAGAAGGATGCCATGCGCTTCCGTCGCAATGTTGAGCGCGTCGGTGAGATCATGGCCTATGAGCTGAGTAAGAAGCTCCACTATACGGAGCGTGATGTGCAGACGCCTCTCGGCGTCGCCCGCTGTGCTCAGATCTCGGATCAGATCGTCATCGGTACGATCCTGCGTGCAGGCCTTACGCTGCATCAGGGCTTCCTCAACTACTTTGATAAGGCTGAGAATGCCTTCGTATCGGCTTACCGTAAGTATAAGGATCGCCTGAACTTTGATATCTTCATCGAGTATATTGCTTCGCCTTCTCTTGAGGGGAAGACGCTACTGCTCGTAGACCCAATGCTCGCTACGGGGAGCTCTATGGAGCTCGCCTATCGTGCGCTCTTGACTAAGGGCACCCCCAAGGAGGTGCACCTCGTCTCGATTATCTCCAGTCAGCAAGCTGTAGATACGCTCTGCGAGTCTTTCCCAGACGACAATGTGACGCTCTGGGTAGCTGCTATCGATCCCGTCCTCGATGATCACGCCTATATCGTCCCAGGCTTAGGGGACGCTGGAGACCTGGCCTATGGGGAGAAGCTCTAAGTCGCCCGATTACCTCCTTCGCTTTTGGCTGCTGGCTCTGGTGGTGACACTGGGGCTCCTCTTGCTCTACTTCTTACCAGATAATATCTTCGGTTGGGAGCCGAACAAGGTGGACTTGCTCTCTGACCTACGTCGTGAGCAGGTAGACTCTCTTGCTAATAAGAGCGAAGACGCCGTGGCTCTTAGCCAGCAGGCTCGTAGCACGGACAAGAAGGTCCAGGAGCGTGAGCGTATCCATCGTGAGCTGGAAGCTCAAGCAAAGGCGGCTACACCTGACTCGGCGATGTCAGCTGAGAAGCTGGACTCGACTATCCATCCTACAAGTATCCTCGTCGACATGACACCCGCTCACGACGGCCTGCAGCATTTCTTTGCACAGCTCCGCCGTCGTAGCTCGCTGGGGCGTCCTGTACGTATCGCTGTCCTTGGAGATTCCTTTATCGAAGGAGATATCTTTACCAGCAGTATACGTAGCCAGCTGCAAGCTCGCTATGGTGGCTCTGGGGTAGGCTGGCTTCCCTTGACTTCGGAGACAGCAGGCTTCCGTCGTACGGTCCGCCACGAGTTCAAGGGCTGGAAGGAATATAATCAGCTTCACTCCAAGGGGCGCTATCCGCTCCCGAGCCACTACTATACAGGCTCTGTCGGAGACTGGGTGCGCTACACCCTTCCTAAGGGAGCTCGTCCCTGCAATGAAGCGGTCATCTACTATAAGGCTCCATCAGGGGCCACCCTTGAGGTTTCTACGAACTCAGAGGCGGCTACTACGCTTGAGCTCCCAGCTACCGAGACGCTGAGTGCTTGTCGCCTCGCTTCAGGCTCGATCAGCTCTGTACGCTTCACCCTCACGGGCGGAGCTTCTGGCTTCGTCTGCTATGGTATCTCGCTGGATGGGGCTTCAGGGGTAAGCGTCGATAACTTCTCGATACGAGGGAACTCAGGCCTCATCTTAGCTTCGCTTGATGCTGAGCTTAATAAGGCTTTCTTCGCCGAGCGTCCCTATGACCTCATAGTCCTGCAGTACGGTCTCAATACGATCTCTCCGAAGCAACTCGATTACTCGGGCTACACCAAGCAACTGGGTAAGGCCATTGATCACCTCCGTGCTGCGACGGGGCGTGCCGACTATCTCTTGCTCGGCGTATCAGACCGTGGTGTCAAGGCCTCGGGTGGAGCAGTCGTCACGATGCCTGCAGCTCTTGCTTTAGAGCGTGCACAGATCCGTCTCTCTGCCGATAAGGGCGTGGTCTTCTGGAGTACGCGTGAAGCTGTCGGTCGCCTTGGTGGTATCGGTAAGCTCGCCAGCAAGGGGTGGGCTGCCAAGGACTACACCCACCTCTCTCATCGCGGGGGTGACGAGCTTGCTCGCCAGTTCCTTGATGCCTTCTTCCTCGAAGAAAAGTACTATGATGCGATCAAGTAAGCGTGCAGCAATTCTCCTCGTGGTCGGAGTGCTGGGGATTGCGGGCTCTCTATCAGCTGCTGGTCCAGTGCCAAAGAGCGAGCCGAATCTCTATATTCCCAATGGCTACTTCGCAAGCTTAGCTCAAGAGCTACGTGCAGCAGCGAAGAATGGTAGCACGGTCTCCATCGTTCAGCTCGGCGATAGTCATATCCAAGCAGGACATACGACGGCTCCACTACGTACCTCACTGCAAGCTTCCTTCGGTGATGCAGGACGTGGCTGGATAGGTTGGTACTCGCTCTATGGCTCCAATTCACCACGGGATTACCGAGTTACCTCGTCTGGATTTGGTTGGCAACGCGAGCTTATCCTCAAGCCTGAAGGCACGCATCCTATGGGCTTAGGGGGCTATGTTCTCTCGACGCGTCCCAGTAGTCGCTTTACTATTGGTGTGACATCTTCGGATCATCCCTTCCGAAAGATGCACCTTGTGCGCACCGCCTCTTCACTCCCCTTGACAGCGTTCCCTCTAGCCGAACTTCGTACGGGGCGCTTTTCTACGGGAGCTTATGTGGTGGATACGATTTCATGGCGCTCGCCCTATACGAGTGTCACACTCACGGGTGCCGAGGAGAACGATGCGGATGAAGCCGTCTATGCTGGCTGTGTCCTTCTCTCAGGGAAGGGTGGTGTCCTTGTCCATGATATTGGTATTAATGGGGCTGCTTACCGCCACTATGCGCTCGCAGACTATGTCGAGCAGCTCTCTTTGCTGGAGCCCCAGCTACTCATCCTATCAATGGGAACGAATGACTGCTATAGTATGCACTTCCAGATGGCAGACTTCACCGAGAGCCTTGAGCAGATGCTTATGCTGGTCAAGGAAATCTTACCTAAGACGAAGATCCTGCTGACAACTCCTCCCCCCAGCTTCTTCCGCCAAGCCTCTACGCACTATGTCGTCACGGGACGTCGGCGTAAGCACCGTAAGAAGGTGACTACTATGACCTATCGATTCAATGAGAATGCAGCGCGTGTCTCAGAGGAGATCATGCGTCGTGCCGAGCAGCACGGCATAGCTGCCTTCGACCTCTTCTCTGCCATGGGAGGGCAATCAGGTATTAATTCCTGGATCGCCGATGGCCTGATGGCAGGTGATCGTGTGCACTATAGCCGTGATGGCTATGAGCGTCAGGGGCGACTTATCACCTCGGCGCTGGAGCGTGCACTCACTCTTCGCTAACCCTTTTACGACGAATGACCTTCTTCGATACAATCGACTGGGGGAGACTCCCCGATGTACTGCGCTTTGACCGCGAGAGTCCGATGATCTTCTCCTCTGGACTCTTCCTCTTCTGTGCGCTCTTTTTCCTGCCGATCTACATGCTTCTTCGGAAGACGACGACGCTACGCATTATCTACGTCGCTCTCTTCTCACTTTTCTTCTACTACGAGAGTAGTGGGGAGTATGTCTTGGTCCTCCTCTTCGCCACCACGATGGACTACTTCATTGGGCGGGCTATGGGGCAGAGCGAAGATCCACGTCATCGCAAGCGCCTCTTGATCACGAGCGTCTGCGTGAACCTCGGGATGCTCTCATACTTCAAGTACTTCTATTTCCTCCTTGACCTGGGGCAGACATTGCTTGCAGCGATTGGCATCACAACACCTCCAGCAGTGCCATTGGAGGCTCGCGACTACTTCATCCCTGCGGGTATATCGTTCTATACCTTCCAGACGCTAAGCTACACGGTCGATATCTACCGAAGGGAGATCACCCCACTGCGTCGCTGGATTGATTACCTCTTCTATCTCTCCTTCTTCCCGCAGCTGGTCGCAGGACCTATCGTCCGTGCGAAGGACTTTATACCACAGATCTATCGTCGCCCCCAACTCTTGAAGGCTGAGTATGGCGAAGCTCTTGCGCTCATCATCAGTGGCTTGGTCAAGAAGGCGATTATCGGAGATTTTATCGGAGCCAACCTTGTAGACCTCATCTTTGCTGAGCCAACGCGCTTCACAGGGATAGAGAATCTCTTTGCTGTCTACGGCTATGCGATGCAGATCTACTGTGACTTCTCTGGATACTCAGATATGGCTATTGGGATCGCCTTGCTACTCGGCTTCCGTTTCAATATCAACTTTGATTCGCCCTACCAGTCGGGGAATATTACCGAGTTCTGGCGACGCTGGCATATCTCCCTCTCAAGCTGGTTGCGTGACTATCTATACATCCCTCTTGGCGGGAATAGAAAGGGACAGATCCGCACCTATATCAACCTCTTCCTGACGATGCTCCTTGGCGGACTATGGCATGGAGCTGCTCTGCGCTTTGTCCTTTGGGGAGCCATCCATGGTGTAGCTCTTGCTCTGCACAAGCTATATATGCAGATCTTTGGTTACTTCGGCTGGCGTCGTTGTGAACCCCTTCGTTGGCAGCGCTTCGTGGGGCAGATCATTACCTTCCATCTCGTCTGCTTTGCTTGGATCTTCTTCCGTGCAGACTCGATGGAGACAGCTTGTGCGGTGATTAATCAGATCAAGGATCACTTCACCCCTGAGGTCTTCCTGCAGTTTGTCGTAGGCTATAAGAATGTCTTAGCGCTGCTACTCATAGGTTACCTCCTGCACTTCACCTCGCACAAGCAAGAGCTCCGCTTCCGTGAGTGGATCACGGATCTCTCTTTCCTTAAGCAAGCATTGCTCTTTATTGGGGTGATCTTCCTGTTGATCCAGATCAGGAGTGCAGACGCTCAGCCCTTCATCTACTTTAACTTCTAAAGGGGCAAACCGTATGTTATAGAACTCTCTGCTAGGACTCTCTATGAGCTACGATCGTTTTAGGAGAAAACTAATAGAGCCCAAGCATAGATAGACCAATACAGCTTCCCTCTTTGACCAATATTGATTCGTACGAAAACCTATATTGGTTGTTACCCTTAGCTCCATAACATTGTTGTATCACCTCCTATCTATCATAGGTTGATGATTTCCTATTGGGAAGATTGAAGAGGAAGGATCTGTCAACAAGTTTATCCCTTTAGTTGAGGGGCAAAAAAGCTTGTTATGACATTCTCTTGGGAAAGCCTTAAGGTAACAAGCTCACGGTTCTTACTATTAGACGTGTGATTAGAGGCATGCCGAAAAGCTCTGAAGATACGACCCTGTATTTCAATTCACGCACCCCGGGAGGGGTGCGACAGGCTACTCGGCTACTGCCCCCCGCGCGCTGGTAGTTTCAATTCACGCACCCGGGAGGGGTGCGACTGTAGACTGGTCACACCTGGAGGGAGATAGTCAGTTTCAATTCACGCACCCGGGAGGGGTGCGACGGAGTGGCATAATAGTTACATCTAATGAGGGTCAGGTTTCAATTCACGCACCCGGGAGGGGTGCGACCTCCCCGCTACTGCGAATATAAGGCTTGCTATGACGTTTCAATTCACGCACCCGGGAGGGGTGCGACTTTTTTAACATTAAGACATATGTTCAATGCTATTAAGTTTCAATTCACGCACCCGGGAGGGGTGCGACTTTCGTTCAAATCGGTCATGGACAATGACCAAATGTTTCAATTCACGCACCCGGGAGGGGTGCGACTGTGCTTTCGCACATAGTCTCTAACGTACGTGTGTTTCAATTCACGCACCCGGGAGGGGTGCGACCAGCCTTGGACAACTGTAAATTCCCTCTCTTATCGCGTTTCAATTCACGCACCCGGGAGGGGTGCGACGTCGTATTGGATCTCACGAGGGTGGCACTTCACTCCGTTTCAATTCACGCACCCGGGAGGGGTGCGACAACTCGCTTTCCAGCCTCACAAGCTTAATCGCAATGTGTTTCAATTCACGCACCCGGGAGGGGTGCGACGGGGAGGCTCGAGGATATGGACGACGCTATACAGCTCGTTTCAATTCACGCACCCGGGAGGGGTGCGACGTGCGAGCGCTCCTTGTGTCCCTCGGGGACTTCGTGTTTCAATTCACGCACCCGGGAGGGGTGCGACCGCAGGGATGGGTCGCGACAGCTCCTGCTTCTGCGTTTCAATTCACGCACCCGGGAGGGGTGCGACTTGCAGCTCATGAGGTACTCCGTGAGTGCTCCCGTGTTTCAATTCACGCACCCGGGAGGGGTGCGACGCACTACGACCTACCCTACCCAGCCGAGCGGTACGGTTTCAATTCACGCACCCGGGAGGGGTGCGACAACCAGCTTCTTATCCTCAATGGTGTGCGGGATGGGTTTCAATTCACGCACCCGGGAGGGGTGCGACCCTATCCCCCTCCATACTAAACAGCAAGTACAATGTTTCAATTCACGCACCCGGGAGGGGTGCGACGGTGGGGGATGAGCTTGTCTACTCCCTCGGGGGTGTTTCAATTCACGCACCCGGGAGGGGTGCGACTCGGCTCGTGGGCTGAGGTCAATGCGGTACTCCAAGTTTCAATTCACGCACCCGGGAGGGGTGCGACTGCTATACGGCGTGGGCGCTTTCGCGGCGCGTCAAGTTTCAATTCACGCACCCGGGAGGGGTGCGACTTATACATCTTCACAACAACCGATACGGTTGATGTTTCAATTCACGCACCCGGGAGGGGTGCGACGCAAAGGTCAGCCTTCAGCGTGCCGTAGGCTTCACGTTTCAATTCACGCACCCGGGAGGGGTGCGACGTTGTACGTCGGTGTGTACTCATAGTGGTTGGGTTTCAATTCACGCACCCGGGAGGGGTGCGACTCCTACGCCAATGGATAGAGAGCCTCGCACACACGTTTCAATTCACGCACCCGGGAGGGGTGCGACATCTTTAGAGGTTAGTAGATGAGGTTGGCTACCTTGTTTCAATTCACGCACCCGGGAGGGGTGCGACGGTGACGCTTTGCAGTACAGCGCCCTCGGGGAGGGGTTTCAATTCACGCACCCGGGAGGGGTGCGACGCGTCCAACGCTGGTAAGCTCTCCTTCACAACGACGTTTCAATTCACGCACCCGGGAGGGGTGCGACGATTTCAATATCATCCTCCGTCACGTTTAAGCCTGTTTCAATTCACGCACCCGGGAGGGGTGCGACTACTAAGCATTTAATCACCCTTTAATCACAGATAGTTTCAATTCACGCACCCGGGAGGGGTGCGACTACGAGAGCCATTCATCCATATCGGTCACGTTATGTTTCAATTCACGCACCCGGGAGGGGTGCGACTCTACTACAACGCTCTGTGCAGTGAGCTTGGTGTTGTTTCAATTCACGCACCCGGGAGGGGTGCGACGTAGGATAGTAGTAATCCTTGAGGTCGTATGTGTGTTTCAATTCACGCACCCGGGAGGGGTGCGACTAACCTCTCCCTGGAGAGTGTGCGCTACCTCATTGAGTTTCAATTCACGCACCCGGGAGGGGTGCGACTTCTTCTTTACGACCTTAATCCCCGTTTCATCGAAAGTTTCAATTCACGCACCCGGGAGGGGTGCGACGGCGACACGAAGGGCGCGGCGGCACTGCGCGAGCAGTTTCAATTCACGCACCCGGGAGGGGTGCGACTGATGCTGGTTGTCTCGGAGCTTTCCGAGGCAGTGGTTTCAATTCACGCACCCGGGAGGGGTGCGACCTATCGACTGGGAGAGCGTCTTCGGCGATCTAACGTTTCAATTCACGCACCCGGGAGGGGTGCGACACCGACCTCTTCATCCCCGACGCACTCGACTACGAGTTTCAATTCACGCACCCGGGAGGGGTGCGACCAGCTGGGGTGCTAATAAGGCTGTCGGAGGCGTCAAGTTTCAATTCACGCACCCGGGAGGGGTGCGACGCCGTTCACGTTCTTTGCTTGGATGAGTTCAGGGATGTTTCAATTCACGCACCCGGGAGGGGTGCGACGTGGGCTTGTCGGAGGCAGGCGCGTAGCTTATTGGTTTCAATTCACGCACCCGGGAGGGGTGCGACAACAACTACGAACGCTTCTCCTCGCTCCTTGAGATGTTTCAATTCACGCACCCGGGAGGGGTGCGACAGTATGGTGCAAAGTTGCGTATTATGGGGCGGATAAACAAGCGTAATCTGCGACTGGAGGTGTTGCTCTGAAGGTCGGGGCTACGTTTATTGCTTTGGCCTTGTCTATGTGTTTGATAACCAGAGCCTGCGGATGGTGCAGGGAATAGCTGTTCGCTTGGGGTTCGCTGGAGGCTTGTGTGGATGCGCTCGGGAACTTACTGAGAATGTGCTTTTGGGGAGGTCGCTGGAATGCTTAGGCAGGGCTTGCTGAGGTGGGGCTACACGATTAGCTCCCCTTCGATCTCGAAGGAGGTGACCTTGCCGTAGACGTGGATCTGCCGTTGGTAGTGCTTGTCTAGCTGGTAGATCCGAAGACTATCCTCTTGATCGTCGATCACAGAGAGGAGTTCATGGCGAAGGCTTACGAGCTGTGCTGGATCGACGAGGCATTCGAAGACCGAGGCTTGGACACGTTGCCCGTAGTTCTTGCAGATGCGGGCTACTTGGCGGAGGCGCTTAGCGCCCGAGGGAGTCGCCGTAGCGACATCGTAGGTGACGAGGATATACATCTTTTGCTCAGACCATTAGGAATACAGGGTACTCATCTAAGTCCCCTCGTAGGTACCGAGCTAGGAGGAGCGCTTGGATGTAGGGGAGCAGGCCTAGGGGCATCTTATCCTTGAGGAATGGATGGGTGATCTCATCCTTCTTGCGCTTTTGCCAGAGACCGATGAGACGCTTGCGAGCATCTTCTTTGAGGAGAAATCCTTTCTCTCCCTGAGGGATGAAGTCGCTCCTTTCGATCTGTCTTTTGTTGATGATCGATAGGATAAAGCGGTCGACTAGGTAGGCACGCATCTCTTCCATGAGGTCTAGGGCAAGGCCCGGTCTACCAGGGCGATCCACGTGAAGGAAGCCCACGTAGGCATCCAGCCCCACCGTCTCGAGGGCAGCTCGCACATCATGCGCCAGCAGGGTGTAGAAGAAGGAGAGCAAGGCATTCACCTCATCCTTTGGTGGATGTTTGCTTCGTCCAGAGAAGGTGAACTCTTTGTTGAGGATCAGGTGCTGGAATAGACCGAAGTAGATATTCGCAGCATAGCCCTCCACTCCCATGACACCTAAGCGTGAGGTCTGCTCGGAGAGCTTATGTTGCTGCTGTCTGAGCAGTGCCCGAGCCACTTCGATCTCGCTCTCTACCTCATGCGGGGGATGATGGTCCCGACAAAATCGGGCTAAGACACTTCGATGGTTCGCTATCTTCCCTGCGATGAAGATCGAAGCCAGATGCGATGAGAGCACGTCGTCATCAGCCAGACGATATTGCTCCCGTCTTAGGAGCACATTCCCCTTGATTGGTCCTTCGAGCGAACCGATATACTTCCCCGTCGGAGAGAGGAAGGAGAGCTTCACCCCATTGTGTACGCAGAGCGACATGGCTCCAGGTGAAGCTCCTAGGTACGAGAAGCAGAGGATGCTCTCGAGGTTGTGGATCGGTACACGTAGCGTCTCTTCGTCTTCGATGCGGACGACGATATTCTCTCCATCCTTGACTAGATAGGCATTGGGCGTAAGGATATAGAGGGTGTTTAGAAGGTGTCTCATCGCTTAGCAAGGGCTGGGGAATTGATTCGATACTCTTAAGGAGAATAGGCTACCCTCCAAGTACCCCATACATGCCTCCCTCAAGTGACCCATTCACGGGTCGGAAGTGGACCCCATGTATGGGTGCCTAGTGAGGAGGATGATCTAGGGGAGAAGAGGAGGAGGTGTGCGCCTTGGGTTGTCTGAAGTTATGCCCTCTAGATGCTGATGGGCGCTTCGTGATGCGTGCTCATGAAGGCTTTAGCCTAAGGGCTAGTCAAGGAGGTGATAGCGACTGAGGTAATCCGAAGCTCGCTCTCCTTGATTCATCTGAGGCATGCAGAGATCTAGTAGAGAGCAGGAGCGACAGCATGCAGCGTAGCGTGGAGGGATGCTTGCCCCGTCTTTGTATAAGCGGTGCATCTCGACAGCCATCTGTAGAGTCTCGGTGCGAAGCTCGGTGTCGAAGGCAACTTCCTCCCGATGCTTCGTCTCACCATAGAAGAGGTATCCTCGGGGAATGTGTATGCCACAGGCTTCCTCGAGAGAGATAGCTTCGGCGCAGAGTTGTAGCTTGTCGGCATTCGTTCGCTTGGGTCGTCCCCGCTTATACTCGATTGGTATAGCCTCCCAGTCCCCTGGGTACTTGGGGTGATGGAAGTGAGCCTCTTGGGACTCCGATGCTGGGTGTAGCTCCACAGCATCGGAGTATCCATAGAGGCCAAGTGAGGGGGAGGCTAAGGGGACGGAGCGAAGGGTGATGACATTGCCTCGCCTACCACTCTCCTCGGGCTGATGCACCTTCTCATGGAGTAGATGCCCTTCGGCCGTCAGATGATTTTCCTCCCAGAGTTGCTCCACATGGATGAGGTACCACTGTCTCGGGCAGAAAGCATAGTGCTGGATGCCCGAGAGGGGGAGCATCTCGTCCTCGGTGTACATGAGGAGCTAGATGAGGTCGAGTAGCTCCACTCCCTTGGGGAGCTTGCTCTCATCGACAGTGATCTCGTAGTCGCTGAAGGAGCGGGCAGGACGGCTGGGATCCTTTGCCTCTACCTTCACCAGCTCAAAGAGCTTGTGGGCAGGAGCATTGCCTAGGTCACCTTTGTGCTTGAAGACGATGAGTCGACGGGCAGCCATCAGCCCACGGGCAGCAGAGCGGTCGAGGTCGAACATGTTCTTCAGCGCCTCCCACAGCAGGTCTAGGTCGTCTTCGCTGAATGTCGTCTCACGAGCCAGCGCCGCAGAGATGAACCCGTGAGCACGATACAGCCCGTAGGGTACGGTAGCCTTGCGACCCATGGTGCGCTCCTTTTCCTTATCCTTTTCATCGGTGACTGCCATGCGGGTGACTGTATGCTCGGAAGTCATTACTGGGTCTATGGAGCGAGCGAAGGTCAGCTGTACGGCGCCTCGTACCTGACCAGCGTTCTTCCCCGTGGTCATCACAGCTCCGAAGGTGCGGATGTCATAGTAGTGCTCGCACATGTACTGGCGTGCCTTGCCCTTATTCTCTGACTCCTTAGTCTTATCCTTGGCATCGAGATCAAGAGCTACATAAGCTTTGTCAATCTCGCCGTTGAGGACTGCAGCCTCCTTGACGAAGATCTGACTGAGTGGATCACCTCCCACCTTGGTCTGCACATAGTTACGAACCTTGCGCTTGAGGCAGACATCGGTGACGAGGCCTTGTCCTGTCTCGAAGTCAATGCGAGGGAGGTTCCCTGCATCAGGGTCTCCGTTGGGGTTGCCATCTTGTACGTCGAAGAGATAGATGAAGTCGTACCTGTTTTGGATAGGTTGCTTACTCATGATTGTATGGATATTTGGTTGGGTTAATTTTCTGTTTCTTGTTCTTCTTCTTCTTCGTTAGCTTCGGCTTCTGCCTTCTGATCACGGTAGGCCTTCTGATGATAGTAGCCCACGGCGAAGATGCTCTGCTGGTCAGGGGAGAAGAACTTATCGAAGGTAGCCTGTCCTCCAGGGAGGAGCTCTAGTACCTCCTGTATCTGTCGATCGAAGTAGAAGCCGAGGCCTCCATGCTCCTTTTTAATCTTCGATAGGTGGAAGGCTGAGAGCTGGAGGAGACGACCGAAGATAATCCCTGGTGTCGCTGAGGCTGTACGGAAGTAGCGATCCGTGATGTTGGCCTTGACGCCGGGTATAGCTTTCTCTTGGATGCGCTCTAGAAGCGCAAAGAGTCGCCCGGCTAAATAGGCTGGGTTGGAGTTGGACTTGTCTAGTGCCATAGTTAGCTGTTTTATTTGAGGATTCTTTCTGTGCTTGCGGTTGAGGTATGCCTTGAGTAGAGCTGCTCGGAGCTCCGTGACGGGATACTTGGTGGTATGGTCATGATGGATCCGCTCGAGGCATGCCATCTGGAGAGCTGGTGGATAGGGGAGTCCCTTGATGATGCTCTCAAGTAGCTCCTGCACTACCTGTCTCGGCCACTTAGTGCTATCTGTCGCTGTGTAGATAGCCTTCATGATCCGGTAGATCGGGCGAAGGGGAGGTATCTCTTCATCCAGGAGGCCTTTGAGGCTGACGATATTCATATCATCGAGATGTGCGAGGGTATTACCGACGATCTCGCTGACTGTACCCTCCATCCAGAGCTTGACACTGACACGCTTCGCGTTGGGGGCCAGTGCTAAGATGTAGAAGCGATCCGAGTGATCCCGATCGATATATGCATTCTTACTGCCCAGTGCTGACCGAAGAGCCTGGATCACCACCTTTGTTTCTTTCTCGGGGTCCCTCTTCTTAGCTGATTCCTTCTTAGAGGTTGAAGTGGCTTCCTCCTCCTCATCAAAGTCACCATCGAAGGGAAGCCCAGTGAAGGTGGCTTCCTGATAGACCTTCAGCAGTTCATCGTCCTGTAGAGTGTTCCAGAATACGAACGTAGTCTCTCCTATGCGGTAGTTCGTGTTCTTATCCTTCCCGAGGAGCATGTTGAGCCCTGAGATGATGGCATCGGATGCCGTCTGAGAGATTGGGGCATTGAGCCCCTGCTCCTTGCCATAGGAATCATAGCCCGAGGATTTTTGGAAGCTGATAAGTTTAGGGTTAGCTTGTGGGGCTCCAATGAGACTAATTCCATCATGCTTCCTAGCTATGATACCTTCTTCTCCTGTGACTAAGCATCGTCCCTTGTCTTCTCCTTCCTCCTCAGCCCCCCCTGCTTGGTACGACTGAATATCTTCATGGGAGGAGATTAGCTTATTGGGATTACTCTCTGTACTCAGTAGGAATGAGATATTTGCCCCGACCTTTTTCTTGATCTCCAGCAAGATGTCTTCAGGGATGATATTCGAAAGGTCTTTTACCTCCTCTGCAAATAGATCTGAACGCTCTTCCTCCTTTTTCTCTTCATACTTCTTGTAGAAGAGTTCTATAGCCTTGAAGCCTTTGTTCTCTGGGAAGAGCTCTCGGAGCTTAGTGAGCTCCAGCTTGAAGGCTTCATGCTGTTTGGGAGCCATAACTCGTTCCTTTTTGCTATCATCTTTTGGGGTCCCCAATACATAGCCAGCGTGATCCCACAGGATTTGTGCAATGGCATAGCTATTCTTGCCCTGACGTTCTTTAGCCTTCGCCACAAGGTACTCACGGCCTTGCTTATGCTCTTTGTCTCGGGTATCAATCACCCGTCTGAATGTGCCGTCCTCATCAATGACGATAACGAAGGGAATAGCTTTCCATTCCATGCCAGGGGATGCTACCTTCCCCAGCTTGGCCATCGCTTGATAGTAGTCGTAGAGTGCTTTGAGTATCATCTGAGTATCTCCTTGCTTGATTTGTGGGGAACATCAATTACGCCATTGACCATCTGGGCCTGGAAGAAGAGGGGGGGAGGACACTGGAGATTCTGCTCAAAGTCCATGTCGAAGAGCATGATCCCTAGGTCTCGAGATTCGTCGATGGGTAAGTCCTGCTCCTGACCTCGTGGAATGTACTCAAAGGAGCAGGTGAACTCACGACAACCTAGGTAGGGCTGTGTGAAGCACTGCCCCTTGGTAGCTCGCTCTAAGAAGATCGCATCATACTTCTCGGGTGTCTCCGCCTTAGGATCCTTGCACTCCTCTTGCTGTTTCTTGGTACGCTTCTCCAAGGGGATGAACTCCATCTCGGCATAGATGCGGTAGGCTACATCACGAAGGATATAGGCTGTACGCTGCTGACGATTCTCCTCGATGAAGAGAGGCTTTGTAGCCTTGTGACTCATCGTAGATCCTACCTCATTGCGACGGATGGAGGTACGTCGGATGGGCTTGAGAACCTCGATCCTACGGACGTGCCATTGGATGGCTGGCTTCCAGAAGATACACTGGAAGATGTTGCGTGCTGCCGAGGGCGTGATGACATCATAACTGACACGTTCGACCTTGAGCTCGGGTCGTGTGAAACAGGCAAAGTCACCACGTATCTCTAAGCAATAGAGTTTAGGGTTTGTCTTATCCATAGTTGCTGATTGTATTTGTTGCTTGTTTGTTTAGCCGAAGAGAGGCTCGTCGAGGAGGGGATTTGTAGTGCAGATACCCAGAGCCTCATCATAGCCTTGGGGCGCAAGTACTAGGATGTTCTTCCCCGTTTCTCTATCAACGATGATCTCGGAGAGAAGGCGAGCTTCCTCTAGCTCCTCATATCTCCACCTAGAGATTGATACATGGTACTGCTGTAGCTCCCTTAGCGTCCTGTGGTTGAGATAGAGGGTATGCTTCTCAAGTCCCTCTAGGAGCTCCTTCCCCCAGCCGTATGGGACGAAGAGGTCACGATCTACATTGTCTATGAGCTGGAAGTTTTCAGAGGCTTGCTGGAAGTCGAATTGCCAGTGCTTAGCCTCTTCCTCATCATATAGGCTCTCGGCGATATTCTTGGTGTCAAAGCTCTCGATAGAGGCGTAGTAGCGGTCGTAGTACGCTTCGATGAGCTTCAGAGGTATGTAGGGTCGGGTATGTCCCTTGTCGTTGTCGAGTAGGAAGCGTGTTGCATTCTGCCCATGGGCTATAGCACCGAAGGCTTTACCGCCATCACTTAGGGAGAAGACATAGACTTCGCCAGGAGTTGGTCGCTTCCCTTCTCTATTACAGCGCCCACCTGCTTGGACGATCGAGTCAAGGCCACTCATAGCTCGGTAGACGATGGGGAGGTCAATATCTACCCCCGCCTCTATCAGCTGGGTGCTGATGACGATTGTGGGGATTTTCGCCTTCAGACGCTGACGCACCTCTGCAATGCGTTCCTTTAGATGCGCCGAGCACATATTGCGGGATAGGTGGATGACATTCTTAGCCTCCTTCCCTTCCTCTAGCAGTGCATGGTAGAGCAGTGAAGCATCTCGACGGGAATTGACGATACAGAGGGCAGAGTCGAGCTGAGATAGCTCTCGGGCCAGCTCCTTCGTCGTGTACTCCTTCTCCTCAAGATGGTAGATGACTCGGTCGAATACCTTGAATAGCTCGGGATCTTCGGGGACGATCGGCTGGATCTCTTCGCTGAGCTGGTGGAAGTCATTTACTCTCTTGAAAGAGCTACTATGGTCCTTGTCAAAGGGAGGGAGTGTAGCTGAGCAGAAGAGGAGCTGCGTGCCGTAGATCCACCTTAGATCCTCCAGGAGGCGAAGCATGGGATGTAGAAATTCGGTCGGGAACATCTGTACCTCGTCAAAAACCACAACAGAGTTCGCTATGCTGTGCACCTTTCTACTCCGTGATACCTTATGGGAGAAGAGGCTCTCGAAGAATTGTACGTTCGTCGTCACGATGATTGGAGCCTCCCAGTTCTCCGCTAATAGGCGTGTGCGCTCGTAGCGCTCTGCCTCTTGGGAGAATTCACCCCCTGAGAAGGATATATCTGAATGATGCTCTAGCACATTCTCTTCCCCGAAGATCTCACGGAAAATCCCAGCGGTCTGAGTGATGATTGAGGTATAGGGGATGACATAGATGATACGCTTAGCTTCGTGCTTCAGAGCTGTCTCTAGTGCCCAAGCCATTGAGGAAAGCGTCTTCCCGCCACCTGTGGGGAGGAAGAGCGAGTAATAGCCCTTTGGGCAGGTACGTCCATGCTCACGGCATTGCTTGAGGAAGGCTCTACGAGCCTCGTTGATCTTGCCCTCTGTCGAGAAGCCCTCCATGTGCTTCGTCAGCCTATCCCTCAAGGTCTCGAGTGGGGCATATCCGCAGGTAGCCTCATGACGGCGTCCTTTTCTTTCTTCGTCCATGAAGGCTTCGGTGTCGAGGAAGTCAGCATCCACGAGACAGGAGAAGAGTAGACGGATCAAGGCTTGGGCTTGCTCTGTCGCACCTATTCGCTTAGCAAGTTCTTTGAGAGAAGACTCTGTGGACTCAGCATGCTCTTCGACCCAAGTTTGGAGCTCCGACTTAATATTGGGGAGCTCTTCTTTAGTCTTAGCACAGCGCTTCTTGATCTCTCCCTTTTCAAGCTCCTTTCGTAGCTCTATATAGTCATATAGCCCTCGGTGATGTCCGCTGATGGCATAGGCTAGGAGCTGGGAGGTGCGGGGTAGCTTCTTGAGCTGAAGCTCTTTAGATAGTTCGAATAGCAGACTGGCGGCTAGAAGTGCTCCCGCTGCACTATGTGGAGCTTTGGTTGCACTCTCTCCACGGATATAGCTCTGGAAGGCAGGCTGAGCCTTCCCGGCGTCATGCAATCTGCCGAGGAGTTCACCTAAAGGGATGAGTTGCTTTAGCCCAGCTTCAGTAAGATTACGGCGTATCTGAAGAGCAACGCCTTCTACATGATCATGTAAAGATTGTTCTTCTCCGCCTTCTGCACGGTGGGCTATGATGGTGGTGTCCTGTAGCATCATGGTTTTGCTGTGCCTAATGAAGTTTTTATCTGTGTAGGCTTGTTCTTTATGTCAAAGGTAACAATAAATAGCTTTAAATATTATGCTTTTCCTCTCTTCCCGGTAACTTTCAAGGTGTGAGTGGTTAATGCTTAACATAGCGTCTTAATCAGATTACTCCTTTTGAATATTATCAAAAGAGAACTGCTTAGCTACCTGGGGGCTGAAGCTGTAGACGGATAGTGTCAAAGTAATAGTCGTTGGCTCGCAAACTAGTAGCTATTCTGTGTATGAACGAATAGTTGTTCGTACGCGATACGAGCAGTCGTTTGAGACCGAAACCTATAGTTATTTGAGTGCAGACCTGTAGTTACTTACGGATTTATCAAAGAATTTTGTGTCGCACTGGTAGATGCTGTCTCTGTATCCCCTTAGGCTTTTTGATGATGAGGTCCTACATTATCATCCTGCCTCTCCTTAGGACTATGTCTTGTTTTTACTTTCCAATAGATTTGTTCTCTATCTATACGGCTAGTGCTGACTGATGGCTGAATGACTCTTACTCAACACCACTCGCCGCTACCGCTTCCCCTTAGATCAGCAATGCTTACATATCCTTATGGGAAGGCTAAGCTGCATGGAGAGTTTGGTGTTATCCCCTGACAAAAGATAGACAATAAATTCTCTAATATATCATAGATAATAT